>ENA-OPBO01000343-OPBO01000343.1-human-gut-metagenome-genome-assembly--contig:-NODE-343-length-41409-cov-14.807782_pt1 | contig 41409 bp, 30 predicted proteins | sample MGYA00241071_ERZ501458 | MGnify/ENA primary metagenome ERZ501458 (study PRJEB25962, sample SAMEA2042509) | human gut metagenome | biome: human gut; feature: human-associated habitat; material: faeces... | reverse complement strand
GGCTGCGGATGCCGGTTCCCAGCGTGGAAGGGCTGCCTCCGGAGCGGATTTGCGCGGCGTCCGTCAGTCGGCGGATGGTGCGCAGGGGGCTGAGTTGCGCGGTGCCGCTCAGCGGGCGGGTGTCGCTCCGCAGGGGAACGGTCCGCGCGGCGAAGAGCGCGGAGCGGTGTCTCGGGAGGATGCCGGTCGTGGTGCCGACCTGCGGGGTGGTGATCTCCGGGACGGCTATGCGGCGGAGCGTGGAGCACGGGAGGCGGCTGCCGGTTTCGGTGCCGGATCCGGTGAGATCCGCGGTACGTCGGCCGCAGCGGCTGTCGGAGGTTGGAAGCCGGAGGGTGCTGCCCATGAAATCGGCGGCACGGGAGATACGGCGTCAAGAGATGCGGGCGTCAACGAATCGGGGATCGTCCGGCCGGAGGAGCCGAATGCCGGCATGGAGAACGGAACCTTGCGTCAGACACCCGCCAAAGCCGCCGGAGCGGACCATGCCGGCGAGGAGAGCCCCTTTGTGGAGCTGATGCCCGACGGTCGACCCGTCGAGCCGCAGGGCGGGAGCACGCTGCGCGATATGGAAGGGAGCGGGGATTTCACCGAGGTGGACCTTTCGCATCCGGGAGGCCGTGTCGTGATGGGCCGCGGCGGGTTGGTCGAACTGGAGCCTGCGAAGCCCCGCAACCGGCCCCGGGCGGCGGTTGATCCCGACGAACCCTTCATCGAGATTACGGTCGGCGACGAGGAGACCGAACCGCATGCCGAAGCACAATCTGCCGCGATTCCGGCTGCAGGTCGCCCCGTGCGGAGCTATCCGGCCGAACCCTTCGAGGTGATCGATACGGGGAGCGGCGACGCGGCTGAAGTCTCGGAGCCTTCTCCGGCTCCGTCCGTCCGTCGGGAGATGGAGCCCATCGAGGAGCACACGCTGGGCGGTGGAGAGCCGTCTGCAGACCATATTGCCGATGCGGCTCGTCCGGCCGGATCCGTGGAGTGCGGTGAGACGGCGGGTGTTGCGGCCGGTACCCCCGGTGCGGCGGAGTCCGGCAGCGGCTGGCAGACGGGTGCTGCATACGCTGGCGGGGCGGAGGTCCCGGCTGCTGATGCGGGTCGGATGGCGCAGGACGGGGGGCCGTCTGTTGCACAGACGGCGGCCGGTCAGGCGGCTGAGGGTGTCGTGGTGACGGTCGAGTCCCGCGAGGCCCGGATGGTCGATGCCGGCAAGATCCCGACCGAGAGCTACGACCCGCTGAAGGATCTGGTCAATTACAAGATGCCTCCCGTCTCGCTGCTCGAGGATTACATCTCCGACAGTGAGGTCTCCGACGAGGAGATCTTCGAAAACAAGACCCGTATCGAGGAGACACTCAAGTACTTCGGGATTCCGATCCAGCGCATCCGCGCCACGGTCGGCCCGACGGTGACGCTCTACGAGATCGTCCAGGCCCAGGGGGTTAAGATCTCGAAGATCCAGGGGCTGCAGAACGATATCGCCCAGAGCCTGAAGGCCGAATCGGGCATCCGTATCATCGCCCCGATCCCGGGCCGCGGCACGATCGGCATCGAGGTCCCGAACCGCCACAAGCAGATCGTCTCGATGTTCTCGGCCATCCGCTCGCTGCGCTTCCAGGAGTCGAAGGCCGAGCTGCCGGTGGTCATCGGACGCACGATCCAGAACGAAAACTACGTCTTCGACCTGACGAAGATGCCCCACCTGCTCGTGGCCGGTGCCACGGGTCAGGGCAAGTCGGTCGGTCTGAACGCCATCATCACCTCGCTGCTCTACCGCAAGCACCCCGCCCAGCTGAAGTTCGTGATGATCGACCCCAAGATGGTCGAATTCTCGCTCTACGCCAAGATCGAACGCCACTTCCTGGCCAAGATGCAGTCCGAGGACGAGGCCATCGTCACCGACCCGAAGAAGGCCGTTTATACGCTCAATGCCCTCTGTACGGAGATGGATATCCGGCTGGAACTCTGCAAGAAGGCCGAGGTGCGCAACATCTCGGAGTACAATGCCAAGTTCGTGGCGCGGCGTCTGAACCCGATGCAGGGCCACCGCTATCTGCCCTATATCGTCGTGGTGATCGACGAGTTTGCCGACCTGATCATGACGGCCAAGGAGGTCGAGATCCCCGTGACGCGTCTGGCCCAGAAGGCCCGCGCCATCGGCATCCACCTGATCATCGCCACGCAGCGTCCTTCGGTCGACGTCATCACGGGCAAGATCAAGGCCAACTTTCCGGCCCGTATCGCCTTCCGCGTGATGCAGATGACCGACTCGCGCACGATCATCGACCGTCCGGGTGCCGACCAGCTGATCGGCCGCGGCGACATGCTTATCTCGAAGGACGGCGAACTGACCCGTATTCAGTGTGCGCTGGTCGAAACGAAGGAGGTCGAGCGCATCGTCGACTACATCTCCCGACAGCAGGGCTATACGGAGGCCTATGCCCTGCCCGACTACACGCCCGACAACGGCGAGGGCGGCGGTTCGGGCGGCGGCGAGGAGTCGTCGGCACCGGTCAAGTACGACTCGCTCTTTGCGGAGATTGCCCGCGACGCCGTCTCGAGCGGACAGATCTCCACCTCGATGATTCAGCGCAACTACGAGGTGGGCTTCAACCGTGCCGGACGCATCATGATGCAGCTCGAACGGGCCGGCATCGTTGGTCGTCAGCAGGGTGCCAAACCGCGCGACATCCTCTTCTATGACCTCCCGTCGCTCGAGGCCAAGCTCCAGGATCTGGGCGTCTCGTGAAACACCGGCGGGGTAAACGAAACGGAATCATGAAACGACTTTTGTTATTGATGCTGCTGCTGGCCGGTGTGGCCCGGGCCGGAGCGGAGAACCGTGCCGAAGAGATCCTCCGGCGGCTGGCCGAGGGTTTCCGGACGATGGAGGGGTACGAGGTTCCCTTCTCCATCGAGGCCGGCGAGTACCGGGCCGACGGAAGCTACGCCGTCGAGCGCGAAGGCTACTATCTCGAACTGGGCGATGCCGAGGTCTACTGCGACGGATCGGTCCGTTACGAGGTCGACCGGAAGCGGCGTGAGGTGACGATCGTCGGGGTCGATACGACGAGCCGCAACCTGCTCAACAATCCGGCCCGGGCGTTCGATTTCCTGGGCGAGGCCTATGCGCCGCAACTCGCCTCGGAGCGGGACGGACGGGCTGTCGTGCGGCTCAGCCCGACGGTGGGCGACGAGTCGGCGGGAGCCATTACGGTGACGGTCGATACGGCAACGATGCGTCCCGTGGCGTTGGATTATGATTATGACGGCGAAGGGGTGCATGTGGCCGTAGGTCGTGTTGCGACATTGTCGAAGCCGATTCCCCGTTTCGATCCGAGCCGCTTCATCGGCTACGAATTCATCGACTTCCGCTGACGCTCTTCGTGGTTGGCGAGTGTCTTGCGGCTGACGTGCGGCGAAATCTGCCCCGTTTTATCGCCGATACAGTTCTGATTTCTCCCGACCGGGTGTCGGGAGAAATTTTTTTTGCCGTCAAATCGCCCGAAACGGCCCCTTATCGGCCTGCTTCCCGATCGAAAAAGGTGGCGAACGTGCGATTTTCGCGCCCAAAGTTGGCCAGATCGCAAGAAATTACTATTTTTGTTCGTTATTTGTCGGGTTGCGGATCCTGCAGGATCCCCGCCCGCGTGCGAATCTGGTTATATTGAAGAGATAGATGCTTACAGAAGAAGAAAAGAATGCCGGTTTGGTGGGCCGTATCATCCCCATCAATATCGAAGAGCAGATGAAGTCGGCCTACATCGACTACTCGATGTCGGTCATCGTGTCACGCGCCCTGCCCGACGTGCGGGACGGCCTGAAACCCGTGCACCGACGCATCCTCTACGATATGAGCGCGGAGCTCAACCTCTACTCCGACCGTCCTACCCGTAAGTCCGCCCGTATCGTCGGTGACGTGCTCGGTAAGTTCCACCCCCACGGCGACTTGTCGGTCTACGACGCCATGGTCCGCCTGGCCCAGGACTGGTCGATGCGTTACCCGCTGGTCGACGGCCAGGGTAACTTCGGTTCGATGGACGGCGACTCCCCGGCCGCCATGCGTTACACCGAGGCCCGCATGAAGAAGATCACCGACGAGGTGATGGCCGATATCGACAAGGAGACCGTTGACTGGACGCTGAACTTCGACGATACGATCCCCGAACCGACGGTTCTTCCGACGAAAATCCCGCTGCTGATCGTCAACGGTGCCAGCGGTATCGCCGTCGGCATGGCCACGAACATGGCTCCGCACAACCTCTCGGAGGTGGTCGACGCCTGCTGCGCCTATGTCGACAACCCCGAGATTTCGGGCGAGGAGCTGCTGCACTATGTCAAGGGCCCCGACTTCCCCACGGGCGGTATCATCTACGGCTACGAAGGGGTCAAGGAGGCCATGCTGACGGGTCGCGGCCGTGTCATCATGCGCGCCAAGACCGAAATCGAACATACGCCCAGCGGCCGTGAGTGCATCGTCGTCACGGAGATCCCCTACATGATCAACAAGGCCGAGATGATCAAGAAGATCGCCGACATGATCAACGACAAGAAGATCGAAGGCATCTCCTACATCAACGACGAGTCGGACCGCAACGGCCTGCGTATCATCATCATCCTGAAACATGACGCCGTGGCGAGCGTCGTGCTCAACACGCTGTTCAAGAATACGCCGCTGCAGACGTCGTTCGCCGTGAACAACATCGCGCTGGTCAACGGCCGTCCGCAGCTGCTTTCGATGCGCGATCTGATCAAGCACTTCATCGACCACCGTCACGACGTGGTCGTTCGCCGCACGCGCTTCGACAAGCGCAAGGCCGAGGAGCGTCTGCATATCGTGCAGGGTCTGCTGATCGCCCAGGACAACATCGACGAGATCGTACATATCATTCGCTCGTCGCAGACGCCCGACATCGCCAAGCAGACGATGATGGAGCGTTTCGAACTGTCGGATCTGCAGGCTTCGGCCATCATCGAGATGCGTCTGCGCGCGCTGACAGGTCTGGAGCGCGGCAAGCTGGTGGCCGAACGCGACGAGCTGACGGCGCTGATCGCCCACCTGACGGAGGTGCTGGCCAGCGTCGAGATGCAGATGCAGATCGTCAAGGACGAACTGCTGGAGATCAAGGAGAAGTACGGCGACGAACGCCGCACGGAGATCGTCTACGCTTCGGAGGAGTTCAATCCCGAGGATTTCTACGCCGACGACGACATGGTGATCACCATCTCGCACATGGGATACATCAAGCGTACGCCGCTGGCCGAGTACCGCACGCAGAACCGCGGCGGGGTGGGTGCCAAGGGCAGTGCCACGCGCGACGAGGACTTCATCGAACATATCTACGTCGCCTCGATGCACAACACGATGCTCTTCTTCACGGAGAAGGGCCGCTGCTACTGGCTGAAGGTCTACGAGATCCCGGAGGGGACGCGCTCGTCGAAGGGCCGCGCCATCCAGAACGTCATCCAGATCGAGCCCGACGACAAGGTCCGCGCCTATATCAACGTCAAGCGTCTTGATGATGCCGAGTATGTCAACAGCAACTACATCATCATGTGTACGAAGGACGGCACGATCAAGAAGACGAAGCTCGAGGCCTACTCGCGCCCGCGTCAGAACGGTGTCAACGCCATCGTCATCCGCGAGGGCGACCAGCTCATCGAGGCCAAGCTCACGAGCGGCAAGGCCGAGGTGATGATCGCCGCCCGCGACGGCAAGGCCATCCGCTTCAACGAGAATACGGTGCGCCCGATCGGACGTGTCGGCGCCGGTGTGCGCGGCATCTCGATCGAGGAGGGTGACGAGGTGGTCGGCATGATCTGCATTGAGCCCGATTCGAAACAGGATGTGCTGGTACTGAGCGAGAACGGCTACGGCAAACGGACCGATCTGGACGAGTATCGCATCACGAACCGCGGCGGTAAGGGCGTCAAGACGATCAACATCACGGAGAAGACCGGCAAGCTGATCTCGATCCAGGCCGTTACGGACGAGAACGACCTGATGATCATCAACCGGTCGGGTCTGACGATCCGCACGGCCGTTTCGCAGATCCGTCTGGCAGGCCGCGCCACGCAGGGCGTACGCATCATCAACCTGCGTGAGGGTGATGCCATCGCATCGGTGATGGCCGTACCGGCTGCCGCTGAGGAGGAGAATCCCGTGGCCGAGGGCGCCGAAGGAGCCTCGAATGTGGAAAGCGGAGCTGAGACGGTTGCCCAGGGTACCGAATCGGCTGAAACGACGAATCCGACGGAGCAGACCGATACGCCGACGCCCGATTCGGAGAAGTAGTTCCGGGGGGCCGCAGGTCGGGGAGTAGATCCTCGAGGCGGTCCCGAGCCGGGGGGCGAACCAGGGAGGTGAGTCTCGGACCGAAAGACAGACCCCAGGGAGGAGAGTTACGGGCAGGAAGGCCGACTCCAAGAGGGTGGGTCCCGAGCCGGGGGGGCGAACCAGGGAGGTGAGTCTCGGACCGAAAGACAGACCCCAAGTGGGGAGCCGAGCCGGTGGGCTGAACTCAGGAGGTGAGTCTCGGACCGGAAGACCGACCCCAGGAGGTGAGTCACGAGCAGAAAGGCCGGACCCAAGAGGTGGATGCCGATCTGCTGCGGGGAGACCTCCGACCGGTTTGCCGACGGATAATTGACGGAAAGCAACAACAACTTTTTTTAATAACAATTCGTATGAAAAAAACGATTTTGACGGCATTTGCGGCACTGCTCGTGGCAGTTCCGGCCGTCCAGGCACAGAAGGTGAATCAGGATGCTCTTCTCGCCAAGATTGCAAAGAGCGATGCCGACATCGCCAACGCAAAGAAGGCTGCCAAGGCCGCTACGTGGATCAACCGCGGTAAGGCTTTCTATGAGCTGGCTGCCGAACCGACGAAGAACCTCTTCGTCAGCATGGATGCCGCCATGCTCAAACTCACGGTCGGCGAGCCCGACTCGACGGCCCAGGAGACGCTCAACGGCGTGGAGTACACGGCGTGGGTTTACCCCTGGTTCACGGCCTACATCAAGGACAACAAGGTAGCTACGTGGAAGCAGACCCGCTGGGTGCTTGAGGATGCCCCCCGCAAGGCTATCGAGGCCTACAACAAGGCTTACGAAATGGACCCCAAGAGCGCATCGAAGGTCAAGGAGGGTCTGAAGCAGGTGAGCGACTTCTGCTCGCAGGTGGGCAATGCCGGTATCGACTCGGGTGACTACACCGGAGCTGCCGATGCCTATGTAACGGCTTACGAGGCGCAGTCGAGCCCGGCTTATGCCGATGCCGATCCCGCGCTGCTCTACTATGCCGGCTATCTGCTGACGGTCGACGGATCGAACAACCCCGAGTCGTTCGTTCGCGGCGGCAAGTACCTCCAGCAGGCCATCGACCAGAACTATGCCGACGAGGAGGGTAACATCTACTACTACCTCTTCCACTGCTACTATGGTCAGAAGGATGCTGACAAGGAGAACGTCATGCGTGCCAAGCAGGCGCTGCTGACCGGTATCGAGAAGTTCCCGAAGAACGAGCGGATCCTCGACGGTCTGATGCAGCTCTACACCTCGGAGGAGGGCGTGGGTGATCCCGCCGACCTGGTTGCCATGATCGACAAGGCCATTGCCGAGAATCCGACCAATATCGATCTGTGGTTCGGCCGCGGCCGTATCTTCTATGCTCTGAAGGATTACGACAAGAGCATCGAGTCGTTCCAGAAGGTCGTTGAGCTGAATCCCGAGCTCTTCGAAGGCAACTACTATCTGGGTGTCTTCTACACGATCAAGGGTGATGCGCTCAACAAGGAGATGAACGAGAAGCAGTACAGCAGCCAGGCAGCCTACGATGCCGATCTGGAGTCGGTCAACCAGGTTTATCTCGCAGCAGTGCCCTGGTTCGAGAAGGCTCACGAGATCAAGCCCGAGGATGTTGATACGCTCGAGTTCCTCAAGTCGCTCTGCTTCCGTCTGCGCGATGAACCCGGCATCATGGACAAGTACAATACCTACAACGCCCTCTACAAGCAGGCCAAGGGTATCGAATAGTCGGAATCCGTTCCGCATAGAAAAAGCCCGACTCCACGTTGTGTGGAGCCGGGCTTTTCGTTGTGGATGGCCGCCTGCGGAAGCCGGGGAGGTCGAGACTTGCTTCTTCTGGGGAAAACCGGCTGCGGCACTTTGTCCTCAAGGTCGACTTCTCGAGCCGGGGAGGCGGCCCTGAGTTTCAGAACCTGAAGAGGTTCTGCCGCCCCAAAAGCCGGCTTCTTAAGCCGGTTAAGCCGGTTAAGCCGGGGTCAGCGGGCGATGCGGCCGTTGACCGAACCGCGGGCCAACTGGGCGGTCTCTTCGGCCGAGAACTGGCTGTAGTCGCCCGGAACGGTATTTTTGATGGCGCAGGCGGCCGTGCCGAAGTCCAGTGCAAACTGCATGTCCCCGGCATGCTCGGCCAGACCGTAGATCAATCCCCCGACAAAGGCGTCGCCGACGCCCACGCAGTCGACCACATGATCGATGTCGTAGACGCGCGACGAGTAGAGCCGATCGCCTGTGTAAAGCGTTCCGGAGATCAGATGGTGGTTGGCACTCAATACGTTGCGAAGCCCGAAGACGATGGCCCGGCATCGCGGGAACCGTTGGGCCACCTGACGCGAAGCCGCTTCGTAACCCGCCGTATCGGGCTCATAGGCGGCGTCCTGGGCGTCGAAACGCGGCATGTTGATCCCAAGTACGGTTTCGTATTCGTCGTCCGTGCCGAAGAAGACGTCGCACTGCTCCATGAGCGGCGGCAGCACCTCCTGCGGCTGTTTGCCGTATTTCCAGAGATTCTTGCGGTAGTTGATGTCGCACGAGACGGTCAGTCCGGCCTTGCGGGCGGCGGCGATGGCTTCGGCACATACCTCGGCCGTCGAGGCGCTGACGGCCGCCGAGATCCCCGACCAGTGGAACCAGCAGGCATCCTCGAAGAGCCTGGCCCAGTCGATCATCCCCGGTCGCAGCGAGTCGAACGACGAGTCGGCGCGGTCGTACACCACCTGCGACGAACGCATCGCCACGGCCTCCTCCATGTAGTAGAGTCCCAGGCGGCGTCCCTGACGCACGATGTGGTCCGTCCCGACGCCGTAGCTGCGCAGGTCGTCGATGCAGGCATCGGCAATGCGGTTGTCGGGCACGCAGGTGACAAATTCGCTCCGTAGGCCGTAGTTGGCCAGCGACACGGCCACATTGGCCTCGCTGCCGCCGTAGCTGGCCCGGAAGAGTTTCGTCTGGTTGAACCGGAGATGGTCGGGCGGCGTGAGCCGCAGCATGATCTCTCCGAAGGTAACGATTTTTTTCGTGTTCATTTCATTTGCAACTAATCACCCGCAAAGATAGGGAAAAACTGCCGGTTTTGTCGTTTTTTCTTCTCCGGCGGTCGAAAACGGAACACCCCGGAAGGAAATCGATCCTCCCGGGGTGTCGGTTTTGAGCGATCCGGCGCGACCGCCGGATTCTCCTGTGGGGTTTATTTGACGACGGTCACGCGCAGCGGCTGTGTGGCGGCGGCTTCGGCACCGTTGATCTCGTCGATCCACTCGTCCATCTCCTCGATGCCGCCCTGGCTCCATCCCGAACCGGCGTAGTAGGTGAGCGTCTCACCCGCCTTGACGCGCTTGACCGCCACGGCATGGTCGAGCGTGTCGGGGATCATCTCGCCGCCGGGGAGGATCACGCCGAGGTAGATGTCGCCGTCACGTGCGGGATCCTCCGAATCCGATGCCGCCTCGGCCATCCCCAGCCAGTCGGCGCCGCTGCGGAGCTGCTTCACGTCGTGGCGCACGAAGCCCGCCGCAACCGGCATCTCGTCGAATGCCCCCTCGTAGCGGTTGTCCATGCGGTTGAAGCGCTGGTTGGCGTCGAGCGTGATGGTCTTCACGAGCGAAACGGGCGTGCCGTTGACGTCGAACGGGGCGTAGGTCAGTTCGACACTCGTGCGGACGGGGCCGTTGTCGAGCGTGCGGGCCGAGACGTAGTTGTGGTCCATGAACCAGAACTTTCCGTCGACGAACGGCACCGAGGCGCCCGCACCGAGCGTCACGCCCACCTTGTAGCAGTCCATTCCGTCGCCGTAGTTGTGGTGGTAGTCCCCCTTGGCATACCACTCGTTGATGACCAGTTTGTCGGTGCACTTCACCCAGACGTCGATACCCGGCGTGATGAGCTTTTCGGGCGAGGTCTCCAGTGCGGGGCCGTAGAGGCGGTAGGCGACCTTGTTGTTCTCCCAGGCGTAGTCGTCGTAGCGTTCGGGCACGGCGCGGCCGAAGGCCTCGTCGGGGTAGGCCTCGCGCACGCCGGTGACGATCCGGAAGCGGAGCTTCTCGAGGGCATCGGCATCGGTCTGGAAGATCAGGGCCTGCGGTTCGGTCTCGCCGCGGTAGATCACCTGCGAGGGGACCTGGTGTTTTTCGTCGTCGAGGACAACGACATTCTCGGGCGTCACCCCCTCGAGGGAGGCGATCTCCGACCAGGCGATTTCGACCGTTTCGTCGTCGCGTTCGAGTTGCGTAGTGTTCGTCACCTCGACCTTCAGGGCCGGAGTGCAGGAGGCTGCCAGCAGGGCAGCAACTCCCAGAAGCGAGTTTCTCATCATGGGCTTTCGGGGTTTTTTCGATGTTCGTTTTGGCAAAATTACGATTTTTCCGTATATTGGTCAACCAAATTGACAGATATTCGACTTAATTTGGTAATTTTTCGTATTGTGACTGCGTGAAAGTCACTAATTTTACGTAGCGAAATGGAGGCGATTCCCGCCACCGCTCTTTCGATATGAAATTAACCGGAATACTAATCTGATACGATGAAACAGTTTAACGACGAAAATTTCCTGCTGCAGACCGAAACGGCGCAGCGTCTTTACCATGAGCATGCCGCCAAGCAGCCGATCATCGACTACCACTGCCATCTGATCCCCGAATACGTGGCGTCGAACCACCGCTTCGAGAACCTTTCGAAGATCTGGCTCGAGGGCGACCACTACAAGTGGCGCGCCATGCGTACGAACGGCGTCGAGGAGCGCTACTGCACGGGCAAGGATACCACCGACTGGGAGAAGTTCGAGAAGTGGGCCGAGACGGTCCCCTATACGATGCGCAACCCGCTCTACCACTGGACCCACCTCGAGCTGAAGACCGCCTTCGGGGTGACCAAGCTGCTCAACCCGTCGACCGCCCGCGAAATCTACGATCATTGTACGGCGCTGCTGCAGCAGCCCGAGTACCATGCCCGCGGCCTGATGCAGCGCTACAACGTCGAGGTGGTCTGCACGACGGACGACCCGGTCGACTCGCTCGAGCACCACATCAAGGTGCGCGAGGAGGGCTTCGCGGTGCGGATGCTGCCGACGTGGCGCCCCGACAAGGCGATGGCCGTCGAGTCGCCGGCCGACTTCCGCGCCTACATCGAGAAGCTCTCCGACGTTTCGGGGGTCTCGATCTCGAAGTTTGCGGATGTGATCGACGCCCTGCGCGTGCGCCACAAGTTCTTCGAGTCGGTGGGGTGCCGCCTCTCGGACCATGGCATCGAGGAGTTCTACGCCGAGGATTATACCCAGCCGGAGATCGACGCCATCTTTAATAAGGTGTACGGCGGGCAGGAGCTCACCCCGCAGGAGATCCGCAAGTACAAGACCGCCATGCTCGTCGAATTCGCCGTCATGGACCACGAGACGGGCTGGACGCAGCAGTTCCACTACGGCGCCATCCGCAACAACAACTCGCGCATGTTCGCGCAGCTGGGTCCCGACACGGGCTTCGACTCGATCGGCGACTTCACGGTGGCCAAGTCGATGTCGCGCTTCTTCGACCTGCTCGACAGCCGGGACAAGCTGACCCGCACGATCATCTACAATCTCAATCCGCGCGACAACGAACTCGTCGCCACGATGCTCGGGAACTTTCAGGACGGCCGCTACGGCGCCGGGAAGATCCAGTTCGGATCGGGATGGTGGTTCCTCGACCAGAAGGACGGCATGGAGAAGCAGATGAACGCCCTCTCGACGCTGGGTCTGCTGAGCCGCTTCGTGGGGATGCTGACCGATTCGCGGTCGTTCCTCTCCTACCCGCGCCACGAGTACTTCCGCCGCACGCTGTGCAACCTCCTGGGCAACGACATCGAACAGGGGCTGCTCCCGGCCTCGGAGATCGACTTCATCGGCCGCGAGATCGTCGAGGGAATCTGCTACCGCAATGCAAAGAACTTCTTTAAATTCTAACCGCTGAATACCAAACCATGAAAATCGTAACCTTAGGAGAGATCATGCTGCGTCTTTCGACGCCCGGCAATACCCGTTTCGTACAGTCCGATTCGTTCGACGTCGTCTACGGCGGCGGCGAGGCCAACGTGGCCGTATCGTGCGCCAACTACGGCCACGACGCCTACTTCGTCACCAAACTTCCGAAACACGAGATCGGCCAGGCGGCCGTCAACGCGCTGCGTCGCTACGGCGTGCGGACCGACTACATCGCCCGCGGCGGCGACCGCGTGGGCATCTACTACCTCGAGACCGGAGCCTCGATGCGCCCCTCGAAGGTGATCTACGACCGCGCCCATTCGGCCATTGCCGAGGCCGACCCGTCGGATTTCGACTTCGACACGATCATGGAGGGAGCCGACTGGTTCCACTGGTCGGGCATCACGCCGGCCATCTCGGACAAGGCGGCCGAACTGACGCGTCTGGCCTGCGAGGCGGCAAAGCGTCACGGCGTCACCGTGTCGGTTGACCTGAACTTCCGCAAGAAGCTCTGGACCAAGGAGAAGGCTCAGTCGATCATGAAGCCGCTGATGCAGTACGTCGACGTCTGCATCGGCAATGAGGAGGATGCCGAACTGTGCCTGGGCTTCAAGCCCGATGCCGATGTCGAGGGCGGTGAGACCAATGCCGAGGGCTACAAGGGGATCTTCCGCCAGATGGCCCAGACCTTCGGGTTCAAGTACGTGGTCTCGACGCTGCGCGAGTCGTTCTCGGCCTCGCACAACGGCTGGAAGGCCATGATCTACAACGGCCGGGAGTTCTACGAGTCGAAGCGTTACGACATCAACCCGATCGTCGACCGTGTCGGCGGCGGCGATTCGTTCTCGGGCGGCATCATCCACGGCCTGCTGACCAAACCGACGCAGGGCGAGGCCCTCGAGTTTGCGGTGGCCGCCTCGGCGCTCAAACACACGATCAACGGCGACTTCAACCTTGTCTCGGCCGAGGAGGTCGAGGCTCTGGCCGGCGGCAACGCCAGCGGCCGCGTACAGCGATAACCTGCGACGTGCGGCGGGGCGGTCCTGCATCGCCTCGGCCGCCGTCGGATTTCGATCATTGAATTGTAAAGCAACAGAGAGATATGGCACGTTTTTCTAAAATGCAAGTCATGGAGGCCATCGCCAAGACCGGGATGGTTCCTGTTTTCTACCATGCGGATGCCGAGGTGGCCAAACAGGTCGTCAAGGCCTGCTACGAGGGCGGTGTTCGCGCCTTCGAATTCACCAACCGCGGCGATTTCGCCTCGGAGGTCTTCGTCGAGGTGATCAAATTCGCCGCCCGGGAGTGCCCCGAGATGGTGCTGGGCGTCGGCACGGTGGTCGATGCCCCGACGGCCGCCCTCTATATCCAGTACGGCGCCAACTTCGTCGTGGGTCCCTATCTGAACCCCGAGGTGGCGAAGGTCTGCAACCGCCATCTGGTCCCCTATACGCCGGGCTGCGGTTCGGTCACGGAGATCGGCATCGCCCAGGAGCTGGGCTGCGACCTGACGAAGGTCTTCCCGGCAGGCAACGTCGGCGGACCGTCGTTCGTCAAGAACGTCAAGGCACCGCTGCCGTGGTCGAATATCATGGCCACGGGCGCCGTCGAACCTACGGAGGAGAACCTCACGGCGTGGTTCAAGGCCGGTGTCTTCTGCGTGGGCATGGGCTCGCAGCTCTTCCCGAAGGCCGTCATCGCCGCCCGTGACTGGAGGGCCATCACCGAGAAGTGCCGCTTCGCCCTCGACGTGATCGCCACGGCCCGCGGCTGATCCGCAGTGATCCACGGCTGATCCGCGGCTGGTCCACGGGTTGACCCGCGACAGATCCGCAGCTGACCTGTAGTGATCCACGGCTGATCTGCATACCCCGTCCGCAGACGGTCGCTCCGGCGGTTTACCAATCGCCGCCGGAGTCCCTCATGCGGCTCTCCAACTCCCCGAACTACCTAAAAAACCGATCAATGACCAATAAAAAATCCGCTCTCGCCGGGAAGATGACGCAGTATCGCTGGGTGATCTGTGCGATGTTGTTCTTCGCGACGACCGTCAACTACCTCGACCGCCAGGTGCTCTCGCTCACGTGGGACGAGTTCATCAAGCCCGAATTCCACTGGAACGAGTACCACTACGGTCTGATTACCTCGATCTTCTCGATCGTCTATGCCATCTGCATGCTCTTCGCCGGGCGTTTCGTCGACTGGATGGGCACCAAGAAGGGTTACCTCTGGGCCATCGGCATCTGGTCGGCCGGAGCCTGTGCCCACGCCCTGTGCGGCGTGGCCACCGAGGCGTGGGTCGATCTGCCCGACGCCGCAGCCCTGCGTGCCGTGGAGGCCGGCTCGGCCGTCGCCGCCACGATCGCCATGGTCAGCATGTACTTCTTCATCGCCGCACGCTGCATCCTGGCTCTGGGTGAGGCCGGCAACTTCCCCGCCGCCATCAAGGTGACGGCTGAGTACTTCCCCAAGAAGGACCGCGCCTACGCCACGTCGATCTTCAATGCCGGAGCCTCGATCGGCGCCCTGTTCGCGCCGCTGACCATCCCGCTGCTGGCCAAGGCCTGGGGCTGGGAGCTGGCCTTCATCGTCATCGGTGCGCTGGGCTTCATCTGGATGGGCTTCTGGGTTTTCCTCTACAAGAAGCCCTCGGAGCAGCCCCGCGTCAATGCCGCCGAGCTCGAGTACATCGAGCAGGACAAACACGAGGTCGTCGACGGCGAAAAGGTCGACCAGATGCAGGACTCGGAGAAGATTTCGTTCTGGAAAACCCTGAGCTTCAAGCAGACATGGGCCTTCGCCTTCGGCAAGTTCATGACCGACGGCGTGTGGTGGTTCTTCCTCTTCTGGACGCCGTCGTACCTCAATTCGCAGTTCGGCATCAAGATGTCCGAGGGGCTGGGCGTGGCGCTGATCTTCACGCTCTACGCCATCACGATGCTCTCGATCTACGGCGGCAAGCTCCCGACGATCATCATCAGCCGCACGGGGCTGAACCCCTATTCGGCCCGCATGCGTGCGATGCTGATCTTCGCCTTCTTCCCGCTGCTGGTGCTGCTGGCCCAGCCGCTGGGGACGATCTCGCCGTGGTTCCCGATCGTGATGATCGGCATCGGCGGCGCCGCTCACCAGTCGTGGTCGGCCAACATCTTCTCGACGGTGGGCGACATGTTCCCCAAGTCGGCCATCGCAACGGTAACGGGTATCGGCGGCATGGCCGGCGGCGTGGGGTCGATGATCCTGCAGTGGTTCGCCGGCTGGCTCTTCGTCCATGCCGACAAGACCGGCATGCACTTCATGGGCTTCGAAGGCAAACCGGCCGGTTACTTCGTGGTCTTCTGCATCTGCGCCGTGGCCTACCTCGTGGGGTGGATCGTCATGAAGGCACTCGTCCCGAAATACAAACCCATCGTAATCGAATAACGTCCGGCGGCGAAACGGGCGGTGCGGCGAGCCGGTCCGCCGTTCGTTCCGGGCACTAAACCCTGCAAAACCATGATCAAAGCATTGAACAAGTCGACCGTCGAGAAGGTCGAACGTCCCGTCCATATTCTTCAGTTCGGCGAAGGCAACTTCCTGCGCGCCTTTGTCGACTGGCAGATCGATATCGCCAACGAAAAGGGGGTGATGAACTCCGGCGTGGCCATCTGCCAGCCCATTATCGATCCCGAACACAAGGTGCTCGGCATGATCGACCTGCTGCACAAGCAGGACAACCTCTACCACGTCTATCTGGAGGGCATCGAGAACAAGCAGCCCAAAAAGGATATCCGTCTGGTGAAGAGCGTGATGGATTCGTTCAACCCCTACGTCGACTACGAGACCTACGAGCGCTATTTCCTCTCGCCGGAGCTGAAGGTCACGATCTCGAACACGACCGAGGCGGGTATCCGCTACGAGGAGGGTGACGATCTTGAGGCGCGTCCGCCGAAGTCCTACCCGGCCAAGATGACGGCGCTGTTGTACAAGCGTTTCAAACACTTCAACGGCGATCCGACGAAGGGTCTGTGCATCATCTGCTGCGAACTGATCGAGAACAACGGCTCGACGCTGCACGAGTATGTCATCCGCCACGCGATGTACAACGCGCTGGGGGTCGACTTCATCGACTGGGTCGAGCGCAACTGCCACTTCTGCGACACGCTGGTCGACCGCATCGTGCCGGGCTTCCCGCGTGACACGATCAACGAGATCAAGCAGGAGATCGGCTATGACGACAACCTGGTGGTGAAGGCCGAGCTCTACCACCTGTGGGCCATCGGCGGCGAGGGCTACCGCGAGGTGCAGCGGGTGCTTCCGCTGGACAAGGCGGGTCTGCACGTGATCTTCATGCCGTCGATCAAGCAGTTCCGCGACAAGAAGGTCCGCATCCTGAACGGTTCGCACACGGGCATGGTGCCCATCGCCCTGCAGATGGGGTGCGAGACGGTGATGGATGCCTTCAACACGCCGGCCATCGAGCGCTTCATCAACGAGATGGTGGCCGAGGAGGTGATCCCGATGATCGACGAGGACCAGGAGGAGCTCAAACAATTTGCCGCCGGGATCCTCGAGCGCTTCTACAACCCCTTCATCAAGCACATGCTGCGGTCGATCTCGCTCAATTCGCTGTCGAAGTGGGAGGCGCGCAACTATCCGACGGTGAAGGACAACTGGTTCAAGGCCGGACGGCTGGCGCAGCGCGAGTGCTTCACCTTTGCGGCGCTGATGGTGCTCTACGGACCGAAGAGCGGCTTCGAGCCCGACGACACGAAGGAGTTTGTCGACTACATCCGCCGGAACTGGAATTCGGAGGATCTCGTCGGGACGATCCGCAAGATCGTGCACGAGAGCGGCATCTTCACGGTCGACTTCTCGGAGGTTCCGGGCTTTGTGGAGGCCGTGGCCGGGTATGTGGCCGACATCGAGGCGCTGGGCATGAAGGGGGCGCTTGACAAGTTCCTGAACAAATAGGTCTGAACCGAAGGGCGGAGAGGGCGAACGGCTGCCGCAAGGGAGTGCCGCGAGAGCCGGCTCCGCCTTTCCATATTCGGAAACGATGAAACGATATCTGAAAATCAACACCGCGGACAATGTGGCCGTGGCACTCGAGGATCTGGCCGCGGGCGAGCGCGTCGCGATCGACGGTCGCGAGGTGACGCTCCGCGAGGCGGTGGCCCGGGGTCACAAGTTTGCCCTGCGGGATCTGGCTGCGGGGGAGAACGTCGTCAAGTACGGCTATCCGATCGGCCATGTCACGTGCGACGTCCCCGCCGGGTCGTGGATCCATTCGCACAACCTGAAGACCAACCTGCGCGACGACCTCGCCTACAGTTATACACCTCATTTGCAGTGTCTTGAGATCCCGAAGCGCGACGATCTGCACGTCGAGGGCTACCTGCGGCGCGACGGCCGGGTGGGAATCCGCAACGAGCTGTGGATCGTGCCGTCGGTCGGCTGCGTGAACGGCCAGGCGCAGGCCATCGCCGAGCGGGTGCGCCGCGAGTGCGACTGTTCGCATCTGGACGACGTGCGGGTCTATACGCACAACTACGGCTGTTCGCAGCTGGGCGACGACCATGCCAACACGCGGCGGGCGCTGGCGGCACTGGTCCGCCATCCGAATGCGGGTGCGGTGCTGGTGTTGGGGCTTGGCTGCGAGAACAACCAGGTCTCGGCCCTTCGGGAGGAGATCGGCGAGTGGGACGACGAACGCGTCCGGTTCCTCATCGCGCAGGAGGTTGAGGACGAGATCGAGACGGGCTTCGAGATCTGCTGCGAGCTGGTCGAGAAGACGCGCGGGGACCGTCGTCAGCCGCTGCCGCTGTCGTGCCTGAAGGTGGGGCTGAAGTGCGGCGGTTCGGACGGCTTCTCGGGCATCACGGCCAATCCGCTCGTGGGGTTGTTCTCCGACTGGCTGATTGCGCAGGGTGGAACGACCGTCCTGACGGAGGTGCCGGAGATGTTCGGTGCTGAGACGATCCTGATGGACCGCGCCACGGACCGCATGGTCTTCGACGAGACGGTCCACCTGATCAACGACTTCAAGGGCTACTTCCGTCGCTACGACCAGCCGATCTACGAGAACCCCTCGCCCGGCAACAAGAAGGGCGGCATCACGACCCTCGAGGAGAAGTCGCTGGGGTGCGTGCAGAAGGGTGGAGCGCAGCCGGTGGTCGACGTGCTGGGCTATGCGCAGCCGATCGTCCGCCAAGGGCTGAATCTGCTGCAGGCGCCGGGCAACGACCTGGTGGCCGCCTCGGCGCTGGCCCTTTCGGGGTGCCAGCTGGTGCTGTTCACCACGGGGCGCGGCACGCCGTTCGGGTCGTTCGTCCCGACGATGAAGATCTCGACCAACACGCCGCTCGCGCAGTTCAAGTCGAACTGGATCGACTTCAACGCCGGGACGCTCGTCGAGGACGAGGAGCTCCACGCGGTGCTCGAGAGGCTGATCGACAAGATCCTTGCGACGGCCAACGGCGAACACCTCAAGCACGAACGCACGGGCTTCAAGGAGATTGCCATCTTCAAGTCGGGGGTGACGCTGTAGCGACGCCCGCTTCTGCTGTAACCTTTCGAATGCGGCGGTCGGATCCGGACGGGTTTCCGGTGCCGGACCGCCGTTTTTGTGAAACCTAAAGAGGAGTGAAGATGAGATTCAGACTGTTGATTTTCCTGTGGTTGTGCTGCGCGGCGGGCCTGCAGGGAGCCGTTGCGGCCGGAGAGGTCTATACGGTCGACTGCCGCGGCGGGGGTGACTTCCTCACGGTGCAGGCCTGCTTCGACGCCCTGCCCCCGAAACCCGACGGGTGGCGCACGGTGCGCATCCTTCCCGGCACGTACCGCGAGAAGGTGACGCTCGACGTCTACAAGGATCGCGTGCACATCGTCGGCGTTGGGGGCTCAGAGGCGGTCCGCATCGTCTGGAACGACTATTCGGGCCGCGTGGTCGACGGTTACGAACTGACGACCTACGACACGTGGACCCTTTCGCTGCAGGCCGACGACGTGTGGATCGAGGGGGTGACCGTCGAGAACGATGCCGGACGGGTCGGGCAGGCCGTGGCGCTCGAGACCCGCGGCGACCGCATCCGCATCGACCGCTGCCGGCTCGTCGGCGACCAGGACACCTTCTTTACGAAGGGCTACGTCTCGCGCGTCTACGTCACGGAGAGCTGGATCGAGGGGACCACCGACTTTATCTTCGGCCCCTCGATCGTCCTCTTCGACCGCTGCCGGATCCACGGCAAGGCCGACAGCTTCCTGACCGCCGCCTCGACCACCGAACGCAACGCCTACGGGTATGTTTTCCGCGACTGCCGGGTGAGTGTCGACCCCACGGTTGAGCGGCTCTACCTGGGTCGTCCCTGGAAATCGACCGCTCGTACGGTCTGGATTCGTTGCGAACTGCCCGCGGCGATCCGTCCCGAGGGGTGGCGCGACTGGCACGACTCGGCCCGCAAGGGGGATGTCTACTACGCCGAGTATCGCTGTACGGGGCCCGGAGCCGACCGTACGGGGCGCGTGGCGTGGTCGCGCGAATTGACGGACGAGGAGGCTGCCCGCTACACTCCGGAGCAGATCTTCGCCCGGAAGACCGGTTCGGAGGCCTTCCGCAGCGACTGGGATCCCGACGCTCTGCCCGTTGCCGTGCCGCCGGCCGATTGAGCGTCCCGGGAGCGATCGGATCTCAAGATGCAGCTCGCAGCTTGTTGTCCGCTGTTCGTCGCTCGTCGCCGTTCCGCCAGCCGATTAAGCGTCCCGGAGCGATCGGATCGCGGGGCAGCGTCCATCGGAAACCGACCTTCCCGTTGCGGGCGGGGCGGTTTTATGCGGGTAGGCGACAGCCTGCGGGGACGGATCCGGCGGGTCTCAGGCCTTCTCGATGATGGTGCGCAGACGGCGGGTCATGATGTACTGCAACACGCCGCGCAGGAACATGTAGAGCGTGAAGGCCAGCCAGAGGGCGTTGTTGCCGATCCACGGCCGGAAGGCGTAGAAGAGGACGAAGTAGGCGGCCGTGGCCCAGAACATCGAGTTGCGCATCACGCGCGTTTCGGTGGCGCCGACCATGATGCCGTCCATGATGAAGGGCATGGCCGAGGCGATGGGTATCACGATGATCCAGCCGATGTACTGCCCGGCCAGAGCGATGATCTGCGGGGCATTCGGGGCCGCGCGGTCGACGAACAGCCCCACCAGATCGCGCCACCAGACGAGGTAGATCCCGACGAACAGGGCGGCGATCACCGTACCCCAGAGCAGACAGCGGTGCATGCTCCCGCGCAGCGACACCCGGTCGCGGGCCCCGATGAAGCGTCCCGTGAGGGCCTCGGCGGCGTAGGCGAAACCGTCGTTCATGTAGGAGAAGAGGGTGAACAGCTCGAGCAGCAGGGCATTGACGGCCAGCAGCGTATGGTTCTCCATGCGGGCCGAGGCGCCGGTGAAGAAGGTGTAGACCGCGACGATGCAGAGCGTGCGGAGGATGATGTCGCGGTTGATGCGGAAGAATCGCCGCAGGGGCTCCATGTCCAACACTTCGGCCCGGCGGATGGCGGTCAGCATCGATCGGTAGCGGACCAGCAGCAGCCCGGTGGCCAGCGCTACGCCGCACCATTGCGCCACGACCGAGGCGTAGGCGATGCCGACGATGCCCAGATCGAGCCCGAAGGCGAAGAAGAGGCTGCAGCCCAGATGGATGACGTTGACCGTGACGGCCGTGATCATCGGGAAGAGAGCGTTCTGCATGCCGGTGAACCAGCCGTTGAATCCGAAGAGCAGGATGCCGGCCGGCACGGCCCAGATGCGCGTGTAGAAGTATTCGCGGGTCATCTCCCCTCCGTTCATGGCCCAGAGGGCCAGTTCGCCGAGCGGGTACTGCAGCACGAGCATCACCACCCCCATGACGGCCGCCACCGACAGGGCGCGGGCCAGCATGTTGGTGCACTCGGCATAGTTTCCGGCGCCGAAAGCTTGGGCCGTCAGGCCGCTTGTCCCCATGCGCACGAACGAGCAGTTCCAGTAGATGAAGTTGAAGATCGAGACGCCGATGGCCAGTGCCCCGATCGTTGCGGCGGAGTCCTCGCCCCAATGGCCGGCGATGGCCGTCGAGACGATACCCATGAGCGGGACGGTGATGTTCGAGACGATGTTCGGGATCGCCAGGCGGAGTATGTCGCGGTTCATTCGCTTCATGACGGGTGCAAAGATAGGACAAAAGCGTCGATTTTCGGGTTCCGGACGGCTTTTTCTCGATTTCGGGCACGTAATGTGATGGAATCCGGAAAAATGGATTACCTTTGCCGCGCAAATTCACATCTTATTATAGAGATACGAACATGAAAGATTCGAAAAACGACTCGACCCCGGTACTCGAGCGCTTTGCACGCGACAAGCGCAAGCGTACCGTGATTGCTACGGCGGAGCGCGTCGAGCGTCGCCCGCGTTTGCAGCGTGATGCTGCCGATTCGGAGCAACCGTCCCATTCGTACCGACCCGAACACCGGGCTTCGTACAACCCCAACTTTACGGCCGAGAACCGGCCCCGGTTTGAACATCCCCGCCATGACGACGGCGAGCAGTACCGTTACTACGACGAGAAGCCCCGCACGGGGGATCGCTCGCGTTTCGACGGCGAACGCCCGCACCGTTCGTATGGCGAAAACGATAACCGCCGCAACGACGAGCGTCCGCGCCGTTCGTTCGGTGACCGTGACAACCGCTCGCAGAACGAGGATCGTCCGCGTCGTTCGTTCGGTGACCGTGACAACCGCTTCCAGAGCGAGGATCGTCCGCGCCGTTCGTTTGGCGATCGCGACAACCGTTTCCAGAACGAAGACCGTCCGCGCCGTTCGTTTGGCGACCGTGACAACCGTTTCCAGAATGAAGACCGTCCGCGTCGTTCGTTTGGCGACCGTGACAACCGCTTCCAGAGCGAGGATCGTCCGCGCCGTTCGTTCGGTGACCGCGACAACCGCTTCGGCGGCGAGGAGGGCGACCGTCCGCAGCGCTCCTACGGATCGCGCGGCCCGAAACCCGCCTATGGCGAGCATTCCGGCAAATTCGCCGACCGCAAGGGGGGCAAGTTCGCTCCCAAATCGGGCGAGAACCGCTTCGGTGACAAGCGTCAGCGTCGCGGCGACGACCGTCCGGCAGCCTCCTATCCGAAGTATGACCCCGCAAAGCAGACCGGCGAGATGCGTCTGAACCGCTTCATCGCCCAGTCGGGCATCTGCTCGCGCCGCGAGGCCGACAACTTCATCCAGGCCGGCGTGGTGACGGTCAACGGCAAGGTGGTGACCGAGCTCGGCACGAAGGTGCTGCCGACGGACGAGGTACGCTTCAACGACGAACCCGTACACGGCGAGAAGAAGGTCTACCTGGTGCTGAACAAGCCGAAGGGCTACGTTACGTCGCTCGACGATCCGCACGCCGGGAAGACGGTGATGGAGCTGGTCAAGGGGGCCTGCACCGAGCGGATCTACCCCGTGGGGCGGCTCGACAAGAACAGCCTCGGACTGCTGCTCTTCACCAACGACGGTGATCTGACCAAGCAGCTGACCCACCCCTCCTATCAGAAGAAGAAGATCTACCAGGTGACGCTCGACAAGCCGCTGACGCGTGCCGACATGGACCGCATCGCCGAGGGCATCACGTTGGAGGACGGCGAGATCTTCGCCGACGAGATCTCCTACGTCAAGGAGAACAAGCAGGAGATCGGCATCGAGATCCACTCGGGCCGCAACCGCATCGTGCGCCGTATCTTCGAGTTCCTGGGATACACCGTCACGAAGCTCGACCGCGTCTACTACGCCGGTCTGACGAAGAAGAATCTCAAGCGCGGTGCCTGGCGTTTCCTGACCCGCGAGGAGGTCGAGCGGCTCAAGTCCGGCCAGTACGAATAGTCGCTGCCGGAGGATATGAAACGAAACCCGGAGTCATCCAACGATGACTCCGGGTTTTTTGTGAAACGATCCCGCATGGAGCGGAGCGCAATTTTCCAGAGGTCTCGTCCGGCCCCGTCCCGTCCGGTTCCACACACGGCGCGGACCGGGTGATCCGGGCCTCAGTGGGTGGCCTGATACCAGGCTGTTTCGCTATTTTTCGTGGCTCTGGAGTTCTGCGACGGTTCGCTGACGGTGACCCCCGAATAGTAGGTGACAGTATTCAGCGTACCGTTGTAGGCCGAATAGAACTGCGCCGTGTTGAGGCGGCTCTCCGCCGGGAAGGCGCGGTCGAACTGTGCCCGGAAGGCGTCGACCAGCCCCTGATCGGAGCAGCTCTGTTCGACATACTGCCTCAGATCGAAGAAGAGGTGGTTTTCGAACCCTTCGTACGACTGCAGCGTCTGGATGTCGACCGCCTGCTGCGCCGCCTGTTTTACGTCGCGCATGGCTGCGGCCAGGGCGTCGAGTTCACCCATGACGGCCAGCGAGATGCATCCCGACTGCATGTTTCCCGAGATCGAGTCCCAGTCGTTTTCGTAGAAGTTCCAGAATTCGCGGCAGGCCGCCTCGAGCGCCTCGCGGGGAGTCTTGTCGGCAAACAGATGGGGCGTGATGCGGTCGTAGGGGAATCCCGCGGCCATGATCTCGCAGGGCGACGCCACGACGTAATCGACGGCGTTGCGCAGGTCGTAGAGCGTCTCGATGTTGGCCATGAAGCAGGCGTCGAAGATCAGATACTCGAACCGCGCCGTCTGACTTTCGAGCACGCCGGCCAGTTCCCCGATCTCCAGTTCGTGGCCCGGGTCGCCGAACGAACGGGTCGGCAGTGCTCCCGGCACCGGCTGCCAGAGATCCTCCTCCGGCACCTTCGGCTGCCCCTTTTCGTAGGTGTATCTCGAGAGGTTTCCCTCCGTACGGGGGACCCATGCCTTGCCGTGACAGCCGATGATCAGACCGTAGTGGCGGGCCGGGGCGGCCGTGACGGCATCCCCGAGCAGCATGGCTACGTCCGTAGCGCTCTGGGCCGCAAACGAGGCATACTCCTTCAGCGTGCGGCGTTCGCAGCGGCGCCGTTGCGTGTCGTAGTAGATCTCCTCCAGGCGGGCCGTACTTGAATTGTCGGGCTGCCAGGCGATCAGCATCCGCCCGTCGCCCGGAACCGTCGCGCTCACCGCACGGGCGATTCCCTCGAGGTTCTGTTCGTAGAAACTGCTCAGGCTCCGCCCCGGCATGTAGAGCACCACGCAGCGCTCGGCCGTCGCGGGCGGATTGTAGCCCGGCGTATCGTCCTTCTTGCAGCAGCCGGCGGCCAAGAGCGCCGTGCAGCAGACGAGCAGCAGCAGTCGGATCGTTCGTATCATCTTCCTTTATTTGTAGGTTCGGGGTTTGAGATTGTTGAACTGCCACGTGCGGTCCCGCTTGTAGGTGTACCCTTCGGGCTTGTTCCAGTAGACGCGGCTGAAGTCGAAGTAGAATCCCTTGCGCTTCTTCCCCTCGACGACGTAGGGCGAGAGCAGCGGCACGAACTCCACCTTCCGGCTGATGATGCGGGCCTTTCCGTAGGCGAGCCCCTCGGCGGCCAGCACGTCGAGCGCATGGTCGAACATCAGCACGTGGCGCGGGGTCTTCTCCGTGAAGCCGTCGCCCGAGTCGAGGATTGCGCGGATGACGCCGTTCATGCGGTTGGCATAGGCCTTTTCGCGCACGCGGTCGCCCAGCGCGCCGTAGGCAAACGACATCATGTTGAGGACCTTCGGGCTGAACGGATCGCGGGCCAGGGCATCGGTACCCAGCGAGATGAGCGTCTCGAGAGTTGTCGTGTCGGGCTTCTCGGGGTCGACGCCCGCAATGAGCAGCAGCATCTTGTCCAGATCGGGGTTCGTCGCCAGGGGTTTGTACTCGTCGCGGTAGGCGAACCCGTAGTAGAGGTAATGGTAATCCTCGTCGGTAAGGGTTTCGTCGCCGGCGTTGTAGCGCATCATCAGCGCCGGGTAATAGTAGGGCGACTCGGCGTCGAGCGTCCGGTCGAGGATCATCTCTTCGTCGGGGACCCGTGCGGCGGCGAGCGCCGGGATCATCATCAGGAGCAACAGCAGTCGTTTCATCTCGTTCGTTTTCCGATACGAACGCAAAATCAGCGCAAATCGTATCTCTCGATCAGACTTTTGAATCGTTCGCGCAGGCGTTCGGAGCCGGCGACCAACGGCAGGCGCATCGTGTCGCCGATGCGGCCCATGACCGACAGGGCGCACTTCACGCCGACGGGATTCCCCTCCGCGAAAAGGGCCTTGACGGCCTCGTCCAGGGCTTCGTATTCGCGGTCGGCCGCTTCGAAATCGCCAGCCTTGGCGTGGTTGATGCAGCTCATGAACCGCTCGGGGAAGGCGTTGGCGGCCACCGAGATCACGCCGTCGCCGCCGCGCCGCATCAGCTCGATGGCCATTCCGTCGTCACCCGACAGGACGAGGAATCCTTCGGGGCGCTGGTCCAGGATCTGCTGCATCTGTTCGATGTTTCCCGAAGCCTCCTTGATGCCGATGACGTTTTTCAGTTCGCGGGCGCAGCGCAGCGTGGTTTCGGCGGTCATGTTGACGCCCGAACGGCCCGGAATGTTGTAGAGGATCACCGGCAGGGGGGAGTGTTCCGAGACGGTCTTGAAGTGCTGGAAGAGCCCCTCCTGCGAAGGTTTGTTGTAGTAGGGGGTCACGCTCAGGATGGCGTCGGCGCCGCGCAGGTCGAATTCGCGCAGCTGGTCCAGCACCTCGGAGGTGGAGTTGCCGCCGCAGCCCATCACCAGCGGCACGCGTCCGGCGATCTGGTTGGTGATGAACATGGCGATGACGGCCCGTTCGGGCATGTAGAGCGTCGGGGTTTCGGCCGTGGTGCCCAGGGCGACGATGTAGTCGACGCCTCCGTCGATGACGTAATCGATCATGCGGGCCAGGGCTTCGTAGTCAACTCGACCCTCCGTGGTGAATGGGGTGATCATGGCGGCACCTACGCCGGCCAGTTTGTGCTGTAACATGAATTCGTTTCTCTTTTTTGTTCTTTTTCAATCTCTTTTTCTCATGGGCCTTGGGCCCTTTTGCCTGCTCTCTCAGAACAGAGTCTGATCCGTGGCCTCCGTCACTTGCTTGTCCGCCGCTTTTCCCGGCTTCCCGGCTGCGGCTTTCCCGGCTACAGCCTCCGGGGCTGCGGTCTCCGGGGCTGCGGCCGGCTCCTTTGACTCCTGGACCGGGGCAACCTCCGTTTCGGATGTCGTTTCCGTACCCTCGGGTGCCGCGTCTCCCTCGATGGGCGTTTCCGTACCCTCGGGTGCCGCATCCGCTGCTCCGTTGGTCGGGGCCTGCCGGGTTGCGTCTGCCGGGGCGTCCGCCGCTCCGGCGGCTGGGAACTGCAGAGTCGTGTCGGCCGGGGCATTTGCCGGTCCGGCCTCCTCGATCATCCGGAAGAACTCCTCCTCGTCGATGATCCGGATCCCGAGCTTTTCGGCCTTCTTCAGCTTCGCCGGGCCCATCTTTTCGCCGGCCACGATGTAGTCGACGTTGCCCGACACGGCGGCCAGATTGCGTCCTCCGTGGGCCTCGATCAGGGCCTTCATCTCGTCACGGCTGCGCGAGAAGCGTCCCGAGACGACGAAACTCTTCCCGGCCAGCGCCTCCGACGCCAGTTCGCGGGCCTTCGTTTCGAACTGCAGCCCGGCGTCGCGCAGCCGACGGATGATCTCGCGGTTGCCCTCGTCGGCGAAGTACTCTCGGATGGCATCGGCGATGCGTTCGCCCACCTCGTCGGCCTCGACCAGCTCCTCGCGCGAGGCGGCCATCACGGCGTCGAGCGTGCGGAAGTGGTCGGCCAGATACTTGGCCGTGGTCTCGCCCACGAAGCGGATCCCCAGTCCGAAGAGCACCCGCGCAAAGGGCACCTCCTTCGACCGCTCGATCGAGCGGATGATGTTCTCGGCCGACTTTTCGCCCAGCCGCGGCAGCGGGGCCAGCTGTTCGGCCCGCAGGTCGTAGAGGTCGGCCACCGTGTGGATCAGCCCGTTGTCGTAGAGCAGTTCGACGGTCTCCTCGCCCAGCCCCTCGATGTCGAGGGCCTTTCGGCGGATGAAGTGGATGATGCGGCCGATGATCTGCGGGCGGCATCCGCTCTGGTTCGGACAGTAGTGCTTGGCCTCGCCCTCGTAGCGCACCAGCGGGGTGCCGCACACCGGGCATACCTTGATATATTCAAAGGGACGGCTGTCGGCCGGACGCTGCGAGAGGTCGACCCCCGTGATCTTGGGGATGATCTCGCCCCCCTTCTCGACGTAGACCATGTCGCCCGGGCGGATGTCCAGCTGGGCCATCTGCTCGGCATTGTGCAGCGTGGCGCGCCGCACGGTGGTGCCGGCCAGCAGCACCGGTTCGAGGTTGGCCACCGGCGTGATGGCCCCCGTCCGTCCGACCTGGAACGAGACGCTGTCGATGCGTGTGAGGGCCTGTTCGGCCTTGAACTTGTAGGCCACGGCCCATTTCGGGGCCTTGGCCGTGAAGCCCAGCTGACGCCGCACGGCGAAGTCGTTGACCTTGATCACCACGCCGTCGGTCGGGAAGGGCAGGGCATGGCGGGCCGTATCCCAGTAGCGGATGAAGTCGTCGATCTCGTCGACCGTGTGGCAGATGCGCATTCGGTCCGAGATCTTGAACCCCCACTGGCGGGCCTTTTCGAGGCTCTCCCAGTGGGTTTTGAACGGGAGGTTGTCGCCCGCCAGCTGGTAGAGCGTGCAGTCCAGACCGCGCCGCGCCACGACGGCCGACGACTGCTGCTTGAGCGTTCCTGCGGCGGCGTTGCGCGGATTGGCGAAGAGCGGTTCGCCGTTGGCCTCGCGTTCGGCGTTGAGGCGGTCGAACGAGGCGTAGGGCATCAGGATCTCGCCGCGGATCTCGAAGTGTTCGGGCCAGCCGGTCCCGCGCAGGTGCAGCGGTACGGAGCGCACCGTGCGGACGTTGGCCGTGACGTCGTCGCCCGTGACGCCGTCGCCGCGGGTCGAGGCCTGGGTCAGCGCGCCGTTGTCGTAGGTCAGCGAGATGGCCGTACCGTCGAACTTCAGTTCGCAGACGTAGTCCGTCGGGCCGGCTTCGCGCTGGTTGCGGGCGAGGAATTCGTGGAGTTCGTCGAGCGAGTAGGTGTTTCCGAGCGAGAGCATCGGGTAGCGGTGGCGGACGGTGGCGAAGTCCGACGTCAGGTCGCTTCCGACGCGTACCGACGGCGAGTTGGGGTCGGCATATTCGGGGTGCGCGCGCTCCAGGTCCTGGAGTTCGCGCATCATCGTATCGAACTCGAAATCGGAGATTTCGGGGTTGTTCTCGACGTAATATTTGTAATTGTGATATTCGAGCTGCCGGCGCAGCTCCTTGATGCGTTCGCGTATCATACCCATAAATGTCGTGCGTAAAGTTACGCATTTTGGCCGGAAGACGGCGGATTTTCAAAAAAAATGCAAAAAAAAATAGGAGATGTGGTGCGATTATCAAATTTTGCTTATAATTGCAGAAAATTTCCAGGCTTAAATACCATGGCTAAACAGAATACAGCAAAGAAACATATCGTTACCAGTTTCCATAATCTGACTCCCGAGATGCAGGAGGCTGTCAAGGAGAAATACCCGCTGGGGTTCACCGATGCGATGATTCGCGTGGACAAGCCCAACGGTGATTTTTTTTATGCCGTACCTTATGATACGGACGAGGTGGCCTATATGATCAAGATCGACGTGAAGATCGACGATTCGGCGCAGGACGACGACGACAAGGACTACTACGACGACGATCTGAAGGGAGCCGACGAGCTCCAGAGCGCCGACGACGATACGGTCGACATGGCCGAGTCGTCGGACGACGACGTCGATATCTGACGCGGTGCGGAAAGCCTCTCTGGCGGCTCTGTTCCTGACGCTCGCGGCCACCTCCTGCGGACTGGCCGACGACGATCGCGCCGAAAAGAACAAATACGTCTACGTAACCTTCTTCGACAAGACATTCGAACGGTTCTGTCTCGAGAACTACGACCTGAACGGCGACGGACGCCTCTCGCGTTACGAGGCGCAGCGCGTCCGCGAGATGTCGTGCCCGGGGTTGGGCATTGCCTCGCTGAGCGATCTGGAGTCGTTTACGAGTCTCGAGCGGCTGGACTGCTCGCGCAATGACCTCACGGAGCTGGATCTGCGGCCGTGCACGCTGCTGAAACGGATTGACTGCAGCGGCAACCGGATCGCGCGGCTCGACGTGGAGGATCTGCGCGCCCTGGTGCAGCTCAACGCGGCGGACAACTACCTGACGCAGACCGACCTGACGTCGAACGGATCGCTCGCGGAGCTCGATCTGCGGCGCAACCGGCTGCAGACGCTCGATGTGGCTTCGTGTGCGGCGACGCTGCGGGCCGACGTGCGCGAGAATCCCGAGCTGGCGACGGTCTACTGCCGTTCGGGACAGGGCGTTACGTTCGACGGCATCACCCGTCTGGTCGAGCGCTGACGATGCCGTCGGCGGGCTGTTCCATCTCCGTTTTTGTACGCTGAAACCCGCCAGGGCCCCGGGCTGCCTGCGCAACTTTCGCGTTTGACTGTTTCCGGCGGACGTCCCGTCCGATGCCGGATTGCGGAATCCCGTTTCTTTCGGACCTTTTTTTTCGAAAACCGCTCCCGGTGGCTTTCGAGAGGGGCGTTTTGTGATGCCGTTCTCCGCTCCGGCGGGCCGGATCCCCTCTTTCCGACCGGTTTCGCACCGCAGTCCGACGCGGAGTGTCCCGTTTTTCGCTTCAGAAGGCCCGTTCATTCCCCCTTTGTACCCCGGTTTTTTATAATTTGTTGAAAAGTCGCGCGGCGACGTTGCGCTTTTCGCGGATTATTTCGTACCTTTGGATGCAAAAAATGTCTTTTGTAACCAAATAACTGATCCGGATACAATGAAAAAAGTAGACGTTATCCTCGGCCTCCAGTGGGGCGACGAGGGCAAGGGAAAGGTCGTGGACGTGCTCACGCCCCATTACGAGGTTGTAGCCCGATTCCAGGGTGGTCCCAATGCCGGTCATACGCTGGAGTTCGGCGGGGAGAAATACGTGCTCCGCTCTATTCCCTCGGGAATCTTCCAGGGCGGTAAAACCAACATCATCGGAAACGGCGTCGTTCTGGATGCCATTCTGTTCCGCGCCGAGGCCGAAGAGCTCGCCAAGAGCGGCCACGACATCACCAAGCAACTCTGCATTTCGAAAAAAGCCCATCTGATCCTCCCGACGCACCGGATCCTCGATGCCGCCTACGAGGCCGCCAAGGGCAGCGCCAAGATCGGTACGACGGGCAAGGGCATCGGCCCGACCTACACCGACAAGGTCAGCCGCAACGGCATGCGTGTGGGCGATCTGCTGAGCCCCGATTTCGAGAAGATCTACGCCGCCGCCAAGGCCCGTCACGAGCGCATTCTCCGCGGTCTGGACTACAAGTACGACATCACGGAGCTCGAGGCCCAGTGGTTCGACGCCGTGAAATACCTCCGCCGCTTCCAGATCATCGACAGCGAATACTTCGTCAACGACTGCCTGGCGCAGGACAAGGCCATCCTGGCCGAGGGCGCCCAGGGCACGCTGCTCGACGTCGATTTCGGTTCGTATCCCTTCGTGACGTCGTCGAATACGGTCTGCGCCGGAGTCTGCACCGGCCTGGGCGTCGCCCCCAACCGCATCGGCGAGGTCTACGGCATCTTCAAGGCCTACTGCACCCGTGTGGGCAGCGGTCCGTTCCCCACGGAGCTCTTCGACGAGACGGGCGAGAAGCTCAGCAACATCGGTCATGAGTTCGGAGCCGTTACGGGTCGCCGCCGCCGCTGCGGATGGCTCGACATGGTGGCGCTGAAGTATTCGATCATGATTAACGGCGTGACGCAGCTCATCATGATGAAGTCCGACGTGATGAACGACTTCGACACGATCAAGATCGCCACGGCCTACGAAATCGGCGGCCGCCGCACCACGGAGTTCCCCTATACGATCACCGACGACCTGAAACCCGTCTACACGGAGTTCCCGGGCTGGAAGTGCGATCTGCGTCAGTGCCGCAGCTACGGGGAGTTCCCCGAGGCCTTCAAGCGCTACGTCGAGTTCATCGAGCAGCAGACTGGTGTCCCCGTACGGATCATCTCCGTCGGTCCCGACCGCGGCGAGACGATCGTCCGTCCCCGGGCCTAGGCCGTCGTTTGCGCCGTATCCCTTTCCGATCGTTTGACGCGGAGCCGGAGGCTTGCCGGGTGCGGGCGGAGGGGTGCGGATGCGTGTTTTTCCCCGTTTCGGGGAAGTCCGTTTACGGAGGGCGTTGGAGCCGAAGAGCGTGGATCCCGACCCCGATTCGTCCCCCTGCGGTTGTGAATTGAAAAGAAATTTCGACTAAACTTAATATGTTGCAAAACCTTAAAATTCTGGTTCTGGCCAAACAGGTGCCCGATACCCGCAACGTGGGCAAGGACGCGATGACCCCCGAAGGAACGGTCAATCGTGCGGCACTCCCGGCCATCTTCAATCCCGAGGACCTCAATGCCCTCGAAGCCGCCCTGCGGCTCAAGGACCGTGTCGAAGGATCGACGGTCCATATCCTTACGATGGGTCCCCAGCGGGCCGCCGACATCATCCGTGATGCCATGTTCCGTGGTGCCGACGGCGGTTATCTGCTTTCGGGCCGCGAATTTGCCGGTTCCGATACGCTGGCAACCTCCTATGCGCTCTCCTGCGCGCTGAAGAAGATTCAGCCCGACGTGATCTTCGCCGGCCGTCAGGCCATCGACGGCGATACGGCCCAGGTGGGTCCGCAGGTGGCCGAGAAGCTCGGTCTGCCGCAGGTGACCTACGCCGAGGAGATCGTCGACGTGAAGGAGCACTCGCTGGTGATCAAGCGTCGTCTGGAACACGGTGTCGAGACGGTCGAGTGCCCGATTCCGGCCGTCGTGACGGTTAACGGTTCGGCCGCCGAGTGCCGCCCGCGCAACGCCAAGCGCGTGATGAAGTACAAGGGTGCCCTGGCCGGTTCGGAGATCGCCGCCGCACCCGATTCGGCCGCCGCCCGCCGCGCCGCCGCCAAGCCCTATCTGCAGATCGTCGAGTGGGCCGCCGCCGACGTGGATCCCGATCCGGCACAGCTCGGCCTGCAGGGTTCGCCTACGAAGGTCAAGAAGATCGAGAACGTCGTCTTCGCCGCCAAGGAGGCCAAGCGTCTCACGGCTTCGGACGAGGATATCAATTCACTGATGGTTGAACTTATTGCGAGCCACACGCTCGGTTAATGCGCACTGAGATGAACAACGTATTCGTATATATCGAGATGGAGGGCGGCAAGGTCGCCGATGTGAGTCTCGAACTGCTGACCAAGGGCCGCGAGCTGGCCACGACGCTCGGCGTCAAGCTCGAGGCCGTCGCGCTGGGTCACAACCTCGCGGGAATCGAGAAGGAGCTGGCACGCTACGGTGCCGATACGGTGTGGGTGGCCGACGACGAGATCTTCGATCCGTTCCGTACGCTGCCCCACACGGCCGTCATGTGCGGCCTGATCGAGGCGGAGAAGCCCCAGATCGCACTGTTCGGCGCTACGCCCGTGGGCCGCGACTTCGCCCCGCGCGTATCGTCGGCACTGCACAGCGGTCTGACGGCCGACTGTACGCAGCTGGTGATCGGCGACCACAAGGATGCCAAGAGCGGCAAGGAGTACACCAACCTGTTGTATCAGATCCGTCCGGCCTTCGGCGGCAACATCATCGCCACGATCGTCAACCCGGACCACCGTCCGCAAATGGCCACCGTGCGCGAGGGCGTCATGCGCAAGGAGTACGCCGCACAGCCGGGCAAGGGCGAGGTGAAGACGATCGACTGGCGGAAGTTCGTCAAGGATACGGACCTGGCGGTGAAGATCATCGATCGCCAGATCGAGGAGCGCCGGATCGACATCAAGGGAGCTTCGATCATCGTGGCCGGCGGTTACGGCATGGGTTCGAAGGAGAATTTCAAGCTGGTCTACGATCTGGCCGACGTGCTGGGTGCCGAGGTCGGAGCGAGCCGTGCGGCGGTCGATGCCGGCTTCACGGAGCATGAGCGGCAGGTGGGCCAGACGGGTGTGACGGTTCGTCCGAAACTCTACATTGCGTGCGGTATTTCGGGCCAGATCCAGCACACGGCCGGTATGGACCAGTCGTCGATGGTCATCTCGATCAACACGGATCCCGATGCGCCGATCAACAAGATCGCCGACTACGCCATCACGGGCGACGTCAACGAGATTATTCCCAAGATGATCAAGTATTACAAGCAGAATTCGAAATAGCGATGTTGCGTTTGCTCTCTGTCGTACTGGCTCTGATGAGCTTTCTGCCGGCCGCCGCCCAACAGGTGAGGGGGCTGGAGTGCGGTTTCGGGGAGTATCGTCCGCTGCTGTCGGCGGCAGGATTTGAGGCCTATGCCTTCGACGTGCGGGATTTTCTCACGGGCGACGGTCGCCGGGACGTGACACTTCGTGTGCGCGAATATGCCGACGGCCGGCAGATCGATTCGACGGACTACCTGCTGGGTGCGAACAAGGAGCTGCTGACGGACTATCCCGAGGAGCAGCGTGCGGAGATCGCGGCCGACGGCGAAGGGGTCGTAACGCGGGCCGAAAGGCTGTTGCTGGGGTGCTACCCTTCGCGAATCGATTCGCTCTCGACATGGATGGTCGAACTGCAGGGCATGTCGCAGCTCTATCCGCGTCTGCCGCTGCGCAACGTCGCTGTCGACGGTACCCCGCGCTACTATTATCTCTCGCGGCCGTTTGAGCCGGTGGAGCGAGTCATGCCCGGGGAGTTTGTCCCGCTCGTATTCTTCGGTTCGATGTGGTACGACCGGCAATACGGCATCTACCGCTTCTGCGGCGAGGAGCAGATTGCCCCCGACCTGTCGAGCGAGATCGTGAATCGGGTGCCGCACTTCTACGTGCTGGGCGTCATCTTCACCCCGACGGAGGAGGAGTAAACGCAATGAAAACTTAAAACGAAACAGAATTATGGCTAACTTCTTTTCAGATAACAAGGATTTGCAGTTCCACCTCGATCACCCGCTGATGCGCAAGATCGTGGAGCTGAAGGAGCGTGGTTTCGCCGAGAAGGACCTGTACGACTACGCGCCGCAGGATTTTGACGATGCCATGGACAACTACCGCCGCGTGCTGGAGATCGCCGGCGGGGTGTGCGGCGACGTCATCGCCCCCAATGCCGAGGGTGTCGACCACGAAGGCCCCCGCGTGGTGAACGACCACGTGGAGTACGCCTCGGGAACGGTCGAGAACATGAAGGCCGTGGTCGATGCCGGCCTGAGCGGCATGACCCTCCCGCGCAAGTACGACGGTCTGAACTTCCCGCTGATCTGCTTCGTGATGGCCAACGAGATGGTGGCCCGTGCCGATGCCAGCTTCGAGAACATCTGGGGTCTGCAGGACTGCGCCGAGACGCTCAACGAGTTCGCCTCGGAGGAGCAGAAGGAGAAGTATCTGAAGTGGGTTTCGGCCGGCGCGACGTGCGCCATGGACCTCACGGAGCCCGATGCCGGTTCGGATCTGGGTTCGGTGATGCTGAAGGCCACGTGGTCGGAGGAGCGCCAGACGTGGCTGCTCAACGGCGTGAAGCGTTTCATCACGAACGGTGACGGCGAGGTTTCGCTCGTCCTGGCCCGTACGGAGGAGGGGACGACCGACGCCCGCGGCCTGTCGATGCTCATCTACGACAAGCGCGACGGTGGCGTGAAGGTGCGCCGTATCGAGAACAAGCTGGGTATCAAGGGATCGCCGACGTGCGAGCTGGTCTTCACGAACGCCCCGGCCCAGCTGGTCGGCGACCGCAAGATGGGTCTGATCAAGTATGTGATGTCGCTGATGAACGCCGCCCGTCTGGGTATCGGTGCCCAGTCGGTGGGTCTGTGCGAGGCGGCCTATCGTGAGGCGTTGAAGTATGCCCACGAGCGTGAGCAGTTCGGCAAGCCGATCATCCGCTTTGCCGCCGTTTCGGAGATGCTGTCGAACATGAAGGCCAAACTGCAGGGTGCCCGTGCGTTGCTCTACGAGACGGCCCGCTTCGTCGAGGTCTACAAGCAGTACATGCACATCTCGCACGAGCGCTCGCTCGAGCCGGAGGAGCGCCAGGAGATGAAGTTCTACAACCGGCTGGCCGACGGTTTCACGCCGCTGGTGAAGCTCTTCTCGTCGGAGTATGCCAACCAGCTGGCCTATGACGCCATCCAGATCCACGGCGGTTCGGGCTTCATGAAGGATTACCCCTGCGAGCGGCTCTACCGCGACGCGCGTATCATGAACATCTACGAGGGTACGTCGCAGCTGCAGGTCGTTGCGGCGATCAACGCCGTGACGAAGGGTACGTTCCTCGAGCAGATCGAGCGCTACGCCGCCGAGGAGTATGCCGAGTCGATGATGCCGGTGGTTGCCAAGCTCAAGGCGCTGACGGTGAAGTTCTCGGAGATGGTAGCCCATGTCGAGGCCGGCGAGAAGGAGGTCCGCGGTTACAAGGACTTCCATGCGCGTCGTCTGGTCGAGACGGCCGGTCACATCATCATCAGCTATCTGCTGGCCCGCCAGGCAAGCCGCGCCGAGGAGTATGTCGCTTCGGCACGCATCTTCACGAAGCTGGCCGAGGGCAAGATCAACGAGGCCTACACCTACGTGATGAACTCCACGCTGGAGGATGTCGCCCTCTTCCAGGGGGTCGAGCAGGAGACGCTCTGATCCGGCGAATCCGGGCAGGGGCTTTTCGGCGTGTGCCGGGGAGCCGCCGCATGAACATGAGAGAGCCGCAACCTTTCGAAGGGTTGCGGCTCTTTCGTTTGCGAGGGGGCAGAGAGGCGGCGCGTCCGGAGGATACGGAGCGTTGAGCTCCTGCCGACCCGTTTCGGATTGCGGCGGGGGCGTCAGGCCTCGGCCGGGGTAGGCACGGCGGCGGTGCAGCGCGTGGTGCCGAAGAGGTTCAGATCGAGCCGTTCGGCCAGGAAGGCCACGGCCTTCTGCGCGCGGACGGAGTTGCCGGCCGTGTCGAGCGGGGGAGCAAAGGCCGCCACACCCATGACGCCCGGAACGACCGCCATGATGCCGCCTCCGACCCCGGATTTGGCCGGGAGTCCCGTCTGGAAGAGCCAGTCGCCCGTGTGCTCGTAGAATCCCACGGTGGCCATGAGCGAGGTGATGCGCGGCGTGAGCTCCGTGCGGAAGACCCGCTTCCGGGTCCGGGGGTTGACGCCGCCGTTGGCGATCGTCGCCGCGACGGTGGCCAGTTGTGCGGCCGTCACGCCGATCGAACACTGCCGCGTGTAGAGGTCCAGCGCCATCATCGGATCGTCGTAGATGCGGTTGTAGTTCTTCAGCAGCCAGGCGATCGAACGGTTGTTAAAGTTCGTGTCGCTCTCCGAGCGGTAGAGTTCGTCGATCACCTCGACGGGCGAACCGGCCAGCGCCGTGAGGAAGTCGACGATCGCCTGCCATTTGGCCCGGGCATCGCCCGTGGGGCGGATCATCGAGCAGGCGGTGATGGCGCCGGCGTTGACGAGCGGCGTGGAGGGGTGGTCGTTCTCGAGCAGGATGGCCATGATCGAGTTGAAGGGGAGCCCCGTGGCGTCGGCGCCGATCTTGCGGAGCACCTCGCGGGCGCCGTACTGCTCCATGGCCAGCAGGGCCGTGGGGACCTTCGAGACGGACTCGATGCCGAAGCGGAAGTCGGTGTCGCCGACCGTCACGAGCGAACCGTCGGGCAGTGCCGCGGCGATGCCGAAGAGCGTCGACGGGACGTTTTTCAGATAGGGGATGTAGTCGGCATTCTTGCCGCCGGTCTCCCCCTTGCAGCGATCGTAGGCGGCATGCAGGGCCTCCTCGACGCTTTTTTGGTCAATGGTGCGTATCATTTCGATGGGGTTTTTGAGGTGTCTGAATCGTTGCGTGGAGCCTTCATGCCCGAACCGGTTGCGGCGGGCTGCTCCCAGTGGAAGGGTGCGAACTCGGCAGCGGCCTGCGGATCACGCCACGAGGGCTTGCGCATGGCGTAGATGACGAACGGGATGGCCACCACGACCAGACAGCCGATCACCAGCACCGAATACCAGACCGTGTTGCTGCCCGTCGAGATCTGGCTGGGCGGCACGAAGCTCAGCACGAAGGCGAGCAGCGACCCGCAGAATCCCACCAGACCGATGACCCACATCAGCATGTTCCCGCGTCCGAGCCGGAACGGTCGGGGCGCCTGCTTCATCTTGTAGCGCAGGACGATGGCGGCCGAGAACATGAGCATGTACATGATCAGGTAGAGCAGCACGGTGAGCTGCGAGAGGATCTGGTAGAACGACTGCACGGAGGGCATCACCACGAAGAGCAGGGCCAGCAGCGTGACGATGGCTCCCTGGATCAGCAGGATGTTTCGCTGGACGCCGGCGCGGTTTGTCTTCTGGAAGAAGGGGGGCAGATAGCCCGCCTTTCCGACGGCAAAGATACCCTTCGAGGGGCCGGCCACCCAGGTCAGCACGCCGGCCAGCACGCCGAACATCAGCGCGATGGAGATCACCGGTCCGGCCCACGAGATGTGGAGATACTTGAAGTAGTTGTCGAAGCCGATGAGCAGCGACTGCGTGAGGCTGATATCCTTGGCCGGGATGATGAATCCGAGTGAGAAGGTGCCCAGGACGAAGATGGCCACGGTGATGAGCGAGCCGATGATGATCGCGCGGGGGTAGTTGCGCGAGGGGTTGCGGACCTCCATCACGTGGATGCCCATCATCTCCATGCCGGCGTAGAAGAGGAAGATGCTGCTGGCCAGGACCAGGTTGTCGAACTTCGAGAGGTCGGGGAAGAAGCCCTGCGACATGTCCATGTTGTTGTGGCCGCCCGAGGCGATGTAGATGACGCCGAGCACGATGAGCAGTCCGGCGGGGATGATCGTTCCGATCATTCCGCCCCATTTGCTGATCTTGCCGACCCATCCGAGGCCCTTCAGGGCGATGAAGGTGGCCACCCAGTAGATGGCCATCACCATGCAGAGGATGAAGAGCTTGTTCGAGGCGAGCGACATGTCGTGAGGCTCGTTGGTGCCGATGAAGGCGATGGTCACGGCGCCGAAGGTAAGGACCGTGGGGTACCAGATCGTCGATTCGATCCACTGGAGCCAGATGGCCACGAATCCGGTTCGGGCGCCGAAGGCCTCGCCCACCCAGCGGAAGACGCCGCCCTGCTTGTCGGAGAACATCGCCGCCAGTTCGGCGGCCACCAGTGCCGTGGGGATCAGGAAGACGATGGCTGCGAAGAGGTAGTAGAAGGCCGACGAGGGGCCGTAGACCGCCTCGGCGGGCAATCCCCGCAGACTCACCACCGCCGTGACGTTCATGATCGCCAGGGTCATGACGCTCAGTTTGAACCCGGTTGAAGAGGTAGTTTTCTTTACATCCATAACGGTTTGATTTGAGTTTTACAGCCGGCGGGGTTGCAACTACCGTGCAAAAACCGGCGGAACGGGGCACCGGGTGACCGACGGCGTGCGAATGTTGCCGGAAAGGCGTATCGACCGTGGGTGGCGGGCGGACGGATGGTGGCGGGGTGTGAAGTCGGGGACGGACCCTGTGGCAGGGTGTGAGACTCGAGGCAGGCTTTATAGCGGGACAGGGTGTGAGACCCGGAGCGGACCTTGTGGCGGGGGCGGGAGACACGGCCGCGGACTGGTGGTATGCAGCGGATAATTGACGGGGTAGCGGACGAGCGGTGAATTTTCACCCGGCGGATTGGCTTTTTGCCGCCGACTTTCGTATATTTGTATCCGTAACCTCAGGCGGAGATGGTGTGTCCGGTCTGCGGAGAACCCGCCCGGACGGCGGAGAACCTAAAGCCCGGAGAGCAGAGAACCCGAGCCCCCGGTCTGCGGAAAGACTGAGGCCCCGGCCTGCGGAGTGGTGGCGACTGCTTGCAGCCCGGTCTGCGGAGTGCCCGAGCCCTTGGTCTGCGGAGCCATTGTGCGGATTTGCGGCCTCGGCTGTGGAGAAAACGCTGAAAGACGGTTCGGCTCTTCCGGATGACAGCCTCATCCGCCGACCGCCCGAAAAATGAATGTTGCGATGAAACGTCTGATAACCCTTCTGTGCATCCTGCTGGCGATGACCTCGTGCGGAGGCCGCCGCAGCCGTCCCGCAGCCGAAGCCCCGGCCGCGACACCCGCCGTCTTCCTGCCGGCGATCGCCCCCTCGGATATCCCCCGCGAGGAGCAGCACGAATGGCTCCGCTGGCACTATTGGGACCGTTTCGACTTTGCCGACACGACCTTTCTGGCCCGAGCCGACACGGCGCAGATGTTCGAATCATTCGTCCGCTACGTTGCGCTGATCTCGGACCGTCCGGCCGACGGCGCTCCGATGGATACGCTCATCCGCCGTGCCGCCACGTCACGCCCCATGCTCGAGTACTTCTCGATGCTGGCCGAGACGGTGCTGCACGATCCCAACTCGCCGCTGCGCAACGACGAATTCTACATTCCGGTGCTCGAGGCGCGGCTCCGTGCCCCGTGGTACGACGAGTACGAACGCCTCGCCCCGGAGTACGACCTGCAGATGGCCTCGCAGAACCGCCTCGGACGTCCGGCCAACGACTTCCGCTACACGCTTGCCTCGGGCCGCAGCTCGACGCTCTACGCCTTGCAGGCCGAATACGTGCTGGTCTTCATCAACAACCCCGGGTGTGCAATGTGCCGCGAGATCCGCGAGGCGATCTGTTCGTCGCCGATGCTTACGGAGATGATCGAGCGCGGGCGGCTCCGGGTGCTGGCCATCTATCCCGACGAGGACCTCACCGAGTGGCGCAACTACCGCGACCAGATCCCCGCTTCGTGGATCAACGCCTACGACCGCGGTTGCGTCATCCGCGACAAGGGGCTCTACGACCTGCATGCCATTCCGTCGCTCTACCTGCTCGATAGCGACAAGCGGGTGCTGCTCAAGGACTGCACGGACGTAGCGCGGGTCGAGGAGGTGATAGACCGTCGCAGCTGACCGGCCGGATCCCGATCCTCGGGGAGCAGACTGTCGGCCGGATGGCGCGGTATAAGCCGGCCTTATCGTACGATCAGAAAAGACAATCGATTTTTTATACGGAATTCGAAACCGATTGCTATCTTTGCAATGCAAACAAACAAAAAACTGAACACACACCTTTAATACTACAAGATTATGGCAAAGAAATGGCGTTGTACCGTATGCGGGTACATTCACGAAGGTCCCGAGGCACCCGATCAGTGCCCGATGTGCAAAGCAGGAAAAGATAAGTTCGTAGAGGTAGTAGAGTCGACGGGCGACCTGGATTTCGTTACCGAGCACAAGATCGGTGACGGCAAGGGCGCCAGCAAGGAGCTCTGGGAGGGTCTGCAGAACCACTTCATGGGCGAGTGCACCGAGGTGGGCATGTACCTGGCCATGAGCCGTCAGGCCGATCGCGAGGGCTATCCCGAGATCGCCGAGGCCTACAAGCGCTACGCCTGGGAGGAGGCCGAGCACGCTTCGAAGTTTGCCGAGCTGATCGGTGAGCTGGTTTGGGATACGAAGACCAACCTTGAGAAGCGTATGGGTGCCGAGTGCGGCGCCTGCGAGGACAAGATGCGTCTGGCGCGCCTGGCCAAGCAGGAGAACCTCGATGCCGTTCACGACACGGTTCACGAGATGGCCAAGGACGAGGCCCGTCACGGAAAGGGCTTCGAAGGTCTCTACAAGCGTTACTTCGGCAAATAGTCTTCCGGACAACGATATGCAGGCAGGTTCCCTTGCGGGGGAACCTGCTTTTTTTTGGAGAATTTGTTACGGAAGGATTTTTGACTATCTTTGCCCCATTGGCTACACAATGATTCAAGACGCAACACCTTATGAAAAAATTCCTCCTGCCGCTTCTTGCCGCGGCACTGGCCTGCTCTCCTGTTCGAAGAAGGAGGGCAACCCGGCGGATCCTGCCGGAACGGCCATGCTCAACATGTACAACGAACAGAACGGAAAAACGATCCTCAGCGATTCGGATATCTATATCAACGATGCGGGCAACTTCATCAGCCCGAGCAGTTGTCAGCTCTTCGTGCTGGGTCAGAGTTCGGGATTGGGCGGGGTGCGCATCTCCGATCTCGATACTGTTCCAAATAGTGTGTCTGGGGAATAAATAAAAAAGTCTACAGATTT
>ENA-OPBO01000336-OPBO01000336.1-human-gut-metagenome-genome-assembly--contig:-NODE-336-length-41653-cov-25.515313_pt1 | contig 41653 bp, 31 predicted proteins | sample MGYA00241071_ERZ501458 | MGnify/ENA primary metagenome ERZ501458 (study PRJEB25962, sample SAMEA2042509) | human gut metagenome | biome: human gut; feature: human-associated habitat; material: faeces... | reverse complement strand
TAGGGTGCGATCCATTTTTTGTAGGTATGAGTTGCATTTACTAATTGAATATATACATCCAAGGCTACGTATGGTAATCCCGATGCGCATATCTGTCAGGACGCTTGTGGGAAAAAGGAATACTCACGTGGAGATTTTTCAACCTTCACGTAAGAACGAAAAAATCCCCACGTGGGGACGAAATAAAACTTCGGAGGAATCAAATGATATATCCGAGGAAATGATTCTCGCCTACGTGGAGAATGAAAAATAGCTACGTGGAGAATGTCAAATCCCTACGTGGCTATCGAGTCTGAGGTTAGAAGTTAGAGATTAGGAACGTGTAACGATTTGTAGGGGCGGATCTATGTGTCCGCCCGTCCTCATCGGAGCGCAGTATGCTCTGTGGGGCGGACACGCAGGTCCGCCCCTACACAAACTACATCAGCACGACGAGTCCAGCCATCAGACGCTGTAACATTTGATGCAACGGACGCACCAACGGTCTGGTCCGAGCCGTGCGTCTCTATAGGGCGACATCTCGTTTTGACACGACGATCACTGCTCTTCAAGTGCCTCCCTTGCTCAAGATAGCACGTATAAACAAAGAGAGGCGATAACCACTCGGTCACCACCTCTCTTTATATTTAGACTTTTGCTCCTCTACATGTCAAGCCTTATCTATCATATAGTACAGCTAAGACGATGTAAGAAGTAGCTATCGTTGCTGTCGCTTACTTGATGTTGATGATAGCAACGCGGTTCCACTCGTTTGTAGCAAATGGCTGTACAGTATCACCCTTGAAGTCGATGACGATATTGTCAGGATTGACACCGTAGTTGTCTACAAGAGCCTTCTTGACAGCCTCAGCACGACGCTCAGAGAGAGACATATTGATCTGAGCTGTACCCGTCTGCTCGTCAGCATAGCCAACGATGTAGATCTTGCCACCGTTTGCCTTTGCAGCCTCAGCAGAGTTGTATACGTTGATCATCTGGTTCTTGTCAATCTTAGCACTACCGATACGGAAGGCTACGACATTCTCTATAACGCTAACAGCCTTTGCAGGAGCTAGAGCCTCTGGGCACTCAGGGCAAGATACAGGACGCTTGCTGAGCTCAGCATTCTGAGCGCGTAGCGAGCTGATCTGACCATTGAGGTCGTTAACGAGGTCGTAATCCATAGGAGTAATAGGCTGGAAGGCTACACGACCGAGCTTGAAGGTTAGACCTGCTGATACAAGAGCTGTAACGTCTGCAGGATCATGAGCCGTTAGAGTACCCTGGAAGTTGTTCTTAGAGACCATCATCTGACCCTCGAGGTTGAGGTCGACACGCTTGCCTAGACGGAACTTGAGTGCGAGACCACCATTGAGGAGACCACTGTAGTCATTCTCCGTACCAAGCTTATCACCACTCTCATCGTTAGCTGAGTAGAACTTCATATGACCACCTAGACCAACGAAGGGAACGAGGTGGAAGACGCGGTTCTCTCTATATGGAGCGAAGTAGTTGACTACGTCAAACATAAACTCTAGTGAAGCAGCACCAAAGACGTTCTGATAGCGAACAAGCTCGTTAGCGGGCTTTTCAAAGCTATATACATTCCAAGCGTAACCACGCAGACGGGTTGCAAAGTATGGTGAGTGCCAGCGTCCGAAAGAAAGACTGACAACAGGTGAGATGCGGTCTACAAACTCAGCCTCTCCATTAGCCTTGTTTCCAAAAGGTAGCATAGCAGCACCTCCGTGCAACTCGATGAACCAGTGAGCCGCAGGGTCTTGCTCAAACTCCGTCTTATATGCGGGGCGGTTGTCGACTTCCTGTGCCTCCTGAGCCTGAGCCACGAAAGCTGTCAGTGCGACAACGAGTGATAGCATAAATACTTTTGCTTTCATATTTCTAGTGTGTTTAATTCGTAGATTGATGATTTGAGTGAGCTATGCGACTTACTTAGAACGTATGATGACGACACGGTTCCAAGCCTTGGTGTCAAATAGCGTGTCCGTAGCACCCTCCCACTGAGTAGTGATCATATCAGCTGATACACCGAAGTCATTGATAAGGGCATCTGTAACAGCCTTAGCGCGACGCTCTGAGAGACCTAGGTTGTAGTTAGCATCACCTGTCGTATCGGTATAGCCGATGACTAGGATAGGTGTATTGTTCTCCTTGACATACTCGCTGACATTGTACAGCGTAATCATCTGGTTCTTGTCGATGCGTGAGCTGTCGAACTTAAAGAGGATCGTCTTGTCAGACATAACCTCAGTAGTCTTGGCAGGCTGAGCTAGTAGCTCTGGGCACTCAGGGCAAGATACAGGACGCTTGCTGAGCTCTGCATTCTCTGCACGTAGTGAGCTGATCTGGCTGTTTAGATCGTTGATCAGAGCATAGTCCATAGGTACAACCTCTGTCCACTCGACACCACCCATACGGAAGTTAAGACCGCCTGTGAGGGCTCCGTAGAGACCGTTGTAAGCGTTGGGGTTCCAAGCGCTAGCCTTGGGACAGTTGCTGTAGTTGAAGTTGAAGTTGTTGTAAATGGCCTTACCCTCGATGACGAGATCAGCACGACGACCTAGACGGAACTGGAGCTGTAGACCAGCGTCGATAGCTGCAGTGTGGTGAAGATCCTCAAATGACTTGTTGAACTTCATATTGTAACCCATACCTACAAATGGGATGATATGGAAGACACGCTTAGCGTTGTAACGGCTGAAGTGATTGACCATATCAAACATGAAGTCGTAGTGAGCCCCTACGAAGCTAGTCTCGTAGTTCTTCACATCGTTGCCTACCTTATAGTAGGTGTGAGCCTGTGCTCCAACTAGATTGAGGCGCGTAGCAAAAGATGGAGTGTGATACTTGCCCAAAGAGAGCGAGTAAGACATCTGAAGACGATCTCCAAAGGGCTTCTCTTCGTTGCCTTCTAGAAACTGAGCTCCCACACCACCTTGTAGTGTAAGGAACCAATGATCTGCTGCTGTGCCACGCTCAAAGGTTGTCTTGTAGACAGGCTTTGTGCCAGCTTGAGGTGCTACAGTCTCCTGAGCACTCAGCGTTAGAGTCGTTACTCCCAACAAGAGGGAGGTCAGAAAGAGCTTTACTTTCATAATTATACTTTGTCTTGTTACTGGTTTGTTTCTGATTAGTTTATAGCATGTTAGTGTATCGCTTGTACTCCAAGAGTGTCATCTAGAACACGGAATACATTGCAAAAGTAGTATTATTTATTGACTTAACCAAATGGCGGGCAGATAGAAGCTCTTTTTACCCCCTCAAAGGGGGAGGCCAACCTCTATCTTGAGGTGCTATAAGAGAGCCTAGCTGGCCTAGTCTAGCCAAAAGAGACTATATAATAATATCCGATGCGACAGCTCCCAGTTGACTAGTGCACTAGAAACACTAGCACCACTAGAAAACTCTCTAACCTCTAAAAATCCGTACCTTTGTGAGCCAAGCAGTAGCATATGACACTATGTCTCCTACATACCTTCTCATAGATCAGGGCAATAGTCGCCTCAAGATAGCACTAGCGACCGATGAACAGCTCTACCCGACACGACTCTACCCCGAGCCTCCCTCTAGTGAGCAGATACTAGAGCTGATACGCAGCAACCAACTACCCGCTGCGCCCCTCCACGCTATCTACAGCTCTGTGGGAAAGAAAGAAGCACCCTGGCTTGACGCTATCAAAAGCATCTGCCAGCTCTTTGTCACGCTCGATGCTGAGACTTCGTTGCCACTAGCTGAGATACAGTACGACAGGCAAAGCCTAGGCGTAGACCGTATAGCTAGTGTCGTTGGCGTAGCACAGCTCACATCTGCTCCTGCTCTAATCGTTGACATAGGGACTGCTATTACCTACGACCTACTTCTACCCAATAGACGATATATGGGTGGCAACATTTCGCCTGGCCCTGAGCTACGACTACAAGCGCTACACGACTACACAGCTCGGCTACCTCGCATACCCTGGTCAGGCATCCAGATGCAGCAAGAACTATGGCAGCAAGAACTAGGTGAGCAGACGGATCAAGCCATATGGCTCGGTGTGGCTCGAAGCATCGTACACGAGATAGACTCCTACATAGAGTCCCTACGCAAGCACTACCCGAGTTTAGAGGTGTGGATCACGGGAGGATATGCTGTGGATTTTGTCAAGTGGCTAAAATATCCGACCTTTGTGGAGACAAACTTAGTGGAACGAGGGCTACGTGACATACTACGGTATCAAGTAGTGCGTTCTTATGACAGTTAGTTATCCGTGACTTGCCTTTGTCACAGATACCACTCCTTATTATAATATAGCATATATGTCTCGACACATAGCACGCATCACTACCATACTGACGCTCCTAGCGACTACCTTCTTGACTCCAGTCGCTCTCTTCGCTCAGAGTAATACTACTGAGTCTCCCTATAGTCGCTTCGGCCTAGGCAGACTGGATAAGCAGACACCCCATGCCCTCAGAGGGATGGGCGGACTAACTACTGCTATACGAGACAATATGATTGTCAACCCAGCCAACCCAGCTTCCTATACGGCAGTTGACTCGATGACCTTCATCTTTGACTTCGGACTCTCTACGGGGATGAATATGCTCGCTGAGGATGGGAAGAGGGACACACGTATGGTGGGCAACTTTGACTACGCTACGGCATTGATTCCCCTCGGCAAGCACTTTGCAGCCAGTGCTGGACTCGTTCCCTACTCGACCGTCGGCTATCGCTATGGCACACGTGTCCCTGTACCAGGAGTCAAGGACCACTACGCTGCACACGCTTACAAGGGGCAGGGCAACCTACAGGAGGTCTACCTAGGCTTCGCATGGAAGGTCTTACCTTACTGGTCGCTTGGTGTCAACGCTTCCTACCTTTTTGGCAATCTACAGCATGAGCGTCGCATTACATACGATATCCAAGAGAGTCTCAACCCAACCTTCCTCGACAACCTCCGCATACGCTCTGTAGGAGTACGCATCGGATCGCAGGGGATCATACCGCTCTCTGCTGAGGGACACCAAATTAATATAGGCTTCACTTACGAGCCGAAACTGCCGATGTGGAGCCGACAACTATCCCTCCAAACGGAATCTATAACAGGTAAAGGGGCTCAGGTCATCCATGCTGACACGATTTCTAGTAAGTCGCTCTTTGCCCGTCCACACGTGGCGAGCGCTGGTATAGCATATCAGATAGAGAATAAACTTATCGCTGGTGCGGATGTCAAATATAGCAGATGGGGCGAAGCTCTATCCAATAACCAAGCACTAGACTACCAGGGGGTAGACCAGTGGCAAGTGGCTTTAGGTGTGTCGTGGATACCGAACGACCGCTCCTCACACTACGGACAGCGTATAGCTTATCGTGCTGGTCTGCAAGGTGAGAATGCGTATCTACGTATCCCCAACAGCCTAGGGGGCTACAACTCCTACTACCAGATAGGAGCTAATCTGGGACTCGGACTACCTCTCATCGACAAGAGATCACATGTAGACGTAACGCTCGGATACTCCTACCTACGTCCCTCTAGTCGTACGGGACTCGCAGAGCACTATCTGACGCTGGGTGTAGCACTACGCTTTAACGAAGCATGGTTCAAGCCCATCAAACTTGATTAAAAACCTTTTGTACATACCGATAATGATGAAACTGAAGAATCTACTAACCCCTGTACTAGCCCTCCTAGCGACCTCGCTAACGCTCGGGGCGCAGACTGGCGTGGAGACGGGTACTCCTTTTGGCTCTGGGGATGACAGCATTCAGTGCCGACAAAACATTAGCCTCTTCACCTCTTATGTCAAGGGGAATAACTTTAAGGAGGCCTACCCCTTTTGGCTGGAGGCTCTAGAGAAGTGTCCTGCTTCGACAAAGAACATCTACCTCTACGGAGTGCAGATTATGAACTGGAAGATCGAGACCGCCGAAGATGACGCTGCTCGTCAAGACGCTATCGAGAAGCTTCTCAAGCTATACGATATGCGTATCCAGTACTTTGGCGATGATCCTAAGTATGGTAAGGACTACATAACCACCGCTAAGATCAACGACTACCTGCGCCTCTACGGGGACAAGGCTAGCTACGACAAGATCTACGACTGGGCCAAGCCTGTCGTGGACGAGATGGGCGAGGAGACCGAGAGCCAGTTGGTCTACTTCTTTGTCTTCGCCTCAATGAATAAGGCGATCGGCAACCCAGACTGGCACGAGCGCTATGTCGATGACTATATGACGGGTAATGGTATCCTACAGAACGATGTCGATGCCCTCACTGAAGCTGGTGACACGGTCAAGCTACAAAACATACAAGCGCTCAAGGGTCAGCTCGATGAGCTATTCGCTACTAGCGGTCTAGCTGACTGCGATATGCTGATCAAGATCTATGGTGATGGACTGGAGAAGAACAAGGACAACATCAAGTATCTCCAGGCGATGCTCGATATGTTTCGCTATGCTAAGTGCGAGAACAGCCCTCTGTACGCTACCGCAAGCCGCTACCTATACAACATCAAGCCAACGGCTGCTGCTGCTATGGGTCTAGCCTCTGAGTGTATCGACAAGGGGCAGATGAGCCAAGCTAAGCAATACCTCAACGATGCTATCTCACTCACCTCGGACAAGCGTCTCCAAGCGACTGCATACTACACGCTCGGAGTCATCGATATGAAGGCTCGTAGCTACGCTTCGGCAAGACAGTACTGCAACAAGGCTATGGCGGCCAATCCTTCTTTCGGCGCTCCGCTCATTCTGATCGCTCAGATGTACGCAGCCTCTGCTAAGAGCATCTTCCCAGATGATCCTGTCAAGCAGCGTCTCGTATATGGACTAGCTATCGACAAGCTACAGAAAGCTCGTAGCATAGATAGTAGCGTCTCTGGAGAGGCTGGCAGACTGATCAGCCAATACTCAGGCTATCTACCCTCTCAGCAAGATATCTTCTTCCACCCAGACCTCAACTCGGGTGACTCCTTCTACGTAGGAGGCTGGATCGGTGAGTCTACACGCATTCGCTAAGAGTGCATAGGACAATGGATCTACCTAAGTAGACCTTATGTATACAAACGGGTCAGCCAGCTAGTGAGACGCACGTCCGCTAAGCTAGCTGACCCGTTAGCTTTTTACTCTCAGATGACAAGACACAAGCGCCAGAGCCGACAGATGCTCTTACTCAGCTCCAGCTTACTAGCTGTGGCTCTCCTCGTTGTGACTAGTTGTCAGCGCAAGGATCCACCACCACTCTCTGACGTAGGGCTAGATCCAGAGACCGCCTACTCGATGTACACCCGCGATGTGCGAGCTCTCGTTGCAGACTCAGGTATCACGCAGTACAGACTGATTACGCCAGAGTGGTACGTGTACAATAGTAACGACAAAGTGGGCCGAGAGGCTCATTGGTACTTTCCTCATGGGCTCTACACAGAGCAGTTTGACGAGCGAGACAGTACGACCGTCTTCGTAGAGGCTGACTCCGCTTTCTACTGGACAGATCGTAAGCTATGGGAGCTACACGGAGAGGTCAACGTACGCAACCGTGCTGGCTCACGCTTTTACTCACACCTCCTCTACTGGGATCAAGAGGAGAAGCGTATCTACACCCCAGATAGTGTCTGGATAGATACTCCAGAGCGAAAGATCAAGGGGTGCAACTTCGAGAGCGACGAGCAATTCACTCGCTACACCTTCCACGGGAGCAGCGGTCAGATGCTCGTAGAGGACGACCCCGAAATGAGCGAATAGAAGGTAGTGATCAGTATATTTCTACTATCTTTGCAAACGTATGAAGCACCTACTATATGGCTGACACGATTTGGCTACTGATCTACATAGTCCTGCTCTTACTCCTCTCGGGATTCTTCTCGGGGACTGAGATCGCCTACCTCTCGGCAGATCGCTTGCGTCTCAAGCTCGACTCTAAGCGAGGGGGGATCATCGGGCGTACGCTCTCGATGCTCTATCGCCGTCCCGACCGCTTCATCACCACCCTACTCGTAGGCAACAACATCGTACTGGTCATCTACGGAATGGTCATGACGAAGCTCTTTGCCCCGCTCCTAGCTCCCATTAGTAGCAATGCGGTCTTTCAGATCACGGTCAATTCGCTTATCTCGACCTTTATCATCGTGATCTTCGGTGAGTATCTGCCCAAAACGCGCAATCGTATGAATCCCAACCAGCAGATGTATCGCAAAGCGCTGCCATCGGGGTTCTTTCACATACTCCTCTACCCGATCACGCTCTTCTCCACAGGACTCTCGAAGCTCTTCATGCTGCTACTCCCCAAAGACGCTATGCCAGACACTGAGGAGCACCCCAAGCTCACAACTCTAGACCTAGACAACTACCTCAATATGAGCCAAAGCGGAGAGGGTTCGAGCGACCTCGACACAGAGGTCAAGATCATTCAAAACGCCATCGACTTCTCCACCACACAGGTGCGAGACTGCATGATCCCGCGCAACGAGATTGTCTCTTGTGAGATCGGCACAGATGCTGAGACGCTCACCTCACTTTTTATCTCTACAGGGCTGACCAAGATCATCGTTTATAGAGAAAACATTGACAATGTCCTAGGCTACATTCACTCAGCCGAGATGTTCAAAGGATCTGACTGGCAGGCTCGTGTACGCACCGCTGTCTTCGTCCCTGAGAGTATGAATGGGCAGAAGCTTATGGGCATCCTCATGCAGCGCAAGAAGTCCATCGCCATCGTTATCGACGAGCTGGGAGGCACCTCAGGGCTTATCACCCTCGAGGATCTCGTCGAGGAGATCTTCGGTGACATCGAAGACGAGCATGATCAAAACAAAATCGTCTCTAAGCAAAACGCAGACGGCTCCTACACCTTCAGCGGGCGACTAGAGATAGACGACGCCAATGAGCAGTGGGAGCTAGCGCTCCCCACGAGCGACGAGTATATCACCATAGCTGGACTCATCATCAACCATCTCGAGCGCATTCCAGTACCAGGTGAGCAGATACTTATTGGCAAGCTACACTTTGATATTATCAAGTCGACAGACACCCGTATAGAACTTGTGAAGATGTGGAAAGACCTCTGATAACTGAAATTTAACTACCTTTGCCACCTAGATAGCTTTTACTCCTTATTCTACCCTGACAAGGGGTAGTCGGAAAGCAAGACTCCAAGAGAAGAAGAAAAAAACAGATAGTACTATATAATGGCTACGCTACAGAAAATCAGAAATCGTGCCGGCCTGCTCATCATCGTAGTAGGTGTCGCACTCTTAGCATTTATCATCGGTGATGGTCTACGATCAGGCTCGTCACTGCTTCAGGACAACAAGATGGTCGCTCTCAAGATTGACGGCAAAAAGGTCAAGTACGACGAGTACCAGCAGCTTCTCACCCAGCGCACAGAGCCGTACGAGCGTCAGCGCCAAGGCAAGCTAACGGATCAAGATCGTGTACAGATCAGCAACCAGCTAGCTCAAGAGCTCATAGCCGACTACGTCTTAGAGCAGGAGGCTAAAGCACTCGGACTACGTGTCACACCAGCAGAGGTCTCTGCACTCATCTTTGGTGAGGGACTACCCACGTCACAGTGGGCGACACAGTTCTTCTCACAGTTTGGAGTAGATATGGGCGATCCTGAGCAGATCCGTAGCATCATGAGTGAGCTCGATATGAACAAGATACAGAGCCTCCCAGCAGAGCAGCAAAGCATGATGATCTCTGTACGCAATCAGTGGCTAGAGACAGAGAAGCAGATCCGCACGCAGCGACTCTCTGAGAAGGTCAACGCACTGCTCACCCGTAGCTATGCCATCAACTCACTCGATGAGAAGTACACCACAGGTCTCGGCACACGTACCGTTGCTGTCGTACGCACACCGAGTACCATCCTACCCAATGACCAGGTCACAGTAACAGACCAGCAGGTACAGGCTTACTACGATAGCCACAAGCAGCTATATGCCTTCCCCTTCGAGCAGGCTAAGATCAATTACTACAGCATCCTAGTACGTCCTAGCGAGGCTGACTATGCAGCTGCCAAGGCTGAGGTAGACACCGCTCGCCTCCAGCTACTAGCCACAACAACGCCCGCTAAGGTGGTGCGCAACTATGACAACGGCAACGCCTACGAGACCTACTTCACAGACAAGGAGCTAGAGCAGTACCTCTCTACCATACCCAACGCTATGACGATGCTCCGCGAGAGTGCCATAGGTAGTGTCAATGAGCCTGTCATCGTCAACGACAGCTACACACTCATCAAGCTCATCGACCGCAAGCAAGCTCCCGAGGAGGTAAAGGTCAATCTGATCCCGCTCGACACGACCAATGCGCTAAAGGCTGATAGCTTGATCGCAGCCATACAGAGTGGATCCGCTACGCTCGCTCAGATCGTAGCCACCTACTCTATGGATGAGCAGGTTAAGGCAAATGGTGGTTATCTCATCAATCAGGATAGCTACACAGGTATGCCCGACAGCACCTTTACCGAGGCTGAGCTCTTCGGTATGGGGCTAGACACACTGACCAGGACACCTATCAACCAGTTTGTCAAGATGGAGAGACCAGGAGCTACGCTACTCGTTCGTAGGACAGCACCCACAGCGTCTGTCAATCACTACAAGATCGCACAGCTCACGGTCCCCATCAACTTCTCTGAGGAGACCTTCCGTAAGGAGCAAGCTAAGATCAACGAGATCTTCACGAGCGACAAGAAGTTTGACGAGATGATGGAAGACGCTCAAGCTGCTGGTCTATCGGTGGTCCGTGGCGAGTATGTCAATAGCACCTCAGCAGCTCTTGCCTCGATCCCCAACTCTCGTGAGGTCATCAGCTGGGCGCTACGCTCTAAGGCTGGCACAGCATCTGACAAGCTCTTCCGCTGTGGCGAAAACGACTACCTAGTCGTAGCACAAGTTGAGACGAAGTACCCCGCAGGCTTCCAGCCCTTCGAGCAGGTAGCTGATCGAGTACGTGATATCGTCTTGATGGAGCAGCGTGGTGACCAGCTCGCCACCAACCTCGCAGGCAAGCAGCTCAAGAGCCTAGACAGCTATGCTACTGAGATGCAGTCTAGCGTAGACACGCTCTACAACATCAGCTACGTCACTGCACCCAATACGCCCTCAGCACTCGTGGGTAAGGCTATGACGACGGCTGTCGGTCAGCTCTCAGCACCATTCCGTGCAGGCACGGAGGTGGTTGTCGTCCAGCCTATCTCGGAGAACGTAGATGCTGCTGTCACGAAGCCCTCTCCAGCGGCTACAGCTCAGAAGCGTCGCTCCTACGGACAGCAGATGGCATACAGAGCTATGCAAGAGCTCGTCATCAAGACTCCTGTCGAGGACACACGTTACCGCTTTTGGTAAGACTCTAGACAGATAAGCGCCTCTAGAGACGCTACCATAATATATCGTAGACGCACACCTGTAGCCAAGCGGGTGTGCGTCTTCTCATTTCAGGCGAACTCTTATCCTGAGGTGCTGAAAAAACCATTGCTGTACGATAAAAGTCAGAAAGGGTATACCGAGGGGGCTCAATCGCTGAATTGAAGCGGTTGAGCTTTCTGATTTTGCTTTCCAAGCCCCCCTTTTGAGCAAAACGTCTTCTTGACCTTCAAATATCACTGGTTTTTCGACAGTGTTGCCTCCTAAGCAAATGTTTTTCAGCGAGTAAATCGGCTGTCCGATAAAGATAGACATCCTTTTCACCGTCTGATTAGCTCTATAGTAGGGAGAAATCATTTATAATAGACACATTTGATGGACTCTCTGCTATCATCAGAGATCTGACAAGCTGGGAACTCGGCTGTCCGATGAAATAGGAAACTTTTCTTTCGCCGAAAAACTTTTATCGGACAGCAATGTAAAAAACACCGACTGACAGATTCTAGTCAATTGAGACTATCAAGCAGCATAGCCACGTGGGAAACGTTAGATTGCCACGTGGCTATTTTTCATTCTCCACGTAGGGGAGGATCATTTCCTCCGAAGTTTCATTTGATTCCTCCGAAGTTTTATTTCTCGCCTACGTGGGCATTTTTCATTTGCCACGTGGAGGCTTGCGAATTTCCACGTGGAGAGCTACTTTCCACCAGCACTTCATCATAGGAATTAGCCTGACATCTTCGGTAAAGCTTGTACTCGATAGCTTTCTAATGCAACATTTCGCCACTTCAATCGTCTAATGAATATAGTACCTCTCGAGTATAGGTGATAGTAAGCCCACTTCATCAGCTCTAGAGGCTATCCGTAAAATCAATCTATTAGCAAGAAGATATAACCTTCCATACTATGAACAAATACCTCAAATACACACTTCTGACGCTAGGCATAGCCCTCGTCAGCGGTTTCGTCTCGTGGGGGGTAGTACGTGCCACCCTAGGTAACGCTACATCAGCAGACGACTCCTCCTACTCTACCCTAAGCCAGGGCAACTACCCAAGCTCTGAAAACGACTACGGCTTCTTGCAGTCTGACTACGAGCTCACCTCCAGTCGCACCGTAGGCAATGCACCCGACCTCTCACCCGCAGCTGAGCTAGCGGTACAAGCTGTCGTACATATCAAGGTCGAGGGCGAGCAGACCATCGATTATATAGATCCCTTCGAGTTTTTCTTTGGCGGGGGACGAGGCTTCGACCGTCCGCAGTCACGCACCGTCACCAGCTTCGGCTCTGGGGTCATCATCAGCACCGATGGCTACATTATTACCAATAATCACGTAGTCGAGGGCGCTAAGAGCATCTCCGTATCGCTCGACGATAGCCGCACCTTTGAGGCTAAGCTCATCGGGGCAGACCCCACTGTGGACATAGCACTGCTCAAGGTCGATGCTAAGGATCTGCCCACCATCCCCTTTGGCGATAGTGACAAGATCAAGCTCGGCGAGTGGGTACTTGCCGTGGGCAACCCCTTCAATCTGACTGGCACCGTCACAGCGGGTATCATCAGTGCCAAGGCTCGTAGCACCGCTGTCGAGGGCCCTCAGGGGACGGCAAAAATAGCTCGCTACATACAGACAGACGCTGCTGTGAACCGTGGTAACAGTGGAGGTGCCCTAGTAGACGCTCAGGGTCGACTCATCGGCATTAACACCATGATCTTCTCCGAGACAGGCAATTACTCAGGCTACTCCTTTGCTGTTCCTATTAATACGGCAGCCAAGATCGTCAGCGACCTCAAGAAGTATGGCTCCGTACAGCGTGCCGTCCTAGGCATCGTCGGAGGAACGGTCAATGAGGAGATCAAAAAGGAGAAAAACCTCAAGGTCTCTCAGGGAGTCTACGTCAACGAGTTCTCAGAGGTCAGCGCAGCCTACGCTGCTGGCATCGAGGAGGGTGACGTCATCGTAGCCATCGATGGCAACAAGATCACCGAGATGGGCGAGCTACAAGAGCGCATCGGTCGTTGTCGTCCAGGAGACACCATCGTCGTCACCGTAGACCGCAAGGGCGCTAAGCGAGACTTCAAGGTAACGCTCAAAAACGATGAGGGCAGTACCGAGCTGATCAAGAGAGACAGCAACAGCCTCCTCGGAGCCTCTCTACGAGAGATCTCGGGCGATCAACTACGCAAGCAAGGCATCAGCTATGGCCTAGAGGTTGTCAAGGTGGGCAAAGGCAAGCTTCAAGAGGCTGGCATCAAGGAGGGCTTTATCATCCTCTCGATCAATAATAAGCCGGTACGCTCGGTCTCTGCTGCACGCAAGCTGGTCGACGCTGCTCAGAAGACTCGCCTGGGTGACAAAGCGATACTAGTCAAGGGATTCTACCCTGGTGGCTCTATGAAGTACTACGCTATCGACCTCAGCTAGTACACACCGACAGGAAGCATCCTAACCAATAGTCAGAGTGACCCGACGGACGTTTCGTTTGATCGGGTCACTCTGACTTCGTATCAGCACACTATGACGAGACTGTTGCAAAAAGGATGAAGCGCAAGGCGCTGAGGGTGAGGTCTGAAGGGAGCATACATCCGTATGTGACCGAAGCCGAATCCCGAAAGCAACACAGCGATTCGCCTTTATGCAACAGGTTTTTTGTATCCATCAGCACCAAGAGATGTTAGCAGTACTTGCTTTTGAATTACTATTTTCTTAACTTAGACCGCAGATAGGTTCCAAAACCCTAACGATACAGAAATCTTATTCCTCTTAAGCAACATACTAACCAACATCAATAGTGTTATGCGAAAACTATCAGCCTTTTTATTCGCAGGTCTATTAGTCTTAGGACTTGCGTCTTGTGACGATGATCCTATCAATCCGCTCCCCATCGAGCCTGTCAGTATGACGCTGTCACCCACAGCAGTCACGCTCCAGGTAGGCGAGACGACACAGCTCACAGCAACTGTAGAGCCTAAGGATCGGACCTTTACCGTCACCTTCACCAGTGACAATGAGCAGGTAGCCACGGTCGATGCTCAGGGAGTCGTCCAGGCCGTTGCTGAGGGTACGGCTCGTATCACCGCCCGAGTGGGCAGTCTCACAGAGCAGTGCGTCGTGACAGTATCAAACTCAGCTCCGACCATAACACTAGAGCTACGTACCCCCACACTAACTATCCCAAAGGGTCAGACCGCACAGATAGATTACACAGTCACACCAGCCGACACGCCCGTCACCTTCATAAGTGACAAGGACGAGGTCGCTACCGTCGATGCTCAGGGACTCGTCACGGCTGTCGCTGCGGGTAGTGCCACTATCTCCCTAGCCGCTGCTGGTCAGAAGGCGCAGGTGGCAGTCACCGTAACGGACAATGGCGGTGGCAAGACCCCTCAAGGACTCAATGAACTCCCCATTCTAAACTTCCAGCCTGAGTATAGCTTTGGCGATGGTATGATCACTGATCCAGAGATCCTTGAGCACGAGGCGCAGCTAGGTCGTGTCTCTAAGCCTATCACGATCGGAACAGATGAGTTTGGTCAGCCTATCAAGATTACCACCAGTTTTGTCAATACCGATCTGACGATCACGGCTGTGGCTTACCGACTAGCCACGGAGGATGGCAAGGATGCTATCCTAGCTTTGAGCAAGGAGTCTCTAGCAGACTGTCCTAAGACACTCGCTATGCTAGCCGAGTACGGCTTTACAAATCTAAAGGACGAGCAGTTTCAGGGTGGTGCCCCAGCTAAAGTCGGTAAGAAAAACGATGACTCCTCCATCAGCGTGCAGCTCTACGATGAGCCTATATCCGAGACACAGTCTATCCTATCGATCGCATTCATAAGAAATGAGCAGGAGAAGGAGATCGATACCGACCACCCCATCCTACCAGCAGTCAAGGACTTCCCCGACTATGCAGCATTTATGACTGGAGATGTCGCCAAGATCCAAGCTGCCGAGGAGCAGCTCGGGCTACGAGAGTATTGGTCAGGCGTCAGCGATGAGCCAGAGGTCAATCTTATGTTTGCCACCAAAGATGGTCTCGAGTCTCAGACAAATATCAAAACCGCTTATTACGTCTATACACCCGATAGAGGCGTTCGATTTGTCAATTGTATGGTCAACTTCATCAAGCATCGGGAGGATCTCTCCGATCCTAAGATCAAAGAGTGGTTCACAGCCAATGGTTTCGGTGAGAACTATCAGTACGATGTCGAGCAGGGAGTAGCCATAAGCCAAGATGCTGCGGGTAAGGTAATCTGCGAGATCTACATCGACACAGGACGTAATCGCGCATTCCTCCGAGTCTTTGGCAAAGAGACAGCTGAGGCAGCTCGCCTCGCACGTCATCTAGCTAGCGAGCAGTACGACAGAGTGATGTATCGTCCTATCCCCATCAGAGGACTCAAGGCTATGACATCTCAACGTCTGTAAGCATAAGCATATAAGATGCTGTCGGGTAGCCCGATACAATGAATAACCCTGTGCTAGCACAGGGTTATTCGTGAGATTGCTGAAATATGGTAGTCAGGAACTATTGCATTTGAATTATTATTTCCGTAACTTAGCGGGCGAAAGGTGTTCTCAACGGCAGACGCTCATAGCTCATTAGACGCTCTGCTCGGTGGAGTTTGACCCTTTCATAAGACTTAAGATAAACAAGCATACTAACTAATCAAACTAATTGATATCTATGAGAAAACTAACAGTCATTTTATCCATGCTCTTAATGGTCGTAGGACTTGGCTCTTGTAAGAAAGACAAGAACGAGCCTACCGCAGAGCCTACCAAGATTACGCTAGACGCTAGCACCCTCAGCCTCTCGGTCGGGGAGAGCAAGCAACTCAAGGCTATCGTCCTGCCTAAGGATCAGAAGTTTACCGTAGACTACAAGAGCGACAAGCCCGAGGTAGCAACGGTTGATGCCAAGGGACTTGTCACGGCTGTCGCTGAGGGTACTGCCAAGGTTACTGCTACTGTAGGCAAGCTCTCTGCTGAGTGTGTCGTAACTGTCACAAAGAAGGGTGGTGGCTCCACCACTCAGGGTAATGAGCTTCCTCTACTCAAGTTTGAAGTCGATGGTGATGAACAGGGAAACATAACAGACACCGAGGTCCTCGCATACGAGCAGAAGGTCGGGCGTGTGGCTGAAGATGTTATGATAGGACAACAGGGTCCGTTCGCAGGCTTTGCCAATAAGGATCTAACGATCCCAGCTGTTGCCTATGGTCTCGGATTTTCAAATGGTGCACTGGTAATCGCTGCTGTTGCTAAGGAGCCTATGGAGAATTGTCCTAAGACGACTGCTATGCTAGCAGAGTATGGCTTCACCAATCTGGAAGACGGCACTATGAACGATGGTACTCCATACAAGGCTGCTATAAAGGATGACAACAAGAATATATTTGTGCGACTAACAGACCTACCAAGAAAGGATGGTTATGGCGCAACAATGCAAATTATGTTCGTCAAGGTACCCGAGAAGAAGGATATAAATGTCGCACACGCTGTTATCCCTGATGTTAAGGACTTCCCCGACTACAAGACCTTTATCACAGGCGATGCTGCTAAGATAAAGGAGTTCGAGGCAAAACTTGGTCTCCGTGAGTTCTCCGCTAAGGATAGTGAAGAGGCTAAAAAGAACCTTCTGTTCTTAACCACGGAGACTGCTATGGCTAAGAGCAACTTCGGACTTGTGTACTACGTATCCACGCCTACCAGTGGCGAGATATTCATCAATAGTGTCGTGAACTTCATCAAGAATGCCAATGACTTCGATGATCCTAAACTCAAGGAGTGGTTCACAGCTAACGGATATGGAAACCAATTCACAGCTAATAGTCAGAATGGCTACGCATACGGCTTAGATGCTACTGGCAAGATTCTAGCTCAGGTCTTCATCAACGACAAGGGTGATGCAGCTATGCTTCAAATCTTCGAGGAGACGGGGACTCAATCTGCAGCTCAGATGCGTCGTCTAGCTAGCGAGCAGTACGAGAAGGCACAGTCTCGTATAATCTTGAAGCAGAACGAGCTACAGCAGCTACGCCGTCGCTAAGCTCAGAGGCGACCATCGCTTTAACCAGCGATAGTCACTAGCTAGCACAAGCTATAAATACGAGGAGCACCACACAGTATGACACTGTATGGTGCTCCTCTCTTTTTGTTCTCTTTGCTTCTAGACAAGCGCAGCTACCTTAGACACGCATTGCTCTAGACTTATTGCCCTAGACTTCCCTGCACGAGGGTTGTCTACTCGGATATTTTTCACTACCTTTGTGGGTGACTCTTAGGGGTGCCACAGTGCGACTGCATGGTGGCTGAGATGAGACCCTCGACCTGATCCAGATAATACTGGCGTAGGCAAAGAGAACGACTACACGCTGACCGTGCAGACTCTCATACTGGGACACCCTACTTGTCAAGCCTCATTGGCTTGGCGGTACACACTAAGAGTTTTACATACCAGACTGATGAAGGTATGTAGGCTCTTTTTCTTTTTATATGGCTTATGCAAGTAACGATCAATAAGACTCCACACGACCTGCCGGCAGGTACCTCGCTACTAGAGGCGGTATCGCCTGTCGTCGCTACGCTCGACCACACGGCGCTAGCAGTCAATCACCGTGTCATACCACGTGATGCCTGGCCTACGCACCAGCTCTGCGAGGGTGATGCCGTCACGATCATTACCGCAGCAATGGGTGGATAAAGCATCCTACTGACTCTTGCGAACCCTTATCAAACACACTTAATCTCTTTACTCTATGAAGCAAAAAGATCAAACGGACAATCTAAACATCTCTCAGGGTCCACTCTCTGGCTCTACTAAGATATATGTCACGGGCTCTCGCCCCGACATTCGCGTGCCGATGCGTCGCATCGCACTCTCTGACACCATCGATGAGGAGGGTGTACGGCACAACAACGGCTCAGTCGTAGTCTACGACACCTCGGGTCCCTACACCGATCCCGACTATCATGTCGATCCGCACCAAGGGCTACCTAAGATACGCCAGCAGTGGATCGAGGAGCGTGGCGACACGACGAGACTGAAGGAGCAGAGCTCGGAGTATGGTCGCAAGCGGAGACAAGACGCTTCGCTGGATCATCTGCGCTTTGCCCATCTCAACGACCAGCCGCTCGTAGGCACCGAGGAGCATCCTATCACGCAGCTATACTACGCTCGTCAGGGGATCATCACCCCCGAGATGGAGTATGTCGCTATCCGTGAGAATCAGCTCATAGACGAGATCCGAGAGCAGTACCCGCAGCATCTAGGCGAGAGCTTTGGAGCTAATATTCCTGAGCGTATCACCCCAGAGTTCGTCCGTGACGAGATTGCTGCTGGACGAGCTATCCTCCCCAACAATATCAACCACCCCGAGAGCGAGCCGATGATCATCGGGCGCAACTTCCTCGTCAAGATCAACGCCAACATTGGTAACTCACCCATCACCTCCTCTATCCAGGAGGAAGTCGAGAAGGCGGTCTGGGCTATCCGCTGGGGTGCTGACACCATTATGGACCTTTCTACGGGGCGCAACATCCACGAGACGAGAGAGTGGATCATTCGCAACTCGCCAGTACCTGTAGGCACCGTGCCACTATACCAAGCTTTGGAAAAAGTCAAGGGACAGGCGGACAAGCTCACCTGGGAACTCTACCGCGACACGCTCATCGAGCAGGCGGAGCAGGGTGTCGACTACTTCACCATCCACGCTGGTCTGCGCTGGCAGTTCATCCCGCTGACGATGAAGCGCCTCACTGGTATCGTCTCTCGTGGCGGTGCTATTATGGCGAACTGGTGTACGACGCACAAGCGTGAGAGCTTCCTCTACGAGCACTTTGACGAGATCTGTCAGATCTGCGCTCGCTACGACGTAGGTATCAGTATCGGTGACGGCTTGCGTCCTGGCTCTATCGCCGATGCCAACGATGAGGCGCAGTTTGCCGAGCTACGTACGCTGGGCGAGCTATCTCGCATTGCGGACAAGCATTGCGTGCAGGTCCTCATCGAGGGCCCTGGTCACGTGCCTATGCAGCGTATCAAGGAGAATATGGACTTGCAACTAGACCTTTGCAACGAAGCGCCTTTTTACACGCTCGGCCCGTTGGTCACCGACATTGCTCCAGGCTATGACCACATAACCAGTGCCATAGGTGGTGCTATGATTGCGTGGCGTGGCACAGCGATGCTCTGCTACGTGACCCGCAAGGAGCATCTAGGCCTGCCCAACAAGGACGATGTCAAGGAGGGTGTCGTCACCTTCAAGCTAGCAGCCCATGCGGCCGACCTTGCCAAGGGACACCCAGGCGCATACTACCGCGACTACGCTATGAGCAAGGCACGCTATGAGTTCCGCTGGAAGGATCAGTTCCACCTAGCACTCGACAGCGAGACTGCGCTCCAGTATCACGACGAGACGCTACCCGCTGAGGGACACAAGGAGGCACACTTCTGCTCCATGTGTGGTGAGCACTTCTGCTCGATGCGTGCTAGTCGTCAGCTACAGAAGCGCATCGAGGATGACAAGTAATCAGTAACCACCCAGCCACTCCATGATCGTCATCACACCGCCCGGACGTCAGTACATCGAAGGCTTAGCCAGCGATATCATTGATATGACGAGTAGTTGTATCTGTTGTAAGGTACACCTGCGCATGCCGGGAGCTTCTGAGGCAGACTTTAGACAGGTCTTAGACAATCTAGAGCCCGCCTATCACCAGCATATCGTGCTGTGTGATCACTATGCGCTACTGGCGGAGTATGACGTGGCAGGCGTCTACCTACCCTATCGTCGTGTGGCGGAGTGGAGAGATATACCTCTCGCTCCTCACCAGACGATAGCGGTCGGGGCGCATTCGCTACAAGAGCTGCAGGAGCTGCCCTTCACACCAGACTACGCCTTGCTCAGCCCGCTCTTTGATAGCATTAGCAAGGAGGGCTATCAGGGCAATCCCGCCTTACTTTCGTGTCGGGAGGAATTGCTCAAGCTCCCTTACCCTGTCTACGCTCTTGGGGGCATTACCCCCGAGCAGCAAGAGACCGTCGCAAAGGCGGGCTACGCTGGGGTCGCCGTACTAGGAGACATCTGGTCACAACCGCAGGAACAACGACAAGAGCGTTTGGATCAGTACCAAACGCCCGCCATCCTAACCGTTGCGGGTCACGATCCTACATCGGGAGCTGGCATCAGCGTAGACACCCGCATTGCAAACGACCTCAGCGTGCAGTGCTACAGCGTTATCTCTACGCTCACGGCACAGAGCCTCCACCGCTTCGTCTCCGCTACCGCCACACCGTCAGACCAACTTCAAGAGTCACTGACAACGCTCCTCACCGACCACCCGGTCACCGTGGCTAAGCTCGGTATGGTGCAAAACTTACAGCAGGCGGTGCAGATCGTTGCGCAGATGAAGGCGCTAGGCGTCAAGCGAATCATTTGGGACCCTATCCTTCAGCCCACAGCCACCCAGAAGACGCAGACCCGCCTTTGGACAGAGGAGCAGGACCAGCTCGCGACCCTACTGAATGAGGTGAGCCTCGTCACGCCCAACAAGCCTGAAGCTCAGGCACTCTTTGGTACAGACGATCCTGCAAAGCTTCAGCGCATCGCTCAGGAGCATAGTGTGGCTATCCTCCTCAAGGGAGGACACGATACCACTTCGCCACATCTTGTGGTTAACCAACTGATCACCCGTGACGCCATCCACCCCTACTATACGCATCGCTACGACAAGTCGATCCACGGCACTGGCTGTATGCTCTCTGTTGCAATCGCCAGCTACTGGGCTATGGAGTACAGCCTCGTAAGCTCTGTGCAGCGGGCTTGCCACTACCTCGCCACTATCTTTGCAGGGCAACCAAACCGTCCTGGGCGACAGCTACTTTACCCCAAGTTTCTTTCAGGGGATTGGAAGAAGCAGCATCTGTACTTTGACTTTGACCTACAGTACGTGACCAACGAGTCAGACCCCGACAGACTATATAATAAGGTGTCCCAATACCTCGAGGCGGGCGGGCGCTGGGTGCAGCTACGACTCAAGGAGGCGACCACCGAGGAGCGCATCGAGATGGGCCTGCGCCTCCGCACACTGACCGATCGCTACCATGCTTGCTTACTCATCGACGACGATATCTTCGCCACCATCGCTGTAGACGCTGACGGGGTGCATCTCGGCAAGCGAGACTGTCCTCCGCAAGAGGCGCGACGCATCCTAGGCGATGAGTACATCATCGGCTATACAGTCAACAGCCTCGACGACCTACCGCCGGCCTTGGCAGCCGACATAGACTACATCGGTGTGGGTCCCTATCGAGATACACAGACCAAAGCTCTCCTCGCTCCTATCCTAGGCTTAGAGGGGATCTCGCAGATCGCTCAGCAGGTCAAAGAGACGAACCGACATTTCTTCGTTCCTCACATTGTAGCTATCGGAGGCATACAGCCAGAAGATGCTGAGACACTCTTTAGCAACAAACTCATTGACGGCATCGCCGTGAGCGGTGCCATCGAGCACGCCACCGATATGGTCCATACCGTATCGCAGCTACTGCGTGACACATCAAGCTTTCCTAACTAGACATACATCCTAATCTACTATACACATGCAGACTAAGTCATTGAAAATCGGAGATCACGACTTCACCTCGCGCCTCTTCATCGGAACTGGCAAATTTGCCAACAATCAACTAATGTCAGACGCACTCGACGCTTCTGGCAGCGAGCTTATCACCGTCGCGCTTCGCCGAGTAGAGACCTCTGCAGGCCTCCACGATACACTCATTGAGAGCATTACACGCCCCAATGTCATCATCCTTCCTAATACCTCTGGCGCACGCACTGCCGACGAGGCGATCTATGCAGCACAGCTAGCCCGTGAGGCGCTACAGACCAACTGGATCAAACTAGAGGTACACCCCGACCCCAAGTACCTTCTCCCCGATGCTATGGAGACGCTCCGCGCCACCGAGCAGCTCGTCAAGGAGGGCTTCATCGTTATGCCATACATACAGGCAGACCCTGTACTCTGTAAGCGACTCGAGGAGGTCGGTGCGCCTTGCGTCATGCCCCTCGGTGCTCCGATCGGCAGCAATATGGGACTCACCACGCGAGATATGCTACGTATCATCATCGCTGAGAGTACCGTCCCCGTAGTTGTAGACGCTGGTATCGGTCGCCCCTCACACGCTGCCGAGGCTATGGAGCTAGGTGCCGATGCGGTACTCGTTAATACCGCTATCTCTACCGCTGCCGACCCTGTAGCTATGGCCACCGCCTTTAGAAAAGCTGTCGAGGCTGGTCGCTCAGCTTACGAGATGGGTCTGCGTCAGCCCGCCACCGATATGACCGCCACCGCCACTTCACCACTCCAAGGATTCTTTGACTAATGACATTCTACGATTATAAGCAGCAGTACAATTGGGAGCAGGAGTGTGCTGAGTTTGACACCTTTACTGCTCAAGATGTAGAGCACGCCATCGCCACAGCCGCGCCTACTTTGCGTGACTTCAAGGCGCTCATCTCCCCCGCAGGAGATGCTTACCTAGACGCTATGGCGACCAAAGCGCAGCAGCTCAGCATCGAGCGTTTTGGCAAAACCATACGTATGTACGAGCCTCTCTACCTCTCTAACTATTGCCACAACCACTGCGTCTACTGTGGGTTCAATCAGGAGAACAAGATCGTCCGCAAGGTACTCACCATGGAGGAGGTGCAGGCTGAGGCAAAAGCTATCGCCGACATGGGCTTCACCCATATCCTCCTCGTGGCTGGCGAGTCGCCCAAGCATGCCGGCGTCGAGTACTACCGTCAGGTCATCGAGCTCATACGCCCTATGTTTGCGCAAATATCCATCGAGGTACAGCCTATGTCCGTCGAGGATTACAAAGTTCTCGTCGAGGCGGGCGCACACTACGTCTGTGTCTATCAGGAGACCTACAACGAGGAGAGCTATCCACGCTTTCACCCCAAGGGGCTCAAGGCCAACTACCGTTTCCGCCTAGAGACACCCGACAGAGCTGCCGAAGCAGGCTTTCGCAAAGTCGGTATCGGAGCCCTCCTAGGACTAGACAACTGGCGCACGGACGCTTTCTTTACCGCGCTACACCTAGACTATCTTGAGAGCCACCACTGGCAGACCAAGTACTCTATCTCGCTACCCCGTCTGCGTCCGCACGTAGGCTCATACATGCCCTCAGACCCGATCAACGACCGTCAGATGGTACAGCTCATCTGCGCTTACCGCATCTTTGACCCCGAGGTCGAGATCTCTCTATCCACTCGCGAGAGCAGTGCCTTCAGAGATATGGCCGTACGCATCGGCGCCAACTCTATGAGCGCCGGCAGTAGCACACAGCCCGGCGGTTATGTCAATCCCAATCCTGAGCTAGAGCAATTCTCTATCAACGACTCACGCTCTCCCGAAGAGATGATCGCTGCTATCAAAGCACAGGGATACGAAGTTATCTGGAAAGACTGGGACCAGTGGATGTAACTCGCACGCCCCAAAACAGCACTGGCAACACGGGCATCGCTGACAGCGCACGATACGCGCGTCAGCTACAGCTCCCCGAGATAGGCCCCGAGGGTCAACGACTACTCGCTCAGACGAGCGTGGCAGTCGTTGGCGCTGGGGGCTTGGGAGCTCCCCTACTCTACTACCTCACAGCTGCGGGCATCGGGCACATCGCTATCATTGATTGCGATGTCGTCTCCCCCTCCAACCTCCAGCGTCAGATCCTCTACTGTGAGTCCGACCTCGCACAGCCCAAAGCCATCCAAGCGCAAAAGCGCCTCACCGCACTCAACAGTACCCTTCAGATCGAAGCGATCACCGAGCGACTCAATGAGACCAATGTGGCGACCCTACTAGCCGACTACCAGATTATCGTCGACGCTACGGACAACTACCCCACACGCTACCTCCTAGACGACTACACCCGCAGCACTGCCAAGCCGCTTGTGCATGGTGCCATCGAGGGATGGAGGGGACAGTGCACCATCTTCGCACCCTCTAGTAGTCTGCGCTACCGCGACCTGTACAGCGAGCCGCACAGCGCAGAGGAGATCGTACCGCCCGGCGTCATCGGCGCCACCGCCGGCGTCATCGGCAGCATCCAGGCGAGCCAAACGCTCCAGCTAGCCTTAGGGCAGACGCCCTCTCTCCTCGGCAAGCTCCTCACCGTCGACCTCTGGCACGGCTCGTGGCACACCTTCGACTTCACCTGACACGACCCCGCCCCACGATAACCATTACTTAACTGCTACAAAGGTACATCATAGCTAATAGCAGATGTGTACCGCACTGCTCTGAGTTGCTCCCAGCGGTTCTCTAGATTCCTATAAAGTCTCTACCTGCTAGAACTAACGATTTCCACCAAATTCTTTCGTAAGGAAAAGTCGAATAGGTCAGAGCAAGGTATCTTGAATCCGAAAACTCTAGTGGGCAAAAGGTGAAACTAATTCACTCGAACATTGTCGTACAGCTCTACCTTACTTATCAAAGAATTTAGGGTTATATAAATTGGCATATTATCGTAATACTTCAAAGCTTTGGCTATATCGGCTTCATGAAACCTTTCAACGGAGAACTTGATCTTTAAGCCCTCTTCACTCTTTTCAAACAATGAATATTTGGGGTATCCATTTTCATCGCTTGAGTACATAAGCAGAATAGCTGTAAAAGCATATACTAAAGAGCCTGGAGCTCGATTAAACTCTGCATCTTTATTGAACAGCGACAATGGTAAGCATCTTTCGATTTGACTAGCAACCTCTTGCAACGTAGCCCCTTTCTTCTTAAGAAGGTCATACACTTCACTATGAAAAGATCTAATGTACACTAGTAGGAAAAGAGTGATAACACGATTGGTATAGTTCTCGTTGTTTACATCTATCGTAGAATATGTTAACCTAACCTGGTTCATCATTTTCTGTACCTGACGTAAACTTAAATGTGACTTCTCCGCGAAGGATACCAATATGCTAGTAATAGTCTCTTCCCAATTATTCATCTTCTGACTGCCTTTGAAGAGAGCTTGGAAATCCAATCTTTCTAATTCCACTTTGATAAAGCTTCTATAGTCAGGACTGGGCAAGGTGTACTCTATATCTATAAATCGGCGTAGATACTCCGCTGCATCAATTCTATCACTTCCATAATATCCCTTGATAGAGTTACAAAGTTGCTCCTTGTCTATCGCTAGCACAAATACTATCTGAGGAATGGAGAACAGGTGCTTGATTCGCTCCAAGACCATTACAGCATAGTGAGGATTACATCGATCTAGTTCATCTACGATAAAGATGAGAGGTGCCTTTTCACCTAATGTAGATACGTACTCTCCTAATACCTTTTTGAACCCCTCAGTGCTTTTCTTTTGGTTCTCGTAGTTTTCGATCTCCGCTTCAAACAGTTCTGCACCTCCTTTTGCTACTTCCGCAAGAGTATCTGCACAGGGCTCTCCAAGATATTTTTTTAGAATGTGTTTGATAAGCTCTGGGATCGCTTTCTTTACAAGCATAGGTCCTATTTTCTGAGCCATATCTTTAACTCTAGATTTAGTTCCTTTCCCTTCCAGCTTTTTCATTTCTCCTAGTAGTCCAATGATTGGGTCTGAAATATAATCAGTTTCCCAAGCATTGAAATAGAGCGTAGGGTACCCTTCATTGTTCATCATTTGCTTAAACATCTGGATAAAAGTAGTCTTACCTGTTCCCCAAGCTCCATTTAGAGAGATCACGCAACCACTATTATTCCCTATAGTCAAAGTCTTCAAGACCTCTGCATATTTTTGACGTCCCAGTTTACAATTACGGAAAGGGTCTCCAACTGGGATTTCTATATCTGTTGTTCGGATTTGGTACATATTACCTAGTTTTTATAGTTCATATTACACCATGGGGCTAACCTTCTCCTCGATGAAGGCTATCTCGTCGGGGGTGAGGGCGTACTTCTTGTAGAGCTGACGGTCTATATCGGCGACCGACTGACTCCAGTCAATGTCAGAGCCTGCTGTGAAGTCCTGCAGTGGCACTAGTCGCCAAGTGTCCTTAGGGTTGTGCTGTGTGGCTTTCAATATACCAAGCATCGTACGGGCGAACTTGGTCTTGATATACTTCAGACACGCCTCCGCCTCGCTACGGCTGTCGAATGCACCAATGCTTAAGAAGGTTTGGGTTCCCCCGATTAGGGGTTCCCCGATTAGGGGTTCCCCGATTAGGGGTGTGGAAAGTACCTCTCCGATAGCTCCCGACCCATTGCTCTCAGGCACAAAAACCTTATACTTCTCTAAGTTCGGATGATCCTCTATATACTTACGCTCTATATAACGTATGCAACGATCACTACCTAGTCTACCATAGAAGCCGATCCGCCCTTTACCTTGCACTTCTGTGAAGAGATCTGGTAGCTTCTCAAATACGTTGCTAATTACCTTCTTGTCATTACCCAACCTCTCAGAAACGAGTTGCTGTACAAACTCTTTATTCGTATCAAATCGATAACTAGACTCAGCATAGATAATGTCAACCAAGGAGGGTTCAGATGCTGAGTTCACCTTTTCTGAAATAGAGTCAAGCTCTTCGTACGCCTTAAAGTCCCCTATTCCACCGAAGTTGCGATTCTTGTCATAATATATTGCGGCCACGCCACCTTTGATATCTACATTGGGAAAGACAGTCACACTGTTTGCCTTGTATATAGAGACTTTCAAATTCTCACTCCCAAGCATCTTCTTATTCCACTTCTTTGAAGTAAAGCCTGCATTAAAGAGATATCGAGCTGGTGTAATTAAGCTAACTCGATGTGTAATATCCATCGAGAGGTCTATAAATAGATCATAAATAGGCTTCGTCCGGCTATTATCAGTCTGAGCCTGATAAGGTGGATTGCCTATCGTGAAGTTGAGATTCATCTCCTTAAGTTGTTCCATTAGTTGGTCCTTCTTGTTAGGGTCTATAAGGTCATAGGTCGTAAAGTCTGAGATGACATGGTCGGTGTCTAATCCGAGGAGACGATAGACCTTGAGGGTAAATTCGTAACTCACCGTGGAGGTGGGGAGAGCATAAACATTGCGTCCGACTGCCATACCAAACCTGCTGACCAAAGCTCTGGTAAACTCGCCCTGCTTGGACGCTATGTCTAGTATGCGTGTGTCTCGCGTGATGACGCCTTCGTCTAGCGCATCGATCATCTCTAGCGCGACAGCCTGTGGCGTGACTATCTCCGATGAGGAGAGTCGTCCGAACTTCTTCATAGCCACCGCCACACGCTCACTCGGGGTGAGCGACGTGTCACTCATCAGCGTGTTGATATTCGCAATCTTATAGTCCAGAGCTCGCAAGACAAAAGGATTACTCTCTGTCTGTATGATCTGTAGGATAGAGGCTTGTAGCCCCACATTGCGTGCTATGCGCTTATTGTTTGCACACTGACCGATCGAAGCTATCAGATCCTCTAGCGAGGAGACTGGAGTATCTGTCAGAAAAGCGTAAAAGAGTATCTGCGCATAGTAAGTCGCCAACTGCTTGCCCAGCAAGCGACCTTCATCTGTCTCTGCGGAGGAAGCTGTCTGCGTAGAGGTAGCACCGCCTCCCTTAGGCGTGTCATGTGTCTCTATCTCTAGCTCGCTCTCCTCGCCCGTAACCGCCTGTATCTCTATTCCCTTAGAAGCATCTATGGGGTTCAGCTGCGAGATGACAGAGTGCATCCGCTCGTCAGCCAGTAGCGTATAGTCTATCGGTATCTCGGTAGCCTCATCCATCACACTGCGCTCAGCACTGTAGGAGCGTACGGCATCCATTATGTCACTAGCCTCTACACGCTGTAAGCCTTCGGCTCCGATTGTAACTATCGGCGAGTGGCGTAGCTCCGTCTCAATGCGCTCCTGAAGCTTCTTATTGCCAGCTTGATCCGTGTTGACATTGTAGATCTGCGCTCGTTGCTCCTGTAGGCGAAACATCCGCTGCGGGTCAAAGTCTACCAAAAGCGTCTGAGGCTTCATATTGTACTTGACCTGCTCCGAGCCACCCTCTGTCGTCAGCGTCCGTATGTACTGATTCTGAAGTCGGAAGATAGCCTGATCGTACTCTTGTGGCGAGGCACAATCCTTGAGATAGAGCATCGTATCCCACTCAGGGATGGTGCTACCCGTTAGCATACGATTGACCGTTAGGGTGATACTCTTTTCACCCTTCCTCTCGCAGTCAGCTATCTGAGCTTTGACATCTTCGGTGCTACGATATCGCTTGGGATCATCGACACCAGCTATATTGACTATGGTGTAGTCAGATAGATTGCGGAAGAGTTCTTTATGCTCCGTCAACAGTTGCTCCATAGCATCGCACGAAGCTCTGTAAGGTAAGACGAAAACGAGATGCCTACACATCCGCCCTCGCTTGATCTGCTCCAAGTCAAGGAAAGACAATAGATGCGCATCTTCCTGCACTCCATCGATCGCCTGCAAGAACTCCAAGATCTCATCCTCGTGGACAAATAGGCGGTGCCGCCCCTCCTTATTGTCTCGCAAGATAGAGCGAGGACGAAAGAGCTCTGACAGCCCCATCTCATAGCCGTCTGCCCGCAATGTTTCCATAACACGTAGCGAACTTTCATTAGGCAGGAAGGCAAAGCGCACCATCTGTGGGAAGCCGTAGTAGGGATTGTCCCACTCTTTCACCTCATCCGAGAGTATATGCTCGCGATCCCACTCTGCTTGCTCCTCGACAATGTCTGAGAACTGGTAGAAGGCGATAATATCTTCCGCCTCAAACTCACTCCCCATCAAGATGCGATAAGGAGTCCCCGATAGGTGAATACGGACACGGCTACACAGCTGCTTTAGCTCTGTACAATCTTCGTACTGCTCAGCACTGTCCAGCTCGCGAGTCTCCTGCTTGAGTTCTCCCTTGTTGAGCTTCAGGACACGACCATACTCAGCGGCTCTAGCTCCATAGTGAGTCTCATCAATGAGTAGGAGATCTATCTCACGGTCGAAGAGTGCCTGATGACGCTGCTTGATCTCACTACCCATCAAGTCTTGTAGCGTCAAGAAGACCACAGCACGCCCTGTGGCTAGCGTCTCCTCTAGAACGGTCTCACTCTCCATGAGCTTGTCTTTGTCTAGGAAGCTGTACTCGGCAAACTTCACGTGGCTCTCGACTGAGCGTTTCCACTCCTCGCGGACATCCGCCTTTGCAGAGACCACAAGGACAAGTTTCGCTTGCATCTCAACCGCACAGCAGAGCGAGGTAAAGCTCTTACCAAAGCGCATCACTGCATACATCAGCAGGTTGTTACGCCCTTGTGATATGGCCTTCTTAAATCGCTCTATCGTCTCCTGCTGATTAGGTCGTGGCTCAAAGCTCTCTGTGCGCTTATAGGTGTGTTTCACCGGGATACGACTCTCCTCAAACTTGAAGAAGTCATACCGACCCTCTCCACGCTCATACGACTGCTCAATGTCTGCCATCGCTTGGCGCAGGTCTTCCTCCGTAGCTTCTCGAAAGAACTCCCGCGAGTAGTAAAGTTCCTCAGATAGGTCACTCGGACGCAACCGACTACGCTGTAACTGATGCTCTAAATAGCGATGCACGGCAAAGTCTCGGAAGTAGGTCTCCTCATCGACCTTAGCCACGGCACTATAGCGAGAACGCAAGTTGGGAAAGTAGCGTCTCCACTCATCTAGTCGCTGTAAGACTGGTCGGTAAGTATCCCCAACCTTGAGATAGTTGGGTACACTCTCCGTCGAGAAAGCATAGATATAAGGTTCTACCCTCCCGATGATTAACGCATCAATCAGTTCTTCACTCATTGCTTCTTCTTACGTTGCTTTGATTTACGTTGCTCCGCCTCTGCCTTCTTAGCTTCCATTGCTTCACGCTCATTGCGTGCCTTGCCTTGGCGATAGACATCGACGAGGTGAAGCACTCCATCCTGCTGCCAATCTCTGATCTTGGCATAGATGCCGTTGTGCAGGAGCGGGTCATTCTTCTTACAGCCAGGACAAGGGACACGCTTGACATCTGCCTCGAATAGACCCGTGTGCTGCACTTCTTCATGGCAGGAGTTAGGGATGACAAACTTGAGGCCATCCATTTGGAAGATGTTCCACGCTACGACCTCTGCTATCTCCGTCTGCTCCGCCAGCGTAGGCTCCTCGCCCCAGCGGTCACGATAGTACTCGATGAAGGTGTAGAGCATATTCTCACGAGCTAGGAGGATATTGTCCCCCTGCCACTCGTAGCCGTAGACACTCTGGAAGGACTTGACCACCCAAACGAGCCAGTCGGCGCGGTCTGAGACGTTTTCGCCGACGACACGTAGCTTGCGATCGAGGAGCCCGATGCGCTTATATATAGGTATCGGCTCACCCGTAACCGCATCATAGCGGCTCACCAAGTAAGGAGCCTCGCCACAAGTTATCTCCATACAGGTCCTGAGGATGTAGTCCTGCCACGTCACCCCCTCGGCAAAGCGGATAGGCTCAGTCGTAGCCTCCCACTCACGCCCCTCGGTATCTAGATTGTAGTTGAAACTTACCCCCTCAGCGAGATAGCCGTCGTCGCCACAGTTACACTGTAGGTTGCAGACCCACGCTGGAGTAAATATCTCCGCCTTCTCCTTGGTACGACGTCGCTTCAGGTCACGATGCTTCATAACACGAGGCATGATAACCCGCCCATACTTCCCTCGGATAGCGTCTAGGGTGATGGGATCAGAAAAGGCGTAACCCGCCCCGAGCTCCTCATAGTCATTGCACGCCCAAAAGATATTCTCCTCCGTAGTGTGATCCTGCAGGAGTATCTCTAGGAGAGAGGTGGGGAGCTGGTCCTCTGATATGTCTATCTCAATCTTATCTTGTGCCATAGCTGTCGTACTACTTTGCAAAGATAACACTAAAAGAAGATAGCCACGTGGGGATTGGCGAATTTCTACGTGGCTATTTTTTATTCTCCACGTGGGGACGAATCATTTCCTCCGAAGTTTCATTTGATTCCTCCGAAGTTTCATTTCTCGCCTACGTGGAGAATTTTCATTCCCCACGTGGAGATTGGCGAATATCCACGTGGGGATTGGCGGGAGCGGGGGCGGGTGGGGTGCTTTTGCTGTGCGGAGCTTTTCGTATATTTGTGGGTAGAGGGCTTTTGCCACTAGGGGCAAGGGCTTATATACTAACGAATAGATACTAACCAACTATGCTACGTAAATGGATGCCACTGACGATGGCGATGATACTGCTCCTCGTGGGAGCTACCGCCTGTCAGAAGACTACGACAACAGATCAATCAAACAGTACAGACACTACAGAAGAGACTATGCGTATGACAACTCAAGAGAAAATGGACATATTCCTAACACGCAGGAGTATACGTAAGTATAAGCCTGAACTACCGTCTCAGGAGCTACTAGCTAAGGTACTCGAGGCGGGTACCTATGCACCCTCGGCGATGGGTAAGCAGTCGGCCACGATCGTGGCTGTGACCAATCGTGCCGTGCGCGACCAGCTCTCCCAGCTGGCTAACAAAGCTCGTGGAGGAGAGGAGGATCAGTTTTATGGCGCTCCAGCTGTTTTGGTCGTATTGGCTGACAAGTCGCTGTCGGACAATTATCTGCAAGATGGTGCTCTGGTGGTGGGTAATATGCAGAATGCTGCTCATGCGCTAGGTCTCGGCACTTGCTGGATCAATGCAGCTAAAGGTATCTTCGAGCTGGAGGAGGGTCAAGCGCTTCTCAAGGAGTGGGGACTGGAGGGAGACCTCGTGGGTGTCGCCTGCTGTATCATTGGCTACCCCGATGAGTCGCCTGAGCCTGCTCCCCGCAAGGATCACTATGTGATACACGTCGACTAAGGTGTGACGAGTAACCCGTTGTAGGGACGCACGGCTAGTGTCTAGCGGGAGGGCGTCCGTCCCCGTTAAAACCACGATGCTGTACCTTTGACACAACAGACGCCCTCCCACTAGACACTGGCCGAGCGTCCCTACAGCGGGTTACACGTCACGCTTTGATGCAACGGACACTCGAAGCTTTGACACAACGGACGCCCTCCCACTAGACACTAACCGAGCGTCCCTACAGCGGGTTACACGTCACGCACAGACACAACGGACGCTCAGACCGAGCGTCCCTACAGCGGGTTACACGTATCATCGCAGGCTCATCTCGCAAGATTGTTGTACTTTTGAGGGGTAATTACAACTTTAGCTTATACATATATATTACTATGACAAGACTACGTACACTACTACTCTCACTCGTGGCGCTCTGCGCACTTGGTGGCACAGCGCAGGCTCAGATGCCTCTGCGCATTTACGTGGATGCAGCTCCGCTATTCAACCTTTCGCATGCTAAGACATTCGAAGATGTCTCTGAAAACAAGGTTTTCGTTGGCTACCGCCTCGGTGCTGGAGTAGATATCAACGTTAGCAAGATGATGTACGTCGGCACGGGTCTATCTCTTGCGATGAAGGGGAATCAATATACCTTCCTCTCTCCAAAGGGTGAGGGCGACATAAAGGTTTACAGCCACTATATGCAGATCCCTGTAAATGTGGGTGTACGTCTAAACTTGACGCCTACTATCGGAGCTTCTGTGGAGGCTGGTCCTTACTTCGCCTACGCTCTAGGAGCTACTGTTAGCCAGGGCAAGATCCTAGACGATATCCAGAAGACTTACAATGTCTACAAGGATGGTATCCTTGGGATGGATGATGCTAAGCTCAAGCGCTACGACATCGGCCTAGGTGCTAAGGCGAAGGTAACCTTCGGCTCGTGGTATGGTATGGTAGGTGCTGATATGGGCTTCGTCGATGAGCTGAAGATTGAGAAGAATGATCCTAAGCTAGAAAAGTTTGGTCAGAAGGCTATGCGCAATACCTCCTTCTACCTAGGTGCTGGCTTTACATTCTAATTGAATATGGAGAGACATAACACGCTGATCATCGTAGCGCACCCCGATCTAGAGCACTCTGTCATCAACAAAGCTTGGATGGAGGCGCTCACGGGACACGCTACGATACATAGTCTCTGTGACGCTTACCCCACGGGGACGCCTATAGATGTGGCGCATGAGCGTGCACTCGTGGAGCGTCACGACCGTGTGATACTGCAATTTCCCCTCTACTGGTACTCCGCTCCAGCGATCCTGAAGCAGTGGACAGACGAAGTCTTTGGCGAGGGGTGGGCCTTCGGTGAGGGTGGCGATGCCTGGGTGGGTCGTCAGCTCGGTGTCGCTGTCTCTTGTGGTAGTGCTGAGGCAAACTTCTGCGAGGGTGGCTCACAAAAGCATACATTAGCGACTTTCCTCACACCTTACGAGGGGCTAGCCGCTTTCGCACGGGCGGACTATATAGGGCATCACGCCTTTTACGACACTTATAGCGATACGGTGGCTGAGAGGCTACCGGCAAACTGCGAGGCGTATCTGCGCTTTGCACTACAGTAACCAATGAATCTAGACGTTAGCCACTATGAGTACGATCATTGACCTACAGGGCGTCACGGTATCACGATACGAGCATGAGCTACTACGAGACGTCACACTGTCACTCGAAGCGGGGGACTTTGCCTACCTTACAGGACCTGTGGGAAGTGGCAAGAGTTCGCTCCTAGAGCTACTCTATGGCGAGCTGGCGCCTAAGGGAGGTGTCGCTAAGGTGCTGGACTACGACCTGCACCATATGTCTGTACGTCAGCGACAAGCTCTGAGACGCTCCTTGGGGATCGTCTTCCAGTCACAGGCGCAGCTCCTGTATAACTATACGGTGCAGGGCAACCTAGACTTCGTCCTGCGTGCCGTAGGGGTGAAAAAGCGGGAGCAACGTGCTACTCGTATCGAGGAGGCACTGACGCAGGTCGGTATGGAGGGCAAGCACTACAAGTACCCGCACGAGCTGAGCGGTGGCGAGGCTGAGCGTATCTGCATAGCACGTGCGCTGGTCGTACGGCCACGACTGATCCTACTCGATGAACCTACAACGGGACTAGACAGTGAGACTTCGCTACTGATCGGTCAACTGATCCAGTCACTAGCTAAGGAGGGTGTAGCGGTGCTGATGAGTACGCACAATGAGACGCTCATACAGGAGCTACCCGCTACGAGATACCATATCAATCTGGAGAGTCGTACGCTGGAGCGTATCGATCTATCCCCTACCCTAGAGCAAGTTAAGGAGCCTAGCTCAGAGCCTTTTGTCAATCCTATCGAAGCTACACTATGATTGTATTGAAGTTTGGCGGCACCTCTGTCGGTTCACCTGATCGCATACGCTCAGTAGCGCATCTAGTGGCGAGTATGCAAGGGCGCAAGACGCTAGTACTCTCGGCCATGGCTGGCACGACGAACGACCTAGTGACGCTGACGGAGCTGATCACCTCTGGCGAGCGTGACCGTGCGACCCGTCATGTGGAGATGCTACGTAGTCGCTATATAGACAATGTAGTGCCAGAGCTCTTTGCGGGGCACGAACTTCACCAACAGTTGGCAGAGGAAGCGCTAACACCCATCTTGGATAGTCTCTTGCTACAGACGCTCAACGAGGCTTTTACCCACAACGATGAGAAGCAGATCCTCGCCTGTGGCGAGATGATGTGTACCGCTCTGATGGCACTCACGCTACAGCTCTACGAGGGGATCACGCCACACAAGCTACTGGCTCTAGACTTTATGCGTATCACCCACGAGGGGCGACCAGACATCGAGTACATCGCTCAGCGATTGCGCCCGATGGTCGAGGAGGTACGCGATGCGGAGGCACTCTTCCTCACGGAGGGGTACATCTGTCGCAACGCTTTCGGTGAGGTGGACAACCTACGTCGTGGAGGTAGCGACTACAGCGCTACGCTCATTGGCGAGGCGGTACAGGCTGAGGAGATACAGATATGGACCGACATTGATGGGCTACACAACAACGATCCACGGGTGGTCAATATGACATCGCCTGTGCGTCGTCTGAGCTTTGGCGAAGCTGCCGAGCTAGCTCGTTGCGGTGCTAAGATTTTGCACCCAGCCTGCATCGAGCCAGCACGACGTGCGGGTATCTCTGTGCGACTGCTCAACACGCTCGACCCCTCGGCTCCTGGCACGCTCATATCTCACGTGACAAACAGAGATATGATCAAGGCGATCTCGGCAAAGGACGGGATGTGTGTCGTGACGCTCCTGCTAAAGCATCTGAGCAATAGCGATGTCTCTACGGGGCAGTTCCTCGTTACGCTGACGGAGGCTATGCACCGTCTGCATATAGAGCCAGACATCTTGATGGCTTCGGGCGACGGTTACGTCATTGTCACAGAGGAGGACTCGGAGGCGATCCCTGCTCTGATCGAGGAGATGACACCATGGGCTGAGGGCTCTGTGCAAAGCGACCTATCGATCCTAGCGATCGTAGGCGATATGGGATGGCATCGCATAGGTTTTGAGGCGCGTATCCTTGAGGCGGTAGACGATGTTGCGGTACGGCTTATCTGCTACGGAACTAGTAGCAACAGCATCGACCTCGTCATTGCTACGGAGGAGAAGAAGCGTGCGATGATCTATCTCTCGGACCACCTCTTCGCACATCTTCGCACCCCAGGTCCAGAGCTACTATGAACCTCAAGCAATTCATCTCGGTCTCACGACCATACAGTTGGCCAGCTTCGCTAGCTCCGATAGCCGTTGCTATCGCTTTGGCTTGTCTACAGGGTAGCCCTAACTGGCTCGTAGCGACGCTCTGCCTTGTCGTAGGGTTGTCGGCGCAATCTTTCTCTAACTGTTGCAACGACTACTACGACTTCAAGCGTGGTGCTGACGGAGGGGAGCGCGTAGGCTTTAGCCGGCCACTCGCTTCGGGGCAATTGCAAGAGCGTGACATCATCGGGGTGGCACTCTTTTGGGGGCTTATCACAGTCGTGGCAGGTGTGACTCTTTGTCTACTGACCAACCCGTGGCTACTCCTCCTCGGTGCGCTCATCATACTCTTCGCCTGGATGTACACGGGCGGCCCTTTCCCGCTAGCCTACCTAGGACTGGGTGATGTGGCGGTGATGACCTTCTACGGTTGGGCCGCCGTGATGACCACTTACTACCTCCTGACGGGATCGGTCACGACACAGAGCTTCCTCGTGGCAACAGCTATGGGTGCCGTAGCGGTCAATATCCTTGTGGTCAATAACTACCGAGACTACGAGGAGGATCTCAAGAACCAAAAGCGAACGAGCATCGTGCGTCTTGGTCGGGAGTTTGCTCCAAAGTTTTACTTGGCAAACATACTCCTCGCATGGCTCCTCTCCATCGTCGCTTTCAAGGGAAACATATGGGGCATCGTCCTACTCCTCCCCTACCTCCTCTACGCTCTATCCATATACCGTCAGATGATCCATATGACAGGTAGCCAGCTCAACGCTGTACTCAGGCGCACCTCTATGGGTGTCGTTCTGCTAGCCGTCGTACATATAGCAGCTTATCTGATTGACGGGCTGTTGCTTTAGTCGAACACTTCCTTCTTATCCTTATGTCTTCTACAGACCTCTCCTCATATCGTCTAGACTTTCCACTCATACAGCACTACGCCTCAGCGCAGCCTGGCTGGGTCTACCTAGATAGTGGTGCCACTACACAAAAGCCCCAAGTGGTCATCGACGCCATCACCGAGGGCTACACACGATACAATGCCAACGTCCACCGAGGCGTCTACCAGCTCAGCCGTGAGGCGACCGATCGCCACGAGGCAGCGCGTGCCACACTGGCGCACTTCATCGGAGCATCGGACCCTAACGAAGTGATCTTCACACGTGGCACCACCGAAGGGCTCAACCTGCTAGCCTCTACGGCTGGCGAAACGCTCGTTGGTCCCGATGACGAAGTGCTCATTACTGCTATGGAGCACCATGCTAACCTCGTGCCGTGGCAACAGCTCTGCCTACGCAAGGGAGCGCATCTACGTGTCGCTCCGCTTCTAGCGGACGGTTCGCTAGACCTACCCGCCTTTGAGGCTCTGCTCTCCGACCGCACCAAGATCGTCTCCGTAGCGCATGTAAGCAACGTCCTCGGCACGGTCAATCCCGTCGCACAGCTAGCCCGTCTGGCTCACGACAAGGGCGCTATCATCATCGTTGACGGAGCGCAGTCTGCGCCCCATATGTCGGTCAATGTGCAGGAGCTAGGCATCGATGCTTACGTCTGCTCATCGCACAAGGTGTACGGCCCCACAGGTATCGGCATCGTATGGGGACGGCGCAAGCTCCTCGAGCAGATACCGCCCTACCAGTATGGTGGCGAGATGATCGAGCATGTGTCCTTTGAGGAGACCACCTTCAACGAGTTGCCGTACAAGTTTGAGGCAGGCACGCCCGACTTCATCGGTTCGCACGCCTTTGCCACAGCCGTTGAGTACATCTCCGCAATAGGTCTCGACCGCATCCACGCTTACGAGACGGAGCTCCTAGAGCATCTCACGCAAATCATCAGTCAGGAGCCTTCGCTCGAGATCCTCGGCACCGCCCCTGGCAAGGGAGCCGTCGTCACCTTCATCAGCCACCAGGCACACGCATACGACCTCGGTCTGCTCCTAGACCAGCAGGGCGTAGCACTCCGCACGGGGCATCACTGCGCTATCCCGCTCATCGAGGGGATGGGTCACCACGCCACGATCCGTGCATCTCTCGGGCTGTACAACACGCACGAGGATCTAGAGATTTTTGCGAAAGCGCTACACCGTGCCCTCACCATGCTAGGCTAAAGGTACTATGCCCTTACTACATCGCTACGCATCGGACGGACTCATCGAGTGTGGCTGTGACGAGGCAGGACGAGGAGCCCTCGCTGGCGACCTCTATGCGGCAGCGGTCGTCTGGCCCGACACGCTAGACCATCCGCATCTGCGAGATAGTAAGAAGCTCTCGGCCAAGCAGCGCGAGGAGCTACGTCGCTTCATCGAGGAGCATGCCACAGCGTGGGCGGTGGGCGTGGCAACCGTTCAGGAGATCCAGCAGATCAACATACTCCACGCCTCTATGCTTGCCATGCAGCGCGCCATCGAGGCATTGCCCTGCACGCCCGAGCGACTGCTCATCGATGGTAACTACTACGACCCACGTCCCGACGAGGTCGAGTACCATACCATCGTCAAGGGCGACGACCGCTACCTAGCTATCGCTGCCGCCTCTATCCTTGCCAAGACGCACCGAGATGAGTATATGACCCAGCAAGCGCAAGAGTACCCGCACTACGGCTGGGAGCAAAACAAAGGTTACCCGACAGCGCAGCACCGTGAGGGGATACGCCAGCACGGCTCCTGCCCCTTGCACCGACAGGGCTTTCAGCTCTTACAGCCCGAGCCACTATTTGACCTTGAGAAATAAGTTTCGTATCTTAGGAACCAACTATAAAGAAGACAGACATTATGAATAACCCAAGCAATCAAGCGAAGCGCAAGCTGGTCATCCTCACCGGTGCTGGCGTCAGTGCCGAGAGTGGCATATCGACCTTTAGAGATAGTGACGGACTATGGGAAAACTACCCCGTCCAGGACGTAGCCTCTATCGAGGGCTTCATACGCAATCCCAAGTTGGTACTAGACTTTTACAATGCTCGTCGGCGTGACTATGTAGGCTGCGAACCCAATGCGGCACACTACGGGCTAGCCGAGCTAGAGCGTCAATACGATGTGACCGTCGTAACGCAAAATGTGGACAACCTCCACGAGCGGGCTGGTAGCAGCAAGGTGATACACCTCCATGGCGAGCTGATGAAAAACTGCTCCGTACGCAATACCCAGAAGACTTACCCCGTAGATCCCGAGCATCCCGACCTGCACGTCGGCGATCTCGCTCCCGACGGGTCGCAGCTGAGACCCTTTATCGTATGGTTTGGCGAGGCGGTGCCGATGATCGAGCCAGCCATTCGTGAGGCTAGTCAAGCAGACATTATGGTAGTCGTGGGCACTTCGCTCAACGTCTACCCCGCTGCGAGCCTCCTTGCCTACGTTCCCAACGGCACCCCCATCTACCTCATTGACCCCAAAGAGGTCAATACGCACGGCATCGCTCACGTCACACATATCCAGAAGGTAGCTACACAAGGAGTCCAAGAGCTACTGGAGATCTTGATGCCCGAATCGTAAAAACCCTCCTCTCCTCTTATGTCTACCCACACACCTCCACAGCTCTCTAGGCAGCATCTCACGAGGATGTTGCTACTGCTCTCTTTCGTTGCGATGAGTCTCTTCTGTAGTTGCCAGCAGCAGGAGAGATACCATATATCGGGCTACACCAATGCGCAGGAGGGTGCCGACCCTCCAATGGTCAAGCTACTACTAGACGGCAAGACGATAGACAGTGGATTTGTACACAAAGGGGAGTTTCTCCTCAAGGGCAACTATGTGGACAGTATGAGCAAGCATATCGCCTATCTTGAGATAACAGGAGAGGAGCCTATCCCTGTCATCCTCACGACGCAGCCACTCTCTATTGATTTTATCAAGCGTAAACTGCTCGATGGCGACTATCTCAACAATGAGCTCAACCGCCTCTACGACTCCCTCGACAGCCTAGGATATAAATTCAAGCGAAAGCTCGCTGACATCCCCACTGATAGTGCGCTCTTTGATGCCTTCGATCAGGATTTTAAGACCTCTATCGATGACTACATCATACTCGCTAAAGAGTATTGCCTGCGCCACCCCAACGATCCTGTCGGGATTATCTCTACCGTGATGCTCCTAACGATTAACTATGAGAGTCTTCTCGAGACGGTACCTTTCGTGCGGAAGTATATGGGGCCTGTTGTGCTAAACAATCACGAGATAGCTCTCTATCTACTCATCTACGACAACTATTATCGTACGGCTCCTGGCACTCCTATGGTAGACCTGACTCTAGAGACCCTACAAGAGGATACGACACACCTCTCGGATCACCTAATCCCAGAGTGCTACACCCTCGTGCACTGCTGGTCTGGCTGGTGCAAGCCTTGTCTCGATGAGATGCCTAACCTAATCAAAGCATACAACATCTACCATGAGCGAGGGCTTAATATGATTGGCATCTTCCTTTGGGACGAGCCGTACAATCAAGACCTGCTCCTTGAAGACTACCAGTTGCCATGGACGCAACTCTACGATCCATCTTCCCAGACCTCTATCGCCTACGGTATTTATAGCATTCCCGAGATTATGCTGATAGCACCCGATGGAACGATTGCAGCTCGCTCACTGCGTGGTGGCGAACTCTTCTCCACGCTAGACTCTATCTTTGGCTAAGTATGATCTCGCAGCCTCTCATAGAGCCACACCTAGACGAGCGAATGATGCGACTAGCGCTCCAGCAAGCTCTCATCGCTTACGAAGCCGACGAAGTACCCATCGGGGCAGTCATAGCGGTCGGCACACGCATCTTGGCTAAAAGTCATAACCAAGTCGAGCTACTTAACGACCCCACGGCTCATGCCGAGATGCTCGCTATCACGCAGGCAACGGCTGCCATCGGAGGTAAGTACTTACCGCAGTGTACGCTCTACGTGACCCTCGAGCCGTGTCCTATGTGTATGGGAGCTTTGCGGTGGACACAGATAGGACGTATCGTCTATGGCGCTACCGACCCCAAGGGTGGCTATATGCGTTATAGCGATGCGCTCCCCCACCCCAAAAGCATCGTCGTGGGAGGCGTCTGCGAAGAGGAGTGCCGTGAACTGATGGTCTCCTACTTCAGACGAAAGAGACGCATGTAACCCTTCGGGACGTATAACGATAATATAGGGACGCTCGGCTCGTGTCAAGTCGGAGGGCGTCCGTTGTAGCACGGCCAGACGACTTCTGTAGGGGGCTGTGTCAAAAGTCTCTCCGCAACGGAAGGAGGAAGTCAGAGGATCTTGCATCTTTCGGTGTTTATTTCTAGAGCTAAACTCTTGTATATCTGTTTAGTTTTTAGTAACTTAGCGGTATAAACAAGAGGTTTCTAATTGATGGAAAAACGACATTTCCGACCCTATATACAGAATCAAATAGTCCTTTTCCCAGAAAGAGTCGACAAGGACATTGCCGAGGATGATCCAGTGCGCTTCATCAGTGCTATTGTGGATGGTTTGGATTTAGAGCCATTCAAAAAACTTTACTACACGATGGGTCGCAGCCCCTATCACCCTAAGATGATGCTCAAGGTGATCATCTACGCCTATATGAATAATGTATACTCCTGCCGTGAGATGGAAAAGCTCCTCCTCAGAGATACGCATTTCATCTGGCTCGCTGGTGGTGAGAAGCCTGACTTCGTCACGATCAATCGCTTTCGCAATCGTGTCAAGCGAGAGATCAATGAGATCTTTA
>ENA-OPBO01000328-OPBO01000328.1-human-gut-metagenome-genome-assembly--contig:-NODE-328-length-41880-cov-6.986276_pt1 | contig 41880 bp, 35 predicted proteins | sample MGYA00241071_ERZ501458 | MGnify/ENA primary metagenome ERZ501458 (study PRJEB25962, sample SAMEA2042509) | human gut metagenome | biome: human gut; feature: human-associated habitat; material: faeces... | reverse complement strand
ACGCTCGGCGACGCGCAGACCTCGCTCGACGAGACGGCAGACGCCATCGAGAAGAGCGCGGGGCGGCTGGGCGACCTGCGCGAGCGCCTCTCCGCGGCACTGGCCAGTGGAGACGTCGAGCAGGTCCGCAGGGTGCTCGCCGCCGACCCCTCCGAGCTCGCGGACTTCGTCGCGGCGCCGGTCGACGTGGAGCGCACGGCCATCTTTCCCGTGGAGAACAACGGGTCTGCCATGGCCCCGTTCTACACCACGCTCGCCATCTGGATTGGGGGCGTCGTGCTCTGCGCGCTCGTGCGGGCCACCCCCTCGGCCGAGGCGCTTTCCGAGACCGGCTGCTCGCATGCGCAGGCCTACGTGGGGAGGCTCCTGCTGTTCTGCGCGGTGGGGCTCGCCCAGGCGGCGCTCATTTGCGGCGGCGACCTCTTCTACCTGGGTGTGCAGTGCGAGCATCCGTGGCTGCTCCTCCTCGCGTGCCTCGCGTCCTCGCTCGTGTACGTGAACCTGATCTTCTCGCTCACCGCGTCCTTCGGCGACGTGGGCAAGGCCGTGGCCGTGGTGCTCATGGTGGTCCAAGTGGCTGGTTCGGGCGGCACCTTCCCGCCCCAGATGCTGCCACCCGCCTTCCAGGCCGTCTACGCGTGGCTGCCCTTCGTCCACAGCGAGAACGCCATGCGCGCGGCGATGTTCGGCGTCTGGGAGGGCGACATCTGGCGCGAGCTGGCGGTCCTTCTTGCCTACCTCGTTCCCGCCCTGCTCCTGGGCCTGGTGCTCCGCCGTCCGGTGATCCGCCTCAACGAGCGGCTCGAGGAGCGCCTGGAGGAGACCCGCCTCATGTGAGCGCCCTGCGTCACGGAGGCGCCGGGCGCGGAGGTGCGGGCCTCCGCACGAGTGACGCGTTTTGGACGGACAAAGCCCCTCGGGAGGTGCGGTCCGTTCGAAGCGCGTCACTCGGCATTGGGCGAGCAGAGAGTAGGGTCCGCAATCAGGCGGATAGTGTGAAAAAGCGGCCCCCAACAATGCAATCAGGGGGATAGTGCGAAGCGTTTTCGGGACGTCTCGGCACGATTGGCATCGCATCTCCAGCAAAATGCCTGTTGCGGCCGAGGCGGATACTCGGGGTGCCCTGAGAATCGCTTCACACTATCCCCCTGACTGCAGGGAACGAGCCCCGAATTTCACACTATCCGCCTGATTGCACGCAACGGCACGCTTCCCTCCCGGGCACGGCAGCAGATTTCCCCCAAGGGCCGTCCCGGCCTCGGCCAGAAAGTCGAGCGCGCTATACTGATGGCGTATGTGACGATTGTCTCACGGAGAGGAACCTCATGTCAGAGACCCCCGTTCGCGTGCGCTTTGCGCCCTCCCCCACCGGAAAGCTCCACGTTGGCGGCGCGCGCACCGCAATCTACAACTGGGCCTTCGCCCGCGCCAACCACGGCACCTTCATCCTGCGCATCGACGACACCGACCCCACGCGCTCCACCGAGGAGAACACCCAGATCATCCTGCGCGCCATGCGCTGGCTGGGCCTCGACTGGGACGAGGGCCCGGAGGTGGGCGGCGACTTCGGCCCCTACAAGCAGACCGAGCGAGCCCAGATGTATCGCGACGCCGCGCAGCGCCTGTGGGACGAGGGGAAGGCGTACCCCTGCTTCTGCACGCCCGAGCAGCTAGCCGCCGACCGCGAGGCCGCGGCGGAATTTGGCCTGACGCTGACCGACTACCTCTCGCGCGAGGAGCTGGCGGTGCGCAACGGCGTGCCGACGGCGGAGGGCGCCATTGAGGCGGCGATGGACGCGACGGACGTGACGCTCTGCGGCACGCCGTGTCTGGTCATCGGCTTCGGGCGCATCGGCAAGCTGCTCGCCCACCGTCTGCGGGGGCTGGGCGCGGAGGTCACGGTCAGCGCACGGCGGCTGGACGATCTCGCGTGGATCGACGCCTTCGGCTACCGCGGTCTTCGCACGAACCGTCTCGCCGGACGGCTCGGGAGCTTCCGCGTCGTCTTCAACACCGTGCCGCACATCGTGCTCACGGAGGAGCTACTGCGCGAACTGCCGCGCGAGTGCGTGCTGCTCGAGTTGGCATCACAGCCCGGCTTCGACCGTGCGGCAGCGGAGGCGCGCGGGCTGAAGTGCATCGCTGCGCCGGGACTTCCCGGCAGGGCCGCGCCAGAGACCGCAGCGCGCGCCATCAAGCTGACCTTGGAAAAAATATGGGAGGAAGAAGCATGAGAACCGAACGCATCGGATTTGCCCTCTGCGGCTCATTCTGCAATCACCCGAAAATTTTGATGCTCTTTGAGGAAATGGCAGAGAGCTTTGAGATGGTCCCCATTCTCTCCGAAAATACGGCGCGGTACGACACCCGCTTCGGGCTGGCCGACGATCTCATCGCGCGCGTGGAGCGCGCGGCGGGGCGTCCCGCCATCCGCACCATCGTGGAGGCCGAGCCGTTCGGCCCGCAAAACCTGGCCGATGTCCTCGTCATCGCGCCCTGTACGGGCAACACCCTTGCCAAGCTCGCCCACGGCATCACCGACGGGCCGGTGACGATGGCGGCAAAATCCCATCTGCGCAACGGCAAGCCCGTGGTCGTCGCGCTGGCGACGAACGACGGTCTGAGCGCGAGCGCGCCGAATCTCGCCGCGCTCCTCAACCGGAAGAACTATTACTTCGTTCCCTTCGGGCAGGACGACCCGCAGGGGAAGCCCACCTCGCTCATCGCCGACTTTTCGCAGCTCGTGCCGACCATCGATGCGGCGCTGCGCGGCGTACAGCTCCAGCCGCTGCTGGTGAAATAGACGCAAAAAACGACCGCATGAGCGGTCGTTTTTTCATTCCTGTAAAATGCTCAGATACTCCGCGACGCTGCCGAGGACAAATGTCGGCTGCACCGCGCTGCCGGCGAGGTCTGCCTCCTTCGTCTCGCCCGAGAGGACGAGCACCGTGTCGATACCCGCGTTCACGCCGCAGGCAATGTCGGTGTAGAGCCGGTCGCCGAGCAGCACCGTCTCCTCTGCGGAAAAGCCGCCGTGCACCATCGCAAGGTGCGCCATATCGGGCCGCGGCTTGCCGATGACATAGGGCCGCCGTCCGGTCGCGCGGAAAAGCATCTCGCACACGCTGCCGCAGTCCGGCACAAAGCCGTACCACGTCGGGCAGACCCAGTCGGGATTGGTGGCAAGGTAGTCCGCGCCGCGGTTGAGGAGAATGCAGGCGTCCTCTAACTTCTGAAAGGTCAGCTCGGTGTCGAAGCCCATCACCAGGGCATCCACCGCCGCGTCGCGGTCGTCCGTCAGGCGCAGTCCCGCCTGCGTGAGCTGCCGCTTCATCGACTGCGTGCCGCAGACGTAGAGGAGCTTTTCCGCCATGCCCTGTGCGTGCAGATGCGCGATGAGCGCGTCCACGCTCGTAAGGAAGTCGGAGGTCTCCGCCTCCACGCCGAGGCGGCGCAGCTTCTCCACATAGCTCTCCGCCCCGCGGGAGGAGTTGTTCGTCAGAAAGCGGTACGTCCCGCCGCGCGAGCGGATCGCGCGCAGGAAGTCCGCCGCGCCGTCAAAGAGCCGTTCGTCCAGATAGAGCGTTCCGTCCAGATCGAGCAGGAAGAGCCGCTTGGCGCGGAGCCGTGCAAAGTCGGGCATGGCTCAGGCCTTCTTTTTGCCGTCGATGGCGATGAAAAAGAAGGAGCTGACAGCCAGCAGGAACGGATAGAACAGATTCGGAATGATCTCAAACGCGGAGACCTGATACCCCAGCTCGTGCGCCGCGGCGATGGCGACGAGCATCTGCGCGCCGTAGGGGATGATGCCCTGGAAGATGCAGGAGAAGGTATCGAGGATCGACGCCGCCTTGCGCGGCGTGATGCCGTATTCCTCGCTCATTTCCTTTGCGATGGGGTTCGCCATCACGATGGCGACGGTGTTGTTCGCGGTGGCAATATCCATCGCGCCGACGAGCAGGCCCATGCCGATCTGTCCGCCGCGCTTGCCGCGGAACGCTTTTCTGATCCAGCCCAGCAGCGCCTCAAAGCCGCCGTACTCGCGGATGAGCGCGCAGATGGCGGAGACGAGGATGGCGACCATCGACGTTTCAAACATACCGGCGGCGCCGCTGCCCATGTTCTCCAGCAGCGCCTTGACCGCAAGCACGCCCGTCTGTCCGGTCGCGCCGGTGGCAAGCACGATAACGGACCCGGACACAATGCCGATGAGCAGCACCACGAACACGTTGATGCCGATGATGCCGCCGACGAGCACCAGCACATAGGGGATGATCTGGATCAGGTGATAGCCGGGGATCTCCGCCGGGACGACGTCGGCGTTCAGCGTCAGCACGAGGATGAGCACGAGCGTCGCGAGCGCCGCGGGCAGAGCAATGTGGAAGTTCTCGCGGAACTTATCCTTCATCGCGCAGCCCTGCCCGTTGCAGGCGGCGATGGTGGTGTCGGAAATAAAGCTCAGATTGTCGCCGAACATCGCTCCGCCCATGACCGAGCCGATGCACAGCGGCAGGGAATAGCCGCTTGCCGCGGCAATGGGGATGGCGATGGGCGTGATGAGCGTGATGGTGCCGACGCTCGTGCCCATGGCGGTGGAGACGAAGCAGCTGACGACGAACAGCACCGCCACGGCAAACCCGGACGGGATGATCGAGAGCATGAAATACGCCACGCTCTCCGCGCTCGAGCGGCCCACCACGCCGACGAAGATACCGGCGGCAAGGAAGATGAGCAGCATCGTCACGATGTTCTTATCGCCGATGCCCTGTCCCATCAGCGTGAGCTTGTCGTCAAAGCTCAGCGCGCGGTTCTGGCAGCACGCCGCCAGCAGCACGACAAGAAAGATGACTACAATAGGGATGGAATAAAAGCCCATCGGGATCTTGAGCACATACTCAAAGATAAGTCCCAGCCCCAGGTAAAGGAGCAGGAACTCAAGGATCGGCAGCAGCGCTACGGGATTGGCTTTCTTCTGCATAGTGATTTTTTCCTTCCTGATTTTCTCTCTCGTATTCTTAACACACCCGTGTGCGGAAACGGCGGCTCACTCCGCCCAGCGGAAGCTCTCGCGGCCCGCGCCGAGCTGAAAATGGTATTTGACGATGCCGAGGTCCACATGGCTATAGCTGCCGCCCCGGCTCTCCGCCCGAACGGTGTCGTCCGGCAGGAGCGTGAAGCGGAAGCGCTGCTGGTTCATCGCCGTGGGCGCGAGCAGCGCCGCCTTGAGGCCGCGGCCGAACCACTCGGGCAGCGTGCGGTCGGCACGGTACACCTCGCGCATCGGACGGCTCTCGTGCGCCTCGCCCTGCTCGGCTCCATAGCCGAACGCGATCACACACACGAGCCGCTCATCCGGTGCGAGCACATAGCTCCTGCGCGCGACCGCTTTTGAAAAGGTCAGGCCCACCCAGCAGGTATTGAGCCCCAGCGTCTGCGCGAGCAGCACAAGGCGTTCGCCGAACCAGCCGGCGCGCTCGTCAAGATCCTTTGCGCGCTTTCCGGCAAGCACGATGTAGTTGCACACGCCGCGGAATTTCCCGTAGTGCGCAAAAAAGCCGCGGAACGCCATCGGCTCATTCATCACGAGCTGGATGTGCAGTCCGCCCTCGGAGTTGCACGCGCGGATCTCCGCGCGCAGTGCGTTCACGATCGCCGGCTCGACCGGCTTTGTCAAATAGGTACGCACGCTGTGGCGTGCGGAGATCGCCTCCTGCACGGTCATGGAATTTCCCTCCTGTTCCCATATTCCGATCAATTGAATATTTATTGTATCACAGGAATTTTAGAAAGAACAGCCATATTTTGAACTTTTTTCAATTTTTTGCCTCTCGGGGACGAAAAAAGGAGGCCGCCGCGTCCGCGGCAGCCTCCTGCGTCAGTCTTGGGTTTTCGCCGCCGCTTTGATCGGCAGCACGAGCTGCATGGAAAAGATGCCGCCCCGTGCGCGGAACTCGCACAGTCCGCCGCGCCGCTCGGCGATCGTCTGGATGCTGCGGCAGCCGTAGCCATGCCCCGCGCGCTCGGAGACCGGCAGGCCGTCGCGCATAACAAGCCCCTCGGCACAGGGGTTTTGGATCTCCACGAGCAGCTTGCCCAGCCGCACGCCGCAGTAAAGCGTCACCCAGCGGTCCGCCTCCGGCTGATCGGATACGGCGCGCAGCGCGTTCTCCAGCGCATTGGAGAGCACGGCGCACAGCTCGGTGTCGGAGACCGACAGCTCGCGCGGGAGCTTCGCGTCCACCTCCAGCCGAACGCCCATGCGCTGCGCCTTTCCGGCGAAGGAGGAGCAGAGCAGATTCACCAGCTCGTTGTCGCAGTAGCGCTTTGGCGTGATGCGCTCAATATCCGAGCGCACCTTGCGGATATACTCCTCCGCCTGCTGCGGCTTTCCCGCCGCCAGAAAGCCGTCGATGGCGTTGAGATGGTGGCGCATATCGTGCTGATAGACGGCGGTCTGCACCTCTGCCCGGCGCAGCGCGTCCACCTCAATCTGCGACTGCTTCAATCCGGCCTCGAGCATGGTGCTCTGCATCTCCGCCTGCGCGCGGCGGCTGCTTTGGGCGTGATAGGCTGTGAGAAACATAACGTAAAAAATGATGAGCGCCGTGGGCAGGAACTCGTTGATCGCCCCGTAGCCGCGATAGAGCGCGTCGGAATAGACGACCGTGGCGTAATCAAAGAAATAATACGCCACCGGCAGGCTGCCAAATAAAAGCAGCGACTGCGGCGAGGCCATCATGGCCGCGTAGGCCGGGCGGACGAAGAAGCGGTAGAGCAGATAAAACAGCGGCCCGATCACCAGTGTGTAGCAGATCTCGCCGATCAGCTCGGAGCGGGTAAGCGCCGTGACCACCAGGTCCACCCAGCGCGGGAGCTGGCAGCAGAGGTAGGCCGTGCAGATGCTCACCAGCGCCACGTCGACTTTCTTCTTCAGAATGCAGATCAGGATGAGCGCCAGCGGCAGGTGAGTGATGAGCGGGTAGAGCTGCCGCGCCATGTCCGCACCCAGCGCCAGCCAGCACACGCTCTGGATCATCAGAAACAGCGGGCAAGCGGCAAAAACAAGCGTTCTCTGCTTCGTATTCTCCCAGCCGCCGGAGATGAAGGTGCTGAGGAACAGGCCGTAGAGCAGCACCAGCCCGTAGTTAAAAACGCCGAGCGTGGTCAATACGGACATTATCTCACTCCTCCCTCTGCGCGAACAGCAGCTTCATATAGTCCTTTTGAAGCTGGGGGTATAACAGGCGTGAGACCGGCAGCTCGCGGCCCGAAAAGGTGCGGAGCCCGGTGGGTGAAAGCTCCTCGATCTGCAGCATATTGACGATGTAGGAGCGGTGGATGCGCATAAACTCCGGCCGCGTGAGCAGGGCGTCCTCGTATTCCTTCATCGAGCCGACGACCTCGCGCACCTGCCCATCGGCAAGGTTGAAGTAAAGGTGCTTGCCGTTGACCTCCACATAGGTGAGCTGCGAAAACGGCACGCGCACGATGATGCCGCCGGTGCGAAGCGTAAGCGCCTCCTGCGGGCGGCGCTCACGCAGCTCCAGCCGGTCAAGGATGGGATAGAGCGTCTTGGTTCGAATGGGCTTGAGCAGATATTCCAGCGCCTGGACGCTGTAGCTGTCATAGGCGAAGCCGGGGGACGAGGTGAGGAAGATGATGTCCGCCGCCTTGTCAAAGCCGCGGATCTCGCGCGCGGCATCCATGCCGTTCAGCCCTGGCATCATGATGTCGAGCAGGTACAGCGTGAAGCGCCCATGGCGCGCCGCGTCCAGCAGCGCCGCCGCGCTGCGGAAGCTCTTCACGCGCACGGGCGTGCCGCGATCCGTCTCCCACGCACCGAGCAGCTCCGTCAGGTCTTTGAGCTCCTCCGTCTGGTCGTCGCAGACTGCGATGTACATTCCGCCGCCCCCTTTCCTCGCTTCCTTTTGCCTTATTGTAGCATACCATTCTTTTTCTTTCCAGCATTATCTCACATTTCAAGCCGCAAATCCATACATTTCAAGTCGATATGGGTCCCTCCTGCCGGAGATTCCTGCTATACTGCAGAAAGCAAGCGATCCTCGTTTATCATTTCAATTACAGGAGGGAACCATGAAAAAGAAACTGCTCAGCGCACTGCTCTGTCTCGCTCTGGCGCTCACCCTGCTGCCGACCGCGGCCCTCGCCGCGCCGACAAGGCTCAAGAGCGTCGACCTCGTCATCGACCTGCCGAAGGCGGGCGACCCCAACGAGATGGAGACCGAGGTCACCATCAAATCCATGAAAAGCGGCAACATCGACCTGCTCGCCAACGGCGCCGGCATCCTGTACACCGAGTGGCAGGGCGACGACGTGGAGACCGACGACGGCTATGCCTTCCGCGCAGGCACGACCTATCTCGTCAACATCAAGCTGGCCTTTGACACCACCAAGGGCTATTGCGCCAACTACAAAACCGTCGGCGGCGAAAATATCGTCGGCCCCGACACCTTCTCCGCCACCGTCAACGGCGTACCCGCCATCATCCGCACCAGCGCCCAGTATTATCCCACCCTGCAGGTCAGCCTGACCCTTGAGGGCGAGCGCTATACCGAGCAGGAGAAAGAGGAACTCAACGCCGATCTGACGCGGAAAACAGACCTTCTCCGGCAGGCCAAGCGGGCGATGGCGACGCCCCGCACGCAGGCCGTGGCAGAGTCCAAGCAGCTTGAAAACTTTGTAAACGGTGTGACCGTCATGACTGACGCCAACCACGTTCTGGAGAACACCGACAGCATCCGCACCCTCATTCTGGACACCAATGGGAAAATAACGGATGGAACGTGCTTTTTCATCTGCTACGCGAAATATTTGAAGGAGCTCTGGCTCAGCGATAAGGTGGATGTCTATCAGTTTATTCAGGCGATGGATTCCTACCTCTGGCTGCCCATCGCCGGGTTATACCGGTGGGAGAGGCAGAGCGACCTGCCCTTCTACACCGCCGAGACCGTGGTGTATATCCCCGAATCCGCTGTGCCCGCGCTCAAGGCAGCCCAGGCCCAGCGCGGCTATAAGATCCCCTACACCATCAAGACCTACTCCGGCAATGACGTCTACGCCGCCCAAAAGGCGGGCGACGCCGCTGCGAAGGACAACTGGTGCACCGCCCACCAGTACACCCTGCAGATTCGGACGGCCGACCGTGTTTACACCTACGCGCAGGCCTGCCAATCTGCCCGGCGTTATTACTATTCCTGCGCCATCTGCGGCAAGTGCGAGCACAATGCGGGCCACGTCGCTCCCCATAACTCGGATAAGGAGATCGAGCTCAAGACAGAAAAGCTCGCCCACTCGGATAACGGCGAGTATCCCACGGCGGAGGCCTATATCGGCGTGAACGCCGCCGGCGAGCACGTCTACTGGCTCAGTTGCGAATACTGCGGCCACTCCTACCGTTATCTCCAGCAGCATCTGACCTCACGGGATGTTTACGCCTCCGGCACGGGAATGACCCTCGCGCAGTATCAGGCGGAAGCCAACGCCTCCCTGCAGTGGGAGGAAACGCAGGCGCTGAACACCACCGAGCTGTATCCCGGCACCTTCACGCTCTCGAAGAAGTCCGCCGCCAAGACCAGCTCCTGGGCTGAAAGCGATGTGAACCTCGCGCTCAACGACGATCTGCTCGATACTGCCCTGCTCGGCAGCGACTACACCAAGCCCATCAGCCGTCTGCAGTTCTGCTCCGTTGCGGTGCGTCTAGCGGAAACGCTGACCGGCAAGAGCATCACGCCCGCCGCCGCGAACACCTTCACCGACACGAACAACGCCTACGTCCTCAAGGCCTATGCCGCGGGCATTACCACCGGCACCTCGGCGACCACCTTCTCCCCCAACGCCACCCTGAACCGTCAGCAGATGGCGACCTTCCTCCGCCGCACGCTGCAATATGTGGAGAAGAACTCCGGCTATTCCTACACCAGCTACACCTCCAAGCTCGCCTCCTACACGGATAACGCGCTGGTGCAGAGCTGGGCGAAGGAAGCGATGGCGTTTATGAACGCGCTTGATCTTGTCAAGGGCACCACCGCCACCACGCTCAATCCCAACGGCACCTGCACCATCGAGCAGGCGGTCATCGTAGCGGAGCGCAGCGTCTACGCCCACCAGATCGGCTGGTATCAGGCCGCGCCGGTGACCAACGTCTATAGCTATAATGGCAGCACAGGGGAGATCGAGCGCGAGGACGGGGAGTACACCTCCTTCGACAGCACCAACGCCAGCCTCCACCCGGGCGATCTCGTCTGGATCACGGGCAAGCTGACCGGTGTGAGCAATCTGCTGGCCACCGCCCCCGGCACCACCGTGGACCAATGCGTGTACTCCGCCTATCTCCCCGGCATCAACCCGTACACCGGACAGATCATGTATCTCCACTATCGCGACCTCATCCCCGTCCGCGGGTAAGCCGCCGAAAGCCAATACCGTCCGCAAGCGCGGAGACCGTCGGTCTCCGCGCTTCCTTTTTTCCTCGGCTTCCGGTCATTTCGGCGCAAATGTCAGGGAGGGCTTGCGGGATGCGCCGCGGGATGGTATGATTGAGATGGACACATCGCGCCCGCCCCTCCGCCGTCACACCGCGGAGGGAGAACCGACAAAGCCGAGGAAACAACACAATGGCACTAAAAAACAGCACCGACCGCAGTGCTCTGGAGCGCCTGCTGCTCTCGCGCCTGCCGCGCAAGGAAATCAGCGCGCTCGTGCAGAGCTACATGCAGCCCTACCGCGAGCTGATGAGCTACTACCGCTGCGCGATGATGGAGGTCGAGACCAAGTTCAACGTCCTCAATGAGGAGCTTTCGCTCCAGTATGACCGCAACCCCATCGAGAGCATCAAAACGCGCCTCAAGTCCCCCGAGAGCATTGCCGAAAAGCTCCAGCGCCGCGGCTTCCCGCTGACGGTGGAGAGCATCGAGGAAAATCTCAACGACATCGCCGGTGTGCGCGTCATCTGCTCCTTCCCGTCGGATATCTACCAGCTCGCCGACGCCTTTCTGAAGCAGGACGATATCACGCTCCTCCAGCGCAAGGACTACATCGCCGAGCCCAAGCCCAACGGCTACCGCAGCCTGCACCTCATCGTGGAAACGCCCATCTTCCTGCACGACCAGAAGCGCATGATGCGCGTCGAGGTGCAGTTCCGCACCATCTCCATGGACTGGTGGGCAAGCCTTGAGCACAAAATCCGCTACAAGAAGGATCTGCCGGAGCTCGATCACGTCAACCGCGAGCTGTTCGAGTGCGCGCAGATGAGCGCGCAGCTCGACGCGCGCATGGAAAAGCTGCAGCGCCTCGCCGAGACTGCCGCTGCGGAGCAGCACACCGACAGCCGGTGGGGCGAGCGCCGGTCCGGCACGCTCACGCGCTGAGCGCCGGACTCCGGCGCGGCAGCGTCTCCATACCCGTTTCCCGTTCCATAAACCAGCAAGGCTCCCCTGCCGAAGCAGGGGAGCCTTACTGTTCGTTATAGTGTATATCGCGGGTCGACGCTTACACCGTCGCCTGTAGGAAGCGCATCAGCATGGCTGCGACCTGCCCGCGCCGGGCAAGATCCTGCGGCGTCATGCGGTTGCCGCCCACGCCGTTGAGGATGCCGTTGTCCACGCACCACCTCACGGCATCGCGCGCCCACGCGCTGATGCTGTCCGCGTCATCAAAGCTCAGCTCACCGCTGACGGCGGGGGAGCCGGCATAGCGGTAGAGCATCGCCGCCAGCTGCTCGCGGGTGACCGGCTGCTCGGGAGCGGTTCCGTCGGAAATGCCGTTCTCGACCGCCCAGACCGTGCCCTTGGCGTACCACGTCTCCCCGCCGGTCGTATCCGCGCCGGCAAGGCGCGCGAGTACGGTGTTGACCATGCCGCGGGTCATGGAGAAGTCGGGGCCGAAGGCGTCATTGCCCACGCCGTTGAACAGCTCGCGGGACGAGGCGAACTCCACGGCGTCCTTTGCCCAATGGTCCGCCATGTCGTTAAAGCGCTTGGCGTTGTCGATGATCTTGAGCCGCACGTCGCCCTCCGCGCGGAGCGCGACGCCGGTCTCGGTCATGACCGAGCCCCTGACGATCTCCTCCGTGCCGTCGGGATGGACGATCACGGCGACCATGCTGCCGGTCGGCTTGCTCACGGGAATGTCCACACGGGTGCTGCCGACACTCTTGGGCACGCTGACGGAGGCGGTGATCTCACCGCTCACGGGCTCGACGGTTTCAACGGTCGTGCCGTCGGCACGCTTCTCGACCGTCTCCACACGGCCATTGGGGGAAGTCTCGGCGGTGAGTGTGCTGCCGTCGCGCCAGGTCGTCGTCTCGATGACCGTGCCGTCGGACTTCGTCTCGATTTTCGTGACCGAGCCGTCCGCGTTGACGATCGTTTCGATCTTGCCGGGCTTCCGCCAGCCTTCTGCGCCCGGCTCGCTCGTCCAGTCGGAGGTAAAGTACAGCTCAATGCTGTCGCCGTCCTCTAAGCCCTGCGCGGACATATACCGGCCAACAAGCTCGCCGTTGACGCGATACATCCAGCCGGAGTTCTTGCCCTCGTCAAATTCCTCCAGCGTTACGCCGCTGTTGCTGGTGATGGCGGCAATGTAGCTGCCGCGGCGCTTGCAGGTATAGCGGTGCTCGGCAAGCAGGTCGGAGAATACGTCATACACCGTGCTGCCCTCGGCATACTCGAGATTGCTTTCCGTAAAGCCCATGCCGCGGCCGGAAAGGGAGAACGAAACGGTGACGGTCGGCCGGACCGCCAGCGCGCGCTTCGCTGCCTGTACGCGGCCTTCGTTATTTCCCTGCGCGTACTGCGTGCCGGTCACGACCAGATCGATTGTAACAGGCTGCTTATAGAGCTTCTGGAAATCTGCGTTTTGGGGGTACTTCTCGGCATACTTGCCAAGCGTCTCGCTGGAAAGATAGCTGGTGATGGTGACCGCCTTGCTGTCTCCCTGACGGGTGACGAGCAGGTTCTCGTGGGCTACCACACCGGCGTTGCTCGAACGGAACAGACGCCAGATCTGCTGGTCGTACCAGTTGTCCAGCGGCACGGGCACGATGCCGTGATTTTTGAGGTCCTCGCGGTCGTAGACCCAGGTCAGTTCGCCGTTGTCATTCAGATAGCACTCCTGGAAGGCGTGCAGATCGGTGGTGACGTTGTCCCTCTCGACGTTGGCATTGCGGATGCCGTTCCAGTAATTCACCTTGACCTTGACCCGTTCCATCAGCGCGATTTCCGCGTCGATCTCGTCCTGCGTGAGCGGCTGTACGGTCACCTTGATCTCCTTGGACGCAAGCACGCGCATGGCGGAAAGATCGTCTCCCGGCTGCGGGCCGTTCGGACGGTCGAGGATCTTCACCGTCAGCGTGACGGTCTTTGCCGCCTCGCCGGGCAGCGGACGGTAGACCCAAACACGCGCGCTGTTCGGCGTGGTCGGCGCTTCGATCACGCCGGGATCGCTGCTGGTGATGACGACCGGGGTGTACTTGCCGTCGATCTTCAGGTCGCGCGTGGTCGGGAACTGAATGTCGTTGCTGGTGGTGTAAACACCATTTGCATCGGCCGTCAGCTTCGCACCGGTAACGAAATCCTTCAAGCCGGGGGCCGCAAGTGCATCGTTCAGCTTCTGCTGATAAAGTGCCGCGCGGTCGGCAGCATCTGCGTTGCCCTTTACCGTGACCTCGAACACCTTATAGAGCACGATGGGCTGTTCGTTACCGGTCACGTCGCTTGTGAAATTGAACGTGAACGTCGCCGTCAGGACCGCCTGCTGGTCGATGGTCGATCTGGTGATCGTGCCGTCATTCGCAATGATGGTCGGGTCACTGCTCGTCCACGAGATCGTTGTCCACTTGCCGGAGGCCGGCAGCGTTAGGTTTTTCTCGGTCAGCTCGGGCAGCGTGGTCTGATCGAGGACCTCCTTGGTCATGAAGTCGCGAACCTTGTCCGCGTCCCAGTAAACAGTGACCCAAATCTCGACCGTTTTCGTTTCCCTGCCGCAGGTCAGCATAAACGATGCCTTGTAGGTGTCGAACCGCTGAAGAGTGGTGGTCAGATCAGTGGTAGTCAGGTCAGTGTAAAAATAGGTGATATTGCCGTTTTCGGAAATATCGGAGTGCGCCTCTTTTTCAGTCGCGCTCATCGGCGTTTTTCCCGTATACATCACACCGACACCGGAAAAGCCTGCGTTCGCCAGCCGTGTCTCCACCATCGTCTGCACGTTGCTGTCCTTGCCGAACTGCGGCTGGAGGGTACTTAACTTGCCGATGGCCGCCTCGATCTTTTCGCTGTCGCCCTCGGCGTCTACCGCCGCCTGCGACCAAACCTTGATGGTGAAGGTCTTGATCTCCGTCTTGCCATTATAGGTGAGCGTCGCGGTAAGCGTTACGGTTGCCGTTTCCTGCGGCAGTGTGACAACGCCCGTGTCGGAAATAATGTCCGGATCGCTGCTCGTCCAGACGATAGCAGAGCCGCGTTTGCCGGAGAGCGGCAGTTCCAGCGTTGTCGGCGCCTTGATGTCCTCGGTCGGAATCGTCAGATCGGCTTTATCGTTTGACAAAGCCGCAGAATTGCTGTCTTCAATGACTTTGTAGTAGCCGCCGATCGAGTTGGGGATCATGTTTTGTCCGTGCGTATACAGGCTGACGGAAAGATGCTTGCCCTCCGTGCCGGCCGGAACCATGATCTCCATGCCGTCGCCGGAAATCGAGGTCGCGGTCGTGGTATCATAGTAGTTATCGGAATACGTCCATTTGAAGCCGGTCAGTTTGCCGTATTTTTCTTCATCATAAAGTTTTCCGTCCAGAATATTCACGGTAACTTTATACTTTTCGCCAGCAGCGGGCGTGCCGTTCAGCTCAAGCGCAGAAATATACGGAATGATGCGGATATCCGCCGTTGCGATATAGTCTCCTGCGGTGGCCCTGATGGTGGCAAGACCCGGCTGAAGCTCTTTGACGATGATCGAGCTGTTGTGCTCGTTCGCGCCGGCAGGCTGTTCCAGCTCGATCACATCTGCGCCGCTTTCGATCGTCCATTCGACGTCCTGCGCGTCGTCAATATCGACCTGCTTCGCTTCCAGCGTCGTGGACTGCTTGCTGCCGTCGGTCGTCTGGTTCATCGTTTTGTTGCCGGAGATGGTGATGCGCGGGTTCTTTTCTGCCGGAGTACTGCTGGTTTCCCACGGCAGAGAAACCTTGCCATCATCGCTTACCAAAAAGCCAATGTCTGTAAGCTCGTTTTTGACCGCATCGCTATTTTTTAAAAGTATAGAAGTGCCATTTTTATTATTGCCAACGTTTTCAGAACCCGGCTCTGTACGATAGCAGTTTGGTGCCTCTCCCTTAAAATTCGCAGAAATACCGGCGCAATATGTGCCGCCATTCGTATTGCTGATGCTCCCACTATTAAAGCATTCCTGAATCGTGCTCGTATCATTTGTATTTTGCGCACAGATACCGGATGGATACCATTGTCCGCTGATTGCTCCATCGTTATAGCAATTCGTGATCGTAACCTCATTGGTACCGCCATGACCAATAATACCGGCAGCAGAAGCTTTTTCAGCTGTAACCGTCGCATGGTTTGCACAATTTTCTACCTTCAACGTGCCAGCATTCACTCGTCCAACGATACCGCCAGCCCCATTGCTCGAGCCCGATTTAGTAGCGGACACACTTCCCGTGAAAGAGCAGTTTGTAATCGTTACGTTCCCCTGCGTCTTACCGACAATGCCGCCGACAAAGCCGCTGTTCGTTCCGGTTACCGAACCCTCGACCTTTAAATTCTGAATCGATGCACCATTTACTGTGCCAAACAGTCCCACACCATTCTTAGACTTGGTATTAATACATAAGCCACTAATCGTATGCCTGTTGCCGTCAAAGGTGCCGGAAAACGCGTCAGAAAGCGCAGGCGTGATACTTTTCCCTGCATATTTCGTATCCGTCAAATCAATGTCATTCGCCAGTGCGTAATGTCCGCTGCCGGTAACTTTCGCCAGATCCTCCGCATCCTCGATCAAATACGGATCGTCCGCCGTGCCTTTGCCCTTCGGCCCCGTCTCCGCCGCCCATGCCGCGGTCGGTAGCAGGCTGACCGCCAGCACAAGCGCCAGCAGCAGAGAGATCACCCGTTTTTTCATCTTTTCGTCCTCCTTTTGCATGAAAAAAACGTCTGTACCCGCCCGCCTACGCGAGCCGTACAGACGCGAAAAGGGCGCAAAGACCCCCTGGTGTCTCTCGGCTCCCGGTGTGGGCAGGAGCGTCCAAGGCCGTCCGGGCATTCTGACTCATCTCCTCGTGGGAGCTTCACAGTGACCCGCTCGCGGGGCTTTTCACCCCATTCCCCCGTTCCGGTTTTTCTCCGGCAGACGGCCTTGATCGCTATTCTTTTTCGCAGCGGAGCATCTCCCCCGCCGCCTGTCCTATCATAAAGAAATTTTACCCAAAAAGCAAGAGCAAATCGCGGGTCGGCGTCATGCGCGCCGCCTTCTCTGCATACTCACCGAAAAGCGCCGCCGGACTTTGCGCATTTTCCCGAAAAATTCGGGCGGGCAGCTTTCCCTTGTGGGAACGCTCTTTTTCTGTTAAAACGAAATCATAATCGCAAGTCCAATTGGAAAGGAGCGTGAACATTTGTCATTGCGAGGGAAACAGGCCAACGGCCTTGTGACGCAGCAGCGGGTGCTGCGCGCCGCCGTAGCGCAATTTCTGGAGAAGGGCTACACCGGCACGACCACCGCAGACATCACCGGGGCGGCGGGCATCGCTCAGAGCTCATTTTTCCACGTCTTTCCCAGCAAGGAGGCGCTGCTGCTCGAGCTGGTGCGGCGGATGTTCGGCGGGCAATTCGACCTCGCCGGACAGCACAGCGGCGCGGCGGACCCCGTGTTCCCCTATGCGGTGGAAACGGCGCTTTCACTTTCTATTGCCACAGCGCAAAGGAAGGCAAGAAGCTTGACGTGATCCGCAAGAATGCCAGCGTTGCCTTTGAAATGGATTGTCAGAATGCCCTGCAGCACGGCGAAACCGCCTGCACGCACAGCTATTATTACGCCTCTGTTCTCGGCGAGGGCAAGGCGGAAATCCTCGAGGGCGACGAAAAGCGCAAGGGTCTGTCTGCTCTGATGCTTCATATGGCCGGCCGCAACAACGTATTCACCGCTGAAATGGCGGATAAAGTCGCAGTAATTGCGATCCGTGTTGATGCTCTGACCGCAAAAAAGCGTCCTCAGCCCCAGCCGTAAGCCAGATACTTCATTTCCCAATTCTGCGGCACTCCACGCGAACGCAATGTGCTGTACGCCTTAAACTGCATAAACCCTCCTATTACTCTGGTAATGCGGCTGCCAAGCCTTTACCAGCGCAATAGGAGGTTTTTTCTCTTGCCGAAGCTTTTAAGCTTCAAAAAAACAGTCTGCTGTTTTTGTCAGAATACCCTGAACTCTCCCCGCGCAAGCGGGAGCTCTCCGCCGTATCGCTTGAAGTAGTCCAGCAGCAGGTCGGACATCTCCGTGCCGATCTCGCGCACGATCGGGCAGCCGACATAGCCGTCGTACCCGCCCGTGCCGCTGGCGCGGTAGCTGCTCAGGCAGGCGGTGAACACGTCCGTGTCCTTCACGGGCGTTCCGTTGAATGTCAGCTCGACCACTCGCTCGCCCACGGGCCTTGCAATGTCGTAGGCATAGGTCACGCCGGCGTAGTAATCGTAATTATAATGCTCCACCTTGGGCTCCAGGAAGCAGTCCGACACCCGCAGCGAGCCGTCGGCGTTTCGGGTGAAATATTCCGCGCTGCGCTCCATCGCCCTGCGCAGGACGGCGCCGGTGATCTCCAGCACCGTCAGCGTGTTGGTGTAGGGGTAGGCGTTGAGAATGTCCCTGCGGCGCACGGTCTGCGGCAGACCCGCCGCGTCGTTGGCAAGGCTCGTGACCGAGAGCTGCGCGCCGCTCGCGGCGAGCTGCACGGTGTTGAAGAGGTCGGCGAGGGCGCTGCCCTCGGCCGCCATCCGCAGCGGCGTATCCGGCAGCATCGGCGTCTCCAGATGTCCCACCACCTGGTCGAGCCAAGCCTGTGCGCCGCGCTCCATATCGGCGAACTCCGCGAGCCAGTCCGCCCGGCATTCGCCGTGGGCGGGGACCGTTTCGCTGGAAAAGCGCTTCCCGCTGCCGGACACGGCGGCCTCTACCCGCAGGAACTCCTGTCCCTTGTCGGATGGCTGCACCACGAAGGTGCCGCTCACCAGCTGCCCGGGCACGGACATATGCTGGTGTCCGGTCAGCAGGATGTCGAGATCCAGCTCCTGACAGATGCGGTAGGCGACGTTTTCGCGGGTCGCGGAGAGCACGCGCCCCGTAGCGAGGTCGCGCTCAAAGCCGCCGTGGTAAATGCCGACCGTCAGGTCGACCTGATCGCGCAGCCTTTCCAGCGCGGCGGCCACGGCGGGGATCGGGTCGGTGATCGCAATGCCGGCGAGGTGCTCCGGCTTTTCCCAGATGTTCACATAGTCGGTCACGATGCCGATGATGCCGACCCGCAGCCCGTTTTCCAGCGTGTGGATGCGCGCGGGAAAGCGCACCCCCGCCTCGTCCCAGCGGACGTTTTCGCACACGCAGCGCGCTTTCAGCACGTTGAGGTAGCTGTCAAGGTACGGCATCCCGTAGTTGAAGTCATGGTTGCCCAGCGTCACATAGTCATAGCCGCAGCGGTTCATCATCTCGGCGAAGCGCGCGGCGCTGCCGATGGCATCGTGGCAGAATACCCCCAGCGGCGAGCCCTGCAGGATGTCGCCGCCGTCGATGACGAGGGTGTTGCCGTCCTTGCGGAAGCGGCTGGCGCACTTGAACAGCCCCAGCTCCTTTTCCCCCTGTCCGCGGTAATCGGTCGGATAAATGTAGCCGTGCAGGTCGGAGGTAAAATAGATCGTCAGCTTTTTTTCGTCCATCGCTTACCCCCGTGCCAGCTTCACGCGGATCTTCGCCGAGATCCACTCGATGATGAGCACCAATACGATCAGCCCCAGCAGGATCGCGCCGACCTCGTTCCAGCGGTACGAGCTCATGGCGAAGATCAGCGGCGCGCCGATGCCGCCCGCGCCCACAAGGCCGAGCACGGTCGCGTCGCGCAGGTTCATGTCGAAGCGGTAGATGATCGTGGAGGTGAAGTCCGCCGTCAGCTGGGGCAGGATGCCATAACGGATCTTCTGGAAGGTCGTGCAGCCCGCGGCGTCCAGCGACTCCAGGATCCGCTTGTCAAGGTCCTCGATGCTCTCGATGAACATTTTCGACACCATGCCGATCGAGCAGAGGGACATGGTCAGCAGTCCCGCGAACGGTCCGGGGCCGGTGACGCGGATGAACATCAGTCCGTAGACAAAGGCGGGGATGGTGCGGATGGCGGCGATGAGCACGCGGCCGACGAGCGCCACGCCCCGCGGCACCAGATTGCTCGCCGACAGGAACGACAGGGGCAGCGAAATCACCGCGCCCACGATGGTGCCGAGGAACGCGATGCAGAAGGTCTCCAGCAGCAGGTAGGGCACGCCGTCCGTGCCGAGCGTAAGGAGGAGCTTCGCCGAGGGATGGAAGATGCCGGAGAGGATGTTCCCCGCCACCTCCAGCCCGTTGCCGGTGGAGCTGCTGACCCTCACCGCCGTGCCGGACCACGCCAGAAGACAGGCAACGATGAACGCCGCCAGCAGCTGCCACACCCACGTCCTCGGTGCGGAGGCATAGGCTTTTTTGATTCGTTCGTTCATAGCCGTTCCTCCTCATGTCAGGCGCTTGCGCAGCGCGTGGCTGATGCCCTCGATGACCATGACGGCGACAAAAAGGACGATCAGGATCATGCCAAGGCTGTCGTATTCGCGCCAACCGATCTTTTCATTCATAATGAGGCCCAGTCCGCCCGCGCCCACATAGCCGAGGATGGAGGCGTAGCGCACGTTGCCCTCCAGACAAAACAGGGACACGGACAGATAGGTCGGCAGCACCTGCGGAAAAACGGCGGTGGTAAAGGCGCGCAGGCGCGTAGCGCCCAACGCCTCCATGGCCTCGTAGGGTCCCATATCCACCGTTTCGATGATCTCAAAGAGCTGCTTGCCCACATAGGCAAAGGTGAAAACGGCGATGGCACAGGTGCCCGCCATGGTGCCGAGACCGAAAATGTAGGTGGCGATCAGGGCGCACACCAGCGTCGGCAGGGTGCGCACCAGACTCAAAAACAGGCGCACAAGAAACACCACGACGCGGTTCGTCACGATGTTGCTGGCTGCGGCGACGGCAAAGGGGACCGCCAGCACCGCGCCGATGAACGAGCCGAGGATGGACATTTTGATGGTGTCCCACAGCGGCTGCCAGATCTTGCCGAGGTAGGCGGTGTTCGGCGGGAACATCGCCTTGAGGATGTCGAAGAACTTGCTGCCCTTTTTCACCAGCACAGCAAGGTCAAAGCCCGTGATGCGGACGGAAAGGACGGTCAGCGCGATCAGCACAAGCAGGATCAGCGGCGCGCGGCTGCGCTTTTCCTCCACCGTCGTACCGTCCGCCAGCGTATAGACGTGAGGCTTGAAGATGCGGTCGTAGAGGCTCATACGCACTCCTCCGCGCCGGCCTGCTCCCCGTAGATGGCGTCGAGCACCGCCTGATCGACCTTTGCGGAGGGGCCGTCGTAGACGATCTTACCGGCGCGGATGCCGATGATCCGGTCGGCGTATTCCAGCGCCAGCTCCACATGGTGGATGTTCAGCAGAATGGAGATACCCAACTCCTGATTGATGTGAACGAAGTCCTGCATCACCTGCTTGGCGGTCACGGGGTCGAGGGCGGCGACCGGCTCGTCCGCCAGAATGATGTGGGGGCTCTGGGTCAGCGTCCGCGCCAGCGCCACGCGCTGCTGCTGGCCGCCGGAGAGCTGGTCGGCGCGCATATACGCCTTATCGAGAATGCCCACCTTGTCCAGCGATTCCAGCGCCTTGAGCTTGTCCTCTTTGCGGAACGCGCCCAGCAGCACACGCCAGAAGGGCATATCCGGCACGCAGGCGGAGAGCACATTCTTGATCACAGTCGTGCGCGTGACCAGATTGAACGACTGGAACACCATGCCGATGCCCCGGCGGAACTGCCGCAGCGCCTTGCCGGAAAGGGTGCTCACATCCGTGCCGTTCACCGTCAGCGTGCCGGAGGTGATCCGGTGCATGCGGTTCACCGCCCGCAGCAGCGTGGACTTGCCCGCGCCGGAGCGGCCGATGATGGCGACGAACTCGCCGTCCTGAATGGTCAGGTTCACATCGTCCAGGCCCACGGTGCCGTTGGGATATACCTTGGATACATGGTCAAATACGATCATACGGTTTCCTCTTCTTCCTGATATGAAACGCGGGGAGGACGGCACAGCGGAAGGTTCTTGCCTGTGCGTATCCTCCCCGCGTTTGGGAAAGTTCTGGCTTAGTTCGCGGCGGTCAGCTCCTGAATGAGCTTCTGCGCGGCGCGCTCGTTGTCATAGTCGGAGGACTGCGCCTTCTGATAGCCGTTGTGGCTGTAGATGGCGATGACCTGCTTGCCCTCGTCGGTGTTGCCGATGTTGATGAAGGCGTTCTGCAGGGCGGCGATCAGCGCGTCGTCCATGATCTCGGAGTTCTTGCTCACGGAGATGGTGTCGTTGTAGATGGGGGCGGTGACGCCGATGACGTTGGTCTCCTCCCAGATGGAGGCCTCGCGGTTGAACTCGGTGTTCCAGCGCTCGGCATAATCGCGGCGGGCGTCGGCATAGGTCACGAGCACGTCGACCTGACCGGAGGCAAGACGCGCGAAGGCGCTGGCGTAGGAATCGGACTGCACGGCGCTGCTCAGGTCAGAGATGCCCTTGCCGTAGTGATCCTGCAGCCACAGGGCGGGATAGATGTAGCCCGCGGGAGAGGAGGTTCCCATGATGCTCCAGTTGGCGCTGTCAAGGTCCTCCCAGGTCAGCTCCTCGCCGCCGTTGACCTTGGCAGCCAGCTCCTGACCCTTATCGGAGGGACCGGCGATGATGAGCGCGCGGTAGGAGACCGCCTGCTTCTCGGACGCCTCGGTGGGCTGACCGTCGTTCCAGTCCTTGGCGTTGTCGGAATCCTTGCTCAGACCGTTGCGGGTCGCGGTCAGGATGACCTCGGCGCCGTCGTCATAGAGAACATAGGTGCCGCCCGGGATCAGACCGACGTCGATGGTACCGGCCTCAAGACCCTCGCCGACGGCTTCGTAGGTGGTGCCGACGGTGATCTCGACCTCGCCGACCTCATAGCCCTCCTTGGCAAGCTCGTCCTTGAGCAGCTGCTTGAGGGGCTCGGTCGCGGTGATGATCTCCTGCGGCTCGCGGGACGGAACGAACGCCACCTTCAGCGTTTCGATCTGCTTCGCGCCGCTCTCGCCATCCTGCTGGGGTTCGTCAGCGGTGGTGTCCTTGCTGCCGCAGCCGGCCAGCAGGCCGAGGCTCATGACCAGCGTGAGCAAAAGTGCAAGACTTCTTTTCATTGTGCTTTCCTCCATAATGTATCGTTTGCGTTTCTCCGCCGGATGCCCCGTCGGAGCCGATGATCGCGGAAAACGGCGTTTTCCGCCGCACCGCATTTTGAGTATAGCACAGCCGCGGAGGAAAAATTTTTCCGGTTGAGTAAAAAAAGTACCGATTAGACGCTCTCCTTTCGCTCAAAATAGCGCGCCATCAGATCCTCGAACACCAGAATGACGTGCCCGAAGAAGGGATTCGGCAGGCTGCCGGCGAGCGTCTGCTTTGTCCCGTCGAGCACGAATACAAGGTCGGAAAGCTGCGCGAGCTTGGAGTCGCCGCGCCGGGTGAAGGCCACGATCTTATGTCCGTGCTGCTTTGCGTGGCGCACGTCGTTGAGGACCGGCTCCGTCTCGCCGCTCTGGCTGACGGCGAACATGACCGCCGCCTCGTCATTCACCGCGCCGCGGTGCGCCTCCTGAAAGAGCATATAATCGTAAAAATGCACATTGTTGAACGCCATAAAGCCGCAGATCGACAGGCGCTGCGTGATATAGGTCCCCACAATGTTGGAAAAGCCCTCGCCGGTCGTGAACATCTTTCCGCTGCGGCGCTCCCGGAGCAGCGCGCAGAAGCGCTCGACCAGCGCATCGTCGTAATTGTCGATCAGGCTCTTGAGGTTTTCCGCCTTTCGGTCCCCCGAAGAGGCAAGCTGGCGGCTGAGGTGGTAATAGAGCTCGCTGTAGCCGTCAAAGCCCAGCCGCTTGCACATTTTGACGATGCTGGTCGTGGACAGAAAGTTTTCATTTGCGATCTGCTGGATGCCCACGCGCTTCTCGCCCCGTTCGATGTGCGCGGCAATACCGGTGATCACCTTGCGCTCATCCTCCGAGAGCAGATTCGTCAGCAAAAAATAATTGTCTCCCATGACGGGTCCCCCTCTCCTGTGATCTCAGCCGTGCCGCCCCGGCCGTCCGTAGCACAGCCACCATCCCAGCGCGCACACCGGAAGCGCGCACAGCACATCGAGGATCGAGTGCTGCTTCATGAAAACCGTGGAAAGGCTGATGCACAGCGCCAAAATAACAGACGCCGCCTGCCACCACGCCCGTTTCCGGAACCGCGGGCCGTCCCGCAGCGCGAACAGCGCCGCGGCGGAGCCAATGACGTGGAGCGACGGGCAGACGTTCGTGTTCGTATCAAAGGTATAAAACCACGCGACCGCCCGCGTGAGCGCATTGTCATGTGCAAACGCCTCGGGCCGCAGCAGCTGCTGCGTCGGGTAGATGAAATAGATGACGGTCGCGGCCGTATAGGTGACGATGACGAACCGCATCATCCGCCGGAAGGCGGGCACATCCTGAAAAAAGGTATACGCCAGCGCGCCGATCAGATAGACGAACCAGAGAAGATACGGGATCAGCGCCCATTCGCTGAACGGGATCGCATCGTCCAGAGCGCAGTGCATCACATGATAGGCCGCATGGGGACGGAAGCGCTCCAGCGCCAGAAACGCCAGCCCGAAAACCGGCCAAAAGAGCAGCAGCTTGATGTGCGAAAATTCCGGCGTGTTGAGCTTACGCAGGCGAAACTGCCGGTAGTCCGGCTTTATGACCGTCTTTAGGGCTCGCGCTTTCATTTTTTCTCCGCGCGGGCCATGGCGGCGATATCGCCCACGCCGTCGAGCACGATGCTCGGACGGTAAGCGTAGGTGCGGAGCGACTCGCGCGTCGAGACACCGGAGAGCACCAGCACCGTGGACATACCGCTTTCCATGCCGGAAATAACGTCGGTATCCATGCGGTCGCCGACCATCACCGCCTCGGCGGAGTGGCAGTTCAGCATTTTCAGTCCCGTTCGCATCATCAGCGGATTCGGCTTGCCGCAGAAATACGCCTGCTTGCCCGTCGCCATCTCGATGGGCGCGATGAGTGCGCGGCAGGCGGGCGCGATGCCGTTTTCGATGGGGCCGGACACATCGGAGTTCGCGCCGATGAGCTTCGCGCCCTGCATCACAAGGTTCGTCGCCTTTGTGAGCGTGTCGAGCGAATAGCTGCGCCCCTCGCCCACGACCACATAATCGGGGTTCACATCGTTCATCGTGATGCCCGCGTCGTAGAGGGCGTTGAGCAAGCCTGCCTCGCCGATGGCAAACACCGAGCAGCCGGGTGCCTGCTCCCGCAGGAAGGCCGCCGTGGCGAGCGCGCTCGTATAAAAGTGCTCCTCCGGCACATCGAGGCCCATGCGCGCGAGCTTCTGGTTCAGCTCGCGCGGCGTGTAGCCGCTGTTGTTCGTGAGAAAGAGATATTCCTTGTCCTCCTCGTGCAGCCATTGGATGAACTCCGCCACGCCCGGCAGGATGCGGTTGCCGTGGTAGATGACGCCATCCATATCGCAGATGAAGCCCTTTTTCTCGTTGAAATTGATCGAGGTGCCCATGTAGATTTCTCCTTCGTTTCTTCTTTCTGTTTGGTATGTTTTCCTGTTATATCATTGAAGGGAATGGATTTCCATATCATTTCTGTAAAATTTAAGGCAGAACCGCGCAATTTGATGAAGTGCGAGGACACAATTGTGCGATATTGCCTTACGATAAGCCGCCGGTAAAGTCGAGCACACACGCGCGCAGGCGCAATATCTCCTCCGGCGTATTCCGGCTCAGGTGCATTCCCATCCCCAGCTCGCGTCCCGCCTTCGGGCTGACCGGCAGCGTCCGCACGCCCTGCGTTCTCCCACGCATCATGATCTCCGTCATCATGGTGATGCCGAGCCCCTTGCTGACCATGCGGATCACCGTTTCATCGTCCACATGGCAGGGGCGGACCTTCGGCCTCACCTTTTTCGGGCTGAGCGCAGCATTCACATCAATGTCGAACCGCCCGTAGGGCATCAGGAACTCCTTCCCGTCGAATTCCTCGATGGGAAAGCTCTCTCTCCCGCCGACCGGATAATCCTCCGGCAGGATGGCATACATCGCGTCGTAATACAGCGGCGTCCAATCGCAGTTGACGCGGCTCTGCCGTGCGGCAAAGATGACGTCGGTGCGCCCCGCCTCCAGCAGCTCGAACGGCTCAAGCTCATGGTCCACCATGCGCAGGTCGACATCCGTATCCGGGCACACCCGTCGGAAGCGGTAAAGGATCTCCGGCATCCAGTGCATCGCGACGCTTGCGTACGCGGCAATGCGGATCGTCGCCGTCCGCTTTTTCGTGATGGCCTCGATCTGATTCTCCAGCCTTGCCGTCGCGCTGAGATATTCCCGTATGGCGGGCAGCAGCGCTTCTCCGTCCTCGGTCAGCGCGATGCCGCTGTGGTCGCGCCGGATGAGCGTCATGCCGATCTCGCGCTCCAGCCCGTTGATCAGGTGCGTCAGCCCCGACTGGGTGTAGCCCACCACCTCCGACGCTTTGGAAAAGCTGCCGAGGTTGACTGCCGTCATCAATATTTCAAGCTTCTTGCTGTCCACGGGTCTGCCGCCTCCTGTCCATCAGGGTATTTCAATTTGTAATATAACTATTATAACCGGTCGTTTCTCTTTTTCAAGTGCAGGGTGTAAGATTCTCGGCACAAAGGAGTTGATTTTCCATGACGACCAAAAAATTAACGCTCCGGCAGAAAATTCTTGTTGCCGGAACACTGTTCGGAATGTTCTTCGGGGCCGGAAACCTGATCTTCCCCGTCCATCTCGGCCAAATGGCGGGGCAGAATGCCTTGCCGGCGATCATCGGCTTTATCATCACGGCGGTCGGCATCCCCATCCTCGGCGTCGCCGCCATCGGCATCACGCACTCCGACGGACTTCAGACGCTCTCCGGTAAGGTCGGCAAGGGCTACGGCATTTTCTTTACCTGCCTGCTCTACCTGACCATCGGCCCGCTCTTCGCCATCCCGAGATGCGCCACCGTTTCCTTCACGACCGGTATCACGCCCCTGCTGGGCGCGGATTCGCCGGAGCGGCTGTATCTGCTCCTCTTTTCGGCGGTGTTCTTCGCCTTCGTGCTCTTCTTCTCTCTGCGTCCCGGTAAGATCACCGTCTGGATCGGCAAGATCATCAACCCGCTCTTCCTGTTCTTCTTTGCCGTGCTGATGCTCGCGGCGCTGCTCGCGCCCGGCGCGGCGGTCTCCGCGGTCGAGCCTGTGGAGGCCTATCGGAGTGACGCGTTCTTCCCTGCGCTCATTGAGGGCTACGGCACGATGGACGCCATTGCCGGCCTCGCCTTCGGCATCGTGGTCATCGACGTCATCCGCCGCATGGGTGTGGACAATGACGACACCATCGCCGAGGACGTGCTCTCCTCCGGTCTCCTCACCGGCGCGCTGATGGCGCTGATCTATGTGGTGTCCATCGTGGTCGGCGCGCAGTCAAGAGGGCTCTTCGAGCTGTCTGAAAACGGCGGCATCGCCCTCACGCAGATCGCCGGACATTACCTCGGCGGCGTGGGACTGTTTATTCTTGCCTTCACCATCACCTTTGCCTGCCTCAAGACCTCCATCGGTCTGGTCACCGCCTGCGCGGAGACCTTTTCCAAGATGACGAACGGGAAGATCTCCTACCGCAGCTGGGCGATCCTCTTCACGGTGTTTTCCTTTGCCGTGTCGAACATCGGGCTGAGCGCCATCATTGAATACTCCATTCCCATGCTCATGCTCATCTATCCCCCGGCGATCGCGCTCATTCTTCTCGCCTTCCTCGGCAAATTCTTCGCGCATGACCGCACCGTTTACATCGCGACCATGATCGGCACATGGGCCGCCGCCATTTTCGACTGCATGAAAACGCTGCCCGCGCCGGTGCAGGCCGCGCTCCATCTGGACGCGCCCATTGCCTTCGCCGCCGCGCATCTTCCCCTGTTCGACAAAAACCTTGGCTGGCTGCTGCCCGCGGTCATCGGCTTTGCGGCCGGCATGGCGATCCGCGCGAGCCGGAGGCAGACGCCCGCAGCCCTTTCCTAAACTGCCGTCTGCATCCTTCTGATGAATAACGGAAATGCTCAGAATACCGCACGCGAAAATTTTTATGCAAATTTGTTTAAGGCAGCTTTTGCATAATGGAGTCGGAATAAGATATACAACAAGGGACAGGCACGAGCCTGTCCCTTATGTGTTCGTCAGTTATAATCGGCAGAATTTGTATATCTCCTGCTTGCCGAAACAATGACCGACCCAACTACGATCCCGAGTATAGATATGGATTGCGACAGTGATAAGCCATAAAGCATTCCGCGGTAACTATCACCTCTGAAAAATTCCAGAACAAAACGCAATTCTGTTGGAAACGGCTTATCCCATCACAACGGACATGGCAGCCAGAAGAATTGCCAGGAATGCAAAGCTGATCCCAGAAAAAAGGAAAAGAAAACGCTTCCCGCCATTGGGAACGCGGCGCGTATATTCCCGAAACGTAATAAGGCTTGCCAGAGAAGCCACCAGCGTTCCTGCGCCGCCCACATTGACGCCAACTAGAAGCCCGCGGGCATCCTGCGTGAAGCGGCTGAGCAAAATGGCGGCAGGGACATTGCTGATGATCTGGCAGGTAAGCGCAGAAATCAGAATGGTTCCGTGAGACAAAAGGCGGGCGAACAGTACCCGAACAGCTTCCATCCGGGCAAGGTTGCCGGAAAAAGTGAAAAAAGCGGCGAAAGTGGCCAGCAATCCCCAATCTACAGTTTTCAGCGCATGTCGGTCCAACAGCCAGAGCGCCAGAACGATGACAGCCAAGCCAAGAATGTAGGGTACCAGTCGCAGCACCATGGCAACGGCTAAACAGAATAGTCCACCATAGATGGCAGCTTGACGGGAGTCTACCACGGCCTGTGCTTCCGGCACACAAAGCTGGTCCTTGGGAAACGCCAAGCAGCACAGGAGAATGAGAACAGTAGACAGGATGAATGGCGGCAGCATTATCGAAAAGAACGTCTTCGTAGAAAGACCGTAATAGCTGAAAAGATAGAGATTCTGCGGATTGCCGAAGGGCGTGATCATCCCACAGAGGTTAGCGGCACAGTTTTGCAGAATGAACAGAAGCGCCGTGTGCTTTTCCTGACCGGTAGAGGAAAGCACAAACCAGCCAAGCGGCAGAAAGGTCAGCAAGGCGGTATCATTGGTCAGAAGCATAGACCCGAACATGGTGATGACTACCAGTGCCGTACACACGCCCCGGACAGTGGAAAAGGTGTGTACCATCCGTTGGGAAAGAGCGGAAAAGATATGCAGATCCCGCAAAGCACCCACCACTGCCAGCACACAAAATAGGCAAGTAAGTGTCTTGAGGTCATAATAACCTAAGTAGTCCCTATCAGGCGGAACAAAAAATGCCGTTACAATTGCAGCCAGTAGTGAAATGACCAGCATGGCATTGGCGCGGCACCAAGATTTAATCTTACTCATAAAAAGCCCCTTTGCGTGAAAAATGTAGAATTCTGTATGGACACTTCTGCGAAGAAGATAACACATTTTCAAATGATTTACAATGGCACTCCGTTGACAATGGCACTCCGTTGACCTAACAAACGCTAAAGGCAGTTCAAAACTCGTGTACATTTTGCGCTGCTGGAAACCTGCTAAAAAGTCAAGCCCTAATTAAAAAAGTTATCGGCAGAAAAAGAGCATAGCAAAGCAGAGGCGGCAAAGTGGAACGCTTGGCCGCCTCAAATAAAGTATTGGAGATTTCAGCTCATTCTATTGCCGACAAACTGCGGTAGAGCTCTGTGACCTTGCCATAATAGACGCGGAGGAACTTATTCAAGCCTGCCACCATGGCAAGTTTACCACATTTTCCTTCGCTACGTTTTTTCTCAATGAATGTAAAGATCGGGTCGTTTGCCGGTTTGTGCATCGCATAGCTCTGCATGACTTCGTACCCGGTCTTACGCAGATAGCGATTTCCCCGCTTAGAGATATGCCGGTTATTCGCGCGGAATTTGCCGGACTGGTACGGCGGCGCATCGATGCCGGCGTATGCGATGAGAGCCCGCTTGCTGTGAAAGCGTCGGACATCTCCGATCTCCGCAATCAGGCGCGGAGCCAGCGTGTCCCCGATGCATGGCATTTCGCGCACGAGAGAATATTCCGGCAGAGTCTTGGCGAGAGCCTGCATCTGTGTTAAAATAGCGTCACGGGACGCCTCCACTGTGTGGAGGACTCGTATCGCTTCCGTAATGACGATCTGCGTGGATGGTGCATTGGGAAGCACAGGGATACCGTTTTGAGCTGTGGCAAAGATGTGTGCTGCCATACGTTCGCAATTGCGGTATCTTTTTTCCCGCCCATTTGCAATAATCCTTCCGAAAGCGCGTTTCTCCCATTTCGAGGATGTGAGTGGTGTGATGATACCGCAGGACAAAGTCCGAAAGCTTGTGTCGTCCGGCATGGTCGCTCATGAGTTCCTGCATACCGGGCAAAACCTGATCACAGAGGGCATTAAAATCAACCTTTGCCTTGATCAGCATGGAGGTCATCTGGTAATACTGCCGCGCTAGGCGTTGAAGCTCCCGATATGTATCCTCCGGCAGTCTGGTCGGTTGAAGCTCCTGCCAATAGGCCAGACCGTACAAAGCAATCTGCATAGCGTCGATTCGATCGGTCTTCACCTTGCGGATACTTTGTGAGCAAAACCGCTTCATCCGCAGCGAATTGATGACGGAGACGAATATTCCGTTCTCCAACAAAGCGGCCACCACCGGGCAATGGTAGCTGCCGGTGCTTTCCAAAACGGCACGAACCTCTTCGCCGCTGTTGTGCAGCAGCGATACGAGCTCCGACATTCCTTCCCTCGTGTGCTGAACTTCAAATGGAGTGTACACGATTTCTCCCCCCGGCTTCATTCCGCACACGGTGCTTTTTCCTTTGGACACATCGATCCCGATACTGAGCATGGGCATTCCTTCTTTCCTGATAAAATATTGCAATGCTTACGCACCGGCTTATTACGATTCAATTTGGTTCGTGACACGCACGCGGCATAGCCGGAGCAACCTGCTCAATCGAATCTTTATAACAAGAGGGCGGAGGACTGTTTACAGCTCGAACGCTTAGCTCACCAAAGAAACCGTCCATCCATTGCCCTCCCATTATAACAAAAATAAGCATAGCCTCCGAGGCTTCCTATCCGCTTCGGGTGCTATGCTTATTTTGTACCAACCAATAAAAGCATTTTAAAAAATATTTCGATTTCTTTGGAAGAATCAGTAGCTTTCCGGCGCAAGGTGTGGTATGTGTTGTGGCTACCAAAGAAAGGAGCGATGCTCATGGCAAAAAACGTGCAAATGGCGAAGGCAACATTCGCAAACGCGCAGACGGGCGTTGGGAGGGTCGCTACACAGCAGGCTACCACCCTGAAACAGGAAAGCGGATCATCAAAAATGTGCTGGGAAAGACGCAGGCAGAATGCAAGGCAAAACTGAGTGCCACTTTGGAATCGGTCAAGGGTATTGACGTCAGCCGTGCCGATGAATACACGGTTGTCGCTTGGCTGCGGACGTGGTTTGAATTGTATGCCAAACCACACATTCGCCCATCCACCATGAACTACTACCACCGAAACATCGAACAGCATGTTGCCCCGGCTATCGGAGACATTCCTCTGAACAAGCTTACTACCCGTGACCTGCAAAAGCTCTACAACGATTTACAAAGCAATGGCAGGTTGCGAAAAGTACAGAAAAAGGAAAAACCCGGACTGAGCAATTCCACTGTGCGCGGCATCCATACGATGCTGCACAATGCTCTTGACCGGGCGGTGAAAGAAAAACTCATCCTCAGCAATCCCACGGAGAACTGCATCATCCCCAAAATTGAAAAACAAGAGATGAAGATTCTTCATCCAGACCACATCAGCTCGTATCTAAATGCAGCCGAGCGGCGTAATGCCCTGCCGATGTTCTATCTGGAACTGGTCAGCGGACTGAGAAAGGGCGAGCTGGTCGCGCTCCAATGGAGCGACCTTGACGAAGCCAACTGCACCATCTCCGTCAGTAAGCAGGCCAGCTGGGACACAGAGGGAAACCTCATTCTGAGCCAACCCAAAACCGGGAATTCCATCCGAGAGGTGTCCATTCCGCAGGATGCCGTGGAGCTATTGAAGCAGGAGCACGCCAAGCACCCGGACAATCCGTGGATGTTCCCGTCCGGCAGAACAGGAGAAATGTATCACCCCGACTCGGTCGTAACACTCCACAAGCGGATCCTCAAGGACGCGGGGCTGGAGCATATCAGGTTCCACGACCTGCGCCATACCTTCGCAACGCTGGCACTGCAAAACGGTGTGGATGTGAAAGCCGTCAGCAGCATGCTGGGTCACTACGACGCAGGCTTTACGCTCCGCACCTACACCCACGTCACACGGCAGATGCAGCAAAAGGCCGCTGAAAAGATAGGGAACTTCATGGCGCAAGTCCGATAAAATCCTTCATATAAAACGGAGCATCAGAGCGGAAGTAACTTCCGCTCCGATGCTCTTTCACCCTTTCCGCGCATTTCTAAAGTGCTCCCCAAGTCAAGAACATTTTCATTTGACCCATAGCGGCAGCATACCGGCGGGGTACTCACCTGTGGTGATGTAGTGGTAATATTCGTTAGGGGATAGCTTCGCCAGATCCCACTGGCAGCGGTCGTTGTTGTAGTAATCCATCCAGCGGTCAATGGAGGCTTTGGCGGCCTCAAAAGACGTCCACCCCGGGATCTCACTGGCCAGTTCGTCCTTCATGTGCCCGAAGAAGCTCTCTTGGGGCGCGTTGTCCCAGCAGTTCCCTCTACGGGACATGGACCGCCGCAGCGCGCTGTTCTCCACCAGCTGGATGAACTTCAGACTGGTGTAGTGGGTACCCTGGTCGCTGTGGATCACGGTCTCCTTGCTCAGCGAGATCCCATGGTGCTTTACCAGCAGCTGGACCGTTTCCAAAACAAAATCCACTTCCAGCGATTCGCTCATCGCATAGGCCAGGACCTGCTTTGTGAAGGCGTCCAGGATCGTGGAGAGGTAGCAGAATCTGCCGCGGAGCGGGATGTATGTGATGTCCGTCAGGAGGATGGCTCTCGGCCCATGAGACTCGAATTCCCGGTTGATCAAATTCTCCGCGGTGCTGCCCATTCGGATGGATCGCTGCAATCTGCGGTAGGGATTCGGCTTTCGGATGGGGCAGGTGAGCTTGTATTTCCGCATCAGGCGGCGGATCTTCTTCACGTTCATTCGGATACCCATGTGCAAAAGCCGCATATGAATGCCGCGAACGCCCTTTACGTAGCCCCGGAACCGGTATGCCTCCAGGATCTGTTCGAATGCCGCCCGGTCCTTCGCCTCCCGCAGCTCTTTGTTTTTTTCGGAACGCACCCAGTTGTAGCAGCCGGAGCGGGAGACACCTGCCAATTCGCACAGGTCTTTCACGGTGAGGATGTTGTTCCGATCCGCCAACGCGGCGCGAATGGCCTCAAAGCTCTCTCCGGCGCTGTCCATGGCTATTCTCCCGGCTTGCCGTGCAGCCGCATGACTTTTTTTAAGAACGCCATCTGCTGCTGGAGACACAAAATCTCCCGTTTCATGCGTCTGGCGGCTTCGTCAGACGGGGCGGACGCCCCCTCTGTCTGGCTGTTCCCGCCGCCTGGTATACGCACACCGCCCCGGGCGCCCTCATGAAAGCCCTCCGGCGATCTGGCCTCCCGCCGGATGCGCTTTGTAGTATTGTGGATCCGCTCGAAACCCAGAGCTTCCGTGTTATAGCCCAGCTTGCGGAAGGCGGCTGTGCCGGTGTAGCCCTGGAGACTGAGCGCCCAGAACGCCTCCTTGAAAGCGAGGGTGTAGGATATGCTGTCTGCCGTCACCCGCAGCGTGTAGGGGTTTGCCTGCAGATGCTTCAGTTCCTCTGGTGTGAATTTCTTCTTCGTGCCCATACAGCACCTCCGTTCGGTAGTTCTATCATAACACAGGTGCGGCGCTTCTGCCCCTATGGGTCAAATGCGTGTCCGCCGAACGGGACCATGGGTCAAAATCTCGTGTCCATTTTCTTGGGTACAGTTTATTCCCCGTGTGGGTCTCGGTGTGGGTCAAACCACTTTCAGAATACGAACGAGGGGCGTACCTCTGACAACGGCAAACCGAGCCTCTGCGCCCTATCCCGCTCATAGGTGACGCATGTCACTTCCTCAATAAAGTCTTTCTCTTTCGGCGTGGCGCTCGCCCATCGCACACTATATTTGCGGCACAGTTGAAAGAATATCTCATAAAAACGTTCTTCCTCCGCATCCTTGCGGCAATAGCTAAGTATGCGTATATGTACGACGTGCTCAACAACGAGAGCATCGCCGCGATGATCAACAAGGTCGCGGAGGACCTCGGCGGCATCTACGGCCTCGTCAATCATTGCCCCGGCCCGAAGGCCGGCACCTTCGAGGCGCTGACCGAGGCCGACTGGGCGGACGGCTATCAGAAATGCCTGTACAGCTACACCACCGCCATCCGCGCGGCGCTGCCCTACATGAAGCAGGGCGGCGGCGGACGCATCGTCAACTCCACGTCTTCTTCCATCAAGCAGGAGCTGGATAACCTCATTCTCTCCAACACGTTCCGCATGGGCGTGGTCGGCATGAGCAAGACGATGGCGCGCGAGTTCGGTCCGTACAACATCATGGTCAACACCATGGGTCCCGGCCGCATCTACACCGACCGCATCAAGTACCTCAACACCATCCGCGCCGAGAAGGCGGGCATCACGCTCGAGGAGTACAACACCCGCGACGCCGCGAGCTTCCCGCAGAAGCGCTACCAGACGGCGGACGAGTACGCCCGCTCCGTGGTGTTCATCTGCTCGCCCGCGAACAGCGCGATCTCCGGTCAGGTCATCTGCGTCGACGGCGCCATGACCACCGCGTACTAAACCGATAAACGCAAAAAGAAAACAAGCGGAGGCTGTCTCGCTGACAGCCTCCGCTTTTTCGTATACAGCGGATCGGTCGTAACCGTCAAGGCGGGAGCGGTGTGAGCTGCTCCCGCCTTGCCTGCAAAATAACAGCAGCTTATGGGCGTGTCAAGGGCGGGGATAAAAAGCCACTACCACAGCCCTTTCAAACCTTGTACACTGGAAAGTGGATAATGTACAATAACGGACCTGTTACAGCATCCTCATTTTCGTTCCAAAAACGCACCGCTGTACCAATCAAAGAGGCTGTCGCAGCCTTTCTTCTGTATTTTCAGTCGCCTTTAGCGGTTTTTCTCGATTTTAATTCTTTTCCTAACATCTTGCGGCCCGAGTTTCCACTGTGTTCTACACATGCCTACGGCATTTTATGTGGTCAAAGACAAAGTCTCGCCAAAGCTGCTCCAGCAAAGGACTTATCGTTCCTTGATACCCAAATCCATCCTGCAAAATCGCATTTTGCAAAACAGGCTCATGCTGCTGTTATGACAACTAAGACCTTGTATTATTATTCTTGCTTTTTCCGGCGGTATCCTGTAAAATGACATTATCAAGGGAGAGGAGAGCAGGCATTTTTGAAATAGCGCTTCCATTGATTAAATTGGAATGCCGTTTGCTCGAAAACCTTGTAGACCAACTATGAAAGGGAGGGTATTTCAGTATGTACAAGGTAGATCTCAACAGCGACCTCGGCGAGAGCTTCGGCGCGTATACCATCGGGCTCGACAACGAGGTCATCGCGCATGTTTCCTCTGTCAATGTGGCCTGTGGCTATCACGCAGGAGATCCGTTGGTGATGGAAAAGACCGTTGCCGCAGCCAAGGCGGCAGGCGTCGCCGTCGGCGCACACCCGGGCTTCCCCGATCTGATGGGCTTTGGCCGCAGGAACATGGTCGTCTCGCCCAAGGAGGTCAAGGCGTATGTCAAGTATCAGCTCGGCGCGCTGATGGCCTTCGCTGCGGCAGAGGGTATCAGGCTCCAGCACTGCAAGCCCCACGGCGCTCTCTACAACATGGCTGGTAAAGACATGGATCTGGCGCTTGCCATCGCCGAGGCGATTGCCGAGGTAGACAAGAACATTATCCTGCTTGGCCTTGCCAACAGCAAGATGATTGATGCAGGCAAGCAGTTGGGCTTGCGCGTCGCAAACGAGGTCTTTGCCGACCGCGCCTATCAGGCCGACGGCTCGCTTGTGCCGCGCAAGCTGCCCGGCGCCGTCATCCACAATAAGGACGAGGCCATCGCGCGCACCGTCCGCATGGTCACCGAGGGCAAGGTCACGGCCATCACCGGCGAGGAGGTCGAAATCGCGGCTCACTCCATCTGTGTCCACGGTGACAACCCTTCGGCCGTCGAATTCGTCAAAAATATCCGCACGCAGCTCACCGCCCGTGGCGTGGAGATTGCCCCCATCCGCGAGATCGTATAAAAAGAGCCTCGTTTCCAGCTGTTCCGTTCCGCAAAGACCAACACCCCAAATCTGCCGCACTGCGGCAATATTTCAGGAGGATGATCATGAGTAACGAAACCACCCAGAAGCGCTCACTGTCCGTCAGCCTTGGCGCGGCCTTTCTGATGGCGACATCCGCCATCGGCCCCGGCTTTCTGACCCAGACCTCGCAATTCACCGCAAAGTATCTCTCTTCTTTCGCTTTCGTCATCGTCTGCGTCATCATCATGGATATGATCGCGCAGACCAATGTATGGTCCATCGTCGGCGTTTCCGGTCTGCGCGGTCAGGAGATTGCCAATAAGGTCCTTCCCGGTCTCGGGTATCTTCTTGTCGTGCTTGTTGTGCTCGGCGGTCTTGCGTTCAATATCGGCAATGTCGGCGGCGTGTCACTCGGCTTCAATGCCATGATCGGCATTCCCGAAAAGGCCGGTGTCATCATCGGCGGCGTGCTTGCTATCTGCATTTTTCTTTCCAAGAAGGCAAACGACATCGTCGGCAGGGTCGCCCAGATTCTCGGCGGCATTATTATCGTCGTCATGCTGGTCGTGGCTTTCATGGCAAAGCCCCCCGTCGGCGATGCGGTCGCCCATATCTTTACCCCTGAGAATCCCAAGGAACTCATTCCCGTCATGGTCACGCTGCTCGGCGGCTCCTGCGGCGGTTACATCACCTTCTCCGGCGCACACAAGCTGCTCGATGCGGGCTGGGGCGGCAAGCCTGAGGAAGTCAAGCACTTCCGCAAGTCCGTCCTGACCGGCATCTGCGTCTCGGGCAGCGTTCGTATTCTGCTGTTCCTGTGCGTGCTCGGTGTCTGCACGGCCGGTACGGTCGTTGTGGCGGAAAATGTCGCGGCTGTCACTGGCGCTGCCAACCCCGCAGCCGAGGCTTTCCGCCTTGCTGCCGGCGACATCGGCTACCGTCTCTTCGGTCTCGCGCTGTTCTCCGCCGGTATCACCTCCGTCATCGGCGCGGCCTACACCTCCGTCTCCTTCCTCAAGACCGTTCACCCCTTCATCGCCAAGAACGACAAGTGGTTCATCGTCGGCTTTATCGCCTTCTCCACGCTTGTTATGGCGATCCTCGGCGGCGCGAAGCGCATGGTCATCCTGGCTGGCGCACTCAACGGCCTGATCCTGCCGATCTCGCTGTGCTGCATGCTGCTTGGCTGCCACAAGAAGTCCATCGTCGGCGAGTACAAGCACCCCGTGTGGCTGCAGATCCTTGGCTGGTGCGTGGTCGGTGTCGCAGGCTACCTTGCCGTCACGGCGCTGCCCAACCTTACCAAGCTCTTCGCGTAACGAACCTGCACCATTCCGCGAGCCGGTCTGTCCCACAGACCGGCTCCGCCTGAAAGGAGAACGATATGCCCGACATCAGATTCCTGCTCAGCGGCGACTCCGCCGTAACCGTGGAATTCGGCAACGAGATCAGTGAGCACATCAACGCGCAGATTCGCGCGTTTAGCATCGCGCTCACCGAGAGCAAACTCCCTGGGATCGTGGAACTCGTGCCGACCTACCGCTCGCTGATGGTTCACTACGACCCTGAGGTCATCCCCTACGGTGCGCTTGTCAAGAAACTCAAGGGCCTGCTCAATCAGCTTGACCACATCCGGATTCCGCCAAGCGATGTGCTGGAGATCCCCGTGCTCTACGGCGGGGAGGAAATGGGCCCCGACCTTGGCTTTGTTGCCGAGCACAATCACAAAACGCCTGAGGAGGTCATCCGGATTCACACCTCCACGGAATATCTCATCTATATGCTGGGCTTTACCCCCGGTTTCACCTATCTTGGCGGTATGAGCGAGGAAATTGCCGCGCCGCGCCTTGCCCAACCTCGTGTCAGGATTCCCGCCGGCAGCGTCGGCATCGCCGGCAGCCAGACGGGCGTATATCCCATCGACTCCCCGGGCGGCTGGCAGCTTATCGGCCGCACGCCCGTGCGCATGTACGACCCTGACCGCGCCGTTCCCATCCTGCCCAAGGCAGGCCAGTACATCAAGTTCTACGCCATCGATCAGGCGGAATTTGACCGTATCGCCGCGCTGGAGGCCTCCAGCGGCTATACGGTCCACACCTACCCGAGAAAGGAGGCGGAGCAGGCATGAGCATCACCATTCTCAACCCCGGTATGCTCACCAGCGTACAGGATCTCGGCCGCATCGGCTACCAGCAGTACGGCGTGTCCGTCTCCGGCGTGATGGATCCGCGCAGCGCGTCTATCGCCAACATCCTCGTCGACAACGATGAGGGCGAGGCTGTGCTCGAATGCACGATGATGGGGCCTCACCTCCGCTTTGATGCGCCCAACATCATCGCCATCACCGGCGGAGACCTCGGCGCAACGCTCGACGGTCAGAGCATCGACACCTACCGCGCCGTTCCCGTGAACGCGGGTCAGACGCTGCGCTTCACCATGCTGCGCACCGGCTGCCGCGCTTTCGTGGCGTTCGCGGGCGGACTCGATATCCCCCTGGTCATGGGCAGCCGCTCAACGGACATGAAAGCGAAGATCGGCGGCTATCAGGGCCGCAAGCTGCAAAAGGACGATGTCATCGCCTTCCGCGCGCCCAAGACCGACCTCAAGAACCTCGGCGTGCGCCACATTTCACCTGAGTTCGTGCCGCGCGCAGAGTATAAGCTGCGCGTCGTGCTCGGCCCACAGGACGACGCCTTTACCGAGCTTGGCATTATGACCTTTCTCAGCAGCGTTTACACCCTTACACCGGAGTTCGACCGCATGGGCTGCCGCCTTGACGGCGAGCTGATCGAACACATCAAGGACGGCAACATCATCTCCGACGGCATTGCCTTCGGCGCGATTCAGGTGCCCTCTGCGGGCAAGCCGATCATCATGCTGGCCGACCGCCAGACCACCGGCGGCTACACCAAGATCGCCAATGTCATCTCCGCGGACTTCCGCATCCTGGCCCAACTCAAAGCGGGCGACAGGGTGCGCTTTGAAAAGGTGTCCATCACCACCGCACAGGAGGCGCTGCTTGCCCAGCGCGCTGCGCTGCGCTGCCTGCGCGGCGCCATGAATCGTTGACGCAGCCCTAAAACGCAAAAAATAATAGTAATAGGAGGAACGACACATGGCCTTTGATATTACCCCTTATATCGATAAGAAGCCGAGCGAGGTTCGCAAGCTCATCCGCGAGGGTGTCATCGACTTCCCAACCGCCGGTATGTGTCGCGGCTACGCACAGGCCAATCTTATCATCCTTCCGCCGGAATACGCGGGAGATTTTGAGGAATTTGCCAAGCGCAACCCCTTCCCCTGCCCGATCCTTGAGATTATCCGGGGTACGCCCGAGACGCACGATATGGGCGAGGGCGGCAACATCTGCACCGACATTCCCAAGTATCGCATCTACCGCGATGGCAAGTGGGATGGCAAGGAGCTGACCGATGTGAGCGACTACTGGAAAGAGGGCTATGTCGGCTTCCTGATCGGCTGTTCATTCTCGTTCGAGGAAACGCTCATGCGTGAGGGTATCGAGATCCGTCACATCGCGCAGGGACGCAATGTACCGATGTTCAAGACCAATATCATGACCGAGCCGGCCGGTCCGTTCTGCGGCCCCATGGTCTGCTCTATGCGCCCCATGACGCCGGAAAACGCCAAAAAGGCGTATGACATCACCGTCAAAATGCCGAATGTCCACGGCGCGCCCGTCCACATGGGCGATGCCGCCGAGGTCGGCGTTGCCGATGTGATGAAGCCTGACTACGGCGAGGCGGTTGATTTCTACGAGGGTGAGATTCCCGTGTTCTGGCCCTGCGGCGTGACGCCGCAGGCGGCGGTCGAAAATGCGAAGCCGCCCATTGCTATCACCCATGCCCCGGGCCACATGTTCATCACGGATATCATCAATTCCGAACTGAACGACTATCTGGAAGCTAAAAAGAATCGCTGAATTCTCTCTTTTCCCATCAACGCATAAAAAACAAAAAGGAGGACGGAGCTATGAGTTCAATGATCATCAAATCCAGAGAAGCAAACGATTTGAAGCTGACCGCATACCATGGGCATTTTGCGACCCGCCACTCTCACAACAGCCATTATCTCGACATCACCCGCATGAAGCATGAATGTGCAATGGCCGATATCGCTGCCGCCTCTCTTGCCAATCACTATGTCTATGAAAAGGAGATCGATACGGTCGTCTGCTTGGACGGCAGCGAGGTCATCGGTACATTTCTCGCTCGCCAGCTCTCTCAAAAGAATCTCTTTTCCCTGAGCAGCGAAAAAAATATCTGCGTCGTCGCACCGGAGCACGATTCCAACGGACTTCTGATCTTCCGGGATAATCTTCGCCCCATGGTGTCCGAAAAGAACGTCCTGCTACTGATCTCCACGGTGAATTCGGGAAAGACCGCGGCTCGCGCGCTCGAGTGCATCGAGTATTACGGTGGCACCACGCAGGGGGTCGCAGCTGTCTTCAGCGCCTTGAAGCAGGTGGGCGACATCCCCGTGATCAGCCTGTTTTCCCCGGAGGATATCCCCGGATATATGACCAGTCTTGTCAAGGATTGTCCCATGTGCAAAGCAGGGCAGAAAATTGACGCGCTGTCCAACAGCTACGGTTTTTCTCCCCTGACCTGATGCCTGCGGCAGCCGCTCGCTTCTTCCTGCCGCAAGAATCATAACCATCAGTATCAAAATCGTTCGGCAACAAAAATATAACATTTTCGATCCTTGTTTTTGCAGCGCCTTTGTCCAAAAAAGATCTCGCTCCATTCATCAAATAGAGCGAGATCTTTTTGCTTCGTAACTTATCCCAATTCTTGCTGCTTGACAATTGCTTTTCAGGGATCCCCTATGTCATCAGTCATTTCCAACCTATAAAAAAGGATAATTGCTAAGACTTCATCAATTAAATACAAAGAACAAAGCAACATGATGGGGGAACCATACCTGAACGATGTACCACCTCTAAAGAAAATACCCAGAGCCGAAGGAAGAATCACAATAACAAATGCCGCCGTTCGAAAGATGTTCCTGAACTTAACAAAATGGGGACTCTTCTTTTCTTCTATCGCTGCCAAAGTCCTGCGCCGCTTGACAGGCGTGGTACAACACAAATGAGCTTTTTCCGTTTCTTTACCAAACGGAGAAGGCTCATTTTTTGTCTGGAGGATCAAAAATGAAGAGAACATTCAGCACGGAGCTGCCTATGTATTCGGCATCGTATTTGTCGCGTGGGGCGTTGTCCTGATGGAAAAGGCTGACTTCGGCGTTTCCATGGTGGTCGCGCCTGCATCCCCAGTTTCACATTCTCCCAACCCATTTCCACTTTCATAGCTTTTGCATATAGGCGTGACCTTGACAATCCCCCGCGTTCACTTTATATTGGTAACAGGCGAAAGCCGAATCTCGCAGCTTTCCGGTGAGGTCCACACCCCGGTGTGGCCTCAGGCATTCATGGGCCCCGTAGGGCATTATGACCACCCCTGTACGCAGGATGCTCCATGAAGGTCGACAGTTTTTGGCGCTGTACCGGCAGCGCGGGTGTATACCCTTCCGTCGAAAGCGGAAAGGACACAAATGAACGACAACGTCGTTATCGTCTACAGTGGTGAGCAAGTATCGGTGCCAAAGGAGGTCACAGACTTCCTCGAGCAGGATCGAAAACGGGAACAGGCGCAGGAGAGGCAGGACGCAAGGCACCTAAGTAAAAGTGAGTTTGAAACGGTGCTGTCCGGTATGGAGTGCGTCAAGCGTCCCGGGGAGGATGCGGTGCTCAGGAACCTCCGGCTTGAAAATCTGCGGGGAGCCATTGCAGAGCTGGATGTGCAAGGTCAAAACCTGCTCTCCCTCCGAATACAGCGGTGAGCTGACGATGGAGGAGATCGGTCAGATCTATGACATCTCCAGAATGGCGGTATCAAAGCGACTGAAAAAGCTACACAAAAAGCTGGGAAGCTCTGTCTCATGACAGGGCTTCCCAGTTTTTTTGAAAAGTTTCTTGTTTTCCGGTTTACAAATGCACGCTGAGTGTCCTTATAGGTGAGAGGCAAATCCGCTCCTCC
>ENA-OPBO01000323-OPBO01000323.1-human-gut-metagenome-genome-assembly--contig:-NODE-323-length-42166-cov-6.465460_pt1 | contig 42166 bp, 18 predicted proteins | sample MGYA00241071_ERZ501458 | MGnify/ENA primary metagenome ERZ501458 (study PRJEB25962, sample SAMEA2042509) | human gut metagenome | biome: human gut; feature: human-associated habitat; material: faeces... | reverse complement strand
AAAGCTGCGGGAAGAATCTTGTAGACTGGTACAGTTCTTACCTTATCAGCATACAGGAACATCTGAAACGTATTTCTGGCACTGTCGTATGTGATGCGTTCTTTTCAAAGGCAACTTTCATCAAACCATTGTGTGAGAACGGACTCCACGTTATAAGCCGTTTCAGAAATGATGCAGTGTTGTTTTATCCCACCTTAGAAAATAGGACAGGAAAACGCGGACGTCCAAAATTGTATGACGGAAAGATTGACTTTGAAAATCTGGACATCACAAGATGTACCGACTACAAAGTGAACAAAGGTAAACTTTACGGACTGAAAGCATACTCAAAAGCACTCAAACGTTTTGTGAGCCTGGCTGTATGGTATCCTATGGATGGAAGAACGGACAAATGGCAACTGTATTTCTCTACAAACGAAATACAGAACGCACAGGATGTTCTGGACTTTTACAGGACACGTTTCCAACTGGAATTCTGCTTTCGCGATGCAAAGCAACATGCCGGAATAACAAACTGTCAGTCTACAGACTTCAGGAAACTGGCTTTTCACTTTAATGCATCACTTGCTGCGATAAACCTTGCCAAAGCTGCCTGTAAGAAGATGGGAATAAAATATTCCATATCATCATGCAAGTCAGTCATACACAATGCTTACATGCTTGAACGATTTATTTGCGTGTCTGGGATTGAACCAAACACGCAATTAATTGACAAACTTTTCAAAGAACTCATTTTATTTACTGCCAGAGCCGTTTAGGCTGGGCTAATTTTTAACGAACTATTGATTTTATAGTTACGCAAAATATATAATCCCCCCTGTATAGCATTAAATCAAATATATTTTTATCTCTAGTATGTATTCATTCTTTCAGGCACCTTTTTGTTTTTTACTGGTATATTTTCATCAGTTTTTACTTGAATAGCACACTACACTTACGATGAATCAAACTGAACCCAACTCAATATAAAACAAAATATAGACTGAATTTTAATGTCAGAATGAGGCTTAAAACATTATATCATATAAGAACCCAGTAAGCCAATAATATAGTCAATCCGAAAAATACAGACCTATAAGGGAAACAAAGCATCAAACATTAAATCTTTATCAAAATTTGGTAAAATAAACAAAAAGCCGTACCTTTACACTCTGTAATTCTTAATATAATTTACAAGCCTTGGCTACCAGAGACAAATCAGCAAGTCTTACGATGCTTTCATAACTCGATATTAACCATAAAATCATGCTATTCCAAAAAAGAAACCACATAATCATGCAATGCTTCATTATGCTTATGGCAATAATACCATACAGTAGTATTCTATACGCACAAAAAAGCATTGATAAAAAAATCGATCAAACTATAAAATCAGGAGAGGAGGCATACAATTCAGGCGATGCAGCAAAAGCCATAAAACTCTTCATGAAAGCTAAAGAACTGTCAACAAAGGCAAATAGTCCACAAGACATATGCCTCTCAACATACAACATCGGTGTCTGCTATTTTGTTATCTCAGAAAATGGAGAAGCACTGAAAAACTTTTACGAGGCTTACAGTATATGCAAAAAAAACAAATTAGACTGGCACAAAGAAGCAAACATCCTCAATGGCATAGCAGGCGTATATTTTGAAGAAAGAAATTATAAAAAGGCAAGAGAAATAGCATATAAATGCTACACTACGGCTACAAGCAATAAAGACTCTTCCCTGTCATATACCTGCGCTTTGGACATGGCACTTATAGCCAACAAGGAGAAAAAATTCAATGAGGCAATAAAATATATAAAAGAAGCACAGACGTATGAGAAAAGAAACTACAAAAAAAGATCAAGGTCATTAGCTGTGGAGGCAGAAACTATGTTCTTGCAGAAAAAATATGATAACGTTATCAACATTGCCGAAGAGCTGCTCAACGATAAATATGCAGACAAAGATAATAAAAGCATTGTTCTTATATACCTTATAAACATATACACCGAACGGAAAGAATACTTAAAAGCATACAACTGCATTAAACAGGCTGAAGACCAGACTGGACTAAAGAACAAGCCATATTTATTTGAGTCTGTTGCAAAATTATATAAAGCAACTGGCAACTACAGGCATGCATTAAACTACATGGACTCAGTAATAGTCTATAACGACTCCATAACAACTGTGACTAACCGTCAGCTTACAGAAAACAGCAAGATTAAAATTGAGATAATGAAATTTAAGGCAGACATGGACAAACAACTTGCCCGCATGCAACAACGCCATTATACATTAATACTTGTGATGTGCATACTTGTACTGCTTATAACAATAGCCGTAATAATGATGCGCAACCAACGTATAAAAAGCAGAAATCAACATAAAATGATGGAACTACAGCTGGAAAAAGAGCAACATGAAAAGAGACTGGCTGAGGAACAGGCAAAATCGGTAGAAATGGAAGCACACTATCGTCAGGAGATAATGAAACATTCTTTGGAACAAAAACAAAAGGAACTGTCTATAACCAATATGTTCATATCATCACGCAATGAGCTCATAGGAGATCTTCTCAAACATCTCACCGACATAAAGGAGGTGCAAGGCATAACCGGCGTTCAGACACTAGTGCAACACCTTAAACAGCTGCTCAAGACAAGCAACGAGCGGGATAACTTTATCATAAACTTTGAATCTGCAAATCCAGACTTTATACGGACACTCAAGGAGATGCATCCAGACCTGTCATCATCAGACATACGCTTTCTGTCATACATACGCATGAACATGTCTACAAAAGACATAGCGTCACTGACAAACATCAATCCGGAATCATGCAAACGCAGAAAGATAAGAATAAGCAAAAAACTTGGAATAGAGAGTTCTGCAGAATTATATAACTATATCATCAAAATGTAAAATTTCATAGCAAGAAATATGTTCAGTGACAATATCTTATGACATGATTTATCGTCAGGACATGTCTGCACATAAAAGGTCTAAAAAACAGTAACATTTTAGGTATATTTCAACTACATTCTAAATATTTCTATGACATAGCAGAGCCAATTATTAAGATAAACATCAATTTTAGTTCCAGACTGTTAATGGCCCGTTTACGTGTCGTAAACGGGCCACTTTTGCATGAAAAGTGGCCTATTTATTATACGCAAACAATAAGGATATTTTATAAAACATAATATTAATAAGTAATTAATCCACATTACAGCCATTTCAACCTTTTCATTCATGCCGTTGTTCGCTTAACGACACTCTGCAAAAGTCATTTCTCAAGTTTCTTTGCTGCCATGACCTTATGGTCTTGCAAGAAACGGACAAAGAACCAGCACATACAAAATAAAAAGATATATCAGTATTCTTATTATCTACATAATTTATAAGAGAAAGACATCACAAATTACTCACAAAAAGGGTATGAAACAAACTTATGAACTTACAATAATGCTACAAAACAAAACAATGACATCACAGTGATTTAATAACAAAACTTCACCAGCAAAGACCTTAAACTATAAAAAAAGAACAGAATTAGGCCTAAATATCATAAAATGCAACGTTTTAACATATTTGTCACCCTTTTGTCACCTTCACAAAAAGCCCTTTCTAATATATGAATTTGTATTTTTGCAATATGATGCATCACGAATATTAACCCATAAAATGGTAATGCTTATGAATGTGAAACTAATACAATTAATGTTGCTTAGTTCGCTGACGGCAAGCCCGACAATGGCGCAGTCGCTTAACAAGACTATGCAAAAACAAGTAGCACCAACCTCAGAAAAGGTGCAAGTAAGTAAGGCAAAAAGGGGAAGCACAACATTCAAGCTAAATCCTTCAAACAAATTCAACGTGGCACCAAAGGATGTCTACAACCATCTAAAAAATGCCAGAAATATCACTACATCTATTAATAAAGCGCGAGCAAAAGAGAACAAGACAGAACGTATTGCAGCTCAGGCCAACGTGGCAGACAGTCTTATTCTCTATGGCCTTAATTATTCAGACGGAACTTGGCAAACGTTATCTCCATTAGCAAGCAAAGTATACTCTTTTCAGGCAGCACCTGTCATAAACTATACAGACGAATCTTCTATAGAGATACCAAGACCTATGGCCGCATTTTATGCCAAAGGTAAATTCTATGCCCTGAACAGCGCCATGGATGAAGATGGACTGACCAATACATCCATCACTACATACGATGCAGAGACATGGCAAGAATTAGGCACAAAAATGTTGGCAGAAAAAGATCCTACCATGGAGATGTATCTAAGACAGATTGGTGTCTATGATCCTACAACGGATAAAGCATACACCATGTCGTGGGGCGACGGCAAACCGCTCATCTCCATCGACCTGAACACCATGGAGACAAAGAACATAGGACAAGTCAACCTATTTATCCAAACTCTTTTTGTCGACAATGCAGGACAGCTGTACGGAATAGCGTTCAACGACAAGAAACTGTATAAGATCAATAAGGAGAACGGTACACCAACAGAAGTCGGCGAACTGGATGTTCCACATGCACTGACAGCCGACCAGATGTCTGCCGTGTGTGACCCTGCAACAGGAAAAGTCTATTGGATTGGAGTAAACAACAACACAAAGGAATCTGCACTTTACACTATTGACCTAAATACGGCACACACTACAAAAATCGCAGACCTGCCTGGAGACGAGCATTTTCTGGGACTATACATACCGTATAGTGAAGCCAAAGCACCAGGCGCCCCAACAAAGATAAGCTATGCAGACGGGAAACTGTACTTCACAGCACCTACAAAGACATACACATCAGACGAGACATTGTCAGGAGAACTGACCGCCAAGATATCTGTTGACGGAGGCGATGCGACAGAAACCAAAGTGAATGCCGGAGGCAATGCAGCTATCGACCTGAATCTTTCCGAAGGGAAACATACCGTAAGTATCATATTGTCAAATGCAGCCGGCAACTCACCCGAACGTCGCTTACAGACTTTCGTAGGTCAGGATGTACCGAGCGCCGTAACCAATCTTTCTCTTTCAATAGATGACGGAAAAACAGTTGTTCTGACCTGGAACGCACCGACGACATCTGTAAACGGCGGTCCAGTAGACAACAACTCTATAAACTACAAAGTTGTACGCTATCCTGACGAGACTGTTGTTGCCGAAGGCCTGAAAGAAACAACGTTCAGCGAAAGCGTACCTGAGGCACATGCCCGCTACTACTACACAGTAACAGCCTGCTCAGACAACCGTGAAGGAGAGACAGCCACATCTAACAAGGTGACAGCCGGTTCAACATGGTTCACGCCATACATAGAAACATTTGACACACAGGCAGACTTCGACTCATTCAAGGTCATCGATGCCAACAACGACACACATACATGGTCGTTCATGTTCCCCTCTGGCGTAGAAAGCGGATATGCCTACTTAACAGGTAATGGAACTGCAGACGTTGACACAGGCATATATGAAGGCAACGGAAATGACGACTACCTGATTTCTCCTTCAATATGTCTCAAGAAAAATACAGACTATAGACTCACATTTGATACATACGATCAATGGATGGCCATAGAACACATGACAATATTGTTGGGAAACAAACAAGAAGTCACCGGAAATGAAACAAAAATAGCATCACTCGACATTGTAGCAGACAAGAATAAATATGAAGTAATTTTCAATGTTCCAGAAGATGGCTTATATAATTTATTGTTCCATGGTGACTCGCCCGCACAAAGCGTAAACATCAGCATGGACAACATCTCGCTCGACGTTTACTCTACATTCGAAGGTCCGGACTGCGTTACAGATGTAAAAGTTACCGCAGGAGAAAAGGGTGCACTGAACAACACTCTGACATTCGCAGCTCCTACAAAGACATACAAAGGCGAAACACTCAGCGATATAGCATACATCAACGTATACCGCAACGGCAGCAATAAGCCGGCACACGTGTTTGAAACACCTAAGGCAGGCGAGACTCTCACCTGGACAGACACTGATGTTGAGCAAGGCAACGTAACATACCGCATCGTTCCGTTCAACACATCAGGCCAGGGCAAAGAGGCTGTCATAACCAACTGGGTAGGACTCGACATGCCTGCTAATGTAGCCAACCTTAAAGTCAAGATGAACGAGAACAACAAGGCCGTTCTGACATGGGACAAGGTTACAGAAGAAGGACTCCACGGAGGCTACGTAAATCCTGACGACGTACAATATGTATTATGCCGCTATAATGAATACAACTGGACAAACCCATGGGAACCTGTTACAGACTATACATCTGACCTGACAGTTACAGACGAGACATTCTCACCGTTGTATGGTGCACAGCAGCAGTATGTTGACTACCTGCTCGTTGCAGTAAACAGCGCCGGAACATCTGAAGGTACAGGAGTCGGCATCGTGCTCGGTGAACCTTACGAACGTCCTTACGATGAATCGTTTGCATACGGATTTGCAAGCAAGGATCCATGGACACTCTATGCAACATCATATAATTATGCATGGAATATGAGCACTGGCTCAGGCATCGCAGTTAAACCTTACGACGGAGACGAAGGTATGCTTCAGTTCTCATACGTCGCAGAAGATTCTAACGACCAGGTGATTACAGGTCCGCGTATCTCTCTTAATGGTTCAGAAAGTCCCGAACTGTCATTCTTTATGTATCACGGATTTGAGGCTGAGCCTGAAGACCTTACACTCAAGGTATATACAAACTATGATGACGAGGGTTGGGAGAACTCTGCAAACGTGGCTTATAACAATGGCGCAACAGGATGGGTACGCTATTCTGTTCCTCTTCGCACTGACGCCGACAACATCCAGATTGCTTTCGGTGCCAATGCAGCTGACGCGAGTGCCTCTATCTATGTAGACGCCATCAGCATTGACGAAAGCACAGAAAACGACCTTGCATTAACGTCGATATCAATAGACGAAAAGAGGATTGAGGCAGGAGAAAGCACAACTGTCAATGTGGGCGTAGCAAACTACGGCACAAACAAAGCTGAAGGATACAAAGTTGTATTGCTGCGTGACAACGAAGTTATAGATACAAAACAAGGCGAAACTATAACTCAGAACGCTATGGCACAAGTGGCATTCGAAATAAATACCACAAAGGCCGAGGCTACAAAGACATACATATACCGTGCAGCCATTGAATACGAACCTGACACATACACAGACAATGATTCTACATCTACAGTACGCCTGTATGTTCACGGATCTAACCTGCCGGTAGCAGAGAATCTTACAGGTTCTACAAGCGGAAACAGCGTAACCCTTAACTGGGAGAAACCAGCAAAATCAGAAATTGCAGACAACGTAACTGACGACTTTGAAGGATACGAGTCATTCATAATTGAAGGAATAGGTGACTGGAAGACATACGACGGCGACGGAACACCTACTGTATACTTCGGAGGTCCGACCATATCACACGCATTCGAGGCTAAGGCATGGCAGGTATGGGCTCCTGTTGAGGCAGGATTCTCACTCGACAAGTTTGAGGTTCTTACTCCTCACTCTGGTGACAAGTATCTCACTTGCTGGGCTGCATCAGACGGAGTTTCAACAACATTGCCAAACGACGACTGGTTGATTTCTTCAGACGTCATAGGCGGAACAGACGTGTCGTTCTACTATAGGATGCCTAACGAAGGTTCTGATCCTCAGGTATTCGAGATGATGTACTCAACAACAGACCAGGAGCCTGAAAACTTCATAGCATTCGACCGCGACTCTATCGTTTCAGGAACCGACTGGGTATTGTTCGAATACACATTACCGGCAGATGCTAAATACTTCGCCATCCGCAGCTGCAGCAAGGGTTCTTACACCGTGGCACTGCTTGACGACATCACATACACCCCACTCTACGGTTCTACATCAGAAATAACTCTCACGGGATATAATGTATACCGCGACAACCAGCTGATAGCAAGCAATGTTACAGGACAGACTTACACCGACAGCAATCCTGGCGAAGGCACTCATGTCTACAATGTTACAGCCGTATGGAAAGAAGGTGAGTCTAACTATTCTAACAGCTATGAGAGCAGCATTGGCAGCGGCATCGATGCTTCAACTGTCGAACAGGGCATAAAGGTATACGCTATCGACAATGCCATCGTCATCAATGGAGCTAAAGGCTACACTGTAAACATCTATACACTTGCCGGACTCCAGACGTTCAGCTGCAAGGCTGAGGACAGCACTACCGTCAGCATACAGCAGGGTATTTACCTTGTTAAAGTCGGCAACAAGACATTCAAGATTGTCGTAAAATAACATAGCCATTATCATCAAGGACAACTTCCGTTTCATACGGAGGCTGTCCTTGTTTTGTTAAATCTTAAAAAGATGTCTATGATCAGAAACATTATTACTTCGTTATTAGCCATGCTGGCTGTCTGCAGCACATATGGTCAGGTGGTTATGCGCTATGGCCCGGAGATTGACAACGGATGGGGTGATGCCTCAGCCGTGGTAACACCTTACGTAACGTTTCCTGCCACATTTGTAAGCCCATACAAAGGCAACAGTATAACCAAAATACGCATAGGCGTGTGCTGTGAAGGTACAAACGTATATCTCTATATCAAGCAGAAGCCGCAAGAAAATACATACATATACAGGCAAAAGCTCGACAACCTGAAGGCAGGTTGGAATGAAATTACACTTGACACTCCGTTTACAATCAACGGAACAGACGACATTGCCATCGGATATAAAGCATCTTTTGCCAAATCAGAAGGTGTGGGATACAGCTCAGAAAAGCATACTGATGCCGACGTTGTTTATTATAACAGCAAGAACAAATGGACGACAACCGGCGGATCTATATGCATACAGGCAGTTGTTGAAGGCGAAGACATGCCGCAAAACGAAATGCTCATCGGAAAGATGAGCGACCAAACAGCATCCTACGACGCCTCAACCGCTACATTCAGCGTGGCGGTGCGCAACGTTGGAGCTAATGACATCAACTCATACACAGCAATATGCAGCTATGACGGAGAACCTGAAACCATCACCGTAAACAAAAGTTTGTCAACAAACGAAAGTGACACTATATCATTCGAGGTTCCGGCCAATAGTCCGGGTACACACGACATCCGTATCACCATTGACAAAGTGAACGGACAGGCAGATGCCTATTCTGCAAACAACACAGCCACTGCGATACTTACGGTACGCAACAAGGCATTCATGAAGCGTGTGGTATGCGAGGAATATACAGGTACATGGTGTGGATGGTGTCCTCGAGGCCTAGTAGGTCTGGAAATGATGAAAGAAAAATATCCCGAGCAATTCATAGCAGTCAGCGTACACGGAGGAGACCCATTAGAGATTGACGAGAAGCAAGAATACAGCTACAAGCCATTCATCAGTTCTTGTACAGGTGCGCCATCATGCAGTCTAAACCGCAAATTGTCTGGCGACCCTTATTATGACATACAGAATCTTTTCAACATGGAGACTTCGTCAGACAGCCCAATAGCCTACAGCCTGACTGGTGAATGGAATGAGGACAGCACAGCCATAACACTCCGCTCTGTTTACTATTCTGACATTGACATCAAATCACCGCAATACAATATCGCCTACACAATAACAGAAGACTCCGTCACCGGATATCCGCAGACCAACTATTATGCTGACGGCAAAAACGGCGAGATGGCCGGATGGGAGAACAAGGAGTCAATAACTACCGACGTCTGCTTCAACGACCTGGCACGTGCCATTTACAGCTGTTATTCTGGCGACCCATGCAGTTCTGAAGACATGGAGGCCGGTAAAGAATATGAAACAACAAGCACAATACCCGTACCCCCCACAGTAAAAAACAAGAAGAACATACATGTCATAGGCCAGATTATTGACAGAGCCTCAGGTTACATACAAAACGCCATGAGCATCGTTCCTATTGCTTCTGATGATACTGACGGCATTTCATCTGTCACGACCGATGCAAACTACGACATCGGCATTTCACGCATCGGCAACACCATAGAGATTATTGCCGGCAATGCTGAAAACAAGGACATGAAGATATGTATATATAATGCATCCGGCATGTGTCTCATGTCAAAAGCACTAGTCAATGGCTCTGCACGCATAAGTTTGTCAGGCAAAGGACTATGCATAGTAAAGGTTTACAACGACAGACAGGCAATTTACACAACAAAATTAATATATTGAATATGAAAATACCAAATATTTTTATAGCCATCGCATCATTTCTGTTTGCCGTGGCAACAGCAAACGCCGTACCAGCCTATCCCGGACTGCTGAAAATAACACAACCGGACGGAAGCGTGCTTACATACCGCATTGTCGGCGACGAACGTTTCCATGCATTCACAACAACAGACGGCCACATGATAAAGGCTGATGCCAATGGCGTAATGCGTTATGTAGAGTCAATATCTGAAGACGGCACACCCGTTATGGGCATGATAGCACATAATCCTGACATGCGACAGGCTGCAGAGGTAGAGCGGCTGAAAGCCATAGGCACAGCAGACTTCAACAAAGCTTACGATGAGAACGTAATGCGCAAAGCGCCCATGCAGAGACTGCCAGGACCGACATTCCCGACAACCGGCAATCTTAAAGGAGTGATTCTGCTTGTTGAATTTGCCGACAACTCTATGCAGGAGGGACATGACAGCAAACTGTTCCATTCTGTAATGAACGAGGAAGGCTTCAGCCTCAACGGGGCTACAGGAAGCGCACGCGACTACTTCATATCACAATCGATGGGCAAGTTTACTCCTGATTTCGACGTCTTTGGACCAATCAAGCTGAAGAAAAGCATGATGTACTATGGTGCCAACGACAGCTACGGACAAGACTCCAAACCCGGACTGATGGTAAAAGAAGCCTGTGAATATGCCAGCGAAGAACTTGGAGTTGACTTCACAAAATACGACTATAATGACGACGGTATTGTAGACTTTGTCTATGTTATTTATGCCGGATATGCGGAAAGCTACGGAGCATCGAGCAATACTATATGGCCACATGCCTCAAACCTTGTATCACTAGGCATAAGCTGTAATGTCAACGGCAAGCAAGTTCAACGTTATGCATGCTCAAGCGAGCTTAAATATGTATCGGGAACACAGCTTGAAGGCATCGGCACATTCTGCCACGAATTCAGCCACGTACTCGGTCTTCCTGACGCATATAACACACGAAACCAGCAGATGGTACAGCTCGGCGTATGGGATGTCATGGACACCGGCAACTATAACAATGAGTCACACACTCCCCCTGCCTATTCGGCTTTTGAACGTTTCACCGTAGGATGGCTCGACTTCGTTGAACTCGACACTCCTGCAGACCTTGTTACATTGGACGAACTTACCCAAAACAACGTGGCATACAAGATAAGCACGGCTGATGAAAACGAATTCTTCACATTAGAGAACAGACAGCAAAAAGGCTGGGATGCTTACCTTCCCGGACGCGGACTTATGATTTTCCATGTTGCATACGACCAGTCTGCATGGGACGGCAACTATGTCAACAGCGGAACAATACAGCGATATGACCTTGTTGAAGCGGACGGAACACAGGGTATCACAACGGAAAGCGACCTCTACCCCATTGCCACAAATAACATGTTTACAGACTACTCATCACCAAGTTCGCTGTCATGGGATGGAACGCCAACTGAAAAAGGAGTAACTAACATAACCGACAATAATGGCGTGATTTCATTCTCATTCATGAAAGACCGTCTGAAACGCCCTGTTGCAGAAGAAGCCTCTGATATAACATCATCGTCCTTCGTGGCTAACTGGCAGGAAGTTGAAGAAGCTGAAAGCTACAGGCTCAACCTGCGCGAGATACTGCCCGACTCCATCAATCCTGTCATCACCGATGAAGACTTCTCGCTTATGACCAGTGGCGAATACCCAAAATCTGACATAACAGACATAGGCGAAGACCTTGACAGCTACATGGCCCAGCAAGGGTGGTACGGATCAAAGATCTACCAGTCAGGCGGATATATGCAGGTGGGTTTCTATGGGCAAAATGGTATGCTCAGATCTCCCGTGTTCGAGTTTGCCGACTGTGACGGTTACGCAACGATGGCATTCAATGCCGTGTCGTATCCGGGCAAAACCGTAAGTTACACTATAAGCCTGACCAATCCTGACACACAGACCACTATACAAAAGCATAGTCTGAAGGCCAATAAAACCGAAAGCGAGGTTGTCATTTACTTCAAAAATGTTCCGCAAAAAGCCTACTTTGTCATTGAGACCAACAAAGAACGCGCATATTTCAACGACCTGCGCATACTGAAAGATTCTATAGGAAAGGATAATGTATGGAATGCAGGTCCTCAGGAATGGTCTGTTGACAGTATCAGCGGAACCAGCTATATGGTATATGGGCTTACCGCCAACCGTACTTATATTTACAACGTACAGGCATTATCCGCAGAGGAGCTAAAGAGTTCTCTGCCATCTACAGATATACAAGTTACCACAACAATAGGCACCGGCATCAAAAATTTTGAATCTTCAGCCACCAGAAAGATTGCATCCGTATCATTCTACGATCTGTCAGGCAGGAAGATATCCGGAACAGCCAAAGGCATTATTATACAGCGTATAACTTACGACGACGGATATGCTGAAGCAAGAAAGTTGATTATACCATAAATTTTAAAACCATACAATACATTCTTTTACACAATAGCAAGCCTCGAAATATCAATAATGAATTTCTTGGGCTTGCTATTGTTTTATTACAATTTCTAATAATCGGCTGGAATTATTTGTCAAGACAAGACCTGATAATAACCATAAGTCAAGCTGGCGTCCAGGCGCTCAAAAGCATATTATTTGATAAAACTGATATGTTCGCCACAAGGCACCAAGGGTGACATTAGCCCCCTACCTGCCTGCGCAGACACCTGTCTTTGTCTGTTCAACATGTTTCATCGTTCCGTCTGAATTATAGTGCAGCTCGTCTACACAGACGCTGCGGCGGCCTATGGCACCGCGGTGGCCGTCTAATGTCAGCACGGCATTGTGATAGAACAAATACCAGCGGCCGTTGAACTCTATTATGCCGGGATGTATGGTGTAGCTGTTTTCTGCCGGACCGGTCAGTTCGCCGCGGTATGTCCAAGGGCCGGCCACATCAGGCGCCGTGGCATACGAAATGGCTTCCTTACCGCCGCCGTCAGAGGCATAGGTCAGATAATACATGTCGCCGCGCTTGTGCAGCCACGGACCTTCCATGTATTTCGGAAGATCAATCACCTGTATTTCGCCGTCAAGCTCTGTCATGCCGGGCTTCAGCTTTGCCATGAAGCACGTGCCGTTGCCCCAGCAGAGCCATGCCTGGCCCTTATCGCCTACAAGCACCGTTGGGTCGATGTCGTTCCACCAGCCGCGCTCGCCATTTGACGTCATCGTGTCGCACACCAGCGGCTTGCCTATCGCGTCCTTGAACGGACCTACAGGCGAGTCGCCAACAGCCACTCCAACAGCCTTGCCCGTATATGGCGCACCGGCCTGCACCGTGGTAAAGAAATAAAACTTGCCGTCTTTCTCTATAACCTGTGACGCCCATGCCTCGCCTACAGCCCAGCTGAAGTCGGCAGGACTGAGCACAGCGCCATGGTCCGTCCATGTCTGCATGTCAGCAGTAGAATAACAGAGCCACTCGGTTATGTTAAACTCTTTTCCGCCTGAAGCCGTGTCCTGACCGTCGTAATACTCATCATGGCCTACATAGAGATACAGCCTGCCGTCATGAACCATAGGGGCAGGGTCGGCCGTAAACTTGTCTTTCACAAGCGGATTGCCTGTGTTCGTGAATGTTCTCACTGCCTGGACGTTGTCCTTCGTGCCACGCCAACAGCATTCCGGGCCGGCTACGGCTTGCGCACAGGCACACGTTGCGCCCATCAGACCAGCCGTAATTAATGCTAAAAATGTTTTCATAATATTTGTATGTTTTTGTTTTTTAAATTTCTTCTTGTCAGCACCTGCTTCCATCATGGCAGGCACGCCCATGCCTCGCTGCACGTCTGCCAGATGCAAATATAAAATTTTGTTTTTGCTGACAGACATATAAAAGAATAAAATATACGCGCATGACAAGAAAAGGCATACATTTGAAACATAATAAAATGACTGGTACGGATACTGCCTTACGGACCGGTATGACAACAAACATACAGTAATTGTAATGAGGATGAACGGACCAAGTTACGCACAGTGAATTATGAAACAAAATTCAGCATTTGCCAATTGTAAATTGTGAATTTTCAAAAAACCTCTTTACGCATTTTGCTGTTAACGACAAACTTAGTAACTTTGCGCCGGAATTCTTACATTATATAATATAAACTATGGCAAAAAAAGCATTATTGATGATACTCGACGGATGGGGTATCGGAAAGCATGGCGCAGGAGACGTAATTTTCAACACACCGACGCCTTATTTGGATTATCTTTACGCCGTAAGCCCTCACTCACAGCTGCAGGCTTCAGGCGAGGATGTAGGTTTGCCTGACGGACAAATGGGTAACTCTGAGGTGGGACACCTCAACATCGGTGCAGGACGCATCGTTTATCAAGACTTGGTTAAGATTAACCGCGCATGCAAGGACGGCTCAATACTTAACAACCCCGAAATAGTTAACGCATACAGCTATGCCCGCGACAACGGCAAGAAGCTGCACCTGATGGGTCTGACCAGCAACGGCGGAGTGCACTCTTCACTCGACCACCTGTTCAAGCTCATCGAGATATCAAAAGAATACGGACTGAAGAATACATACGTTCACTGCTTCATGGACGGACGCGACACCGACCCGAAGAGCGGTGCCGGATTCATCAAGGAACTGACAGAGCAGTGCGAGAAGAACGACGCCCACATAGCAAGCATCGTAGGACGCTTCTACGCAATGGACCGCGACAAGCGCTGGAACCGCGTAAAGGAGGCTTACGACCTTATCGTTGAAGGCAAGGGCAAGAAGGCCACAGACATGGTTAAGGCCATGGAAGAGAGCTACGCCGAGGGCGTTACCGACGAGTTTATCAAGCCTATAAGCAACGCCAGCGTTGACGGCACGATACAGGAAGGCGACGTTGTTATCTTCATCAACTTCCGCAACGACCGTGCAAAAGAGCTTACACAGGTGCTCACACAGCAGGACATGCCGGAGGAAGGCATGCACACAATAAAGAATCTGCAGTATTACTGCATGACTCCGTATGACGCATCGTTCGAGGGCGTACACATCCTCTTCCCGAAAGAGAACGTACAGGACACTCTGGGCGAATATCTGAGCAAGCAGGGCAAGAAACAGCTGCACACAGCCGAGACAGAGAAGTATGCTCACGTAACATTCTTCTTCAACGGCGGACGCGAGGCTGCATTCGAGGGCGAGGACCGCATCCTGGTTCCTTCTCCAAAGGTTGCAACATACGACCTGAAGCCTGAGATGAGCGCATACGAGGTTAAGGACAAGCTGGTTGGCGCCATCAACACTCAGGAGTATGACTTCATCGTTGTCAACTTTGCCAACGGCGACATGGTAGGCCACACCGGCGTTTACTACGCCATTGCCAAGGCCGTTCACGCCGTAGACAACTGCGTAAAGGACGTTATCGAGGCTGCCAAGGCCAACGGATATGAGGCAATCATCATAGCTGACCACGGAAATGCCGACAACGCCATCAACGAGGACGGCACACCTAACACAGCTCACTCGCTGAACCCTGTTCCGTTCATCTACGTTACAGACAACAACAGCGCAACCGTAAAGGATGGTCGTCTGGCCGACGTTGCTCCTTCAATCCTCCACATCATGGGTCTGGAGCAGCCGTCTGACATGACAGGCGAAAACCTTATCGAGGACAACAAGTAACAATATTCCGGCTGAGCAGTCAGCAGGAAAAGATAAAAATAAAGGGACGAGCATTTTTTGCCCGTCCCTTTATTTTTATACAGGCATCGTCAACTTGCACCTGAAGTTTCCTTAAGCGCAGCGAAAAAAGACAAATGCTTTTCTCTTGCCGTAGGATATGTAGCAGCAAGACTAATGTACCGGCTGATTTGCACGAGTTGTTGAGCGCAGCGAAAAATATGCCGGAATAGAGTATAAGGATTTTAATCCGCTTGCTTCCTATTTTTGATTAATAGGTATGAGTTTCGGATCACAGATCCTGATACTTAATGCTGTCGGATAGCATATCCGACAGAACATTAGTCTTGTGTATTCTTATCAATCACTACACATTTGGATTTTTCACTTTTATCTTTTCACTTTCGCAAGACGTTTTTCATTGCGCACAGCGCCTGCTCTTCACTTAGCGACACATCCCCACACTTTAATGACTGCAAAATAAAGGAAATAAGCGGGCGGTTTTTGCATAAAAAGTGGCCCGTTTACGTATAAAAAGTGGGCCACTTTTGACACGTAAACGGGCCATTAACAGTCTGAAAGCAAATTCATGACATTTACTTAACGGAACTCGTTGTAATAGGACATAAATATTTAATCCGAAATATAAACACCATGAAAATGTTACGATTTTATGGTATTTTTCAAACAGGATTAAAGAACTGGCAAATATCACAACAAGTCAAGCCTTAGTCAAAGACATAAAATATGCGGTCTGCGCCAAAAAGAGATAACAGCATCAGGCATCATCGTCAGGCTTGTTAGCCATAAGGCGCTGATAGGTAGAAGGTGTCATTCCGTTCACCTTTTTGAAAGCCTGTATGAAGCTTGCTGCCGAGTTGTAGCCCAGTTCCTCATATATGGCCTGCAGCGTCATGTTGCCGTAATGCTCCTTGTCCGAAAGACGGCGGCACGCCTCGCGTATGCGGTATTCACTGAGAAACTGTCGGAAGTTCTTGCCGTAGACGTCGTTAATAGCCCATGAAACATATTTGGTGTTAGAGCCAACCATCTGCGCAAGTGTATTAAGATTGAAGTCGGAGCGCGATATTACGCTCATGTCTGCCATCACGGTGTTAATCTTGTTCAGCAGCAGGTTCTTCTGCTCTTCGCTCAGCAGCGCAGCGGCCGTGCGCTCTTTCTTATCAGCCTCGTCGGTCTTTCCGTCGGCATCTTCAGCCTCGCCTTCAATGTCACCGACACTCTCCTGCCCTGCCTCACCGGCAACATCGGGCACATCGTCCTCGTGTACAGTGTTTACAGCTTTTGCATATTGCTCGAGCAACAGGCGGCTCTGCTTGTCAGACTTCATCAGTTCTTCGTTCTTACTTACAAGCAGTATCTGTGCGTCGGTAAGTTTGCGGTTCTTCAGCCTCAGCATACGATACAGTACGGTAAGCACAATAAGCATGATGACAAACACGATGATAACCACAAGCTGCGTGGTGTTGCGTGTTGTAAGCGAGTCGATGAGCTTCTGATTTACGGCATTTTCATATTTAAACAGCTTGCTGCCCGAGATGTAAAACTGGCTCTTGTTGAATGCCGAGTCAGACAATTCAAGATACATTGCCTTATATTTGGCTGCCGAATCAGCCTGTCCCGCACTGGCATAAGCCTCACTGAGACTTTTATACACTCTCGACATTTTGTCTGAGTTATCTATCTTTAATGCCATCTCACGACATTCCTTAAAATATGCAATTGCTGTTTTTGCATCTTTACGTTTCAGCGCAATATTTCCAAGTTCCATATACGGTGCCTGAACATACATAAGCGGCATATTACGCTCCTTTGCAAAAGCATACGTTTCCTTATAATAATACTCAGCCATAGCATAGTCTCCTGCCGTCTGAGCTATGAATCCCTGATTATTAAGACAATAATACTGCCTTAGCTGCTGGTCCTGTACGGGCAGCCTCATCATAACATTAAAAGAAGCCTTTGCCCTCTTAATATCTTTCATGAAACAATAGCATACGACAATATTAGACAGGAACTTAAACTGAAGATCTACATCTTCTGCCTTCACGGCAGCCTTATACCCCCGCTGATAATAATGCAGACATCGGTTATAGTCGCCTATGCTTGCATATATATTTCCGATACAACCGATACATGCATTATATACCCGATTGTTCTTTTCATTTTCGGCTTTGTCAAGTGCCCTTGTATAATAATCCAAGGCTTCAGGAAAACGTCCGGTAGAATAGAACACATCTCCTTTAGTCTTCAGAACAACTGCGCTGTCCGACTTTTCTTTAGAAGCAAAAGACGGCAACGTAAAGACAAAAGAAAACAACAACAGCAACAAGACTTGTAATTTCATCAAGAATAATATTTATTAATAAAAGGGGGTACTAAATTTTTCAGCAGAATCATCAGGCATACCTGAATCTTGAGCCGTGATACAGATTAACTCATGCAAAGATACAAAATAATATTACTTAAACGTGAAAAAAGACAAAACAATAACAAATTGAAGTAACGCCCATAAAAAGTCTATATTGATAACATAAATATACATTTCAAGCCGTTTTTGTTAGGTTTTTTATTTAAATTCAAGAATTTAAAAACAAGTCGGAACATAAAATCATGTTTTTTATAGATAAAATAATATTTTTGTCAAGCGTTTTAAGTTTAACAAATATAAATATAATGCTTATGAAAAGAATTATCCATTATTTTGTAGCTTCAGCGGCATTGTTGTTCTGTTGGACATCGACAGAGGCACAGGTAGTAATGAAACTGCCTGAAACGAACAAAGCGGCAAAAAGCAATGCCGGACAAATGCAGAAGGCAGAACCGGCCAAAGCTAAAGCAGAAAGCATGTCAACAGACTATAAGAGTCCGTGGCCATTACAGACTTTTGATGAAAAAACAATCTACTCAAGATTTATAAAAGAAAAAGGTAACGTACCTACATTAATTGCACCAATACCCTACAAGACATCTGCCAAGGCAGAAAGCGAAATCCTATATACATATACAGGATTCAACGCCGGAGCCGGATTAGATGAAAACGGAAATGCAACAGGCGGCATGGTAAACTTTAACCTTACACCATTTGCCTGCGACACCGTGTCGTCAGATTCAGGACTTTCGCCTTATTCATATACGGCAAAAGGCAAATTGTATTGTTTCTTGCCTATTCAAGATGGTGCCACAGGCAACTATAACACAATAGTCAGAACTGTATATGATGCCAACACTCTTGAATTACTGAGCAAAAAGACATTTACCAACGCTAACGGCAACTCAAGCTATGTGCCATACATGATGTCATACGACGATCAGCGTGACGTTGTTTTCGCAATTTCAATGGAAAACGTTAGAGATCAGGGATACGGCGGAACAGACTACTATCTTAATATATTAGACACGGCAACATGCCGCCTTCAGCGAGTTGGTTTCTTAGGTTCATACCGTGCTTACAAGACATCGGGTAACTATAATCCAAAAGGCTTTGTAGCTGGCTATGGTTCGTTATTCGTACAACTCGCCGACGACAGTATCTACATGGCTAAAATAGATCCGGTAACGTGCAAGACAACCATTATTGGCCGGACCAAAATGCCAACTCAATATGTCTATGGCCAACAGCCAATGATATATAACGTTGCAGAAGGAAGTTTGCTCGTAAACCATTATGACTTCAACTACGGAACAGTTTACTATAAAGTCAGTCCATTTGTGCCATATGGATCAAAAGAAGATACATGTAAAACCGTATTAGTAGAAAAAACTCCTACAGGCTTCACCTATTTTTATAAAAGGCCAGAAGCAGAGACGACTTTCTCTAAATTACAGTTGGACGACATCAGTGACTTAGTTGTATCCGTTGCAGAAGGCAGTAACGACGCAAATATATCGTTCACAATACCGTCAACTGTCAACGGTGGGGAAAATATTGAAATACCGCAATGGGCATCAGACAAAGTACGCCTTTACTTCTATGTTGACGGAGCCAGCGTAAATCCAACAGGCGTTCCCTCACAGCCCACATTAGGCAGCAAAGTCAGCTGCAGCATGGAAGGTCTTTCTTCAGGCATGCATATCGTTACGGTACAGGTATATCCGCTGTACAGCGAAGTTAGTGGAGGCAGATTCTCAAAGACTATAGTATGCGGATACGACGCACCTGCAGATGTAGCAAATCCTACTCTCACAATAGAGAATCAACAGGCAACAATCACATGGGAAGCTCCCGAAAAGGGATTGTATGACGACTTCGGAAGTATCTTTGACAAATCTGACATATCATATACAGTTGTACGCAATGTCGACGGAAAGACTATTGCCGAGGACATAACCGAGACAACTGCCGTTGACACAGACATGCCGAAAGAAATACTCACTCACACATATACCATTTATGCAAAAAGCCATGGCAACGTAAACCGCGGAACCGTAACAAACAGCATAACGGCAGGACTATATATGCCTATGCCTTATGTCAACACATTCTCTGATATGTCTGACATCGACGGATGGGCTATATACAACTTGAACAACGACGGAACAGCCCTGACATGGCAATACAACAATATCTATGGACTATTAACTTGCAGCGGTCGCAACGGATGTGACGACTGGATAATATCACCCGCATTTGACCTGAAGACCGATTCTTTATATATGCTGTCTTATCAGCTGAGTGTTTCGTATGAAACAGCAAGTCTGAAAACGACAATGGGCAATAGTAACACTGTTGAGTCACAGAACATTGTAATAGACGACCTGTATAACTTTGCAACTGAAGGTACTGAAACAAAACGTTATTATATCACCCCAACTGAAGACGGCTACTACAATTTCGGTCTGCATGATTACGGAACAGGAAGCAGCCCGGTATCTATTGACACATTCATTGTGAAAGCCATCGCTTCAGTAGAAGCTCCTGATACAGTATCTGCCGTTAACTTCGTTCCAGACGCAGCTGGTGCTTTAGGCGGAACATTCACGTTCACATTGCCTTCAAAGAGCATCGACGGCAAACAGATTTCAGAACTCACAAAGGTAACTATATACGATCTTAAGGGGAATGCTCTTGCCACCAAGACTGACGTACGTCCAGGCGAACAGGTTACATTGCAGGTTAAGGCAGCCAAAGGCTTCAACACATTCTCAATCGTTGCAGCCAACGCTAATGGCGAAGGAAGACCTATGGACATAACAAAATATGTTGGTCCTGACGTACCAAAAACGATATCAGACCTGACAACCAAATGGGGTGAAGAACAGAACATTGCCATATTGTCATGGACGAATCCGACAGAAGGCGTACACAGAGGATATGTTGATCCGGCAAACTTCAAATATACTATCTATAAATATGACGTGAACGACTGGCCAAATTATACAAAACTTGGCGAAACCACAGGCGAAAGCGAAGTTGAAATACAGATTATAGACGCTTCTGACGCACAAGACCAGTATATATTCGGCGTAACAGTTTCTAACGATGAAGGTGAATCTGACTACGTGCGTTCAGGACTGGTGATGGGTACACCGTACACACTGCCATACAATGAGGCCTTTGCCGAAGCTGGAGTAGACCATGCACCATACCTCATCGGCGCAGGTATAAACAATCAGGCATGGACCATCGACCCGGGTTATTACAATGCAAAGATTCAACCATATGGACAGGACGGCGCACAGTTGCTGTGTCTCAACACTGGTTCATCAGAAGGCTCTGCATATTTCATCTCTCCGATAATCGACTTCGAGAAAACAGAGAAGCCTATGTTCTCATTCTGGCTGCACCACTCTGACGCAATGCCTGAAACAGCATATATTAAAGTTATGGCTTCAACTGACGGAAGCAAAAACTATGTCGACATCAGCGAAGAGATTAATCTTACCGGCAACAACGGATGGCAGGAGCACATTGTTGACCTCTCAGCCCTGAACGGCAAGAAAGCACAGATATCACTCTATGGATATATGCCTAATCCGGCCGTAAGAATATTTGCAGACAACTGGAGCATCTACGAGGCATCCGGCAAAGACCTCGCCGTGACAGGCATAACACAGCCTTACATGCCGGTAGTGGGCGACACTGCAACCATCAGCGTAACCGTTGTAAACAAGGGTGCAAACGAAGCCACAGGCTACTCTGTACTGTTCAATGTCGACGACATGACCATAGACGAAGTAGATCCGGAAGAGGGCCTGGCAGCAGGAGCATCACGCACATTCACGTTCACTCTGCCTATAACAGCGGCGAAGAAGAACATACTCTACAACGCACAAGTGCTGTATGACGGCGACCAGAACGAAGAGAACAACCTTAGCAGCGACGTAGAACTCGACCCGCGCAGCATGAATCTGCCCGCTCCTACATCACTGACTCTCAGCAATGACGACGAACTGGCATGGACAGCGCCTGAAGCAATGGACGGACGCGAGGTTATGCTCGACTTCGAGAGTCTGCCGGCATTCGCCACAAACGAGATTGCAGGATGGAAGACTGTTGACAAAGATGGTAACCTGTCAACAACATTCATACAATATTACGGCAACTACTGGCCTTATGCTAACCAGCCTCTGGCATGGATGACATGGAGCGCTAAGGAAGCCGGATGTCCCGACGCAGCCGTATGGACTCCGTATGAAGGAGAAAAGTGTCTGATCCACTGGGGTAACTATGGTGCCGACGCTGAAGGACGTCCTAACAACAATCCTGACGACGACTGGTTTATCTCACCTGAGATTAAGGGCGGCACAGAAATTTCGTTCATGACTCTCTCTAACGATGCTACAAGTTCTATCGAGATTCTGACATCTTCGACAGACGACAAGCCCGAATCGTTCACCAATAAGGTTACTGTGGTTGAATATCCTACTGTAAGTACATGGAAGGAAGTCAAGGTAACACTCCCGGCTGACGCTAAGTATGTGGCAATACACACTATCCTTGACGGCTTCGGCATCATGATAGACAACATTGCCTACACAGAAGCAAAGTCACCTGTGCTGAAAGGCTACAAGCTGTATCTCGACAATGCCGTTAACAGCCTCGTTGCTACAAACAGCGCAAAGGCTACAGCCAACGGAACCTACGCGGTAAGCGCAGTTTACGACCTCGGCGAATCTGACCTGTCTAACACTGTATCGGTAACAACCGGTATCGCAGACCTGCAGACATCTGACGTGAAGGTTATGGCTGGCAACGGCTGCATCATAGTAAAGAATGCAATCGGACAAAATGTTGAGGTGTTCACTCTCAACGGACAGAAGGTTGCAGGCAGCGTTGCAGGCGAGACGGCAACTTATCAGGTAGCAAAAGGTGTTTATGTGGTTATGGTAAGCAACAAGCCATATAAGCTGATTGTTAAATAATAAGTTAGAATAACAGAAGCCACGGGGCTGGCACGGCAAGCCAAGTGTCATGACAGCCCCTTACGGCTTCTTTGTTTTTATATATAAAGACATTAAGCATGAAACGACTTTTTATCTCAATAGCCATTCTATTATGCGGCATCTGCAGCACTAAAGCCATACCGGCTGACCCTACGCCAAAGAAAGTGATTCAGCCCGACGGCACAAGTCTTACGGTGCTTATGCGGGGCGACGAGCATCGCCATCTGCTGTTCACCGAAGACGGGTATCCTCTGTTTTTCAACATTAAGACCAAAACCTATGAATATGCCAGACTCGACGGCAGCAAAATAACAGGAAGCGGTCTGGCTGCTGCAGACAAGGACATGAGGAAGACAGAAGCCAAGAAATACCTGGCTTCTATAAATATTGACGCATTTAGCCGCGCAACAGCCGGCAGCGGAATGAGAAAGGCACCTAAGCGAAGCGACTATCTTATTAGCGACTTCCCCACAATAGGACGCCAGAAATCTCTTGTCATACTGATTCAGTTCAGCGACGTCAAGTTCTCGTCTATAGACAACCCTCACCAGTTTTATGACGATATGCTCAACAAGGAAGGCTTCACGTGGAGCAACGGAGCAAACGGCAGCGCACGCGACTTTTATCTGCAAAGCTCTAACAGGCTGTTTGACCCCGACTTCACTGTGGTTGGTCCGGTGACGCTATCAAACAAAGCCACCTATTACGGTTCTGACGACGAGGGACAGGACTTCAGAATGGGAGAAGCTATAAAAGAAGCATGCGAGCTTGTTGACGATGAAGTGGACTTCTCCGAATACGACACCAATGGCGACGGATATGTCGACAACATATATTTCTTCTATGCCGGCGGCGGACAGGCCGACGACCCTAACGGAACAGAACTTATATGGCCCCACTCTGCCATCGTTGAGGAAGCATGGGAGATGAAGCTCGTCTACGACGACAAAGTGATAGGCCATTACGCCTGCAGCAACGAGTTGCGCTATAGTGCAGTTGGCGACCTGCAGCCTTCAGGCATAGGCACATTTGTCCATGAGTTCGGCCACGTGCTCGGACTGGTTGACCATTACGACACTTCATATGGTTACTTCACCTTCGGGCTCGGAGCCTACGACACCATGGCCTCAGGCTCATACAATAACAACATGCACACGCCGCCGCTCTTCTCTGCGTTTGAGCGTGCCGAACTGGCATGGCTCGACTATGACATACTGGACAACAACGCCGACAGCATAACTATGATTCCAAACCTGGCATCGTCAAACAAGGCTTTCCGTGTGAACGTTCCGGGAAAGGACAACGAGTTTTTCGTGCTTGAGAACCGCATACAAAGCGGATTCGACACATACCTGCCGGGACAAGGCATGCTTGTATGGCACATAGATCAGGACAAAGACGCATGGGAGAACAACATCGTAAACATAGACCCGCAGCATCAGCGCGTAGACATTGTTGAAGCTGACGGCATACTGTCGGAAGCAACACGCTCGGGCGACACATTCCCCGGCTTTGCAGGAATAACACAGTATGAACTCACATCGTGGGACGGCGCAAGCCTTGTATCGTTTGATGACGTCACGCTGGACGGCGACACAGCCCAACTGCTGCTTGCCGGAATGTCATTCAGCATGCCTGCACCGGCTACAGTAGACGTGACAGACATAGCCGACAGCAGCTTCGTGTTCTCATGGGCAGCTGTCGAACACGCCAAATATTATGAAGTAAGCGTGTATTGCACCGACGGCAACAGCCAGCGCCTGTATATCGGCGACTTTGACCATAAGCGTTACACATCGCCTGAGACGATAAAGATTGACGGCCTTGTGCCGCTTACCGACTATGTCGTAGCCGTAAGCGCCGGACTTGGCAGCTATATGTCTGAAGAAAAGAATGCTCCTGTGCAGACTCTCGATCTGGCCTTCGCCAAGCGCAAGCCTGCAGGCTTAGCCGCAACAGATGTCACAGAAACGGGATTTAAGGCTAAATGGGAAGCCGTGCGCGATGCCGACGACTATCGTCTGACGGTAATGAAACATGGCTATTCCGATGAACTCTCGGCAAAGGGATACGACTTCAGCAACAAAGCAGAAGGCATGCCTGACACATGGACTTCAACGAGCAGCATGTTCTACTCGGTTTCGGGCTACTACGGCGAAAAGGCACCGTCGCTGCGTCTCTCATCAGACGGCGACTATCTCGTGATTGCATACGACGAGATGCTCATCAGCAACCTTAGTTTCTGGTGCCGCGCAAAGAGCAATACGGAGAAGATATACGTAGAGGCCGACCGTGGCGACGGAGTATGGACCGAGGTGAGTGTCATCAGTCCATCAGTAGACGGAGCCACTGAGCGGGTAAGCTTAGACGAGTGCAAGCAGGTGCGCCTGCGCTACGGACGCACTTCGGGCTTTGTAGTTATCGACGATGTCGTGGCTGAAGGCAAGGTGGTGGAGCGCACACCGGTAAGCGGATACGACGGACTGTCTGTAGGCAACGTGCTAAGCTACGACGTAAAAGGGCTGAATCCGGGAGCAACATACAGCTTCATAATACGTGCAGCACAGAACGGCGAACTGAGCATCAGCTCTGACGAATGTGCGCTGACACTGCCCAACAGCACAGGCATAAGTCAGGCTGTGGACGATTCTGCCACAGGCAAGACTGAAGTGTACGACATCAGCGGACGCAGAATGCCGGCAGGAGCGTTGCCTCATGGAGTGTACATCATTAACGGAAAGAAAGTTGTGAAATAAAAAATATTTAGAGTTATGCAAAGACTGTCAACAATAATACTTGCATTGCTGCTCAGCATAGGCGCAATGGCACAGTCAGGAACGGTGAGCATGGGTTTCTGCAACGGTCAGATGGCCGATGAGGGCGACATACAGCTGAACGGCAAAGGATGGGTGTCGTGCGCAACTAAACTGCCGTCATCCGCCCTCGACGCATATAAGGGCAACAGCATTTCGTCTATACGCGCAGCACTGCTTAACCGCATAAACATCGACACGCTGAAGGTATGGATACGCACCGAGCTCGAAGGCGACAACATAGCCGAGGGATACATCACACGATCTTCTACTCCGGCCGTGAGCAAGGGATGGAACGAAGTGGAGCTGACCGAGCCGTATGAGATAACCGAGAATGCCAGTGACATATACATCGGCTATTCTTTCCATCAGAGAGCCAACGTAGTGGCAGTTTCTATCGTTGGCGAACCCGTGGCAGGCACATCATATCTCAAGATGGGCGACGCTCAATGGCAGGACATAAGCAACAAGGGCGTTATCAGCATGGAGGCAATTATAACGGGCAGCTCACTGCCTAAGCAAGACCTCGGACTGCTATCTGCCACAATAAGTCCGTGGCCACAGAGCGGAGTGAACGCCCTGAAGGTGAATGCCGCCATACACAACTACGGCATAGAGACCGTAAACGGATTTACCATAAAATGCACCACAGGAGAAACTGTCTGCCGGACACACATCGACACGCCCATTGGGCCTACGTCAAGCACGTCGTGCTCGTTTGTCATCGACCCGGGCATCTACACCGACAGCCAGGCCAGCTGGAGCATCGAGATTGAGAGCATTGACAACGGCACAGACGAAAACAGCACCAACAACATGGTTGAAGCGGTGTGTACTTATCTGAAAAACGTTCTCATAGAGGAGTTTACGACAGAGAAATGCAGCAACTGTCCGAGAGTGGCAGGCTATCTGCATACGGCAATGAACTCGAGCAGCGACTACAGCGACAGGGTGTTCGCCGTGTGCCATCATGCCGGCTACTATACCGACGAGTTTACCCTGCCCTGCGACGAGGAGATGCTCTGGCTGTTCAACAACGGCTCCAGCTGCTATGCTCCGGCTATGATGATAAACAGGCAGCCGTATCATGAAACGGGCAACTCTGCCGGCAGCAAGACCGCCGTTTATCTGCCGCAAAGCCCTGACGACATCACGTCGTATATCAACACCGAGATGGAGCTGACAGCAAATGCTGTTGTAGGCATAACGTATGAATTCAATACCGACTCTACAGCGGTTACGGCAAACGTTACCTGCCTTAAAAACGACAACCTGATATGCGCAATGCCACATCTGACAGTATACCTTACCGAAGACGAGGTTAAAAGTCTTTATCAGGAAGGATATGAAGGACAATACTATCAGCAGCACGTAATCCGCGGATACAACAGCACATGGGGTGAGCCTGTAGTGTGGGACGGCAATTCGTTTACATACTCATACACCTTCGACATCGACAAGGCGTGGAAGAAAAACAACATGAAGATTGTAGCTGCACTTGCCAACTATAATCCCGACGACGCCACCGACTGTGCCGTGGAAAATTCGGCGGCCATAGACCTGATAAAGAAAGAGACAACGGGAATAAGCACTGCTGAAGACAACGGCTGTAACGAACCGGCTGAATATTTCAATCTGTCGGGACAGCGCATAGCCAATCCGCAGCACGGCATATTTATCGTGAAATACAAGAATGGCCATACAAATAAAATTCTCAAGTAGCACTATTTTTCTTTGATAATGGTAAAAAAATGGATTTAGAGAAGAAGCCGGGAGCGTGATGTTTCCGGCTTCTTAATTTTGTTTTTCCCCTTTCAACGGCCTGACATGAATAATTACCGAAAGCATATCTAAGAACAATTTTCTGTTCATAAATTCTATATCTAACGCCTAGGCATATAAAACATTCTTCTGCTTTTATAATGTCCTTATCAGAAAGATGAAATAGAAGAATATACCCTGAAAAACCGGCAAAAGCATACCTTTCATGATGCAAAAGGCATGCTTTTACACTGTAAAAGGTGGCTTTTCAGAAAGCAAAAGGTGCATATTGCAAATGATAATTAGAAGAGCATAATTCGGGCGATAACAGATGTGAGTTTTACCCTAGTCAACTTTAATCATGGAAAGATCTGCTTACAGGTCAACCGAAATCAGAAGTTTAACGATAAAGATATAAATAAAAAAGTTTTTATAAGAAACTCATCACTCGTCACATCTAGCCTTAACTCTCTGTATGACAGATGATTAAAGCGTGACGAGTTGGAATTTCAACTCATCACACTCAGAGAAAATTCACTGTAAACGTCTGATTCGGGTTGACTTCAAATAGGATTTTAACAGACGTGTGACGAGTTGCCTTTTCAACTCGTCACACCATAAGTAACACATTTACAGCACTTTACATTGAGATGTGACGAGTGACGAGTTTTCTGCAAAAACTTTTTTATACCGCATTTAGCCAAAACAAGTCCGGGCAAGGACCGGGGTTAACAAGCAATGACATGCATCACAGCTGATTTTCTGAGCCGATGACGGCAAACTGAGCGCAAGGCGACGGCATAAAGATTGGCGCAAAAATTTGACTTTCAAAGAAAAATATGTATTTTTGCATTGGTTAAAAAATTACACTTTGAATTATGGACGTAAAGATAGAAGAGTCGTGGAAACAGCATATTGGAGGTGAGTTTGAAAAGCCTTACTTTGCCAATCTTATCAACTTTGTACACGACGAATACCGCAACCATACGTGCTATCCTCCGGGACGACTTATCTTCAACGCCTTCAACCTGTGCCCATTCGACAAGGTTAAGGTGGTGATACTCGGACAAGACCCCTACCACGAGCCGCGACAGGCTGAGGGACTGTGCTTCTCGGTGAGCGACGGCGTGCCGTTTCCGCCCTCGCTTATCAACATATTCAAAGAGATTGAGAACGACCTGGGCACGCCGATGCCGCAAAGCGGAAGCCTTGTGCGCTGGGCACAGCAGGGCGTGCTGCTGCTAAACGCCACGCTGACCGTGCGCGAACATGCTGCCGGAAGTCACCAGCGGCGCGGCTGGGAGGAGTTCACCGACGCTACTATCAGCGCACTGAGCAGAGACCGCGACAACCTGGTGTTCATCCTCTGGGGCGGTTATGCCCGCAGCAAGGCACAGCTCATAGACAACTCGCGCCACTTGATACTGCAGTCTGTCCACCCGTCACCGCTGTCGGCCAACCGCGGCGGATGGTTCGGCAACCACCACTTCAGCCTGACCAACCAGTATCTGCAGCAGCACGGCATGGAGCCGATAAAATGGTGAAAAAACGACATTATATCACAATAGACAACAAATATGGATTTACCGATAATACAGGTGGGCGACGTGCTTGTGTCGCCCGACATTATAACAGAGCAGTTCTGCTGCGACCTCGATGCCTGCAAGGGCGAATGCTGCATTGAAGGCGACGCCGGAGCGCCTGTAACGATGGACGAGATAGGCGGCATTGAGGATTCGCTCGACACGGTGTGGACCGACCTTTCGGCCAACGCACAAGCCGTGATAGACCAGCAGGGCGTGGCGGACATCGACCCGGAAGGCGAACTCGTAACGAGCATAGTCAACGGCAAGGACTGCGTGTTTACGTGCTACGAGAACGGCTGCTGCCTGTGCGCCTTAGAAAAGGCTCACCGCGCCGGCAAGACAGAGTTCTGCAAGCCCATAAGCTGCGCTCTCTACCCTATCCGCGAAAAGAAACTTTCCAACGGCCTGACCGGCCTCAACTATCACCGCTGGAGCATCTGCGAGGCAGCACGCGCCAAAGGCAAGGAACAGGGACTGCCCGTGTATAAATTTCTGAAAGAGCCGCTGACACGCCGTTTCGGCGAGGAATGGTATGCCGAACTCGAAGCCACCGTTGCCGAGCTGCACAAGGCAGGGATGATATGATAAAGGCCGTAAAAGATATAGACGTCCGTGTTTCTGACATCAGAATCACGGACGTTTTTCATATATAGGCAATAAATGCAGTACGCTCTGAAACAGAATTAACATCAAAGAATGCGTCAACAGCCGATGACATAAAAAACTTTCGGATAACAGAATATAAGGCACATTAAAATAAAAGGCAAAAAGAAGGCCCCGCCGGACAGCAGTTCCGGGCGGGGCCTCACCATAAATAAAAGCCAGACAAATTTACTTCACGATAGTTTTTGAAACCACCTTGCCGTCGGCAGTCTTGCCTGTAACGATGTTGACACCCTTGCGGTAGGTGTTGAGCTTAACACCGTCGGCAGAATAGATGCCTGTAACTGTTATGGCCTGACCGGCCTCAACGCCGTCGATGCCTACAGTTCCTTCAGATGCCTTTCCGGCCTTGCTCAGTCCGCCATACTCGTTGACAGCCTGAATAAGATATTCGTCGCCGTCGGTATAGCTGCAAGATGTGGCAGTGGTGAATCCTTCCACGCTGCCGTTCTTGGTTATAACGTAGCAGATAGCGTAAGGCACGGCATCCCATGTGATGGTCTGCTCAGACTTGCTGATTACCGGAACAGGAGCGTCGCATGCCTCTGTGATAATCTCCGGCTGCCAGTTGTCGTCGCCTGAAAGCACGTTCTTAACAGTGTATTGTGCTGCCTCTTCATCGGTCAGAGAGTTCTTTGCATATCCCTCCACCTTCTGAGTCTTGTCGTCGTCGGCATAATAGTAGTAATAGCTGCGGCGCTGTGACAGGTCTACGGGGTTGCCTTCGCCGTCAACGGTGTTGTAGTCGGCAAAGATAGCCGGTATTGCACCCATCGTCTCATACCATCCTGTGGCAGGTATAGTTACCTCAGCCTTGGTGTTGATGAACACGGTCTTGGGCTGGTCGTGCCACGGGCGTCCGAGCCATACAGAAGTTTCTGAAGGCACGCCGGGAGCGGTAATCACATTGTTCATGAACACATAGCCCCACTTAGAGTCGCTGTTGTGCGACGGAGCAACGATGTATCCGCCGTCCTTGCGCACGATGTTGAGCGTGTCGCCGTCGAAATAATAGTCGCCGTTGTTGTAGATAAAGTCTACCGCACCCTCTATGAAGCAGTTCTTGACATAAGCACGGCAGTGAGAGTCGCTAGGCGTGATCCATGTATCCTGATAGCTGTACATGCCGCAGTTGTTGAACACCAGGCGGTCGTTCTTGGTGTTAAGGGCCAGAGCCTGCGGTCCGGCATTCTGCTCAACGCCATAAGAGTTTACGAAGCTTATGCCCTCGAAGTAGAGGTTCTCGGCACGTGCCACGAATGTAGCGCCTACGTCTACGTGCAGCGCATTGTCGCCTCCGCACAGCTTATCGTCGCTGATAGACACCTTGTTGCGGTCTTGTCCGATGAAATGGAGATAAGGCTTCGATTCAGGCACATCTACATGCTCCTTGTAAACACCTTCCTTGATGAAGATGAGCCACGGCTTTACGCGTCCCTCGGGAGCTGCGTCTACGGCAGCCTGCACGGTTGTATAGTCGCCTGTTCCGTCCTGTGCAACCACAGCATCGTAAACACGTGCCTCGGGCTGCTTGCGCTCCATTGTGGTGAAGGTGAGACTTACGCCCTCGAAGGCGTTGCCCGTGCGGTCTTCAATGGCTCCGGCAGGCAGTGTGAACGTATAGTCAGTAGAATATTTCAGACCAGTATATTTATATACAACTGTCTTTCCGCTTACGGTAGGAACAATCTCCTCACCGTCGAGAGTTGCCTTTCCGTCGTTGGCGGCAGCCACAACTTTCTCGTTGAACGTAAGTATCACAGAACCGTTGGCCGTAACGTCCTTAGCCTTGTCGGCAGGAAGTGTAGACACCAGTTTTGGCGCCTCGCCGTCGTCAACGATGTTTCTGTCAGCCAGCACAAATATTTCTGCAACGGCAGTTCCGTCGAGATTGCTCTCGCTGCCCACGAGCTCTGAAGTCCAGTCGGGCATGAAGCGTATGTAAACGCGGTCTTGTCCGGCAGCGTCGGCAGGCAGGTCGAACTCGCCTTCTGCCCATGCGCGGTAAGGCAGAGTGTATGTGCCAAACTTAGTGTATGTCTGTCCGTCAATGCTGTATTCGGCATTTACAATGCTGTGAGCGTTGAAATCGTCACCAACGGCAGCCGAAAGCTTGATGTTAGAATATTCTTTTGTAGAGAACGAAATCTCGAAATAATACTTCTCGCTGAGATCTCTCCACACGCGTGCGGCATATTTTCCGTTCTGTCCGCCCTTCTCTGATCCGCATGCGAGCCATGAAGAAGTGAGGCCCTCGGCATTGCGCAGCGACAGCAGTCCGGCGTTGTCGCTCTCAGCCTTATAGTCGGCAGCGCGCTCCTTGGCAGGAGTATCGCTGTAAAGGTCCCATCCTACGATATAGTCAGCGCAAGAGAATGTGGCTGTAACCTGCTTGTCGCCGTCCATGCTTATCTCGCGCACTGCGTCGGTAGAGTTGTCTTCCCAGTTGGTGAATGTCAGAATGCGGTTGTTGAGAACAGTGAGCTTCACGTCGGTTCCTTCCTCATAATAGTGAACGCCGTCAACGACATTGCCCTCAGGACTGAACTGAACGAGGTTGGTGTTGGCTCCGCCTTCAAGTGTGAGGTTGAGCGCATAAACGTTGTTTTTGGTGTAAACGGCAGTGAGCGATGTGTTCTCTGAAATCTCGAATGTATAGGGATTTTCGGTAGAAACCACCTCACCCTTGTCGTTGTTCCACGACTGGAAGTGATATCCGAAGTTCTCTGTGGCAGTAACAGTGATGCTTGTGCCCTCGTCGAACTCTGTTCCTGAAGGATTAGAAGATACGTTGCCGGCACCTTCCATGCCCGACTTAACCGACAGGGTGTATACGGGAACGGCAACAGGAGTGCCCTCAAAGTCGGCTGTGATGCTTACGTTGTTGATGGCGAGCTGCTTGCCTGCGTTGAGATTATATACATAAATGAATATCTCGAGCTTGTCGGTGAGCGTTCCGAGCTGCGAAAGGTCGTAGTCGTAGCTTGAGAAAGCCGGGTTTCTTTCAGGATTTACATTCGATGCAATGGCCACTTTCTGGTCGCCGCTTACGGCATAAATGTCCATTGTACCGCCGCTTGTACCACATTTTGCAGCGTTGAACGTAATCTTTTTAGGTGTGAAATTGATGCCTTTCTTGGGCACAACGGCAAAGCTGATGAACGAGTTTTCGTCCAGAGCGTTGTTGATTTTCTCGGTGGGTTCGAGCTTTGACATCACCTCAGGGTCGCACTTCTGTGTGCCGTTGAGCGTAAGTTTGCTGCCGAGCGTGTAGCCTGTAGACGACAGAGCCTCGGGAACAGAAGCCTCGGCAGAGGTAGGATTAGACGCACCCTCGTTGAAAGGCCATGTCACTGTGGCGTCCTTGGCGCTGATGCCCTGTGAGCTTTCGTCCTTTTCGGCGCTCACAGTGAGCTGCTTCAGGTTCCAGTTGCTCACCAGTCCGTTGCCGGCTATGAGACGTACTATCACCTTGTCCTTGTTGTTGGCCGACAGCTTCACGGTGTTTTCGTTGTATATCCACCAGTTGGGGGCTGTGGTGCCCTTGCCGGCATCAATCCATGTCTCGCCGCCGTCGGTTGAGAACACGGCCTCGATGGCAGCCTCAGCGTTGCCGCCGTAGCCTATGGCATAAGTAAGAGAGATGTTCTTGTAGCCCTTTGTGGGGAAAGACACCTCATAATATACATTGTGCTGCGAGGCATCGGTGTAGTCGGTGATGTTGTTTGCCTCGCTGTTCTCAATGCGCATCACCTTGTCGCCGTTGCTGTCAGATACCTGCCAGTATCTTGACTCCGACTGTGCCGACAGCATGTAGCTGCCTTGTTCGCCCTCGAATACGTTGGGATAGAAGTAAGGTGCCTGGTCTTTAAACCATGTTGCACTTATCTCTGCCCACTCGTTGCTGTTGGGCACGTAGACCGTCTTGCCGTCTACGTCGGTTTTGTCATAGCCGCTTGCAAATGTCCATTCTGCGAGCTTAGCTTCCGTCTGCGCCAGGGCACCGGTCGGGAAGCACAGCGACGACAGCATGACGAGCAAGCCGCATAAGCTGATTTTTACGCTTTTCATAATTGTTTACTGATTGTTTTAATATAGAATTTTAGTTGTTTCAACCTTTCCGTCGGCATATTCCTTCTTAACGATGTTAAGTCCGGGACGCATGTTCTGGCGCATTGTGCCGTCTGTGCCGTAGTAAACCGTGCGCACTGGAGCGGCATTCTGTGTCAGCTCTGAGCTGATGCCTGTGGTAGAGTCGACGGCGATGCCGTGTATCGTAACGTCGCTCAGACAGATGGTCTTGCCTGTTGCGGCATTGTTATACCAGGGATAAACGCGTATGCGGAGAGTTTCGCCCTCGTTGACCGACAGCACCGGCATTGAGCATACATACTGCATGTTGTTGGCAGGCATGCTCTTCATCTCGAAGATGTTTACAGGATTGGCGAAGTTTTCTTCCTTCGAATAGTATATCTTGCAGCACATGCCGTTGCCGCCGCAGCCGCATACGAACATCGACATAGAGTCAACCTTGAGCGTGGTGCCCTTTGCCGGCTGAACGGCAAATTCGATATAGCGGGTTGAAACTTCGTCGATTTCACCGGCAGGCCAGCTTTCGCCCTCGATGACATTGCGCTGTGTCTTGCGTGATGCGTCGAAACCTGTCCACTCGGGCCATGTGGTGTTAGTGTTGGGTGCAGAATACTTCTGAAGCGTCATGCCGCTGTACGACTGTCCGAGAGTGTTCATCGGACCTGTAACCTCGCATTCATCGTCTTTCTCAAGGCGCCAGTATGCCTGAACGGGCACGCCGCCCTCGAGCACGATGCTTGTGCCAGTAACGGGTATGGTGATGGTCTTGTCGCCGCTGGTTACGGTTATTTCTTCGTTAATGGGGCCTTCTTCGGCAAACTCGCAGCGTGCGTAGAACGTGCCGATCATGTTGCCTTCCTTATAGCTCATGCTGATGCTGCCCGAATAGCTCTCGCCGTCGGCAGACACCTGCAGGCCCTTGCTTGCCGTAATGGTTACGTTGCCTTCGGCCGGCTGAAGGTCGAAGCCGCTGATCTGAAACTCCTTTACAACGGTCTGTCCCTTGTAAGCCTCGCCGAGGTCGGCCTTCGACGGATTGACGCTGAGGTCGCTCGTCAGGTTGATATACTCGGTCAGGATGCCCTGCTTCTGCAGGAGCTGTGCGCAGAGGCGCGCAATCAGAGTGGCTCCCATGGCCGAAGTGTGGGTGCTGCCGTCGCCGTCGAAGAGCAGTTCGTTGGCCTTGGCGTCGCCGTAACTTTCGTAGAGTTCCTTCGTTGCGGTGGTCAGGTCGATGTAAGAAACGCCCATTTCATCGGCAACCAAGCGCATCTGATAGGGATAGTCGTATGTATGGTCGTCCTCACCAACCTTGTTTCCCTCCTTGATGCCCGATGCAGTGAGCAGCGAGAAGTCGTCGCCCAGGTCGTGACGGCCGTTGCGGCGGATGGTGCTGCCCGTGAAATATTTGCGGCAGATGGCGCCTACGAGCACCGGAGTGGCACCGAGGGCGCGTGTCTCTTCAACATATTTGCGCAGATATTCCTTATAGGTTCCGCTGGCAGTGGTGCCACGATAGTCGGTGGCATCGGCCTTGGCCTGGTCGCCTATGCTCTCGTAGTAGGCTTTAACCTCGTCGCCGTCCATGCCGTCGTTCTTCTCGTCGTTGTGTGCAAACTGTATCAGCACGTAGTCGCCGGGCTGTATCTGTTTCTTGACCGACTCCCAGTAGGCGGCCTCCTCATAGAAACTCTTGCTGCTCGCGCCACTCTTGGCACGGTTGTTCACCGTTACAGCGTCGGTGAAAAACTGCTGGAACATCTGTCCCCAGCCGCGCGTAACGGTTGTCGACTCGCTGTATGTGGCCATCGTTGAGTCGCCGATGGTGTGCACCTTTATGGCCATCATCGACGTTGATACCAGCATACCGGCTGCTAAAAGCGTAGATTTAAAAAGGTTCATAAGTGTAAGTTATTTTTTAAGGTTATAAATTTCGTAGATAGTTTAACGTAGATTTCGGCGGCAAAGATAGTTCTTATTTACCGATGAAATGGGATAAAAATTGTTTAGAAAGGTGGACTTTTCATCATTTCGGGCCTATAAACGCCTGATTTCGGGCGTATTGTTAGTGTGCGGAAATACTGCTGAGATTATGCGGAAAATGGCGGACGGCTTATAACATAACGAGCAAGGGTTTTGTAAAAGGCCACGTTTTACAATGCAAAAGGGCATGTTTTGGCACGCAAAAGGCCGTCTTTTAGAAGGTAAAAGACGGCCTTTTGCAACGCGCTTATTATCAGACAGTTACAGAGGTGATGTTGATATAGGCTGAAAACACTGCATATCAGCCGCGCTGCGAATATTTTTTGCGATAGTCGGACGGCGTCATGCCGGTCTTGGCCTTAAACGTGCGGCCGAAGTATTTCGGGTCGGTAAAGCCTACTGAATAGGCAATCTCCGAGAACGACATGCGGCTCTCAACTATCAGCCGCTCTGCCCTGAGGATGCGCATGTGGCGCACAAAGTCGATGGGCGACATGCCGAAGAGCGACTTCACCTTGCCGTAGAACACGGTGCGGCTAAGGGCCATGGCCCTGGTTATGTCGTCTATCTTGAGTTCGGGGTCGGATATGCGCGGCTCGAGATAGTCGACAAGCCGGCGCGCAAACTCCTTGTCGGCATCGGCAATGCCCGGTGAGTCGGCTTTATATATAAGGTGGCCGTCGCCCGCAGCATTGAGCTTGCTGACGTATGCCTGCTGAAGTTGGCGGCGCTGGCGTATGATGTTGTCGACACGCGACTTCAGGTAAGACACGCTGAAAGGCTTGGTTATATAGTCGTCGATGCCCTCGTTAAGGCCTTCTATGCGGTAGTTGATGGCGGTTCGGGCCGACAGCACCACTATAGGAATGTGGCATGTGTCGGGGCATGCCTTTATCTTGCGTATCATGGTCATGCCGTCCATCACGGGCATCATGATGTCGGTAATGATGAAGTCGGGCTGGCGGCTCTGCGCCATCTCGAGTCCTTCCTGCCCGTTGCGTGCCTCAAACACATTGTAGCTCGACGAAAGACTGCTTACAAGGAAGTATCGCAGCTCAACGTTGTCTTCAACCACGAGCACGGTGATGCGTCCTGAAGCAAAGTCGAGACCGCTTACGGTGGCAGCAGACTGCGGCATATTGTCAGAAACGGCCATTTCATCGGAGTTTTGTGGCGCTGCATCCACATCGTCGGCAGCGGCATCGAGCTTCTTCAGGTCGAGCGACTTGTTCACGAGTTCGAGCATGCGCACGGAGTTTTTCTTCACAAATTCGAGATATGTACGGGCCTTGGCCGACAGCGGTTCCTCGCTCAGCACCTGACCAACGGGGCCGTCGATGAGCGTCAGAGGGGTGCGCAACTGATGGGATATGCCCGTGAAGAAACGCAGCTGACGCTCCTTGAGCCGCTTTTCCATTGCAACATTGCTGCGCAGGCGCCACACGTAGAACAGCGAGAATATGACGGAAAGACCAACAAGCACATACAGGAGCATGGCCCAGCCTGTCTCCCAGAATGTGGGATGAACATATATCTTAAGCTCGCGGGCGTTGTCGGTCCACACGCCGTCGGAGTTGGTGCTCTTCACCACGAGCGTGTATTTTCCTGCGGGAATGTGGCTCAGCGACGCGCTGTGGCTCATGCCCGTGTAGCTCCACTCGCTGTCGAGCTCCTTTATCCTGTAGGCATAGCGTATCAGGCGGTTGCCGTCGTAGTCGAGCGCCGAGAAGTAGACAATGGCGTTGCGCTCGCCTGCCGGAATCTCGAGCACGGTCTTGCCGAGTATTGGCGTTATCTGCTGCTCGCCCTGAAACTGCACACCGCTAAACACTATCATGGGCTTGTAGCGGCTCTTCTTTATCTGACCGGGACGGAACGACAGGTAACCACCGATGACACCGAGGAAAATCTCGCCTCCACGTGACGACACATAGGGCTGCGCCTCGGTGAAGCCGATGTCTTCTTCCCAGTCGTTAGAGCCATAAATCTCATATTGGCCGGTCTTCTGATACAGCTTGTCGAGGCTGCTCTCGCGCACAAGCCACAGATTGCCCGCAGCGTCTTCGACAACAGCCTGTATGGTGCCTTCCTCATGCTCTATGCCCTCAACGCGCCTGAACGGGATGTTGTCGCGAAGCAGACCTGACGCCTGTGCAACCTGAAAGCCGCCGCCCATGGTGGTGGCATATATCCGCCCCGACGACCTGCTGACATAAGTGTTGAGCACGTCGGAGGCAAGCAGCGACGTGGTGTCGCCCTGAATGTGCGTCGTATAGTAATATCGCATCGACGAAAACTTGTCTACACGATGCGACATGGTAACAATGCCGCCGAACGTTGACGCCACCATTATTCCGCCGGGGGCGGCTGATATGCGGCGCATGCGGTTGTAAGCCTTGTCCTTGAAGGGCGTCATCACGTTGTTGCCGTTGATGAATGCCATGCTGCCGCCGGGCTTCATGGCTGCAATGTTGATGCCTCCTCCATAAGTGGCCACCCACATACGGCCGGCGTCGTCTTCGCAGAAGTCGTATATGCTGTCGCAACTCAGCGACCATTTGTCGGTGTAGCTCCTGGCATAATGCGCCAATCCGTTTCCGCCGCGGCCTCCATACAGCACATATATGCCGCGGCCCTTAGTGCCAATCCACACATTGCCGTAGCGGTCTTCGCGCAAGGCGTACACGCCCTCGTCGGTAAGACGCACCGGCACACCGGTCAGCTGGCCGTCGGGCGAGAGATACATCATTCTGCGGCTTACGGCATCGGTAACGGTTACATAGCCGTTGTGCATGCCTGTCCATATCCGTCCGCTGCGGTCTTTCATCACCGAGCGCACGTCGGCATCGCGCACCGTGGGGGTAAACTTGAAGCGATAATAGTTAAAATTAACAAGCGTAAGATTGTGATTGCCCGTAAACCAAAGGTTGTTCTGCGCGTCCTTCTTATATTTCAGGATGTAGCTTACGGGCAGACGGTTGCTGTTTTCGGCATTAAGATTGTAAGGAACGAGACATCCGCGGGCTTCATCATAATAAGAGAATACGCCGCCGTTGGGTATCACCCACACCGTGTGGTTGTCGTCTTCATGAAAAACAGGATAACGGCTCGTGGTGCCCATCCATCCGTCTGCTTCCGACTGAAGCCATCGAACGCTGCTTCCGTCTGGCGAAACAAGACTAACACCCGGTCCTGAAGAAAATGCCCAGGCACGGCCCCGACTGTCGGTAAACACCTTCTTCACATCGGCAGACGGCTGCGAAGGATGCTGAACGGACACAAGACGAAAACCTGACGTGCGAGTGCTGAACACGAGCAGCCCCTTGTCACAGGCCAAGGCAAGCTTGTCGGAACCGAAGCGGAACATGCCGTTTATCTTTGTTACCGGTGCAGGAACGCTGATCATGCGCAGCCGGTCGGAATAAACGCCGAAGCGGCCGTCGCGCGATGCGAAATAGACCTTGCGCCCCACATGGCACATATACTCAAACTTGAAAGGAAGAAGCACCTTGCTGCCGTAAAGCCCTACGCCGTTGTCTGCAAACACCCACTCGCGCCCGTTTCCGTCGGCCATTACTTTTCGTATAGGCCCCCGATATATCGTCTTGCGCGTGTCGATAAGACTTACGCCGCCGTGGTTCTTTATCTTGCCCTCATCTATGCGCAAGTTAATGTTGCCGTCGCCAAGTACCCATGCATGGCCGTTGGGCAGCGATATAATGTTGCGCACCGGAAACTTATGTCTGACCTTGTTGCCGACAAGCACGTCGAGGTCAATATAGCGGCATGTTGTGCAGTCGAACAGATAGGCCTTGCCGTCATAGGTGGAACACCAGATGTCGCCGCAGGAGTTTGGACGGATAAACTTAAGGCGGTTGGAAGTAAGCACCTGGCCCGCACCGAAGTGCTCGCGGAAACGGCTGAACTTATAGCCGTCGTAATTACATAGTCCGTTCCATGTTGAAACCCACATCATGCCATCATCCGAAAGCCCAAACTCCGATATGTTGTTGGCAGGAAGTCCGTCATCAATGGTAAACGTCCTGACCTTGCAGTATGGCTGCGAAAAACAAGACGAAGCCGTGGCCACAAGCAAGAATGAGGCCGCAAGAACATAAGTAATGATAGGTTTTAAGTAGATTTTCAACATATTCGAATTAAGAAACAAGCGCTGCAGGCAAGTAGGACAAAGCCATGCAGGCGGCCGTCGGCCGCCTGTCCATTACGACTTACGGTAGGACATGGGCGACATACCGACATGCTCCTTGAAATATTTTCCCATGAACGACTGGTTCGGGAAGCACATGTCCTGCGATATCTCCTTTATGCTCTTTGTCGTGTTCTTCAGCAAGACACGCAGCTCCATCACAACGTAGTTGTCTATCCAGTCGTTAGGAGTGCGACGGCTAACCATCTTCACCGTCTCTGAAAGATACTTGGCGGTTATGCACATCTCATGGGCATACCATCCAACTCTTCTCTCCGAGCGGTAGTTCTGCTCTACCAGACGGATAAAGTCAGAGAATATGGCTTCGGCACGCGTGGGCTTCTTGTCTGACCTGAGCTGTATTCTGTATATGGCATTGCTAAGGTCGTAAATCAGCAGATATTAGCATCCTGACCACATCACGGCGGAAAGGCCTGCTGCCGTCGTCAACCCTATTCTTTATCATTGTGAAATAGTCGACCACATCTTTAACCTCGTCGGGCTGAAGCATGAAGACAGGATGACTGCGCGAGAAGAGAAACAGAGAAGACAGCTCATGAAAGCCCTTAACAATCTCATGAAAGAAATCGTAAGACATCATGATGGCTATTCCCTCAACATCGTCGCTCCTCTGATAATTGTCAACAACCTGACCTTCGTGTATAATCATGGCCTCACCTGCATGCACACACTGTTCTACGGTGTCGGCAGTATAGCGGAAGCTGCCCTGCAGGCATAGTCCGATAATCAATCCCATGTTGCGGCTCGGCTCACACGGGACCGGCAATTTTCCAAAATTGTCGAACAATATAATATCATCGTCAATACGGCTGAAGTTATATTCCTTAGCAACCGAAAACGTTGAAACAGATATTAATCCCTTTTGTCCCATTTTTCCAAAATTTTGTCTTGCAAAGATAACAAAATATCAGCCACCATCAAATTAAAATCAAAAAATAATCATTGTATCGACAAGGTTTATTTTTTCCATAATATAAGGTGTCAACACCCTTTGCCAAAACCTTACCGGGCATTACACAGATAAAAAATCCTGACATGGTCATACATCACAAGGAAACTGACATGAGAAGCCAAAGCAACAACTCACAAACCGACGGCTTCACAAGAAAATTATATTCAAAAAAAATATAGCAAATGCCCTTCACGACACAGCGTAAAAAAGGCAACATATAGAATAAAGGCATGCAAAATAATGTAAATCTTTCTATTTTAAAGCATGAATTATCACCATACAATTATATACAAAAGTCGATATTTTATATGTAAACCACCAAACACGCCTGCGATATGTTAAATAGCATTTATATATATTCATCTTTGGCATCACTTTTGCCTGCCCCATACATGCCCGTGATTAATGTATTATTAACACTTATTTGCGCCTCCTGCATATTATTACCATCTAAAAATATCTTTATTTTTGTATCATCAAAAATACTAATTCAATCATTTTGTTTTTATTTTACGCTATATATCGTCTAGATATCATAAAATCACCACATCTTATATATTAAGCACATTTATTAAAATAATTTAATTTTATCATATTTATTACAAATAATCATTACTCTTATAAAATAATTTTGTATCTGTTGCAAACAGAAACTAAGAGCAGCATATAAGTTTTCTTACTTGTTGCTATAAATCTATGCAAATTAAAAACCCTTAATTCCGCAACTGTTTCAATAAATCGCTTGTCGGACTCAAAATTGTC
>ENA-OPBO01000318-OPBO01000318.1-human-gut-metagenome-genome-assembly--contig:-NODE-318-length-42529-cov-9.182088_pt1 | contig 42529 bp, 38 predicted proteins | sample MGYA00241071_ERZ501458 | MGnify/ENA primary metagenome ERZ501458 (study PRJEB25962, sample SAMEA2042509) | human gut metagenome | biome: human gut; feature: human-associated habitat; material: faeces... | reverse complement strand
CGCCGGACGAATCCGATCCTGCGATGCTCAATACCGGTGGCAATGTGCTAGTCATGGTAACTCTCCTTATTAGGCTCACTGATTCATTGATTATCTTCACTGAGCTCACTGATACAGTGTAGAACCACCCTTGCGGAACTTCTCGCTCATCTCAGCGGGCTTGTCGATTTCCTGTACGACGGACTACTTCACACGCGGCGCATAGCCGTGCTTCGCGTCGCCGCGCACCGCCTTCCAGCGCGTCACCATTTCGCGGGTGGCCGCTTCCGGATCGTCGGCACCGGCGATCGCGGACACCACGAACCAGCCGGCCGCCTTCGAACGGGCCAGCATCTCCATATCGTCGGCATGTACGCCGCCGCCGACCACTACCGGGAACTCGCTCGCCGCGCAAATCGCGTTGATCTGTTCCTCGTCAAGCGTGTGCCCGGAACCGTCGTTGCCGCCCACGGAAGCCTCCGGCTTGGTGGTGGACACATGTAGCGGGCCGGCGCCGATGTAGTCGATGCAGCCGCTCGGCAGCTCGTTGATAAGCTTCACCAGACTTTCGGTCTCGGCGGACAGGCCCACGATGGCATCCTCGCCGAGCAGCGCGCGAGCCTCCTGCGGTTCCATATCGGTCTGGCCGATATGCACGCCATCCACCTTGATGCCCTTGTCGCGCGCCTGCCACACCACATCCACGCGGTCGTCGATCACAAACGCCACGGAATCGGACTTGCCGCTGTTCTTGATGACCTGCGCGATATCGCGGGCCATTTCGGTGATATCCTTCGCATCCGCGTTCTTGGCGCGCAATTGGATGAACGTCGCGCCCCCACGCAACGCGTCATCCACCACATCCGTCACCGGCCGGCCCTTGCAATCCTGCGGACCGACCACGAAATACGCGCTCATATCAAAGCAGTCGCGCATCGAGGCGAATGGATAATTATTCATTGGTTTCCCCTTTGTTGTTCTTTGGGTAAGTGCTCCAGAAGAAGTCTTGTTATTTTCCGTTTATTTTCCGTCGCACCGCACTGAACGTATATATTCCGTATATACGATTGCGATGGTGCGAAACCATCCACGGAACGTTGCGGTCAGTTGGTTTCGATGATGCCGGACGCGGCCACCTGGTCGGCGGTGACGTTCCACAGCGCGTCGAGCAGCGCCACCTGGAACGAACCGGGGCCATCGGATTTGACTTCGGCGATTTCGGACGCACGATCATACAGCAGCGACGCGGCAAGGGCGGCGACCAGCGGCTCGGCCACGGCAAGATACGTTGCGGTCACGCCGCCGAGCGAACAGCCGGCGCCGGTGATCTTCGTCATCATCGCGCTGCCTCCGGGCAGGCGGAACGTGCGCTCGCCGTCGGTCACCAGATCAACCGCGCCGGACACCGCAACCGCGCCCTTGCCGACGGGGGAGTGCTTCGCCAAATGGCGGGCCACACGTTTGGCCGCGTCGATGGCCGCGTCGACCTCGTCAACGGCCTCCACTCCAGCCGGACGCGTGGTCGGATCAGTGCTGTCGGCGTCGGCCAGCCCCCACATCGCATCAAGCGCGATGACCTCGCTCGCATTGCCGCGCACAATGGTCGGAGGCGCGTCACGGAACGATTCAAGAATGAACGTGCGTGTTTCGCCAATGCCCGCAGCAACCGGGTCTAGCACCCACGTCTTGCCGTTTTCGTGCAGTTTGCGCGCGATTTCCGGCAGCGCGTCCTTGAAGAACGGCAGCAACGTGCCCACGTTGATGTAGTTCGATCCGGCGATTTCGGCGGTGGCGATCACATCATCCGGCAGATAGCTCATGGCCGCGGTGCCGCCCGCCGCAAGCTGTGCGTTGGCAACGAGATTGATGGTCACGAAATTGGTGAACGACTGCGCCAGTGGTGTCTGCTCATGCACGTCCGTGACGGCTTGTTTGATGGCGGCACGCAATGTGCCGAGTGCGTCATTGGCGGATGAGTCATCGCTCATGATCTGCTCCCTACGTTGGTCCTAACCAACAGGTTCAAAGGGTCAGGCGTTCATGCCTATCTCAGCTTGATGGACTTGGCCATCAAGCACCCCCGCATGTTTACAACAGTGCTTAATCTATCTGCGTCCCTTGACAGGCGCGATTCCGTAGGTGATTTTGGGCTTCCGTAGGTGGTTGCTGCCGGATAAGCATCGGCGAGATGCCTGGAATTAGGCGTTTGCTCGTGTCCGGATTCGAAGCTGACCGCCTACGGAACGCAAAAATCACCTACGGAACGCAGTCAGTCGCTTTGCGTCGTGTCGATGACGTTGCTGCAGTATGCCGTCCTGCCGGCAGTCACGTCGGCGTAGAAGCGCTGTTTTTCATCGATGTAGGCGATGGCTTTACGCAGTTCCTCCATTGCGTCTCCAGATGCTCGCGTTTTTCGGCAAGGATTTCCTGACGTTCCGGTATCGATGACTCACCTTCAAGACAGAGCTGCGTGTAGTGCCGCATCTCCTTGATGCCCAGACCGCAGCGTTTGAGGCATGTCAGGTCGTTGATCCATGCGATGCATCGCGCGTCGAAGACGCGTCGGTTGTTCTGGTCTCGTTTGAGACCGGGCACGAGTCCTGAATTGCAATAGAACTTCAATGCTTCGTAATTCATGCCGGTTAGTTTGCAGGCCTGCTTCATCGTATAGGTTTTCATGTTCTTATGGAGTGGCACTGCCGTGATTGCTATACGTGGCTCCTTTCGGACGCTGCGCGGCAGGACGTTCGGCGGGTGCCGCCGGATGGGGTCGGGCTTGAGGCGCATTGTTCTTTTTTGTTTGTACCTATCATGTCACATTTCCGGTTATTAATACCGGTAGATAGTACCGGCGTGCCGTAATTTGACCGGTAGCAGCTACCGGATTTTATCTTGGGGGTCAGAACGGCATACATGCCGGCACTGAATACCGACGAATTTATGGAAGGAAAAACAGTGGAATACGTGAAACTTGCCAACGGTGTTGAGATTCCGAAGATCGGATACGGCGTCTTCCAGATCAGCAAGGACGATGCTCCTCGCTGCGTGCGCGAGGCCATCGAGACCGGGTACCGCCATATCGACACCGCACAGTCGTACTTCAACGAGGCCGAAGTCGGCCAAGGAATCAAGGATTCCGGTATCGATCGTAAGGATCTGTTCCTCACTACCAAGATCTGGATCAGCAATTACGGCTATGAGAACACGCTGAGGTCCGTCGATGTGTCCTTGAAGAAGCTTGGCACCGACTATCTCGATCTGGTGTTACTGCACCAGCCGTTTTCCGATACCTACGGCGCGTGGCGTGCACTCGAAAAGCTCTACAAGGACGGCGTGATCCGCGCCATCGGCGTGAGTAACTTCTATCCGGATCGTCTGGCCGATATGGTCGCCTTCAATGAGATCGCCCCGATGGTCGATCAGGTCGAGACTAATCCGCTCAACCAGCAGATCGAAGCTCGCAAGAACATGGTCAAGCGGGGCGTGGCTCAGGAAGCATGGGCTCCGTTCGGGGAGGGCATGCAGAACATGTTCTCCAATCCCACCCTGGCCAAGATTGGCGAGGTACATGGCAAGTCCGTCGCGCAGGTGATCCTGCGTTGGCTCACTCAGCGCGACATCGTCGCTCTGCCCAAGTCCACGCACAAGGAGCGCATGGAAGAAAACCTGAACATCTTCGATTTCCGGCTCTCCGACAGCGAGATGACAACCATCGCGGGCCTTGACACCAAGACCAGCATGTTCTTTCGCCACGACACCCCTGAGGCGGTCGACCGCTTCGTCAGTTATGTCAAGGAACGTGCCGGCCGCGAGTGATTCCGGCCCATGACATGGTCGGTGCCGGCAGCACTGTGTATCTGGGCTTCCCGATTTGGTGGATGGCACCTGTTTGGCTGGTGAACGATTCCGTCAAATCCAACGATTTCGCAGGTAAGACGATCATTCCGTTCTGCACTTCCGCCAGCTCCGATATCGGCAACAGTGCATCCACGCTCCAGAAAATGGCAGGCAGCGGTACATGGCTTACCGGGCACCGTTTCTCGGAATCTGTTTCCGAGAAGGACGTGACCGATTGGCTGATTTAGTCCAAAAACGGCATCGCCGAATACGAAGACATGGGGCGACCATTGTACGTTCGGCTGCAGCATTTCGTGTGCTGAATAGCAGGTCGCCTCTTCCACGCTCTTTTGAGTATTCCATCCGAATGTTTATGCCGGCGTGGAAGTAGTAAGTGGTATGTGTGCTGTCCTGCTCTGCAGGAAGACATGGCTGGCATTTTCATTATGATGAAAACGTTATTAAAATATCGAATTATTTCCGATAATCATTCCACGAGATGGGCTTCCCCGTATTATTTCCTGAGACGTTTGTGATGCCCCTATGTATTTGCATGCGGGGATAGAATTGTTGACGGAAGAGAACCGTGAAAGGAATGTGCGTTGGCGAGAAATGGCGGGAGTCGAAGGAGGCGGGGCGGTCTTTGCGATAGGTTGTTCGGCGATTTCAGTGCAAAAAAGTTGCGTAAGGTGTTGTTTGGCGCTGTTGCGGCAATTGTCACTGTTGCAGTTGTCCTGTTTGTGTGGAACGGTGTCGTTAAACCTGTTTTTGACAATGCAAGGACCGAATCTACCATCAGTGTGGAAAGCCAGTTGCAGGCGGCTGTGAATATCGACGATCTATCGACCGCGAAATTCCATTATGGCGGTGTTGCTGTAAAGAAAGACAATGCTGGTAAGGACAAGTGGCATGTTGCATATGAGGCGACGGTGACTGCTGGCGTCAAGATGAGCGATATCACGTTCGAAGTGGACGATACCGCGAAGACCGTCACTCCGATTCTGCCGAAGCCGACTATTGGGGACGTCGTGGTTGATAGCGGCAGCCTCGACTTTTTCGAGAACAATCCGTCCGTTGAAATTGATGAGGTGATCAAGCTTTGCAAGCAGGATGCGCAACAGGAAACCAAGACAAACGGAGACATTATTTCTATTGCTGCCAGCAATCTTGAACAAACTGTGGATGCGTTGACCAAGGATCTCGTGGAAGCAAAAGGATACAAATTGCAGAAGGCCGAGACCGTAAAACTCACTAAGGAGACCGCGCATGCTGACGAATAATCGTTCCATGAAACGTGCGATTGCCGCATTATGTGTTGCTACGCTTGCATGTTCTGCTGTAGGGTGCGGCGAGGAAAAGAAAGAAGCTATCCCAACTTTCTCGAATGCCACGTATATCGCACAGATGGCCACATTAAAATGTTATTACCACAACACGGCCAAGCTCAGTCATGAGGGATCGTGGTTCTTCAATAATGGCTACAAACGTATGTGGATGGAATACAGTGGCATCGTGAAGTACGGTATTGATGCCGATAAAGTAACAATTAGTCCAGATGCCAACGGTCATAAAGTAATCATTACCGTGCCTCCAGCTCACGTGTTGGATGATCCGGACGTAAATGAGAAGTCGTTCAGCAAACCGCTGGTGAGCACTGGTTTCGCCACTTCGATTACCGCCGAAGAGAAAACGGAAATGTTTGATAAGGCCCAGCAAAGCATGCTGAAGCAGGCGAAAACCGATTCGGCGTTGCTTGCCCAAGCCGAAGCTCGCGCGTGGACTATTCTAGAGCAGTATGTGCGCAATGTGCTTGGCGACGACGCGAAGAACTGGACTATCGAATTCAAGGATGTGCAATAGTCGCCAAGCGGAAACCGACTCACATCACCCGCAATTGCCATCGTGGATGGCTGTGGCCAGCTGGTCGCTGTGCGCATCCATCGCGTATTCGGCGACACCCTGCTGCTGATTCGTGATGCGGTCGCGATCGGCCCCGAAAAACAGCACCGAATAGGAATTCGTCACCGCCTCCGTGCGGTCGGACGCAATCTTCGGCTGTGTGGTGCCGCAGGAGATCATGATCGAACGGTGCGAAAGTTCGTGCTTGACCATGTCCACCAGCCAGGGGCTTCGCGCGGTCTGCGTCCAATCCGGGTGTGTGGTGAGGATATGCATGATATCCCGCTGCGAGCGGTCGGGCATCTGGCAGTAATATGCCGCCACGAATCCATTCGGATTCTCGCCTGACTGGCCGCCGCAGTTGAATTCCATGGTCTGTTCGATCTGTACGCCCATCGTCGATGCCACGTTCGTGGCGAGCGTGTACCACCCGGCCGGATCGAGATCGCCGTTGCGTTCGGGCACGGCGATCGCAGCCGCTGCAGCTTCCGAGTTATGCAGATTGCTGACCGCGGCCGAGACCTGCTGTTTCACGTCCGAGCGCAGTTTGTGCAATGATCGCAGGTCGGTGAGCATCTCCCGCATCGATGCGTACTCGCGCTGTTTGCCGTATCGATCGATGAGCTCGTTCACCTGCGTCGGATCGTCCACCTGCAGCAGCCATTGCGCCGCATGCTGGCTGAAATCATCCGACATGGCCGCGTCGACCGCGCTGAGCAGTTCTTTGGTCTGTGCGTCGAGATTATGGGCCGCCACACGCATGCTGTCGATGATGGTGCGCTGCTGGTTGCGGTACAACAGCCCGATGATGCGTTCCTGCGGATTGTCCGACAGCAGATACTTGATCTGCTTGGCGTCGGCAAGCCGGTCGTAATCGTCCATGCACTGCTGCACGGTTTCGATGTGCGCGGCGAATCGGTCCGGATCATCCAGGCCCTGCGCGAACGTGATGCTGTCCTGCGCGGTCTGCCGGATGCCTTGCATGGTTTCGATCTGCGGCTTGACATTGCCGGCCGCTTCACTGGTGGTGGCGTGCAGGAAATTGGCGACGCCGGCGATGACGGCAAGCACGACGAGCACGCCCACGATGCGTAGGACATTCCGCCGGCTGCGTGAATTCGGGTTGTGGTACAGCATGTCTCCAGCCTATCTTGTGTGATGTGTCGATGTTCCGTTTGGTGTTGTTTGGACGGCATATGGATTGGCGCCCATTTCCAAGAGATGTAGCTGCGTCCTTTATAGGCATTCTTGAAGTGAATGCGGTTTGCCGAGCCATGGGCAGTACGATTGCTCATATCGCGCAGACGTGAATAATTCGGTATCGGGGCAGATCTGATGGCAGAAATCAAGATTGATTATTCGTGCGATGCAGAAAGCCGTCACCGTAAGCGCTTTCCGTTGTTTTATTGCGGCCGCAGCAGATAGAACCGTGCCTCCGGTGACCCAGGAATCGTCAATTAGCAGGACGTGTTGAAGCAATGACTGATTGTATTCTTCAGCGAGGGCAAAGGTATCGAGGCTGAGTCTTCTGGCCTTTGATCCTGTGGGAACAAGCTTGATCTCAGGAATGCCCGCCATGTAAGGGTATACCAACGCGTTAAGGGGGTGACGTTGATTGTCACGAGGCGCGCCCTGTGTGGATGGCACTGTTGCCCATGCTGTCACATCCCGTCCTCCGCAAAGTTTGACGAGACATTTTCTGTGCACGATTAGAGCGTGCATCAGCATGTATTTCAGGACGTTTATGGCTTCTGTATTAGTGCTGGATGCTTTGTAATCGTACATGTACTTGGTCATCTGGCTGGCGATTTTTCGCCCGGAATATTCGGGTGCATACACCATCGCTCTAATGGGGTAGGGGAGAAGCTGAAGAGAGCCTAGGTTTTTGGCACGGGCATGGTTCCTATTGCACTGGAGGCATAGATCATAGTTCGGGCTTTTGGGCCCTCCGCAAATACGGCATATGTGGTTGGAAGGATCCGAATAGATTACGTTCGAGGCGAAACCTCCGACCAACTGATTCAGATTGTGCTCGACATTCCTGTAGACGGATAAGGTATCGGTCATGCCGTCAGTCCTTGCGCCATGTGAATGCGCTGCAGCATTTCATCCGCATCGGAGTTGATGCTTTTGATTTCACGGAGGGCTTGTTCGACTTGTTCCACACTATCCACCACGTAGACTCCGGGCTTTCCCACGTATGTTTTGGCCCATTCCGTGCTATCTACTACATTCCGTCGGATGATAACCGGTCGCCCATGCTGTAGGGCCTTTCGTGCCTGGATTCTTGTGCCGGAATATTCGTGCGCTTCAACGATCACAGTGGCGATGCCATAGCCTGACATGAGTGTGTTGCGCATAGGGAAGGTTTTTCTCGTCGGTGCTGTATCGGGGTAGAACTGAGAGAATACTAAGCCACGCTGTTCGATTTCATGTTGAAGGTCCTTGTTCGACGGCGGGTACTGACGGCAGATTCCCGTACCGATGAACGCCACGGTTCGGCCTCCCGATTCCAATGCTGTGGTATGGGCGAAGGTGTCGATCCCTTCTGCCAGGCCTGCGATTACGGTTAGTCCGTTGTCGACAAGCATATGCGCGGTTTCCTGTGCGAATGCCATACCTTCCGGAGTGCATTTGCGCGAACCGACAACACTGACACCCAGTTCGTTGGTTTGGAGTTTGCCTTTGTAGAAGAGAAATGGGGGAACGTCGATTATCGATCGAAGACGTTCGGGGAAATCCGCATCTAGGACGTTCAAAAAGTCAAGTCCGCGGTTATTCCAATCAGTGTATTCGGCTTCTGCGAGCCGCCATGCGTTTTCCAATTCAGTACGGCGTGAAAGGTGTTCGATTTCGGATGATTCGTTGAACAGCGTTCCTTGCTCGAACGATGCATCGTCCTTCTCGAAAAGCGGATATGTCACGGGGTCGATGGCGTTACGGTAAACCTTTATGGCGTTGCCTGCAATAATGCACTGATTGGCTATGGATGACCAAGTATCCGGCTTATGACAGGCTCGGAGCAAGGCCAGCAAAGCTATGTTGTTCTTGTCCTGCTCGTTCAAGAATCAAGCACCTCCCCATGCCTTTACGATGTTGAATTATCAATATAGATTAACAATTTCGATGAACATTTAGCTCGACTTGCTTTCCAAGCATGAAGAGCACAAATGCTATATGCGTGGCGTAGCGCGTTTCACTTGACCGGTCAATAATTCGGTTGCAATCTGGTTGGGGAACAAATGCCGTGCTTACCGCCGTTTGGCTCCATCCGGCCATGCGATGCCGGTGTCAGGGGAGTGCAGGACGTTCTTGTAGATGTCGTTGCGTACGTAGATTTCCACGGAACCGCGCGACCGCTGGTCTTTCCATGGCGTGACGGTTTCGGCGATGCGTATTTTCGTGTAGTCGTTCCGGTCATAGCCGAGGGCGCTGAAGAAGAACGGCTGATAGATGGTGTCGTAGAATTCGGGTTCGCCCCATGATCTCCAGGTTTCGATGTCTTGTTTGCCGGCATAGGGGTCTATGCACCATTCCCAAGAGATGTAGCTGCGCCCTTTGTAGGCATTGGACATGAGCGTACGCTTGAAGTACGGGTCGGCGGTGACCAGTGTTCCGCTCACCCACGATGTGTAGTCGATGCAGTCCTTGCCATCGGCGCAGTAGCCGCCTTGATTGATTCGTTCCTTGACATCCGGGGACGCATTCGTGGAATTGATGCGAGTCCAGCCAGCCATCCAACGGTATTGCTCCAGATGATTGGTCTTGATGAACGAGGCCACCGTCCGGGATGAGGAATACTCGTATCGTATGTCGCATATGCTGGCGTTGATCGTCCAATACACGCTGATTAGCATGGCACCTAAAGCGAGGGCCTTCAGCATGATGAGATAGTTGCGCGCTTTCTTCACCCCAAGCTTGCCGGCGAATTGGTCGGCCATGGTGGCGCACCAGGCCGGCCAATCATCCACGCCGATACGTCGTTCGTCGCAGTCAATCGCGAGCACCGCGATGAAGAATCCCAGCAGGATGCCCAGATGGTGCATAGAGAAATGCTGCGCGAACACCAAGCACATCACTGTGTACGAGCTCAGCAGCAGCATTGCGTTGTGCCGACGTCGGCTGATGTGGATGAGCGGGGCCCACATGAGGCATGACACGGTTCCCGTGTACAGCAGTGTCGGTGATAGGCCGATGAATACCAGATTCGTGTCCGACACCGTCGAGGTGAATAATGCTTCGGCCGGCAGCAGCAGCCAGGAATTGCAGATTTGTATCCATAGTGGTGCCGGCTGTGTCATGCCGGAGATGTCGAAATTGCCGGAATACACGTCTTTTGCGGGCATCACGTCGATCAGTATGGCCATCGCCGCCGCGAGCAGCGCCAGCAGCGCGATGAACCGTCGCCGGTTACGTATCAACGAGTGTTCCTGCCAGACGAACCGCACTACCCAATTCGCCGCGAACATGCCGGCGATTACCAGTCCATATGAACTGGTCAGGCACAGCAGCATCATGCTGAGCGCTTCGCGCCATGGTTTCTCGTCGCGGGTTTTCCAGTTGATAGCCACCAGCAGCATGGCGGCGACCATCAGCGCATAGGGGCGCGACGTGACGCCGTACTGATAGCACAGGAAATAGGAGAACGGCAGGATGACTTTGAATGGTTCCGGCAGTTTGGTTTTGAATTCCAACAGCCAGATCATGAGTGTGGCGCATGTCAGATTGATGCTTTTCAGACCGATCTCGTAGGGTACGCCGAGTTTTGCGGGTGCGGCGAGCATCATCCACCACAGAGGCGGATGCCCCTCATAGTGTGGACGTTCCAGAATCATCTCCCGCCACGAGCAGTCGCGCGCGATGAGCCAGGCTTGCGCCTCGTCGAACCATGGTTCGTGGAAACACATCACCGTGCCCACCACGATGACATACGCCGCGAGCACGATGCAGTGCAAACGATGCGGCGTGAGCCAATGCCGAATTGCGTCGCATCGTGTTCTGTTGTCTGTGGCTGCTACTGTTGCAGAACTCATGTTTCCTGTTTCCCGTTGCGTTCGAAATACGCGCGATTGCTGCGTGACTTTGCGATTATTGCGTGGCCGCGCATGGATCATGGCGGTTCCGTCATATTCCATGTTGCGGAACCGCCATTGGACATATGGGCATACCACGCGCCAGCCGTGCCGGCCATCCTTAGAACGAGGAACGTGCGCCGCAGAGCTTCTCGAACTCTTCACGCACTTGCACCTTCACCAACGCATCCTCGAACGTGATGGTGCCCTTGTTCACCAGTCGCGCCAAATCCTGGTCGAGCGTGTGCATGCCTTCCTTCTCGCCGGACTGTAGCACGGTGCGAATCTGATGCGCCTTGCCACTGCGGATCAGTGAGGAAACGGCCGGAGTGTTGATCATCACTTCAGTGGCTGGTGCACGGCCATGGCCGGTAGCGCGCGGAATCAGTGTCTGTACGATCACGGCACGCAAGGTGGAAGCTACCTGCACGCGAATCTGCTGCTGCTGGTTTTCCGGATACACGTCGATGAGACGGTCCACGGTGGAGCCGGCGTCCTGAGTATGAAGGGTTGCGAACACCAAGTGGCCGGTTTCCACTGCGGTCAGTGCGGTGGAAATGGTTTCCAAGTCTCGAAGCTCACCGACTTCGATAATGTCCGGATCCTCACGCAGCGCACGTTTCAGCGCTTCTGCGAAGCTTTTCGTATCAGTGCCCACTTCTCGCTGGCTCATCACGCAACGCTTATGCTGATGCACGAATTCGATCGGGTCTTCGATGGTGATGATATGGTCGGCACGTTCCGCATTCGCCTTGTCCACGATTGCGGCCAGTGTGGTCGACTTACCGGAACCGGTCGGGCCGCATACAAGCACCAGACCACGCGGCAACAGCGCAAGGTCGGCGATACGCGGGTCAATTCCCAGTTCCTGCGCGGTTTTGATTTCCGTAGGAATGGTACGCAACGCGGCGCATACGCCCATACGGTCGCGGTATACGTTCACACGGAAGCGCAACAGGTCGCCAATGGCGAAGGAGATATCAAGTTCCAGATCATCTTTGAAACGTTCCATCTCCAATTCGTTGGTCATGACTTTCACTGCTTCGTACGTGTGATCCTTCGTCCACACGCTCAATCCCTTGGCGGGGCGCAGCTTGCCATCCACGCGCAGCATTGGCGGGTCGTTGATTACCAAGTGCAAATCGGACGCATTGAGCTCAACCAGCTGGCGGATGGCCGACACGAATTCGTCGTCCGCGTCCGGATGTTCGGTGCGCAGCGTCTGTTCGACCTGCTCGGCCTTGATCTTACGTTCTTCCGGAACGGCATCCTCGTCGGCGTCGTTGGTTTCAGGCACTACGAAATCCGCGAATGGCCTGGTCTGCGGCTGGGGCTGACTCATCTGCTGTTGCTGTGGCTGCGGCCTTTGGAAAGCTGCGTCCTGCGGAATGTGAGTGATGGTCGGAGGCATCTGCTGCGCTGCGGTTTCGGCGATGTCGGCCTGTCGCTTAGCGAATGGTGTGGCACCCGGTACGAAGGACGGTGGATTGCTGTCGATCTGCTGGATCGGCCCATGCTCCTCATATGCGGGATTTTGCTGGGTCGCGTCAGTGTCCTCATCAAACTGCAGGCTGCCGGTACCGACTGGTTGACGGTCGATTGTTGTTGGAAAAACATGCGCTTCCTGCGATTGTTGTATGGCTTGCGTAGTCTGTTGTTGAGCAACAGACTGTTCGGATGGTTGAGACTGTGAAACTGGCTGCGGGTCGGGAATTTGCACATCCTGCTGGCTTACAGTCGGCATTGAATTAAGCGAAGCGAAAATGCCCTTAAGGCTTTCATCATCTGCCTGAATCGCATTGTCGGAAGACCAATGACGTCCCTTGCGGGGATCCTCATTGAACGATGGAGTGTTGTTGGGAATGGTCACGCCTTTGAGACCGGAAAGATATCCGCCATTGTTCCACGTTTGCTCGATGGTCATCATTGTCCTTTTAATAGGTGGGTTGCTGTCTGAAAATGTCGGTCGTGCCGGCGCTTCGACGCGCCGACGCAACCGAACGTTTTATAGGTGTTTTATAAGTGCGGAGAGGTGCATAGGTGCATGTAACGTCAGGTGGAACCTACACCGTCACGCGAAGCACTTCCTCCACGGAGGTAATGCCTTGAAGCGCCTTCTGCCAACCGTCCTTACGAAGTGTGGTCATGCCTTGCTCCTTCGCCGCCTTGTCAATATCAATCGACGTGGCGCCACGGGCTATAAGATCCTCCATTGTTGAATCCACGCCCATGACCTGCTGGATGGCCACACGGCCGCTATAGCCGGTGTTGGCGCATTCTCGGCATCCTACCGGACGCCATATCGTCGGAAGAGGGGTATCTGGCATGTGTGGAACACCCAACGTCCGAAGCTCCGCCTCGGTGGCAGTATCCTGACGCTTGCACTTCTTGCACAGGCGGCGAGCCAGTCGCTGAGCCATCACCGCAGCAAGCGACGAGCTCAATAGGAACGGCTCCACACCCATTTCCGTCAAACGTGTCACCGCGCTTGGCGCATCATTGGTGTGCAGGGTGGAAAGCACCAAATGGCCGGTCAACGAAGCCTCAATAGCAATGTTGGCGGTCTCCTGATCTCGAATCTCGCCGATGAGCACCACATCAGGGTCTGCACGAAGGATCGAACGCAGAGCCGCGGCGAACGTCATACCGGCCTTGTTGTTCACCTGAACCTGATTGATGCCTCTCATACGGAATTCCACCGGGTCCTCAACCGTAATGATGTTGATTTCCGGACGGGCCACATCACCCAACGTGGCATACAACGTGGTCGACTTACCCGAACCGGTAGGACCGGTGACCAACACCAGACCATACGGACGGTTGTACGCCTTGGAGAACACGTCGAAATTACGTTGGCTGAAATTCAAATCCTCCACCTTGAGATTGCCCGAAGGCGTGCTCAGGATTCGCATAACAATCTTCTCGCCCCATACCGTCGGCAGTGCGGCCACACGAAGATCCACCTTCTGACCATTGTGCTTGACGGTGATACGACCATCCTGCGGCTTACGGCGCTCGCCGATATCCATATCGGACATGACCTTGATGCGGCTGATCACACCTTGGGTCATGGCTTTCGGCGCCTTTTGGAACACGTGCAGCACACCGTCGATACGGTAGCGCACGAGCAGACCGTCTTCCTGCGGTTCGATGTGGATATCGGAGCAGTGGTCGTCGATGGCCTGGTTGATAAGTAGACTGACGAAGCGTGCCACGGGGGAAGCGTCCTCGCCGCTGTCGGATTCGAGGTCGACTTCCTTTTTCGCGGTTGCGGCGATTTCGTGGGAAAGCTCAGTCAATTCCGCGTTGGCGCGCAGATAGCGATTGATGGCATCCTTCACTTGGGATGGCATGGCCACCATGGGAATGACCGGCATGCCGGTGCTGGCGGACACGTCGTCGATGGCGGCGAAGTTTTTCGGGTTGGCCATGGCCACGGTGATGCGTCCGTTGACAATGGACAATGGCAGCAGCTGGTTGCGACGGCACAGGTCGTCCGGCACCATGCTGATGACTTCTTTGTCTACTTGGTATTCGTTGAGGTCTACGAACGGCAGACTCATGCCTTGAGCTAGCGCCATAGCATATTCGCGTTCGGTGTTTTCGTCCATGCCTTCGGTGGATGTGGGCATGGCGGGAAAGTCGCTAGTGGCGTCGCTGGGTGCAGCGGCATGGCGTGGCTGGCTCGGCGTGAAAATCTGGTTGATTTCTCCTGTGACCGGGGAGTTCAAATCCATGCGCTCCGAGAAATCGCTCGGCGTGTCGTCGTTTCGATTGCGCTTGAGGAAAGGGAAACGGCTTCCCGAACCGGCGTCGCTCATAATGACCTCCTGGACCATGCGCCGGAACGCACGGTATGACTTATGACTCTTTGCAAACACAGGTGTTTGCGGGCCTGAGAATGTTCAGTTGTTCATGGTCATGTGAGCTAACGATTGCAGTGTTGTGCACTACTACTCGCATAGTTTAGCGGCTTTGTGACTGAAACGCCAATTGTCATGTGGTGTTTGGAAGGGTGTGAAAACGTTGGCAGGGAATCGTGATACAGTACAGATATTCATGCACCGCCTTTTCTGCGGTGATTTTCCTGTTGCCTCCGATGATGGGGTGATACTGCATGAAGGAGCTGCTCATGGAGCACAGCTGGCGTAGGGCGGTAAATGATGCCGCGACAGGGCTTGCAATACATAACGTCAAACGATTGCCGAAACGTGGCGAGTCGGGTTTCACATTGGTTGAGGTATTGGTGGCGATTGTGGTGCTGAGCATCACAGGTCTTGCCGCCGCACAGTTCGCGATTACTGCGATTCGTACTTCTTATGCCCAGCAGCAGCGTTCAGCAGCCATTGCTTTGGGTAGTGATGGTATCGAACGCATGCGCGCACAGATAGCGGATCATACTTCTGCGTCATCCTCCTATTACACGGATTTGCTGCCTGGCATGGGTGTGGATGATGTGAAGAAAGCACATGCGAATCTCACGGCAGTGGGGGCCATCACCTCGCAATTCTCGGATTTGGAGGCTACGGCCACTCCGGATGCCGATACGAGCAAGTACATTCAGCCGGTGCGCACTACCACGGGCAAAGACGCCAAACATACTACATATACGGTGAACACCGTGATTGAGAAGTGCTATCGGGAAAGCGGCACCATGGATTGTAGAACCGCTTCGGAACTGGGTATTGACGGGCATGCGTTCATTAGCGGTCTTGACGGTACTCCTGACGCCTCGCTGCGATCCAGCATCCTGAGTCAGGACAACATTCCTACTAAGGGATTCACCTTTATGGCGAAAACGTATATGCCGATGGTACGCGTGGTGGTAGGCGTCACCTGGTCGGACAATATTGGCGCAGACAAAACGGCCGTGTATACCACCAATGAACTGCTGAATGTGATCGGGGCCTGAAGGAGCGGGACGGCTTATGGAAGAGAAGAACTCTGGATTCAGTCTGAATCGCCGATTATTACGTGCGCTCCGTAGGCGTGCTCGTGGTGAAGGCGGCGTTACCCTGGTGGAGATGATGGTTTCATTGTTTATTTTTGCCATTGTTTCCACCATGTTCACGGTGTCGATCGTACAATATTTGCATTCCACCACAGCCGATGCTATCCGCACCAGATCGGCTACGGAAATAGCTACATCGGTGCAGGCTCTGGACCGATATGTTCGCAATGCCGAAGGTGTGGAAGAGGCTGCCAGTGGTGACAGGTTGACTTTGGTGACCACTGATGCCGATGGGATTCGGCAATGCGCTGTGATTGAGTACACAGAGGCCACGTGGTCCGGCGGGCGAGTTGATGATTATGGTTCCGTCGTGGTAAAAACCAGACCATATGCAACCGGTGCGGGGGGAGCGTGGAGCGAGCATGCGGTGTTGACGGCGGTGATGAACAACAGTACCGCTTCAACGTCCGATGATTCGCTGTTCAAAAACAAACTGTTCAGCATGGATGGCGGTACGCGCGTGGTGCGGTATTCGCCGGTGACGGGTTCGTATGTGGGTGGCAAGCCGGTCACCTCGAACACATTGACATCGTTTACAGCTCGCAATGTGGGTTCGAGTGCTTCGGTCGACTTCAGTCAATGTCGTTGAATGACGGTGTCTGTAAGGGCTCTCCCTTGTGGGGGAGCCCTTTTTCTATACTTTCAAATACCCCCGACGCGCCCGGGGGGAAATGGTTTTTTGATGAATTTTCGTCAAAACATGCTGAAAATATTTTCTGAAACACTATTGAAAATATAACTATTCCGGGGCAAACGTTTCAGACGAAGAGATACACCGGTAGACCGACGGACTCAACGCATGTTACGGAATCGGACGGTGGTGATTGTGTGAAGAGGGGTTATGCAATCGTATTGAAAGAGTTTGATTCGGGGTTGTGATGAAAACGGTGGATGAAACATCATTGGTGCGATTGATGCACTGCATCTGGTACTGCAAACGATGTCAATACGACTACGCTGAGAGTTGTTGGTTATGTGAGCCAGCCACCCCCACAAGGGGAAATAACGCAAAGAAGAATCGCTGTGGACCATCCGAAGTTGGACGGTCCCACGGTATGTCCTTCCAATTGGAAAGAAGGGTTTCATTATGAAGAGCGTACGTAACGCACTCAACCGCCGCGCCAAGGGCGAAAAGGGCTTCACCCTCGTCGAACTGCTCGTGGTCGTCATCATCATCGGCATCCTCGCCGCCGTGGCCGTGCCGATCTACCTGAACCAGCGCAAGGCCGCTTGGAATTCCCAGACTGAGTCTGATGTGAAGAACGCCAGCCTCGTAGTTGAGACTGCAATGACGAATAATGGTGGCAAATTCGATACAACTTGGGCGAAGACTTGCTCGGCTGGAGCTACTACTTGCGCTATTGGCGACAATAAAATCAGCCTTACTGACGGTGTCGCTTTGAAGATTGAGGCGGACGGCGCAAATGCGTACAAGATTACCGGCTCCAACAATGCTGATACCGGAACGAAGAACTATGTTTACACTTCGAAGGACGGCAAGATTGTCGCTCAGAATCATGCTGAAATTAAGTGATTTCTAGTTTAGTGGTTTGAATGTCGGGGACGTTAACGTCCTCGACATTCTCATATCAGAAGCAATCAAACATAAACGAACATTTTAAATTCTTTTTTGGGGGAAAGTATGGCCGGCAACGACGCGCAGGTTTCAATGGATAACGGCACCAGGCAGTGGCGTTACAAGGGCGTCTCGTTCGACGGCCAGCGTAAAGAGAAGGGTGTGGTCGAAGCGCAGACGCGCGACCAAGCCATCGAACGCATTAAAAAACTCGGACTGTATCCGACCGATCTGACTGACACGGCTGCCGGCACCGGTCTCAATACTGAAATCAACATCAAGGCGTTCGAGAAATATCCAAGCAAAAAAGACTTCGCAGTAACGGCACGGCAGCTCGCCACCATGGTGGCGGCGGGCGTCTCGCTGATTCGAGCCTTGAACATCGTCACCGAACAAATCGAGAACGTGAAACTCCGTAAGGCGGTGCAGGCCTGCGTGGCGCAAGTGGAAGGCGGCTCGTCCTTCTCCGAAGCCATGGAGGCGGATCCTGATTCCCTGTTCCCACCGATCATGGTCAATATGGTTCGTGCCGGCGAGACCGGCGGTTTTCTAGACAAGTCGCTGCTCACTGTGGCGGACAGCTTCGAATCGGATGTGAGACTCCAAGGGCAGATCAAAAGTGCCATGGCCTATCCTATCGTGGTGTTGGGCATCGCCCTGATCTTGGTGATGGTGATGCTGCTCACCATCGTGCCGATGTTCGCCAGCATGTACGATTCCATGAATGCCCAGTTGCCATTCGTGACCCAGATCCTGGTGGACCTCGGCAAAGTGATGCCCTACGTGCTTCCGGTGCTGATTGTGGCCGTCGTGGCGCTGGCCATGTTCTGGAAGCGCAACCGTAACAAAGACATCATCCGCACCTGGTGGGATCCGTTCACGCTCAAGGCACCGGTGTTCGGCAAGCTGGACACCAACGTGGCCCTGGCCCGCTTTTGCAATAATTTCTCTTCCATGCTCGCTTCTGGTGTGCCGATTCTCCAGGCACTTGATATCGTCGGATCGACTTCGGGCAACTATGTGATTGATTCGTCTTCGAAGCGTGTGGGCCGTTTGGTGGAACGTGGCTACCGTCTGGCCGACAGCATGAGCACCGAAAAGATCTTCCCGAACATGCTGGTGCAGATGGTGGCCATTGGCGAGGACTCCGGCGCCATCGACAAAATGCTGTCCAGTGCGGGCCGAGCGTATGACGAAGAGGCCCAATCCATGGCCAAACAGCTCACCTCGTTGCTGGAACCGCTGATGATTCTGTTCCTCGGCGTGGTGGTCGGCTTCATGGTGGTGGCATTGTATATGCCGATGTTCTCCATGTTCGACGCCATCAATGGTCAGGCCTGATCTGATATCCGAGTACCCGAGCGAAACATACCTTTATATATAGGAGCAAGCATGAAACAGACCGGATTGTGGTCCAGACTCAACCGCAGGTACCGTGCGGCATTACGCGAACGCATGGGGGAGCGCGGCGCCGCCATGATGCTGGCCGTTCTGTTCGTGATGGTGGTGCTCACCACATCCGCTCTGGTCATGACTACCCTGCTTGCCCAGGCGATTCCTTACAAGAACAATAAGGAAAATTCCCAAGCCAACTATGCGGCCGAATCCGGCCTTGAAGTCGGCTTGAGCTATATCAATGAAACTCTGGCGAAGTTGCAAGGTTCTACGAGTCTTGATGATTTACAGAAGGTGTTGCCTGCCGTTGATGCTGATATGAACGACAGTTCCAAGGATGGTGAATTTGCCAAATATGATGGCGCATCCGTATTGTTGAATCATGTTGCTTTAAATAAGACGGTAAAAACATCGGATACGGCTTCATATACGCCGGATGACCTGTCCTATCGTGTGCGCATCAATTTCTATGACACCAATCCGGATGACGCATCGGCGGAGATGATCAGCTCTCCATCCGATCTGAAAAAACTACAGTATGCCGAAGTGGTGGCCACGGGCTTCATCAACCGGTATAAGGACGGCCGTACAGCAGGCAACACCAAAAGCCCGCAGGCCATGAAGCGTGCGGTATGCAGGATCGAAGCCAAAACGGACTCCACTACCACGAATCATTCAAGTGCCTTGGGTGTTGGCGGCCGCATGGGCATGGGTTTTTATGCCGCGGCGCCCTACAACAGGCTCGATTCGCAGTTTGTATGGGTACCCGTGGATTATGATGGCGTGTCCATCGGATCCGATCCAACCGGCGAAGTTAAATTCTCCGGCACGGTGGATTCCGGACGCACCAATACCAGCCAGCTGTCCGATGGCACTGCGACGTTGAATCCAGTGAACCGCACCTGCATGCTGGCCACCACCATTCCGGTTACCAACGAGAAGAAAAGCATTGCCGAGAACCTCGATTTAAGCAAATCGCCTCAAGCCGGTTCTGGGCTGGTGGTACTGCCCGCCGCATACAACGCGGGAGGTGACACCTACCAATATACTGAGGAATGCCGTGCTGACGGTGCGTACTCCTCATTGAACACGTGGGTGTACTACAAGGACAATTCCATCCGTCTGGCCTCGAATATGGGATTGTGCGTCACCGGTGTGAGTATCGATGACACCGACGGCAAGACTCCGACCACCTTGCAGCCATGCGGCACATCATACGGAGTCCACTTCCAGGGCGATTATTATACGGATCCGAATAAGGTTGCGCAGCAGACGGAGAAGAACGACCCGAACAGTCTGCTCAACAAATACCAGAAATGGAACTTCTACAACGGGTTCATCAACGCCGGATACTGGAACGAGCTGACGGGCGATGTCAGTGCGCAAGCAGCGTCATATGATTCCGCTCTGCCTGAAAGCAAGGGATATGCCGTAGCCGGCGTGCAGAGCGGCAAAAAGACCAAGTTCCAGCGTCTGGAAGTCACCCATTACGGCGGTAGCCCACAAGACAGTGGCGATCCACATTTCGCGGGCGGCAATATCAAAGCCACCCCCTACAGTCAGGCGTATATGGTGTCGCAATGGACCTATAACTTCAGCGATTCCTACTTTTCGAACGGTGCCGACATGCAGGATGCCACCGCATCCTTCAGCCAAGCAGGCGAAGCGGGATACGGCACCAATCAGATGGTGAACTCCGCATCCGGATTCTGCATGGTGATGGACGGCAACGACGTATACGCCGACACCTGCGACGTGCATAGTGCGGACTTCGATGCGAAATGCTACCAGAAGACGATCATGGGGCAAGGCAGCGATTTCATCTCGACCTCTCACTGTTCGACCGCCGACAAGGAGAACTTCAACTTCACATCCGACCGCGTCTCCTATACCGAAGATGCCAGCGCCGATGGCACTGGCATCGACACCACCATAGCCCTGCACGACACCAACGGCAACGCGAAGTACCTGCATGTTTCCGGCAGTAAGGTGTCGTTGACCGATAATCCAAGTGACGCCACAAAGTTCCGCCGATACAACGAGCACAACACCTCGAAAGCGGTGAGTTACGGCGGCAAGACGCAGTATCCATGGGCTGGCACTTTCCAAACCAGCGAAGGCATGTGCCTGACGGAAATCTATCCGGGAGACTATGTGGAAAGCAATGGGAAGAAAGACCGTCAATACAATCGCTCAGACGGTCATTCCATGCTGAAAATGGTTTCATGCGGAACCGATCGTGACGTGCGTGGGCGACTGGTGAAATCGCAGGCATGGAACGCTTCAGTGAATTATGGTGATGCCGGATCGGCCGGTAGCATTACTTGGACAACGACGACGACCACCGTATCTATCCCTACCAGTACCTATTTCTCAGCGGTTGTGGACTCCACCGTCACATCCAGAAAGTGGTGAACGGCATGGATATAGTGAATGATGTTCCTACCGTGGTGATACTGCTGGTGGCCTCGCTGATCATCGGCTGTATTTTCGGATCTTTCCTGAATGTAGTGATATGGCGTGTGCCGAACCACATAAGCATCACCAATCCGAAACGTAGCTTTTGTCCAAAATGCGAAGCGCCAATCGCCTGGTATGACAATATTCCCATCTTTTCCTGGTTGGCGCTCGGCGCGAAATGCCGACACTGCAAGGAACCGATTGCCGCACGATATCCACTGGTCGAATCGCTTGGCGGACTGTCCTTCCTTGCCGTAACCGCAGGTGGACTGTTCGGCGCATACCCGTTGTGGGCACTACCCGTGCTGTACGTGTTCGCATGCGTGTCCATCGTCATAGCGTTCATCGACTTGGACCACCATCTCATCCTCAACGTAGTGCTACTGCCGACGCTTATCGCAACGGTGTTGCTGCTGGCTGTGGCATCGTTTGGCATAGGGGAGTGGACTCGTCTTGGTCGCGGAGCGCTCTGCGCGCTGATTCTCTTCGTGTTCTATTTCGTACTCTCACTCATCTGGAAAGGTGGCATGGGAGACGGCGACATCAAACTCGCGTTCATTCTCGGATTGCTGCTTGGCTGGCTTGGCTGGCCGCAATTCATCATTGGATCGTTCGCCGCGTTCTTCATCGGCGGTGCCATCAGCTTGGTATTGCTGGCCAGCAAAAAGGTCGACCTTCATGGAGGCATCCCCTTCGGGCCATCCATGCTGCTCGGCGCATGGCTTGGCATTTTCGCCGGCGTACCAATCGCCACACTATACCTGCAACTCACCGGACTTGCGTAACGCATCCGCATACAAGACCCATATATATAAGGAGAGACCATGAGAGCAATAACGGCGCTGTCGATTGCGAGCGACGCCATACGAGCGGCGGTCATAGCCGACCCCTATACGGATTCGCCGACCATCAAACACTTCCAGGCGCTTCCGCTGCCCGTTGGAGCTGTGGTGGATGGCGAAGTGGTGGACGCCGAAGTGGTCACCGGTCTACTGAAAACGTTGGTGCAACGCTTCAAGTTCCCGCGTGAGAACACCATACTCGTTTATTCGAGCCGTCGTATGGTGTTCCGTGAGACGGACTTCCCCTACATGTCCCTAGCTGATTTACGCTCAACCCTGCCATTTCAGGCCAAAGGCATGATTCCATTGCCCATTGAGGAATCCGAACTTGACTTCGTGCCGTTGTCTGTAGTGGATGACGAGCAGAACGGCAAGCAGCTTCATGGCATTCTCGTAGCCACCCTGCGCGGCGGTCTGGAAAAAACCGCGTATACCGCAGAAGAAGCGGGTTTCGTGATCACCTCCATCGACGCCGGTCCGTTCGCGTTGGCCCGCCTGTTCAGCGACACCAACCAGGCGCAGACCGAAGCGGTGGTCAACATCAACGGCAACTGCACCGACGTGATTGTGCTCAATAACGGAAAACCCGCCTACATGCGCGTCGTGCCGTCCGGTGCCGACGACGTGTCCGACGCCATCGCCAATGCGCTGAGCATCTCCTTCGAAGACGCGGAACGCATCAAAAACCAGATTGGTCTGCAAAATGTGACCGGTGACGAACGTCTCGAAAAAGCTGAGGAAGTCATTCGTGAAACCACGGCGCAGCTCATCGTCGGTATTCGCAATACGTTGAACATGTACGACGTCGACCATGCGGACAGCACCATCAGCGGCATCATCCTCACCGGTACAGGTGCGCGACTCATCGGTCTGCCCCCAGTGTTGGCAGGCTCCATCAACAAGATGGTGCGCATTGGCGATCCGTTCATCCGCTTCAAGCTGTCCAAGGAAGTCGAACGTCAGAACATTGTGGCGCACGCGGTCGATTTAGGCGGGGTGCTGGGACTGGTCATCGGAAAGAAGCCGAGGTGAGTGTGATCATGAAACTTGATATGAAATCCAAGAAAAACAAGGCCAACTCCCACCGTGGACGTGGCAAGGAAATCGCCTATCCGGACACTTCGGACGGTCAGAAGGGCACCCTGCTATCCATGAACGTCTCCGATATCAGCAATGCGTTGAAGGCGGGCGGTATCGGCAAGCGTAGCACCGCGCCGGAAAACCCAGCCGACTGGACCATGCGCGCTAACCTGATTCCGCGTTCCATCGTCGGATTGAATCGCGATCGAGCCATCAAATACCTGTTAACGTATGTGCTGATCGGCGTGCTCATTGTATCTTTGGTGGTCAGCGTGTTCATGTTCGCCCAATCCACATGGGCGGACCATCGTGTGGAAGTGGCTCAACAGAAGACCATTTCCTTGCAAAAGGAGAAAGCGCAGTTCAAGGATGTCGAAGACACGTTGAATTCGCTGGACGATGCGCAGAAGGCGAAGATTGCCATGCTGTATGACGAAATGGACTGGATGAAGGTCGCCGATTCGCTGAACAGCTCGCTTCCGGAAGGCGGCCAGTATACGAATCTGGAACTCAAAAGCTTCCAGATCGCTTCATCGAACAATTCGTCCTCATCCTCCGACAATACGTCCACTGTGTGGTCTGGTAACGGCGTGATTTCCGCGGACTTCACCATCGAATCGCCGAATTTCTACTCGGCCAAGGACTTTATCAACAATTTCGCCTCGATTCCCACGTACAAGACGGGTTATGTGAGCTCTATTACCAAGAATGACAGTGAAGGTGGCACCACCTACACGTATACCGGAACGATTTCACTGGTGATGGACGGCAACACCACTTCGCGAAGCGACAACTCAGCAGGCGCGACCCAGGCCAACCGTGATTTGCTCGCCAAGCTGCGCGCAAGCCTCGACAAGGCTGCGTCCGGACAGTCTGATGCTTCTGCCAACCAGTCGACTGACACCTCATCCGATGCCAGCGGATCGTCCAACTGATAAGCAGGAGGAAACATGAACAAGCATAAAATCGCATGGATCGCACTGGCCGTCGGCATCGTAGTGGTGCTGATGTTGACATGGCTTGTAGGCGTATCTCCGCGTCTTACACACATTAAGGAAGCCGACGCGCAGACTGCGCAGATCGAAGAAAGCAACAAGAAAACGCGTGACCAGATTGAAACGCTGCGTATGGCGAGCGAGACGATCGGCCTGCAGAAGGATCGTTTGCGTCAGCTGCAGCGCCAGATTCCTGACGGCTATAACCAAAACGAATTCATCGATTCGTTGAATGCCGCTGCTGATGGTGCGGGCGTCTCCATCCAGTCTGTGACCTTCGATGAGGCCACCACCGCTGAAGTGCCGTCCGAAATGCAGGGAACCATCAAAGCCGGCCGGCTTGTGCAGGTTCCGGTGAGCATTACTGCGAATGGCAGCTATGATGCAATGCGTGGCTTCGTTCAGGCCGTGCAGGGCATCAACCGTATTGCCGTTCCTGAAGATGTGACGTACACCCTTGATAAGGGCGGCGACGCCACCAAGAACAACGTGACCATCAATTGTAAAATCTGGTCGCTGCTGCTTAACAATGACACCGTCGAAGACGAGAACGTTACCAAGCAGTGACAAACAATACATAAAGAACGATTCTCTCCTTATCCATTACATGGGGCCTTCCGCATTCGCGGGAAGCCCCTTATGTATCTTCACATATTCTTATGTGTTTTCATTCGGTTCTTGCATCAATTTGCCGTTCATCCCCATCGGAAATCACGTAACTTGCCATGCCGTGAAACTGTCAGGCAAAACTGTCAGCATGTGACGGTAGGCTTTGCGCTTGTAAAGACCCCAAACCATTCAATCCAGAAGGTGCATTGTGGCTGTATCCAAACTCGATGAAGTCGTATCCCTTGCCAAGCGTCGTGGCTTTGTTTTTCCCGCCGGTGAAATCTACGGCGGAACCCGTTCCGCATGGGATTACGGTCCGCTCGGCGTGGCGCTGAAGGACAATATCAAGCGCGAATGGTGGCGCTCCATGGTCGTCACCCGTGGCGACGTGGTGGGCGTGGACACCTCCATCATCCTGCCGACCCCCGTGTGGGTGGCTTCCGGCCACGTGGCCGTCTTCAACGATCCGCTGGTCGAGTGCCTCAACTGCCATAAGCGCCAGCGTTCCGACAAGCTTGAGGAATCCTACGCCGAGAAGCATGGAGACAAGCTGCCGGAGAACGGCATGGCCGACATCGTGTGCCCCGACTGCGGCACCCGCGGCAAGTGGACCGAACCGCGCGACTTCAACATGATGCTGCGCACCCACCTCGGCCCGGTCGAGGACGAGAACTCCCTGCACTACCTGCGTCCGGAAACCGCGCAGGGCATCTTCGTGGACTTCAAGAACGTGATGACCTCTTCCCGCAAGAAGCCGCCGTTCGGCATCGCCAACATGGGCAAGTCCTTCCGTAACGAGATCACCCCGGGCAACTTCATCTTCCGTACCCGTGAGTTCGAGCAGATGGAAATGGAATTCTTCGTCAAGCCCGGCGAGGACGAAGCCTGGCACCAGTACTGGATCGACGCCCGTACCCAGTGGTACCTCGACCTCGGCGTCAAGCCGGAGAACCTGCGCCACTACGAGCATCCGAAGGAGAAGCTGGCCCACTATTCGAAGCGCACCGTCGACATCGAATACAAGTTCGGCTTCCAGGGCTCCGATTGGGGCGAGCTCGAAGGCATCGCCAACCGTACCGACTTCGACCTGTCCGCGCACGCGGAGCACTCCGGCGAGGACCTGAGCTACTTCAACCAGGCCACCGGCGAAAAGTACGTGCCGTACGTCATTGAGCCGGCCGCCGGCCTGACCCGTTCCCTCATGTGCTTCCTCGTCGACGCCTACGACGTTGACGAGGCTCCGAACACCAAGGGCGGTGTGGACAAGCGCACCGTCCTGCACCTCGACCCGCGTCTGGCTCCGGTCAAGGCCGCCGTGCTGCCGTTGAGCAAGAAGCCCGATCTGCAGAACGTGGCGCAGAAGCTCGCCGCCGACCTGCGCCAGAACGAGTGGATGATCGACTACGACGAGGCCGGCGCGATCGGCCGTCGTTACCGTCGTGAAGACGAGATCGGCACTCCGCTGTGCGTCACCGTCGACTTCGACACCCTCGACGACCAGGCCGTCACCATCCGTGAACGCGATACCATGCAGCAGGAGCGCGTCAGCCTCGACAAGGTGGCCGACTACATCGCCGAGCGTATCGGCGAGAAGCGCGTCAGCGTGCCGCAGATGCCGGTCGAAATGGGCGGCGAGGCTTGGCCTGAGTCCGTCAAGATCGCCGAAGCCGGTGGCCTGTACTGATCGCCCCGAATCGGTCATATCGAACGGAACAAGTCTGACCTATGCCAGATAGCATTGTGAATGCCTACGAGGAATCCGACGTGCTCGACCCGCGTACCGACGCGGAACGGCCGTCGGTTCCTCCCGTTATAAAGCCCGTTGATTTGGGTCCGGTGCACGTCGAAACGCCGGTGGTGCTTTCGCCTATGGCGGGCGTCACCAACTGGCCGTTCCGCGTGATCTGCGAAAGCTACGGTCCCGACGGTCTGTACGTGGCGGAAATGATCACCGCGCGCGCATTGGTGGCCCGCAATCCGAAAGCCCTGCGCCTATGCCGTTTCGCACCCAGCGAGAAGATTCGCTCGCTGCAGCTGTACGGCGTCAATCCCTCGATTGTGGAGCAGGCCGCGAAAATCGTCATCGACGAGAACATGGCCGACCATGTCGACCTCAACTTCGGCTGCCCGGTGCCCAAGGTGACGCGTCGTGGCGGCGGTTCCGCGCTGCCATGGAAGACGGACCTGTTCCGTGAGATCATCCAACGCGTGGTCAAGGTGTGCGACGCGGCCAACGTGCCGGTCACGGCCAAAATCCGCGTCGGCATCGACCATGAACACGAGACGTTCCTCGAAGCCGGGCACATCGCGCAGGAGGAAGGCTGCAAGGCCGTCACCCTGCACGCTCGCACCACCGCCGAATATTACGGTGGGCATTCCGATTGGTCCCGCATCGGCGAGCTGGTTTCCGAGCTTGATATTCCCGTCTTCGGCAACGGGGATATTTGGGGTGCCAACGACGCGTTGGCGATGGTCGCCGAAACCGGTTGCGCGGGTGTTGCGATCGGCCGCGGCTGCCAAGGCCGTCCATGGTTGTTCGCCGACATCAAGAACGCGTTCGCCGGCAGTGACGAGCGCGTCGACCCCACGCTGGGCGACGTGTGCCGCGTGATCGAACGGCATGCCGAACTGCTGACCGAATTCTATGATGGCGACGAGCGGATGGCCGTGCATGACCTGCGCAAGCACGTCGCATGGTATCTGAAGGGCTTCCCCGTGGGCGGTTCCACACGCCGTGCGTTCATGGAATGTGAAAATCTTGAGGATGTCCGGCGCGAGATAGGCAGACTCGACCCGAACATTCGGTTCCCAGAACGCATCGCCGACAAGCCAAGGGGGCGCGTGCGCTTCGCCAAAAAGGTGCATCTGCCTTACGGATGGTTGGAATCCCGGGAAACCACGCACGAGGAGCGTGAGGCGCTGTTCGGGGATGACCCGATGGATGCCAGCTACTAAAGCCCGTCACGCATGTTCGAAGAGCCGTGTACAAATGACTGAAGGGGTCAACGCAGGCAGAATGAACATGCTGACAGCAAAAAAGTGAAAAAACGGTGGTACACGCCTGGAAAAGTGCGCGTATCATCGGCGCGATTGCGATAGAGTTGTTCATATACGTGAGTGAACAGGAGACAATGGTGAGCGAGATTGCCCAGACTGACAATTTCAACGACAAGACCAACATCAAGGTCGTCGGTGTCGGTGGAGCCGGAGGCAACGCTGTCAATCGCATGATTGCGGAGGGTCTTCAAAGCGTCGAATTTATTGCGATCAACACTGATGCAAAGGATCTGCTGCGATCCGACGCCGATGTCAAGATCTCGCTGAACGATGCCTCCAGCCGTGGTCTGGGCGCTGGCGCCGACCCGGAAAAGGGTGCCAAGGCGGCGCAGGATCACCAGTCCGACATCGAAGAGGCGCTTAAGGGCTCCGACATGGTGTTCGTCACCTGCGGTGAGGGCGGTGGCACCGGAACCGGTGCCAGCCCGATCGTGGCACGTGCGGCCCACCAGCAGGGCGCGCTGACCATCGCCGTGGTGACCCGTCCGTTCAGCTTCGAAGGTCCGCAGCGTTCCGCTTCCGCCGCGCTCGGCATCGAGAACCTGCGCAAGGAAGTCGACGCGCTGATCGTCATTCCGAACGACCGACTGCTGGAACTGTCCGACCGCACCATTGGCATCGTCGACGCGTTCAAGACCGCCGACACCGCACTGCTGGCCGGCGTGCAGGGCATCACCGACCTGATTACCTCGAATTCGTACATCCACGTTGATTTCAACGATGTCAACGCGATTCTGCGTGGTGCCGGCACCGCGCTGTTCGGCATCGGTTCCGCTCGGGGAGAGGACCGCGCCACGCAGGCCGCGGAAATCGCCATCAGCTCGCCGCTGCTGGAGGAAAGCATCGAGGGTGCGCATGGCGCATTGATCAACATCGCCGGTCCGACCGACCTGAAGCTGCAGGAAGCCGCAGCCGCGGTCGCGCTGGTGCAGAAGGCCATCCATCCGGAAGCGCAGATCATCTGGGGCCTGTCCCTGGACGACGCCTACGGCGACGAGGTCCGCGTCACGGTCATCGCGGCCGGTTTCGACGCCGATTCCAAGAACACCAACGTACCCTCGATGAAGGGCGCCACGACCGCCGCATCCATCCCGGCTTCCCACACCACGGACCCCGTCACGCCGACGCACGCGCACGACCAGCAGCAGCCGGTCGCGCCGAGCATCCCCGTGCGCACGCAGCCGTCCGCGAACACGCCTATGACCACCACCAATCCGGCGGCGCGTCAGGTGCCGGATTTCGCGCTGCGCAAGGGCGGCCCCGCGTCGATGCCGATCGATGACGAGACCTCCGAGCACGATATCGTCTCCTCCGGTGACCTGGGCGACCTCGATATCCCTGATTTTCTGCGCTGAGCCGAAAGGAACTGAACAGTCATGGCTGGGTTTATGAAGAACGCGATGCAGTATCTGGGCATGGCGGATGTTGCCGAAGACGACGAGCCGATGGACATCCAGGATGAGGATCCCGGATTCGACGACGATCATTCGGTCACTCCGGTGTCCCAGGCTGCGCCATCGTCGCCGACATCCGCGCCCAGCCGTGAGTCGAATCCGTTCCAGGGTCGCGTGAGCCGCATCACCACGATTCATCCGAAGTCCTACGAGGACGCGCAGCTGGTGGGGCGTGCTATCCGCGACGGCGTGCCCGTCGTGCTCAACCTGACCGGTGTCTCCGAGGCCGTGGCGTACCGCATCGTGGACTTTTCCGCGGGCGTCGTCTTCGGCGTGCGCGGGTCCATCGAGCGTGTCACTCCGCGCGTGTTCCTGCTCAGTCCGGCCCAGGTGAACATCAAGGTGGAGGAGCCGCAGGCGCCGTCCTCGGCGCACGACCTGTTCGCCGACTGATCTGCCGGCGGTCGTCCGGATTGGCGGCTGTAGACGATTCGTCGTCATGACAGCGGCGGCGGTAATGCCCAGTTGACGTTCAGCTGACGGCAATGAAGCTGTATGCCGTTTTGATAGGCTGGAAGGCATGGTGTTCACAATAGTGCGTCTGGTGATTGACTGGATTATCGACGCTTATATCACGGTGCTGTTCGTCCGTATGATCCTGGATTGGGTGTCGGTGCTTGCGCCGCGTTGGTATCCCAAGGGCGTCGTCGCATCGCTGATCAATGTCGTCTACCAGCTCACCGAGCCGCCGTTGCGCTGGCTGCGACGCTACATCCGGCCCATACCGATGGGGCCTATAGCGATGGACGTCAGCTTCATCGTGCTGTACACCGCACTTGTCGCCTTGAGAATATTGGTGTAAATCGCGCCGTAATCACGCATACGGCGAGAGTTCTTTCAGGGTTCGTGCTAGCATCGGAAGGTGATACCAACACAGCGAGGCATCGTGCCCAAAGCGAGGTGTAAGTTTTATGGCTCTTTTGACGCCTAAAGATATACGGGAGCATACCTTCCAGACCGTGCGTTTCAAGGAAGGCTATGATGTCGACGAGGTTGACGATTTTCTCGATCAGGTGACGGAAACCGTCGAGGCGCTTGGCAAGCAGGCCGTTGCAAGTGGCCAGGCGACGCAGTCCCTTCCTCCCGACGTCGCCAAGCTCAACTCCAAGATTTCCGAGTTGACTGCGCAGGTACAGTCACTGCAGAGCGAAAACGAGCAGCTCAAGTCCGCGGCGCCCGTCGCCAGCAAGGACGATCAGGCGGCTCAGGTGGCTGCGGCGAAACTCACCGAAGCCGAGGAGAGCAACCGCGCGTTGTCCCAGCAGAACGAGCAGCTCAAGGATCAGGTGGATCGCCTCAGCGGCCAGATCGACCAGCTGACCGCGCAGGCCGCCCAGGCCTCCGGCAAGGCCGATGTCGCCGCGCAGCTCGCCGCGGTGCAGAACGAGCGCGACCAGTACCGCGTCAGCGCCAGGGACATGAGCGGACGTCTGCAGGAAGCGCAGCAGCAGGCCGCCTCCTACCAGCAGCAGCTCAACGATGCCAAGAAGCACCTCGATGCGTTGCAGCAGCAGGCCGCGCAGGCCTCCGATCTGGCTCGTCAGCTGGAGGAGTCCAAGCAGCGCGAGAACCAGCTGCGCGAGCAGGTCGCCAAGGTCGAGCCGAGCACGGAGACCGGCAGCCTGCAGAAGATCGCTGGTGCCGCCGCCGCTGCCAGCAGCGAGCCCGAGCGCGCCACCGCCATGCTGACGCTGGCAGCTGCACGATCAGTACGTGGAGAAGGGCAAGAACAAGGCCAAGGAAATCACCGAGGCCAGCCAGAACAAGTACAACGAGCTGGTCACCAAGGCCAACGACTACTCGTCCCGTACCCGTACCGAGGCCGATGAGTACAACAAGCAGGTTCACTCCGATGCCGACGCGTACTCGGAGCGCACTCGTTCCGACGCCGACGCCTACTCGGTGAAGACCCGTCAGGATGCCGACACGTACCGCGAGAACACGCAGCAGCAGGCCGACAACTATGAGGACGAGGTGCGTCGTCGCGCCGGCGAGTACGACAGCAAGACCCGCTCCAACGCCGATGAGTATGCGCAGCAGGTGCGTGACAAGCTCACCACCCAGTCCAAGGTCATCGAGGGCAACATTCAGGGCCTCAAGCAGTTCGAAGCCGAATACCGTGCGCGTCTGACCGAGTTCCTCGGCCAGCTGTCTCGTCAGGTGTCCGATACGAACAACTACAGCCAGATCGGCAAGCAGGCGGAATAGTCGATGAAGGATATCCAAGGACGGCTGCGTGTTCGCGTAGCCGTCTTTGCATGTGTGGCGGCCGTGGCGCTGGGCATCGATCAGCTCACCAAGATGTGGGCGCAGCAGGCGTTGGGCGACGGGCGTACAGTGCCGCTGATCCCGGGCCTGCTTTCGTTGACGCTGGTTCATAATCCGGGTGCGTCGCTCGGTCTCGGATCGGGAAGTACATGGCTGATTTCGCTGCTCGCCGTGGTGGCGTGCGTGGTGATGGCGGTGCTGGCGGCACGCACGATATCGATGCGCTGGACGGTGATGTTCGCGTTCGCGTTCGCCGGAGCGTTCGGCAATCTGATCGATCGCGTGGCCTATGCGGACGGGTTCCTCAATGGCAAGGTCGTTGATTTCCTGAATTATGGTTGGTCCGTGGGCAATGTCGCTGATATCTATCTGGTGATGGCCGGCATCGGCGTCGTGGTGCTGATTGTGCTGGATGTGCCGTTCAGTCGCAAGGACCTCGATCGGATTGAGCATCTGGGGGAGGATGCCGGTGACGTGGCGCGTGACGGGGAGTCAGACGGCACGGCGGACGAATCGCAGGACTCGTCAGCGATGGTGCAGGATGCATCGTCCGGCTCATCCCGGACGGAGGTGACCGTTTCGAGCCGTCAGCCTGATGACTCGGAGAGGAGCGCTTCATGAGCCGTCTCGTTCCGGCGCCCGACGCATTGGTGGGGTCACGATTCGACGTGGCGGTTTCCAAGATGCTGGGCATCTCGCGTGCCAAGGCGGCGGATCTTATCGAATCCGGCCAAGCCCGCGTGCTGGATCGTGCGATCGCCAAGTCGGGCACGCTGCTGTATGGGGAGACCGTCGAATTCGACATCGCCGAAGAACGGCATGAGCCGGAACCGGTGTGTCTCGACATGGCCATCGTGTATGAGGATGACGATGTCGTCGTGGTCGACAAGCCCGTGGGCGTCGCTGCACATGCTTCGGCCGGATGGACAGGCCCCACCGTATTGGGCAGCCTGCTCAAACGCGGCGTGCGCATCACCTCATACGGAGCTCCCGGGCGGCAGGGCATCGTGTCGCGGTTGGATGTGGGCACGTCCGGCCTGATGCTGGTGTGCAAGTCAGAGCTGGCGTACAAGGAGATGCGGCGGCAGTTCTCCGAGCATGAGGTGGTCAAGACCTATCATGCGATGGTCCAGGGCAACCTCAAGGAGGACAAGGCCACCATCGAAGCGCCCATCGGCCGCGCCAAGGTGTCGGACTTCCGCTTCTGCGTCACGCCGTCGGGCAAGCCGGCGGTCACACATTGGGACGTGCTGGACCGATTCGGCGAGGCGACGCTGGTTTCGGTGAATCTCGAAACCGGACGCACGCATCAGATTCGCGTGCATTTCTCTTCGATCGGGCATCCTCTGGTCGGAGACCCGATGTATGGGGCCAATCCGGTGCTGGCCGGGGAGCTCGGCCTGGACCGTCAGTGGTTGCATGCGATGAAGCTGGAGTTTCGCCACCCCCGCACCCATCTCTGGACGTCGGTCGAATCCCACTACCCGGCCGATCTTGCCCATGCACTGGAACTTATGCGCGCCAGGCATGCCTCAACTGGTCTGGAAGCCGCCGACTAGCGTACCCAATCGGTCTGTCGCGTAGCGCTGTCATCCTACTGTCGCCCCCGCTGGCGGGGGGGGGCTGTCGCGTAGCGACTGGGGGTGGTCCAACGCCAATTCGCGCCCCCGCTGTTCTTACTTATCGCGTTTCTTCCATGCAACGACGGAAGTGACCACGCCGGCCGCCAGCAGCGGTACGCAGGCCAACGCCGCGACGCCTTCAACCAGCAGCAGGATGGCGTCTGCGGGATTGTAGACGCCGCGATTGAGATACATATAACATGCGATTGCGGCCAGTGCCGATACTGTGCCGGCCGCCAGCAGCGCAAAGCCGAGCGTGCGCAAGGCATCATGCGATGAGGAGCAATACTGGGCCGATGCCGCAGTCGGCATGGTCGGCGCGGACTGCACGGTGACCGGCGGCGAATCCTCATAGTGTGGCTGATTTGCGGACGTCATTGTTCCTCCTGGTGGTTCGTTGCCGCGAATTGTCTGGCGACGGCGGATCATCCTTGATGGCAATCTATGCGACGGAGACACTTTTTGTCCAGCGGAACGGACAATGTGGTCGAAGGCTGCCGAGTTATCCACATTTTGGGCGTGTCGCGCCGGATTCGATTCAGCTTTCGCGAGTTACATGTGGCATTTTCGCAGTGTTTACTGATGGTCGTCATTCGCTGCCATACATGTCCCTCCTGTACAATGACCGTGTCATGCATGATGAGACAAGGGGATGAGTATGTATACCTCGTTGGACAGGTTCCGCATCAAGCCGGGCAAAGAGGATTTGGCCCGCGAATGGTTCCGATATCTGAACGATCACTTGGCCGAAGCGAATGCGACGATGCCGGCTGAGGGTGCGCATATCGAGTCATGGTTCCTGCACGAGGAATCGGACGGACTGTACGGATACGTGTACGTGATCTACGACGACAATGATAAGGCTGTCGAAGTGTTCAAGGAGAGTGAGAATCCGTTGGACATCAAGCACAACGAGTACATGAACGCCTGCATCGATTACCATGACTACGCCGAGATGAAGCCTGCCGTGGCGCTGGGCGACTACTCCGTATTCCGGAGATGATTGGTCGACGGTTCGTCGACGCCGTTGTGTTTGCAGACTCGTTTGTACAACTTGCGCATTTCGGTCAAATGCATAAGTTGTACAAACGATTTCCCTGGAGACCCTACTTGCCTTGCTGCGTTTCGTTGGAATTCCAGCGTTTTCAGGAATACCCGTGGCTCGCGGCAACGGGTGTGTGCGCTGTTTCCGCGATTATGCGGGACAACGTCCGCATTATGGCGTTTCGCGGGCGTTGTACACGCGGCATTGCACTTGGGTCGGAAACGCACGGAGCAAGTTCTTCCGCCTCGCCGCCGGGGCGGAAGAGCCATATGCACTGAGACATGTCGCCCGAGGAATAACGCAGAGGACGCTCCGCCAGCGCACAATCAGTTTTTGTGCAGTTTGGCGTTGAGCTCAATCCCCGTCTTCCGGTAGCGGGCCTCAATGCGGCCGTTGACGGAGTTGCGGATGAAGAGGATGTTGTCTTTGCCGCTCAGATCGGCGCCCTTGACGACGTCCAGCGGTTCGCCGGCGGCGGCTTTGGCCTTGTCCCAGACGGTGATCTTGGTACCGGCGGTGACGTACAGGCCTGCTTCGACGACGCAGTTGTCGCCGAGCGAGATGCCGATGCCGGCGTTGGCGCCGAGCAGGGAGTGCTCGCCGATGGAGTTCTTGAGCTTGCCGCCGCCGGACAGGGTGCCCATGATGGACGCGCCGCCGCCGATGTCGGAGCCGTTGCCGACCACGACGCCTTGCGAGACGCGGCCTTCGACCATGGAGACGCCGAGGGTGCCCGCATTGAAGTTCACGAAGCCGGCGTGCATGACGGTGGTGCCTTCGGACAGGTGCGCGCCCAGTCGCACGCGGTCGGCGTCGCCGATGCGCACGCCGGTTGGCACGACGTAGTCGACCATGCGGGGGAACTTGTCAATCGACAGCACGTTCACATCGACGTGCGGCGCCAACACGGCTCCGGACTGTCGGGTGGCGGCCATCACGTCAAGCTTGCGCAAAGCGAAATCATCGACGGCGAACGGACCGTAGTTGGTCCACACCACGTTGTTGAGCTTGGCGAAGATGCCGTCGAGATTCAACGTGTTCGGCTTGGCCAGACGCATGCTCAGCAGGTGCAGACGCAGATAGACGTCGGCGGCGTCCTCGATCGGCTCGTCCAGCTTGGACACGGTGAACACGGGCATGCGGCGCACGCCACGCGCGTCGGCCTCGTCATGCGCGATGGCGCCGAAGTTGTGATTCGGACGCGAGGTTTCAGCCGGAGCCTCGCCCAACGTGAGTTCCGGATACCACACGTCAAGGGTGTTGCCGGCCGCATCGATGCTTGCCAGACCCCAACCCCATGCGGTGCGCTGTTCAGTCATGTGTACGCTCCTTTGACCATGCCGGAGCCGTAGACCGGTTCCAGCGATTCGTTAGGTTCTTTCGTTCCTTGAAACACTGTAGCGGCAAGCCATGGCAGGCGCATGCGCACGTCCGAAACCGGAGCCGCGTGTCAATATCGTTCAGTGGCGCTGGTCCATCGGCACGTAATCGCGTTCCGTGTAGCCGGTGTACACCTGGCGCGGACGGCCGATCTTCGTGTTCGGATCGGCGAGCATCTCACGGTACTGCGCGATCCAGCCGGGGATGCGGCCCAACGCGAACAGCGTGGTGAACATGGACGGATCGAAGCCGATCGCACGGTAGATCAGTCCCGTGTAGAAGTCGACGTTCGGATACAGATGACGAGACACGAAGTAATCGTCGCTCAATGCGATCTGCTCCAGTTCGGTGGCCACGTCGAACAGCGCGCGCTCGTCCGCCGGCAGCTTCAGCGTGTCGGTGCGTTCCATGATCTTCTGCAGATAGGTCTTGGCGATCGCCGCGCGCGGATCGTACGACTTGTACACGCGGTGGCCGAGGCCGGAGATGCGACGCCCGTTGGCCTTCGCGTCCTCCACGAATTCCTTGACGGTTTTGCCGGAGTCGCGGATGGCCTTGAGCTGGCGGAGCACCGCCTCGTTGGCGCCGCCGTGCAGCGGGCCGGACAGCGCGTTGATGCCGGCCGCGACCGCGGAATACAGGTTGGCGTGCGCCGAACCGGCGATGCGCACCACGGACGTGGAGCAGTTCTGCTCGTGGTCGGCATGGATGATGAGCAGACGGCCAAGCGCGTGCACATACAGAGGATCGGATTCGAACGGCTCATACGGCACGGCGAAGCACATGCGCAGGAAATCGTCGACATAGCCACGCGAGTAATCCGGGTACAGCATCGGCTCATCGCGACGGCGGCGGAAGATGTAGCTGACGATGGTGCGCGCCTTGGCCATGATGATGGTCGCCGCTTCGTCCAGCTGGTCGGAATCGTTGATGTCCGTGGTGTCCGGGTAGAACGTGGCGAGCGCGTTGACCGCGGACGCCATCACACTCATCGGATGCGCGGTGCGCGGGAAGGAGCCCATGAACGTACGGAAGTCCTCCCCCACCATCGTGCGGTGGTTGATGTCGGAGATGAAACGGTCGTACTGGTCCTTGTTCGGCAGTTCGCCGTGACGCAGCAGCCAAGCGACTTCAAGGAAGTCGGACTGCTCGCACAGCTGCTCGATCGGATAGCCGCGATAGCGCAGAATCGAGTTCTTGCCGTCGATGTACGTGATTTTCGATTCGCATTGCGCGGTGGTGAGGAAACCGGGGTCGAGTGTGACCCAGCCATCATTGCGCAGCGTGGACACCACGATGCCGTCCGCGCCCGCCGTGGCTTCGACCACCGGCAGGGTGAAGTCCTTGGATTCCACACTCAGATTGGCTGTGGCCATACTCGTTCGCTCCTTACCAGTTCAAAAAGTACCGCCCACTATATGGCATGCGCGTTTCGATATGTGGGTTCCGTCTCAAAACGGGCATGAAAAAACGGGCTGTGCGTAATCGCACAAGCCCGTTTTCATAAGGTTTTGGACTAGTCGCGGACGGTGAGGATCACCGGACCGTTTTCGGTGATGGCGATGGTGTGCTCGCTGTGTGCGCCACGGGAGCCGTCCTCGCTCTTCAGCGTCCAGCCGTCCTTCGGATCCTGGTAGATCTCGTCGGTGGTCTTGAGGAACCACGGTTCGATGGCGATGACCAGGCCCGGACGCAGCTTGTAGCCGTGATGCGCCTTGCCGTCGTTCGGCACGTGCGGATCGCCGTGCATGATATGGCCGACGCCGTGTCCGCCGAACTCCAGGTTGATCGGGTAGCCGTATTCGCGTGCCACGTCGCCGACGGCGCAGGAGACGTCGCCCAGACGATTGCCCGGCTGAGCGGCTTCGATGCCGGCCGCCAAAGCCTCTTCGGTGCACTTGATCAGGCGCAGGTCGTCGGGATGCTGCGTGCCGACGCAGAAGCTGATGGCGGAATCCGCGACCCATCCGTCGACGTTGATCGCCAGATCGAGGCTGACCAGATCGCCGTCCTTCAGGTTGTAGTCGTACGGAACGCCGTGCAGCACGGCGTCGTTCACGGACGTGCAGATGTAGTGCGCGAACGGACCGGTGCCGAAATCAGGCGCATAGTCGACGTAGCAGGACGAGGCGCCCTTGCGGTCCACGATGCGCTTGTGGACGAATTCGTCGATTTCCAACAGATTGGTGCCGACCTTGGTGAATTCCTTCAGGTCGCGCAGGATGCCGCCGACGAAGCGGCCTGCGGGCTTCATCGCTTCAATCTCTTTAGGGGTTTTCAGTTCGATCATGCCTTCAACCCTACTTCGCGGGCCATACACCGGCGAACGATGTTCTCCTTTCTGTATTCCACCTTGCGTTCCACCCGAATATTCGATTCGAATACACGATGTTGTCACCAAAGATGGATAGTGTGAAGCCATGAACAACACTTCGAATTCTTTGGTTTCGGGTATCGATCCGGCATCGTTCTCCGCCGTGACCGGCCCGTCTCAGGACTTGTTCCGCTTCGTCAACGGCCCGTGGGTCGACATGTACCGTCTTCCCGACGACCGTTCCCGGTATGGTTCCTTCGACAAGCTCGCCGAGGATGCGGAAAACCAGATCCGCGACATCCTTGAAGAGGATGATTGCCCAGCCGTCAAGTCGCGCGCTTTGTACCATAGTTTCCTTGACGTCGATGCCATCGACGCGGCCGGACTCGCCGCCATCGAAGACCAGTTGGCTTCCATCGACGAGGCCGAAGACAAGGCCGCGCTCACCCGCGCGCTTGGCGCCATGAACCCGACCGGCGGTCCAGACCTGATCGGCATCGCCGTTTACGGAGATCCGGGAGCGCCGGAGACCAATGTCGTGCACATCGAACAGGACGGTTTGGATCTGCCGGACGAGGCCTACTACAGGGAAGACCATTACGCGCCAATCCGTGAGGCGTATGTCGAGATGGTCGCCAAGCAGCTGAAGAACGCGCATCTTGCGGCCGATGACGAGGATGCCCATGCGCAGGCCAAGCGTTTCCTTGACGTGGAGACGCGCATCGCGGCGAACCATTGGGACAACGTGTCCACGCGCGATTCGGTGAAGACCTATAACCCGACGGATTACGCCGACCTGTGCGCCATGCTCGCCGATGTTGACCTGGACGCTTGGATCGACGCCTGGCAGAACGCTTACGACGCGACCACCGCGGCTGCCGTGCAGCCGTTGGATTTCCGCGGCTGTTTCAGCCACACGATCGTGCATGAGCCAAGCTTCCTCACCGGACTCAACGCGTTCTGGAAGGAAGCGTCGCTGGATGATCTCAAGCTGTGGGCCCGCGTGCATGTGGTGATCGGCTCCACATTGGAGCTTCCCCACGAATTCGACGAAACGAATTTCGACTTCTACGGCAAGACGCTGTCCGGGCAGAAGGAGCAGCGTGTGCGTTGGAAGCGTGGCGTCTCGCTGGTCAACGGCATCTGCGGCGAGGATGTCGGCCGCGAATACGTGAAGCGTCACTTCCCCGAAACCTCCAAGCAGCGTATGGAGCAGCTGGTCGGCAATCTCATCGACGCCTACCGTGTGTCCATCTCCAATTCCACTTGGCTTGGCGACGAGACCAAGGCCAAGGCATTGGAGAAGCTGTCCAAGTTCGTGCCGAAGATCGGCTACACGAACCATTGGCGTGACTATTCCGCGCTGGATGTGCGCGAGGACGCCGGCTTCGCCCAGAACATGCGTGCCGCGAACCTGTATGAGACCGGCTACCAGCTGGCCAAGGTGGGCAAGGCCGTCGACAAGGACGAATGGCTGATGAATCCGCAGACGGTGAACGCCTACTATGAGCCGTCCATGAACGTGATCGTGTTCCCGGCCGCCATTTTGCAGCCGCCGTTCTTCAACCCGGATGCCGAGGATGCCGCGAACTACGGCGGCATCGGCGCGGTGATCGGCCATGAGATCGGCCACGGTTTCGACGACCAGGGCTCGCAATACGACGGCGACGGCAAACTCAACGACTGGTGGACCGAAGAGGACAAGGCCAATTTCAAGGCGCTCACCCAGAAGCTCATCGACCAGTACAACGAGTTCGTGCCGACGCAGCTCGCCGAAAAGTATTCGGATGACCCGTCGAAGGCCCCTCATGTGAACGGCGCGTTGACCATCGGCGAGAACATCGGCGATTTGAGCGGTGTGAACATCGCTCTCAAGGCCTATGCGTTCGCTCTCGATGAAGCGGCCGGCCGCGGCAAGGATGGTTCCACGGAAGCCATCGAAGCCGCGCTTGCCGATGCTCCTGAAATCGACGGCTTCACCGGCCTGCAGCGTTTCTTCCTGAGCTACGCTTCGATTTGGCGCACTAAGAATCGCGACGAGTTGGCGGAGCAGTATCTGCAGATCGACCCGCACTCCCCCGCCGAATGCCGTACGAACGGCATCGCCCGTAATGTGGACCTGTTCCACAAGGCGTTTGGCGTGCAGCCCGGCGACGGCATGTGGCTCGCACCGGAGCAACGCGTGCGCATCTGGTAACAGGCCATGCCAGCGATCGCATAAGCGTCAGGCAATCGTCAGAAGCCATCGCCGCCGAATTCCTCACGTAGGGGTTCGGCGGCGTTGCTATCCGCACCGGCCTGCGAGCCGCCTTGCTCGTCAACGCCGGAACTCTGCCCGCCCATCGCATTGACTGAAGTTTCGCCCCGCTGTTGGGCGGCTTGCACATATGGATCACGTCCTAAAGCCTGTCCAGGCTGCGCGTCTTGCTGGCCGGAATCGTTTTTCTTGGCGAGTTTGCGGAAGGTGGAGACACCGTAGCTCAAATCATGCCCCGCCGCATTCGCTTCCATGACGAGTTTCGACTGTTGCTTGCCGTTCTGGTCCACCCAGCTTTCCGCCGCCAGCACGCCGGTCACGATGACCGGTTCGCCTTTTTTGAACGATTGGCAGATGCTTTCGGAAAGGCCTCGATATGCCTTCACCGTGATCCATGTGGTGGGCAGGTCCTTCCACTGTTGCGTTCGGCCATCGAAATAATGTCTGGTGCTGGCCAGCCGGAATGAGCTGGCATGCGGCATGCCTTCCCGATTGAATTGCGTGGGCTGGCCGCCCACATATCCCGTGATGGTGAGGAGACCCTGCTGCTGCGCCATGTTCGGCCCTTTCTGTTTGACGAATGATGGACCGCGGAAAGCGCCGTTGACGGCACGGAAGCGACAGGCAGTGAGGTGGATTTATGGTGAGAGAGGGTAAACTGCATGCCCTTCCCGCATCTTCACGTTTCCGCGGTAAGACCACTATCGCCGAACGTTCCATCCGTCTGCAAGCCCAACCGGAGAATGTGGATAACTTGAGATCGTCGGGCGAGTCGTGGATTGTCAGTGGATAATTTCGACTTATCCACCGACATCCACAATCCTCATGTGCGTGAGATGCGCACGGTATTCCCCATGAAAAACAAAAAACGGAAGACCACCTGCTTGATGGTCTTCCGTTGCCGTATGTCGTTCGTCGGATCAAACCGACGCGCTACGGATTGCCGTATGTCACTTGAGCAGTGCAGCGACGCGGTCCGCGATCGCCTGCGCGGCGTCCGCGACCGGCACCGCTTCGGCGTTCTCACCGTTGCGGTCGCGCACTTCGATGGTGCCGTTGTTGACGGTGTCGCGGCCGGCGACGGCGATGATCGGCACGCCGATGAGTTCGGCGTCCTTGAACTTGACGCCCGGAGACACCTTCTTGCGGTCGTCGAAGATGACTTCGATGCCCTTGGCCTCAAGCTCACCGATCAGCTGTTCTGCGGCTTCGAACGCGGCCGCATCCTTGCCGGTGGCCACGACGTGCACCTGTGCCGGCGCGATGACTGCCGGCCACGCCAGACCCTTCTCGTCGTGATGGGTTTCGGCGATGCAGGCCATCACACGGGAGACGCCGATGCCGTAGGAGCCCATCCACACCGGAACGGTCTTGCCGTTCTGGTCGAGCACCTTCAGGCCGAGCGCGTTGGAATACTTGAGGCCCAGCTGGAACACCTGGCCGATTTCCACGCCGCGCTCGAAGCTCAGCGGGCCGGAACCGTCCGGGCTCATGTCGCCATGACGTACCTGCACGGCTTCGACGGTGCCGTCGGCCTCGAAATCGCGGCCGTACACCAAATCGTAGTAATCCACGTCCTGCTCGTCGGCGCCGGTGAACCATGCGGAACCGCGTGCCACGTGCGCGTCGATCAGGTAGCGCAGCGCGTCACCGGTCTCGGACGCGTTCTCGGCCTTCTTTCCGTCGCGCGCCTGCGGGCCAAGCGCCATCGGTCCGATGTAGCCCTTGACGAGTTCCGGATGCTTCTTCAGATCCTCGTCGGTGGCTTCCTCGATCTCGGCCGGGGTGAACTGCGCCTCAAGACGCTTCATGTCGACGGTACGGTCGCCCGGAACGCCTACGACCACGAGCTCGCGCCACGGCTCGTCGTGGTCTTCGTCCTGCGGATGCATGACGGCGATGACGACGTTCTTCAGAATGTCGGAGGCCTGCCAATCGCGGCCGTCGGAACGAGGATGGTTGGCGTTGGCGAATTCGACCATCTTGTCGATGGTGGCCGCGTCCGGGGTCGGGCGCTTTTCGGCTGCCGGCGTTGCGGTAAAGTCGATGGCTTCCGGTTCCGGAGTGGTCAGCGCCTCGACGTTCCAGGCCTTGCCGGACGGCGACTGGGCGAAGGTGTCCTCGCCGATCTCCATCGGAGCCAGGAACTCCTCGGATTCGAAGCCGCCCATCGGGCCGGCCATGGCGTGCACCGGCACGTACTTCAGGTCGAGACGGTTGAAGATGCGCTCGTATGCGCCGCGCTCGTCCATGTAGGCCTTGACGAGGCCTTCCTTGTCGAGGGTGAAGGAGTAGGCGTCCTTCATGATGAACTCGCGGCCGCGGATCAGGCCGGCGCGCGGACGGAACTCGTCGCGGTACTTGGTCTGGATCTGGT
>ENA-OPBO01000311-OPBO01000311.1-human-gut-metagenome-genome-assembly--contig:-NODE-311-length-42980-cov-20.802889_pt1 | contig 42980 bp, 28 predicted proteins | sample MGYA00241071_ERZ501458 | MGnify/ENA primary metagenome ERZ501458 (study PRJEB25962, sample SAMEA2042509) | human gut metagenome | biome: human gut; feature: human-associated habitat; material: faeces... | reverse complement strand
ATGTCATAGACAAAAGTACGAAGATTTCGCGGATTTCCAACAAAAAAGGCTTCGAACAAATCGAAGCCCCTTCAAAGTCCATTCATCGTCTCTAAATAATAGATCGTTTCAGTTTTATGGCATTCTGCAGGTGTCTTAATCCGTATTAATTTATCTCCCCAATCGCATCCGTTTTCAGGGAACATATGCCATAAAACAAAAACTATTAAATTCAAGTCTTTCGCCATTTTCATCACCTCTGAATAGAAATTTTCATCTTCTCTCTTTTTCAAAAGGAAATTCGGCAAAGTCCAGTCATCAAGAGAAATTACAATCGCTTTAATGCCATTTATAACGGCAAGGTTTCGTATATCGTATAATCCTATAACATAGTTTTTTATAGCACGATGACCCATTCTAGCGAACGGATAGCCGCAGTCCCAATGGAACAGCCCCGCAGATATTCTATTTTTCTCTAACAAGGAATATAACATGGGGCCTAATATCGGCGGTATCCTTTCATCATCATAAATTGGTTTAGACGTACAAATCGTGATTACCTTCGAATATTTACAGACAATAGAACGAATATTTCCCGCATCAAAAGTTAGATAGACTCCTTTCCTACACGGGCGAACAGATATATTTTCTATATTTTCGGGTCTTAATTTTACAGTAATTTTTTTACTCATATCTATCCCTCATTTTCGTAACCACATTTTTCACCTCTTCCCGAAACCACGCGGGCTGCAGTACCTCCACGTCGGCACCGTGCGAGAGCAGTTCCATCCGGAAATCATAGGTCGGGGCCAGCCGGTATTCGAACACCGAATATTCCGCGGTCCGTTCAGTCTCCCGCTGGGTAGGATGCAGTGGCAGGGCCCGAACATAGTTCGCCTGCTTCCCATAGATCCGAATTTCAATTCGTTCGGCGGATTGCCCCGGAATCCGGATAATTCCGAAGGCGTCGGCATAGAACTCCGCACAATTAAAATCCAAGGGGATTTCAGCCTCTTTCGCCGTCGGAGTTATATCAACTACCCGATCGAGGGCGAACGCATAAATTCCGCCCATCTCCACGCTTTCGGCGATCAGATACCAGCGCCGTCGAAACGCCTTCAACCCGTAAGGTTCAACCTCGTAGCGCTTTTCCCGCTTTTCATCGTAGGTATGACGATAGCTGATTTCCAGGCATCGGTTCTCTTCCATCGCCCGGAGGACGGTCGTCAGGTAGGTGTAGCCCGAGGGAATCGGTTCCAATGCGATCCGTCGGCGCAGGCGTTTACTATTTACCAAGAGATCGTTTACAGCGAAGGTTTCCAACAACCAGCGTCGCAGATCGTCCCGTTCGAGATCATCGCCGTATTCGATAAAGTATTCGTTCGTCCGGCGGTCGCAGGCGATATTGACATCGAAGAGCGTTTCGACGGCTTTCCGGTGATTCTCGAAGGTCTTTCGGGGAAGTTCCTCTCCGCCCGACCATTCGTTCCGGAGCCAGCGGCGGCGGATTTCATCCAGCGTGATTCTTCCCGCGGAATAGATCGTCTCCAGGAGCCACAGGTAACGGCGCAGCAGCGTCGCCGTATTATTCGTCAAGGCATTCATCGTCCAAAGGTTTTTGACAAAGATAAAAATAGCTTCCGCCAGAACTCGGCGGAAGCTTCGACCTATTTCTTTTTTTTCGTCCGGTGTACGATCTTCTTTATATCAATCAAGTGGTTTTTCTCCGCCGATTCAAGAGCCAATTGCTTACTCCATTTCATATAGCGTTCAGACATCGTTACGCTCGAGTGTCCCAAATAGTTCTTAATCGTATAGGTATCCGCACCCTCCGCTGCAGTTAAGGTCGCAAAGGTTCTTCGGGAGGCGTGATAAGTCAGGTTCTTATCTATCCCTGCCATTTTCGCCAGCTTTTTCAACGTCGGATTTACCGTCGACGCCGATGAAATTCGGAACATTCGGTTTTCACGTTCGACCTGACTGAAAGGGATTCCGTCATCATCGGCGGCAATCCACTCGATCATTCTTTCGCCGAAGGTCGATAGAGGGATATTAACTTCGCGGTTCCGTTTCCACGGCTTATCACCCTTTTTAGGAATCAAGTGTACGATAATCGTTTCTTGCGTTACGTCCAGCGCGCCCCAGGTTATACAAAGCGCATCACTCAATCGGATTCCTACGGCACATGAAAACAGGAACATGACCAATACCCGGAACTCGGTCGATCCGATTTCGGCATCGAGTCCCAAAAGCTGGTACATTCTTTTCAGTTCATCATATTCGAGGAACGTATCGTTTTCGGCAGCTTTGGGAACCTCGCATTCACGGGTCCGGTACGGATTCTTTATCGGAATACCTCGCCGTTCAATATCAAGAACAATCGTCCGGACGTGCTTCAACCGGTTCGCTCTCGTTCCCAAAACATCTCCAAGGCCGTGTTCACGACCCCGCTTTACTAAAAAGCGTTCGAAATCATTGATAAACTTCGCGTCAATATCCTTTATCCGGATTTTTTCGCGAAACTCTTTCAAGGCTCGCCGGGTCGTATCATACCCCTTTTCCGTCGATCGGGTCATCTTTCCGGCCTGTCTCCGCTCCAAGACGTATTTATCGAAATATTCGTAGAATGACGCATCGCCCGGATCTTTCGGCTCTTCATTCGCTACAATCTCGCGCAGGCACGTTTTCGTCAACTTCTCGCCATTTACCAGAACATTATATATCCGGGTTCTAATTCGCGTCAACTCCTTCTCGATAATCAGTTTCAGCGCGTCGTCGATCGGTTCCTTCGTCTTATCATCCCACTCTTCGGGCAATAAGTCGATACCCATCGGATATTTCGGCTCTTCGCCATCAATGCGAGGGAATCGGATATATAACGGCATTCGGCCGTTCTTTTTCCGTTTATCGCTCCGAAGATATAAAGTCGGGGTCGGCAGTTTAATCATTTCGGTAGAATTTTCTCACAAGATAGCTTTTTTTATCCTTTTCTACCAGAGAACGTTTTGATATTCTTCGCCGATTCCTTGGCTATCGAGAGGTCGTATTTCAGATAGCGCTGGGTCATATTCACGGACTTATGCCCCAAATACTTCGAAATCGTATATATATCCACTTTATCCAGCACCAACAGCGTAGCAAAGGTATGGCGGGAGGAGTGGTAGGTTACGTGCTTATCGATTCCGGCCCGTTTCACGTGTTCACGAAGCGTTCGATTTACGGTCGGTTCGGTATAGGGATAGAAGATTTTATCACCGCTTCCCAACAAACGTCCGTTTTCGGATTTTTCTTCCAATATCTCCCGCGCCATCGGGAAAAGCGGGGTTATCACCTCGGATTTCGTCTTAATCATCCGCTTTTTTATCAATCCGTTCGAAAAATCCACGTCTTTCCAACATAAGTCGCGCACGTCGGAGAAGCGGAGACCGCAGAAGCACGAGAATTGATACATTTTCAAAATCCGGTACTCTTTCGTATCTCTCGCAAACTTATCGGAGTAGTCGATCAAATGCAGGAGTTCGTCTTTCTCCAAATAGACCTCTTTTACCGCGGAATTCGGCATCTTGAACCACTTATACGGGTTTTCAACCGGGATATTCCGTTTAAGCATATCGAGAATCACCGTTCGCAGATTTTTATGCTTCGGGTTCCGACCTCCGGCCGAATTCCCGTTTACTTCGCGCATATAGTTATCAAAATCTTCGATAAACGGGAGCGAAATATCGGAGATGCGGAGCTCCGATCGAAACTCTTTCAAGACGTGAAAGGTCGTCATATAGACCCGGATCGTTTCGGGATTCAAGCCCTCTTTTCGTTTTCGTTCTACAAAGTCGAGGTAATAGTCGTAGAATGATCTATTTTCGGGTTTCACACGTCGTTTCCCGTCGTAGAACTCTTTTACCAGATCCATCGACAACTCCGTACCGTCGGCCAACAGCCGATTGATATAGAGATCGAGCTCCATAATTTTCCGGTTCAACTGGATAGCGAGGGTTTTATCCTTCGGTTCCATCCGTTTAGCATCCCAGCGACCGTCCCATACCTCCAAGCCCGTCGGAATTTTCGTACTTCGGTTTCCGACTCTTATTCGCAGGTAAATCGGATACTTTCCGTTCCGTTTCAAGGGCTTATCATTTCGGATACATTTACAAATCGAGTAGTTCGCCATTTAAATCCCCAAAATAAGTGTAATATTCAGGGACTAAATAAGTTACAAAATATCGGATTATAAAGAATTTACAATAAATAATTATTTTTCCTTAAAAAAGACAAGCAGAAGGCCAATCGAGGAGATATAGACCGATTTAAGATTCGGGGGCGCAAATAGGGGCGCACCGGTATAAATAGCCCTATTTTTCAGTGTATCTTTACTTTACAATAGTCTTTATATTCAACTATCCAACAGGGTAAAATATCGTAAGTATCATATAATCAACGAATAGTGAGCTTCGCTTCAGACCTCACAGAAACCGCGTTGTAGATATCTACAACGCGGTTTTCGTTTGAATTTGTACGGCATTTGTACGGCAGCGGGCCTGTTCGCCGTTTGGCTTAATTGTTTTCCGACCACATTTCGCACTGCTCCATGATGGTGTTCAGTGCGTCCTCCTGCCCTTTCTTAAGCAGTCGTTTGACCAGCCGGCGCATGCCGGCCCGGGCGCTCTCCTTCAGATTCCAGTCGATCGTCTTGTTTTTGCGCAGGGCATCGGTCAGTTCATGCGTGATGGCCAGCAGCTGGTCGTTGGTGTAGAAGTCCCGCACGACCTCGGGCTTGGTCAGCGCATCGTAGAAGGCCAGCTCCTCGGTCGTCAGGTGTAGCGCCCGGCCCGCCTTTTTGCCGTCGATGATCTCGCGGGCGCCCGACTCCGAGATCCCCATGTCGCGGTAGGATTCGCCTCTACGGATGAGTATCTGCGTGTCGGGCAGCCATTGTTCGATGCGGTCGAGCTCCGCCTCCAGCTCGGGCCGGACCGGAATGACGACGTGGTTGCCGCTCTTCTGCTGCTTGCGGTCGATGACCTGCTGCCCGTTCTCCAGCGTGCGGATGTTGCCTTCGTTGGTAGTCGAGGGGCCGTAGCGGAGTTTGTGGATGTTCAGCCGGGTGCGCTCCTTCATCTCGCGCGTGAAGCGGGCGATGATGCCGCCGGGCGATTTGCGGCTGCGCATGCGGCAACCGGTGATGAGACTGCACGGGTGGTGGAAGCTGTAGATGATATTCTCGGCTCGTCGGTGTAAGGTCTCCGGAGATGCCAGATCATATGGGTTATTGTCGATTATTTGATCTGCATCAATAATTTGATGGTGGGAATTGCCTAATTTTGCCTTTGAGGATGGAGTGCCGGCATCCCGCCCGGTATTGTCCATTTGCCAATCCTGTGCGCATTGTTCGCATCCCGTTTGGCAAGCATCCGGCAAGTGTCAAACATATAATATATGAAAGCGGTAGTCTCTGTTGTCGTGCTGGCGGCCATGACCCTGCGTCTGTCGGCTCAGAATTTTACGATCAAGGGCCATTTTACCGATGTGGCGAATGATACGTTGTCGATCGGGTATGTCCAGCGGGAACCCGAAAAGCGGATCGTGGATGTCGATGTCGTGGTGGATGCGGGCGGATCTTTCACCTACAGCTGCGAGATAGGGCAGGCGTGCCAGGCCGAACTGACCATTCGCTCCAGCGGCAGGAGGGCGAATCTCTTTTTTGTTCCGGACGAGCGTATGGAGATTGAGGGGCCGTCGGCCTCGGTGAACGACTGGAAGATCCGCGGTACGGCGTTTTACCAGCGACAGGAGAGCGTCCGACAGATGCTGCTGCCCTTCTACCGGGAGTTCGGTGCCGTGCGGGTCCGGTATGAAAAAGGGCTGGCCGACGGTCTTGACCGTGACCGGCTCGACAGCATCAGGGGAGCTGCCAACCGGGCCATCAACAAACGCTTGTGGCAAGTGGTTCATCCCTATATCATGGACCATCCGGACGATGAGGTTTCGGTCACGATACTGCTTGCACAGGATTTTCCCGACATATTGCCTGCCATCCGGAGGCTCTCGCCCGAGGTGCGGAACGGGCGTTTCAGGGAGTATATCGACGGAATCGAGGGGATGTTTTCGCGGCTTGCCCAAGAGATGAAGGCGGTTGAGGCGGCGACCCTGGAGTTGGAGGAGGGGAAGCCCGCTCCGGACTTTACGCTGAAAGACATCAACGGTCGGGATCTCCGGCTGAGCTCCCTCTTCGGTCGGGGCAAGTATGTTGTCGTCGATTTCTGGGGGTCGTGGTGCTCGTGGTGCATCAAGGGGTTCCCTGCCATGGCGGCGTACTACAACCGGTACAGGGAGTGTCTGGAGATTGTCGGCGTGGCCTGCCACGACAAGGAGGAGCGATGGAAGGCTGCCGTGGCAAAGAACCGGATTCCGTGGCTGCAGGTGATCTCGCCGGACGGGACGACGGAGGTCCGCTACGGCGTGACGGGCTATCCCTTCAAGGTGATTCTCTCCCCGAAGGGGCGGGTCGTTGGGTGCTTCAAGGGCGAGGATGCCTCATTTTACGGGATGCTTGACCGGTTGTTGCAGTAGATTCCGGGCATGTCTCCGGGCATGTCTCCGGGTGTGGCGTCCGGGTGTGGCGGTTTGTCTTCAGCTCGTAGGCCCCGGCGGCCGGTTGTCGGATCTTCCCCGGACCTTAAAGCGATCGATGTCGAATTACAAGGTGATATTCAGCCGTGTCAATGCAACCACCCGATTCCCGAAGGATCCCCGGATGCAATGTATGGCGGGTTGAAGACTTGCATGCTGCGAAAAGAAAATCCTGCATGTAAGCTCCGTAGCAAGCTCTTTCTCTCCGGAGAAGAGGGCGCAGTCGGAGAAACATCCGGCCTCGACCCTGCGGAATCGTACGACCAGCCCCAATCCGCCGAACATGCGGCACCAGATAGCGGAGGGGAACGCGGCCGAATACTGCATGAGGAGAGACAGCTGTTGCGTCAACCGCTGTTCGGCATAGCCCCATACCGCTCCGCTTACCGATCGTCTCGCGGTTTGCCCCGTGCCAACCTGAAAACCGCTGTGTAGAACACCGCCAAAATGATAACTGCTGCCATTGTTCTGATAATTCGATGAGAAGATCCCCAACACCCCGTCCGACGCGGGGCGAAAACGAAACGGGAGATTGTCTGCCGTGAACCCGTTGTATCCCCGGCCATTGTAGACCGATGCCTGTATTCTCCATCGCTCTTTCCGACAGGTGTAATGGATGCCGAGCGATGAGAGCGGATAGTTGGCAATCGGGTAATTAACCGAAATGGTCGGAAAAATGCCGCACGAACTGTTCGTAAAGAGCGATGTGACGGGTGAGGTGAAATAGTCTTCATTCAGGTTCCGGATGCCGGCAAAAAGGCTCGAAGCGCCCCGGCTGAACGACAATCCCGCTACGGAGAGCGAAAAAGGCAGATTCTCCTCCTCGATATTCGAAAAGACCTGCCGGTCGTTGACCAGCCGTTCCGAGCGTGTTTTGGCGATGCTGATCGTGCCGAGATCAAGCCGGATCCCCCTGCCCAACACCCGGGAGAAGTCCATTTTCAGCAGGTTCACCCAGTTCAGATCCCTGAAATCGGTCTGCATCTCCGTCGCGTATTCGATCCCGAATACCGTTTGGGCCGCGAGCCGGTGGCAGCCGAGCGCCGCCACCGCCATCATCATGCATATTCGCTTTTTCATGCATTACAACCAGGATTTGAATCGTTTTACATACCAGTTTTTTATAGCCTGTGTGAGGATGCAGTAGGCCAGCAGGGTCGCTGTCAGCCAGGGGAAATAACTCCACGGCAGCGCAACCAGCCCGATGGACGCACCGAACGGCGTGAACGGAATCAGGATGCCGATTGCCATGACCGCAAGGGTCATGGCCATGACGGGCCATGAAGCGCGGCTTTGGAAAAAAGGTACCTTGCGCGTGCGTATCATGTGCACGATCAGCGTTTGCGACAGCGCCCCCTCGACGAACCATCCGGACTGGAAGAGGGCCTGCATCTCCGCCGACTGACACCGGAAGACGTACCACATCAGCAGATAGGTCGTGATGTCGAAAATCGAGCTGATGGGTCCGATCCAGATCATGAACCGGCTCAGCCCCGAGGCATCCCACCTGCGCGGTTGACGCAGGTACTCCGCATCCATCCGGTCGAACGGAATCGTCGTTTGGGAGATGTCGTAAAGCAGGTTCTGGACCAGCAGGTGGATCGGCATCATCGGAAGAAACGGCAGAAAGGCGCTGGCGACCATGACACTGAACATGTTGCCGAAATTCGAGCTGGCGGTCATTTTGATGTATTTCACGATATTGCCGAATGTCCTGCGGCCCTCGATCACCCCGTCGCGGAGCACCATGAGATCCTTCTCCAGCAGAATGATGTCGGCACTCTCCTTGGCGATGTCGACCGCCGAGTCGACCGAGATGCCGATGTCGGACTGCCGCAGCGCTGCGGCGTCGTTGATCCCGTCCCCCAGAAACCCGACCGTATGTTGCCGGTCTTGCAGCAGGGTGATGATCTGTGTCTTTTGCAGCGGCGTGACCTTCGAGAAGACGGAGGTCTCCTCCACGGCCCGGTATAGGGCCTCGCCCTCCAAAGCCTCCAGCTCCCGTCCGCTGAGGGCCTTGCCCGTAATACCCACCTGGCGGGCAATCGTACGTACGACGGCATCGTTGTCTCCCGAGAGGATCTTGACCGTAACCCCGTAGTTCTGCAATTGTCTGATGGCGCTGGCCGTTGACGGCTTGGGCGGATCCAGGAAGGCGAGGACCCCGATCAGCACCATGTCGCGTTCGTCTTCGACCGAGAAATTGTTCTCCTTGCTCAGGAAGTTCTTGTGTGCGACGGCCAATACCCGCAGCCCCTGGTGATTCATCCGTTCGCAAATCGCCGCAGCCTTCCTGCGCAGTTCGGGCGTGAACGTACAGACGGCTCCGGAGACTTCGGTGTGGGAGCAGATCTCGAGCATCTCCTCCACGGCCCCCTTGGTGACAATCTGCCGTTTGCCGGAATGGTCCTCGATGACCACCGACATGCGGCGGCGGGTAAAGTCGAACGGGATTTCGTCCACCTTGTGATAGCGGTCCTTCATCGATTCCAGGTCGAGATCCCTCACATGGGAGAGAATCGCCTTGTCCATCAGATTTTTCAGCCCTGTCTGGAAAAAGCTGTTGAAATAGGCGTGGCGGAGGATGCGCTTCCGGTCGTCATCGCTTCCATCGGCGTTGATGTACTTTTCCAGGACGATCTGGTCGCAGGTCAGCGTTCCGGTCTTGTCGGTGCAGAGGATGTTCATGGCTCCGAAATTCTGGATGGCGTTCAGATCCTTGACGATGACCTTTTTCCTGGACATCGAAACCGCCCCTTTGGAGAGGTTGGCCGTGACGATCATGGGGAGCATCTCGGGGGTCAACCCGACGGCAACCGTCACGGCAAAGATGAAGGCGTCCAGCCAGTCGCCCTTCGTGATCCCGTTGACCACGAAGACAAACGGCACCATGATGAGCATGAAGCGGATGAGCAGCATGCTTACCCGTGCGATGCCCTTGTCGAAAGCCGTGGCGGCCCGGTGTCCGGCGATGGACCTGGCGATGGTTCCCAGATAGGTGTTGTTCCCGGTCTGGAATACGATGGCGGTGGCCGAGCCGCTGATCACGTTCGAACCCATGTAGCAGATGTTGTCCAGTTCCACGACGCTGCCCTTTGCGTATCTCCTGCCACGGGCCTCGGGGCGCTTCTCGATCGGTTCGGATTCGCCCGTCAGCGAGGCCTGGCTGACGAAGAGATCCTTGGTCTCGGTGATCCGCATGTCGGCCGGAATCATGTCGCCCGCGGCAAGCATGACGATGTCTCCCGGAACGAGCTCCTCGATGGGAATCTCCGTAACGCCCGACTCGCCGCGCCGCACCGAGCAGGTGTTCTTGACCATTTTCTGCAGCGCCTCGCTTGACAGACTGGCTTTCCAGTCTTGCCAGAAGCGGATGATGGCACTGAGGAGGATCATCGTCGCTATGATGACAATCGAGGTCCAGTCCTTCTCGTCGGGGGCGGCCAGCCACACGTCGAGGATATAGGAGACGACGATCAGTGTGGTCAGGATGCCGATGAACGGATTGATGAACGCCCGGATGAACATCGTGACGGGATTCTTCCGTTTTTCATGTTCGACCTCGTTCTTTCCGTAATACGCCTGTCGTCGTTCGACCTCTTTGAGGGGGAGTCCGCCGGGGGTTGTTTGAAAGTAGCCGTACGCCGTAGCGAGCGGTTGGGTCGCGGCCAGAAATACTTTCTCGGCATCGAACGTGAAGCGGGGGGTGTTCTTTCTCTTCCACATAACCGACTGTTTTGAGTTCTGCTATTCGATTTTGACGCCGCAAAAATGAAAAAAACGGCTCGCAGGAGCCGTTAGAAAGCAATTAGAACCGTATTAGAAAACCATTAGAATCCGGCGTGTCGGTCCGGAACGGACTGGCATTCGGCCCTTATATGTGCGGCAGTTCGACCACGAAGGTGGTCCCCTCACCCCGTTCCGAATGGGCTGCGATCCGTCCCCGGTGGAGCAGGATGATCTTGCGGGCCAGCGCCATGCCGATGCCGTGTCCTTCGGCCATCGACTCCTGGCTCCCCCGGTAGAAGAGCGTGAACAGCTGGCGCAGCTCCTCCTCGGTCATGCCGGCCCCGCAGTCCGAAAAGCGCAGGATCGCCCATTGCTCCCAATAGGAGATGTGGACGCACGAGAGGTGGTCGTCGGAGTATTTGCAGTTGTTCTCGATCAGATTGGTAAAGGCGATGGTGAGCAGATGGGGATTCCCCTCGACGGTGATCATCCGCTCGTCTTCGGCCTCCTGTTCGAAAAGCAGATCGATCCGGTAGTCGGGCCGGGCCCGCAGGATGAGCGACCGCACGTCGAGCAGCAGTTCGTCGAGGCGGATCCGCTCCATATGGATCTGCTCCTGGAGGTAGTCGGCCTTGGCCAGATTGAGCAGGCCGTCGATCAGCTTGGTCATGCGGCCGGCATCCTGCAGGGCGTGGTGCATGGCCCGGCGGTACTCCGCACCGCTCCGTTCTTTCTGCAGCGAGAGATCCAGTTCGGCCATCAGTGCCGCCAGCGGGGTGCGCAACTCGTGCGAGACGTGGCTGACAAACTGTTTCTGGGCATTGAACGAGGCCTCGAGCCGGCTCAGCAGGGCGTTGAAGGCCAGGGCGAGTTCGCCCAGTTCGTCCCTGGCATTCCTCACGGGAAGACGCCGGTCGATATGCGAGGCGGTGATGGCCTCCGCCTCCCGAACGATTCCGCGGATCGGCTGCAGGGCGGCGCGTGCCAGCAGATAACCCGTGACGAACAGCAGGAGCAGCCCCACGACGAACAGAATGCCGAGGGTCGTCCGCAACTCGGTCAGATTGGCATGCCCGTAGCGATCGTACGCCGCAGCCGTCACGACATACTCCTCACCCTCGAAGGCATACAGCATGCCGATCCCCTGGTAGTCGGCGACGTAAAACGCGATGCGGCGATCCTGCAGGATGCGGGAGATCATGGCCGAGTCCTCCTTGATGATGTCATTCTGGATCGCGTCGTGATAGAGCATCCGGAAATCGGTCGTATAGACGGCAACCTCGACTTCGTCGATGAAGTTGCGGTTGTTGAGGTAGATCTCCTGCATGGTGCGGGCATCCACCTTGTTCTGCAGGAACAGGTGAGCCTTGGTGATGGCCTCGTTTTCGAGCGTGTGGAAAAAGGTCCGGCTGCGCGTATGTTCGCTGACCAGGTAGATTGCCGTCAGGCATACGAGGAATACGGCCGCCGTGGCCGCCGTGTTTTTGAGCGTGAGGGCAATCCGGATCTTCATGGTTTGTCGGTCAGGATGAATCCCATGCCCGGGCGGGTATGGATCAGTTTTACCTCGAAATCGCGGTCCACCTTCTTGCGCAGGTAGTTGATGTAGACGTCGATGAAGTTCGTCCCGGTGTCAAAATGCGTCTCCCACACCTTTTCGGCAATCTCTGTTCGGCTGACGACCCGTCCCGCATTCTCCGCCAGGTAGCGCAGCAGCCTGTACTCCTTGGGCGAAAGGTGCAGCGGAACCTCTCCGCGGCGGGCCTCCTGCCGGTTTGTGTCGATCTGCAGATCGGCGCATGTCAGGATTGCACAGGGGGTGGGGCGAAGCTCCTGCTGTCGTTTGAGCAGGGCCCGGATCCGTGCGGTCAGCTCGCGGAAATCAAAGGGCTTGACCATGTAGTCGTCGGCTCCGGCATCGAATCCGTCCAGTTTGTCGTCGGTCGTGCCCAGGGCGGTGAGCATCAGGATGGGGACCCCTGCATGGATCTTGCGGATCTCCCGGCAGAGGTCGAGTCCGTCCATCCGGGGCAGGACGATATCCGAAACAACCAGTTGGAAACTGTTGGCCCGGAAAAGCCGCAGCGCCATGACGCCGTCGTAGGCCACGGTTGTCTGATAGCCGTTCTCCTCCAGTCCGGCTTTCAACAGATCGGCAACCCGTTTGTCGTCTTCCACAATCAATATCGACTGCATGTCTTTGGCTGGTATGATGGGGGGGTACTCAACTCTTTTTTCGCCGTTAAAGATGGGAATTTTTATCAAAACCGCAATTTCCCGGGGTGAAAAGCGGATGATGAATGAAAAGATATTTATTAAAAATTTTACTTTATCCGCTAAGGCGGGTTCTGCGGCCTCTCTTGCGGGAGAATCTTCGGAATTTCCGCATGCCGGCCCTTCTCAGAGCGGGTTTTATGGCGATTTATCGTGATTGGAGGAGGGCCTTCTCCGACGAATTCTGTTCCGATAGGGATCTTCCTTCTCCCCGCCTGAAACTGCAGCCGGCACCCGCTGCCTCCACGAATTCTGCGTAAATTTTTGTTTATTTTACGATTTTTAAATAAAAAATAGTTAATCTTTTTGGGCATATTCAAAAAAATGCTATTTTTGCAGGCATTTTTAATCGATCAGATAAAGAGAGGTCATGCTTGCAATTTATCGATACCGGATAGCGGGTCTCGTGCCGATGACTCCTTATTCCTGCTTGCGGGTGGTGCCGATCGCTCCGATCGATCCCCTTGCTGCCGGCCTTCTCCTCCGACGAGGAGCCCCTTCCGTCGTCTGCCTCAGTTCCGAATTGCCGCCCCGGTTCCTCAACCGGGATGAACAGTGCCCCTGCAACTTCGGCCGTTAATCCGTTTTTTTCGCCGGAAGAGCAAAGATGCACTGATTTGTCTCGACCGGCTTCTGTTCCCCCCTAATCCATACTGCCTATAGAAAATTACTCGACTCGCCTCTGAACCAAACCCGAATCCCGGAATCCCGCCGGGAAGACTAACCTTTAATTTTTAACCTAACCAACCAAATTTATGAGAAATTCTATTCTCTCCGTACTGACGACGTGCTGGTGCGCCGTGTTCCTGCTCCTGGGGGCGGAAATGGCCGCTGCTCCGGCAGCCCTTGCGCAGTCGGCCGAAAAACAGGTCGTTAGCGGATCGGTAAAGGATGCTTTCGGTCCCGTTGTCGGTGCGACCGTAACCATCAAGGACAGCACCGTCGGAACCGTGACCGGCAGCGACGGTACGTTCGAACTGTCCGGTGTCAATATGGGCGACGTGATCGTCGTCTCGTTCGTGGGACTGGCCCCGCAGCAGATCGTCTTCGCCGGTCAGACCTTTCTGGATATCACGCTCGCGGAGTCTGCATCCGAGATCGAATCGGTGGTCGTGACGGCCATGGGTATCAAACGTCAGGAGAAGGCCCTCTCCTACAACGTGCAGCAGGTCAAGGCCGATGAGATCACCGCCGTGAAGGATGCCAACTTCATGAACTCGCTGGTCGGCAAGGTGGCCGGTGTGCAGATCAACGCCGGTGCCAACGGTGCCGGTGGCGCGTCGCGCGTGGTGATGCGCGGTACGAAGTCGCTGACGGGATCCAACCTGGCGCTCTATGTGATCGACGGTATTCCGATGTTCAACCTCTCGAATACGGTCGACGGCTCGAACCTCTCGGACCAGCCCGGTACTGACGGCGTGGCGGATATCAACCCCGACGACATCGAGTCGATCACCATGCTGACGGGCCCCTCGGCCGCAGCCCTCTACGGAAATGCCGCAGCCAGCGGCGTCGTGCTGATCACGACCAAGAAGGGTACGGCCGGCAAGACCACCGTCACCGTCTCCAACAGCACGACCTTCTCGCAGGTCTACATGATGCCCCGGATGCAGAGCAAGTACGGCAACGCCATCGGAAAGGTGGTCAGCTGGGGCAACGTGGTCAATTCGGACTACGATCCGCGCGACTTCTTCAATACGGGTGCGAACGTCATCAATACCGTGTCGCTCTCGACGGGCAACCAGCGCAACCAGACCTATGCCTCGGTTTCGACGACCAATACGACCGGTACGCTGCCCAATACGGCCTACGACCGCTACAACTTCACGGTGCGCAACACCACGTCGCTGGCCAAGGACAAGCTGACGCTCGACGTCGGCGGCAGCTTCATCAAGCAGTACGACCGCAACATGACCTCGCAGGGTCTCTACTACAATGCCCTCCCGGGTCTCTACCTCTTCCCGCGCGGGGAGGATTTCGACGAGGTCCGCATGTTCGAGCGTTACGACTCGGCTCTGGGCTACAGCACGGTCTACTGGCCCTACGGCAACAACAGCGTCGGCATGCAGAACCCCTACTGGGTGCAGAACCGCGAGCTGCGCGAGAACAACAAGAAGCGATACATGGCCAACGCCTCGCTCAAGTGGCAGATCACCGACTGGCTCGACGTCACCGGCCGTGTGAAGATCGACAACTACGACAACCGCCTCACCTACAAGCTCTATGCCTCGACCGACCGCCTCTGGGCCGGTGACAACGGCGCCTATCGCGACATCCGCACCAATTCGAACAACACCTATGCGGACGTGATCGCCACGGTGAACAAGTATTTCGGCGAGGACTGGTCGCTGAACGTCAACGTCGGTGCCTCGATCAACGATACGAAGTTCGAGCGGCTGGGCTACAACGGTCAGCTCGCTTCGCTGCCGAACTTCTTCGCCATCCACAACCTCGACTACGAGACGAAGTTCAAACCCGACCAGTCGGGCTACCACGATCAGTCGCAGGCCTTCTTTGCCAACGTCGAGGTGGGCTGGAAGTCGATGCTCTATCTGACGCTGACGGGCCGCAACGACTGGGAGTCGCAGCTGGCCTTCTCGAACTATACGTCGTTCTTCTATCCTTCGGTGGGTCTTTCGGCCGTGATCACCAACATGATCGACGCCCCGAAATGGCTGAGCTTCCTGAAGGTCCGCGGATCGTACACCGAGGTGGGTAACTCCTACGACCGCTTCATGACGACGATCTCCTATCCGTTCGACGGCGAGTCGAAGTCGTGGTCCACGTCGACGACCTATCCGAACCTCGATCTGAAGCCCGAACGCACGAAGTCGTGGGAGGTGGGTCTCAATGCCCGGATCCTCAACCATATCAACTTCGATCTGACCTACTACCGTTCGCACACCTTCAACCAGACCTTCTACGCCTCGCTGCCGCAGGGTGCCGGCTACTCGTCCGTCCCGGTGCAGAGCGGTGACGTGATGAACCAGGGTGTCGAGATGGCGCTGGGCTACGACAACGAGTGGGGCGACTTCCGCTTCTCGACCAACTACACGCTGACGTGGAACGAAAACCGGATCGTCGAACTGGTGGACAACGTGACGAACCCCTTCACGGGCGAACCCGTCGACATGTCGACGGTGAACCTCGACATGGGAAGCTTCGGCGGTCTGGATTCCAAGATCATCCTCAAGAAGGACGGCTCGATGGGCGACGTCTATGCCCAGCACCTGCTCAAGCGTGACTTCAACGGCTATATCTACGACGATCCGTCGGCCGGTCTGACCATGGAGACCAAGGAGACCTTCCTGGGCTCGATCTTCCCGAAGGCCAACATGGGTTGGAATACCCATCTGGGCTGGAAGGGACTCGATCTGGGCATGACCTTCACCGCCCGCCTGGGTGGCATCGTCATGAGCGCCACGGAGTCCTATCTCGACCAATACGGCGTTTCGGAGCGTTCGGCCCGGCTGCGCGATGCCGGCGGCGTGAAGATCAACCAGGGTACGGTCTCGGCCGAGGAGTACCTCACCACCCTTGCCGGCAATGCCGCCTACTATACCTACGATGCGACGAACGTCCGTCTGCAGGAGCTGAGCCTCAACTACACGCTGCCCGCAAAGTGGTTCCGCAACCGGGTGAAGATGACCGTGGGCTTCGTGGCCAAGAACCTGTGGATGATCTACTGCAAGGCACCGTTCGATCCCGAGCTCTCCGCCGAGGTCTCCTCGACCTACTACCAGGGCTTCGACTCCTTCATGCTCCCGAGCACCCGGAATCTCGGCTTCAACGTCAAACTCCAATTCTAATCTGAACGCAGAAATATTATGAAACTCTATAAATTCATACTGGGCGTTGCCATGCTGGGTACGGTTGCAGGCTGTACCAGCGGTTTCGAGGAGTTCAATACCAACCCTTATGAGCCCTCGACGCTGCCCGTGACGGAATTCTTCCCTGCCATGATCGACTGCCTGGCCTCCCCCGAGGAGAACCCCTGCCAGCGCAACAATACCTTCTGGGCCTGCTTCGGCGGATATGTGACGGCGCCCCATTCGTGGAGCCGCTCGACGCTCTATTCGACCTACAACATCGACGACGACTGGAACAAGTGGAGCGTCGACTGGTATTTCGAACACTTCTATACGGCGTGGTTCAACGTGCAGCGCCTGACCGGAGGCGAGGGCTACTACTACCAGATGGCCCAGCTGCTGCGTGTCTACACCATGCAGATGGTCGCCTCGATGCAGGGCCCGCTGCCCTATTCGCAGATCGCCGACGGCGAGTTCTACGTCCCCTATGACAGCGAACAGACCGCCTGGCATGCGATGTTCGACGATCTGGATGCCGCCATTCAGGAGATCCAGTCGGCTGCCCTGGCCGGCTCGACGCCGCTGGCCTCCGTCGACCGTGTCTACGGCGGCGACAACGCCAAGTGGCTCAAGTTCGCCAACACGCTGAAGCTGCGCATGGCCATGCGTATCAGCAGCGCCGATCCGGAGTATGCCCGCCAGAAGGCCGAGGAGGCCGTCGATGCCGGGGTGATGACCGCCGCCGGCGACAGCGCCTACGACCGGCTCAACGGCCGCTATTCGAACGGTTACTACCAGGTCGGTTTTGCCTGGGAGGGCGAGGTCAAGGCCAATGCCTGCATCGTCTCTTACATGAATGGCTACAACGATCCGCGCCGCGAGATGTACTTCACGCCTCAGACCGCCGTTGAGGATGGTCCGACCTACATGGGCGTGCGTTCCGGCATCCAGGGCGCCGTGAAGTCGAACTTCCTCACCTATTCGGGTCTGATCTACGAGAACGAGTCGCAGCGGACGGCTCCCATGCCCGTGATGCTGGCTTCGGAGGCCGCCTTCCTGCGCGCCGAAGGGGCCCTGAAGGGCTGGGACATGGGCGATACGCCGAAGAACCTCTACGAGCAGGGTATCAAGCTCTCGTTCGAGGAGTGGGGCGCATCGGGTGCCGCCGACTACATCGCCAACGCGACGCTTCGTCCGGCCAACTACACCGATGCCGTCGACGCCTCGAACAGCGTGACCAACAAGTCGACGGTGACCATCGCCTGGGACGATGCCGCCACGGACGAGCAGAAGCTCGAGCGCATCATCACCCAGAAGTGGATTGCCGGCTATCCGAACGGTCTGGAGGGCTGGAGCGACTTCCGCCGCACGGGTTATCCCTACCTCTTCCCGCCGAAGAACAACCTCTCGCCGTGGGGCTGCACCGATGACCGGGGCCAGCGCCGTCTGCGCTTCTCGATCGACGAGTACAGCTCCAATGCCGCCAACGTGACGGCCGCCGTGCAGATGCTCTCCAACGGCGTCGATGGCGACAATACCGATTTGTGGTGGGCGCTCAAGTCGGGCAGCAAGTATTAACCAACCGTAAACTACATCCAACATGAAAAAGATAATCAAGACTGGATTGATTGCACTGCTGGTTGTCCCGGCCTTCATCCGCTGCAGCGACTGGACCGAGACCGAAGCGTTGAACTATGATCCGAATCTGACCACGTCGAACCACGGCGAGGCCTATTATGCCAACCTGCGGGAGTACAAGATGCAGAAGGATCATCCGGTGGCCTTTGCCTGGTACAGCGACTGGACCGGCGTGGGCACCGACATGTCGGCCCAGCTCATGGGACTGCCCGACTCGATGGATTTCGTCTCGATGTGGGGCAACTGGTACGGACTGAACGACGAGAAGAAGGAGGATCTGCGCAAGGTGCAGCAGATCAAGGGCACGCGGGTGCTGATGTGCTTCATCGTCGACAACATCGGTGCTCAGACCACCCCCTCCTCCCTCTATGAGTCGCTGACGGTCAACGGCGTGACCTACGAAACCCAGGCGGAGGCCTTCGGCGCCTTCTGGGGCTGGTACATGGACAATGACGGGACCGTCCACAAGGGCGATTCGAACCTGAGCGACGAAGAGGCCATGGATCAGGCGATCCGCAAATATGCCCATTCGCTGCTCGATACGATCAACAAGTACGGCTGGGACGGCTTCGACCTCGACCTCGAACCCCACTACGGCCACGGCGGCAATCTGGCCAGCTATCCCGACCGGTTGTCGATCCTGCTCGACGAGCTGTCGAAGTATCTGGGCCCGAAGTCCGGAACGAAGAAGATGCTGTGTGTGGACGGCGAGCCCGAGTGGCTCAACGGAAAGGACGGCGAACTGCTCGACTACTTCATCCTTCAGGCCTACAACGATACGTCGGTGACGTCGATCGATTCGCGTCTCAACGCGCTGTTCAACACCTATGAGGGCATCATGAGCCGCGAAGAGATTATCGGGATGACGATCCTCACCTCGAACTTCGAGTCCTACGGTTCGACGGGCGGTCCGACGTTCCGTGAGCGCGACGGCTCCATAACCAACCAGCTCAGCGGGTATGCCCGTTACAGCTATCCGGGTCTGGATGCCCAGATCGGAGGCATCGGGGCCTTCCGTATCGTGTTCGATACGAACTACCAGTATCTGCGCAAGGCGATCGGCATCATGAACCCCGCCATTTTATAAATCCTCAGAATCCGAAAAGAGATGAAATACAACTTTGCAAAAGCGGCTTTGGTCTTCGGTGCGGGGCTTCTGGCTCTCACCGGATGCCAGGATGCGGAGTATCAGGAGATCACCAACCGCATCTATATCAGTGAGGCGGCCCCCTCGGCGACCTTCACCCAGCAGACCGTCAACATGACCGTCGTCGGGCAGACGACCACCACGCTCCACGTGCGTTTGGCCCAGCCCGTCGACCGCGATGTCCGTGTGACGCTCGACTATGCTCCCGAGGCGCTCGCCTCCTACAACGAGCGCAACGGCGCCAACTACGTGCAGCTGGATTCGAAATATGTCCAGTTTACGAACGAGACGGTCATCCCCGCCGGATCGCTTTCGTCGGATCCCGTGGAGATTCAGATCTCGGAGTTCCCGACCGACAGCGGCGAATCGTTCTGCATTCCGATCAAGATCGCCTCGACCGATGCTCCGGTGGAGATGGCCCGTACGACGAGTCATCTGCTCTATCTGCTCTCGACTCCGCTGCGCCAGATCGTCCCGACGATGAACGCCAACACCTTCCCCGAAGGAACGGGCGACTGGGGCATCACCACCAGCGAATGGACGCTCGAGGCGTGGATCTGGATGAGCTCCTTCTCGATCAACAACCAGGCGATCTTCAACGCCCCCGTCTCGAAGGGTACGGAGATCTACATCCGTTTCGGCGATGCCGACCTGGCCTACGACAAGCTCCAGATCAAGACGGGCGGTTCGCAGTTCAACAGCAACCAGTCCTTCTCGCCCAATACGTGGTATCATGTCGCCTTCACCTATGCCAGCGGCAAGTGTACGATGTACATCAACGGCATCGAGGATTCGTCGAAGGAGTTCGCCGCCACGGACTACGTCATCAACAGCCTGCAGCTCTGCTCGTCGGGCAGCTATTTCCGGGCCAATGCCCGCATGGCGCAGGTCCGCTTCTGGAAGAAGGCCCTTTCGGCCAGCGCCATCAAGGATGGCATGAGCCGCCTGGTGGCTCCCGATTCCGACGGCCTGTTCGGCTACTGGAAGCTCGATGACGGTTCGGGCAGTATCTATCACGACGCAACGGGCAACGGTTACGACCTGACCTGCCGTACGGAACCCGAATGGGGTACCGAGGAGGTGGACTTCTCCGATCCCAACAAATAAAAGGTGGACCCGATTAAACTGATAAAACGATGAAAAAAATACTGAAGCTGACGGCGTTTTTCGGCCTCTTCCTGCTGGCCTTCTCGGGTTGTGAGAATCCCGACACGACCGAAGAGCTGCCTTATTACTACACGGAGCCGATCGCCTATCTGAAGAGTGTCGATACGCACGTGACGATCAACCATTCGCCCGACGGCATTGTCAATGCGGATGTTGCCATGCCGGTTACGGTCGGGCTGTCGCAGACGATAACGGGCAGCTGCACGGTCCGTGTCGAGTGTACGGTCGAGGGCGAGGGGCTGACGCTCCAGCACGTGAACCTGCCCGACAACGGAATCGTGACGATCCCGGCCGGCGAGCGTTCGGCAACCTTCTCGATGTCGATCCGCGACTGGAGTTTCTGCTCCGAGATCAGCGAGGCCCGCAGCTATACGCTCTCGTTGAAGATCGTCGAGGCCACGACGCGCATCTCCACGAATCTCAACAGCGTGGTCTATGTCCTGGACAAGTCGCGCCGCTCGTATACCTCGACCCAGGCCCCGACCGAGGGTACGCAGGTGGCCCCCGACACCTATACCGTATCGTACAACCTGGATCCCGAAAAGGAGGTCTGGACCCCCACTGTACTCGATTCGTACGGGCTTTTCTCGAACTACCTCTACACGTACGACTACCTCGGTCTGCAGTTTGATCTGGGGGAGACCCGGAACGTGACGGCCGTTGCCAACTACTGCTATCCCTATTCGCCGACCTACAACAACGGTGTCTATACGATTAAGACGAGCGTCGACGGCGAGCAGTGGACGACCTACGACGAGGAGCAGACGCTGGGACAGACCGATCCGCAGTACGTGTCGTTCTACACGCCCGTATCGGCCCGTTATGTCCGGCTGCTCATGTTCGGAACCACGGCGTTCAGCAACGGAGCGCTGATCTATGTGAAGTAATCTTTCCCGGGGTGCCTCCGCAAGGGGGCATTCCGGTCTTTCCCGGATAAAATTGTGCGGGGGCTATCCAACGATAGCCCCCGCATGGTTTGAAGAAGGAGGAGGATTCCGCCTCCGCGGCCTTGCGGTCGGAAGGGCGGCCCTATTTCAGGGCCCGGCCGTAGTTGCGCACGGCGGCCGACTCCCTCATCGCCGCGGGCGAAAGAAACTGTCCGCGAAATTCCTGTGTGTCGGTCTTCAGCGTGCGACGCCCGGGCAGCAGCGATTCCTCGCGCAGGACAGCCATCTCCCCGCTCATCGGGGCGTGCAGCGAAGCGTCAAGCTGTCGCAGCGGCGCGGCGGTCATGCGGCCCGGAAGGTTCGGCTTGGTCGAGTAGGGCCAGAAGAAGGGATACTCCGAGATCGGCGTGATGCCGTCGTGCGTGGCCTGGATGATTTCGCTCTGGATCGGGCCGTAGTTGCCGTCGGCGTCGATGGCCACGGCGCACAGCGTCATCGGGATATCCCATTCGAGAACGTAGATTGGCGAGTAGACGTTCTTGTTGCCGTCGTTCTCCATCTTGGCGGCCAGCTTGTAGTCGGGATACTCCTCCGTCGAGGTGTAGTCGCCCTGGTAGATGGCCGTCCAGGTCGTCACGACGCCGGAGCTGACCTCCGTCCGGAAGTATCCGACGGCCACGGCCGCCGATACGCCGCCCAGGTAGGGATCCATTTCGGCCACCTCGCCGCCGTCGAAGTACATCTCGAGACGCTGGGTGACGGTCTCGGCCGAGAGCGTGTAGGGGGTGGTCGTGAAGGGCTTCACGACGGGTTCCGAGAGCAGATTGCCCTCCTCGTCGCAGGCGGCGGCCCAGGCGATGTAGTTCTTTTCGGGCGTCAGGAACGACTGGTTGTAGGTGTATTCGTCCTTGGCCGTGATCTGGTAGACGACATCCTTGACCGTCAGCGAGGGCTGCTGTGTGATCAGCCGCTCGATGAGCTCGTTGTAGTAGCGCTGGATCGCCTCGGCATTGGCTCCGTAGGCGTTGTAGGTATCCTCGGCCATGATCTCGTAGGCGTAGCGGATCGACTCCTTCGAGGGCTTGTAGGTCACTTCGGCCTTGAACTGGTGGGGAACCACGTCGATCTCGAAGTCGAGATCGGCGGCTTCACCCGCCTTCGGCGTGCGGAAGTTCTGGCGGAAGAGCACCGTCGTGTTGACACCCGATTCGTAACCGAAGGCCTGCACGACCCACTCCGTGTCGGGATCGAGTTCGTAGAAGGTCTGCGTCCGCTGGTTGAACTTGAGGGCCATGTCGATGTTCGAACCGAACTTCTGGATCACGGCGTCGATGATCTCCTGATCGTTGGCGAATTTCGAGAGTTCGTTCGCATAGAAGAGGTTGACCAGGTAGAAGTCGTCGTTGCTGGGCGTCGTGGTGACATCGGCCCGGTCGGCCTTGATGTTCGTGACCTGGATGTCGATGGTCATGTCCGAAGCCTCGACGGCCGGCGTGTGGACCTTCTGGAAGGCGCACCGGTCGGAGATGTTGCCGTTCTCGTCGACGATCACGGCATAGGCGTAGTAGTCGGTATCCTGCGTCAGATCCTTGTATTCATATTCGTCGCTGCCCCGGACGCTCATCGCCTGGACGAGCTCCCCGACCGTCATGTCGTACGACGAGGCCGTGTAGGCGGCCAGCTCCGTGAAGTACTGCAGCACGGCGCTCTCGTTGCCGCCCAGCTGCTTGAAGTAGACCGCCTCCATCAGATCGGTGCAGAGGAGCGTCTCGGGATCGGAGGCTTCGGTGGCGATCGTCAGGCTCGTGTAGGAGGCATTCGTGGTCGTGAAGGTGAAGGTCACCTCGGGTTCGGGAGGCAGCTGCGTGCGGAATTCGCGGCGGGCGACCGCTCCGTCGGCTGCGCCCGATTCATCCATCCGGTAGGCGTAGAGGATGTATTCCGTATCGGGATCGAGCCCTTCGATTTCGCCCTGCTCCTCGCCGCGCAGCAGGCTCTGGGTGAGGGCTTCGGTGAAGGAGATGCCCTCGTCGGCGGCCAGCTGTTCGATCAGGGCCCGGTCGTCGGCCTTGAGCGTTTGGTCGTCGACGTAGGCCGACTTGCGGATGTAGTGGGCGAAGTAGGTCAGGGCGTCGTCGTCGGGCGTAATCGTGAATGCAACCGAGGTGGCCGTGGGTTCGTCCACCTGGAATGCGAAGGACAGCTCCTTCTACGAGGGGGTGTCGTTCTCCTCCGTTTTGCAGGAGAAGAGGGCGATCAGCACCAGAACGGCGCTCAGCAGCGGAAAAAATCCCTTCATGGTAAAATTTTTAAGGGTTTATGGGTTGGTTTCTTATTTTTGCGGGTTCCGTCCGTCTGTTTTTAAGATTTTTTACAAGCCCGGATGAGGAGAGTACTCCCTGAAATATCGGAAAACGGCTTGTGTGAATACGGTGCAAGTGGTTTGCTGCGAGGTGCTTATGACGGAATACGCGACAAGCGGATCGGGACGGTTTCCGCTTCCAGCGGGGAGGTTTTCAGGATTTGTGTCATGTCGCAGCCGTGGTGAATCGTACCTCGGCAACAAAGATAGTCAAACTTTGAAATTTTCCAAATTTTCGCCGGACCTTCTTCCCGGTTCCGGGCTGTCCGGCGCCCCCTAAGGGGGCGTCTTTTGCGGGCGGATCGGTTGACGGCCGGCGGAGAATCCGCCCCCGGCAGGGGAAAGTTCCCGAAAACGGCCGGTTTTGTTTCCCGATTTGAAAAGAAAGCGCTATCTTTGTGGCCGATTGGTTCCGATGAGGTCCTCCGAGACCTTCAGGATTAAAAGGGAACCGGGTGTGATTCCCGGACAGTCCCGCTGCTGTGAAGCTCCGCCAACCGCTCGATTTTCTGAACCACTGATCCCCTGCGGATCGGGAAGGCATCGGGCGGGGAGTCAGTCAGAAGACCTGCCGTCGATTGTTGTTTTTGACCGAGCCCGTGGACAGGACGGTTGAATGTTGCACAGATGCTTGACAAATACCATACGCTTTTACGGCTCTTCGCACCGCTTGCCGCGGGGCTGAGCCTTTCGTCGGCCGTCTCGGCACAGGGGCGTCTCGACAGCCTGCAGCATGTCGAGAAGGTTGTCGTGACGGGACACCTCATCCGCCGCGAGATCATCCCCGTGCAGGCCCTCGCCGGCGAACAGCTCCACAAGCTCGGTTCGCACAACGTGGCCGATGCGCTGCGCTACTTCTCCGGGGTGCAGATCAAGGACTACGGCGGGGTGGGCGGTCTGAAGACGGTCAACATCCGCTCGATGGGCACCAACCACGTCGGCGTCTTCTACGACGGCATCGAGTTGGGCAACGCCCAGAACGGAACGGTCGATCTGGGGCGCTTCTCGCTCGACAACATGGAGTCGATCACCCTCTACAACGGGCAGAAGAGCGCCGTCTTCCAGCCGGCCAAGGATTTCGGATCGTCCGGGTCGATCTACCTCCAGACCCGCACGCCGCGCTTCGAGGAGGGGGAGACCCACCACGTCCGGGCCACCTTCAAGACCGGTTCGTTCGGGGTGGCCAACCCGGCGCTGCTCTGGGAACAGCGCCTCTCCGAACGGGTCAGCAGCTCGCTCAGCGCCGAATATCTTCACTCGTCGGGCCGCTACCGGTTCACCTACCGCATGCAGGAGGGGTACGATACGACGGCCGTGCGCCGCAACGGCGACATCAATGCCCTGCGCGTCGAGGGGGGACTCTTCGGCCACGTCGAACAGGGGTACTGGCGCGCCAAGGTCTACTTCTACAACTCCGAACGCGGCTATCCGGGTGCCGTCGTGCGCAACAAATTCTCGCACGAAGACCGCCAGTGGGATACCAATTTCTTCACCCAGGGGGCCTTCAAGAAGGACTTCTCGCCGTGGTACAGCCTGATGGTCAACGGCAAGTACGCCTACGACTACCTCCACTATCTGGCCGATCCGAACAAGGACGAGTCTATGATGTACACCAACAACCACTACTACCAGCAGGAGCTCTACCTCTCGGCGGCCAACCGCTTCAAACCCTTCTCGTGGTGGGAGTTGAACCTCTCGGTCGACTACCAGTTCAACCTGCTGAACGCCGATCTGCGGGACTTCGTCTTCCCGCGGCGCCACACGATGCTGGCGGCCGCCGCCTCGGCCATGCGTTTCGACCGGGTGGAGATCCAGGCCAGCCTGCTCGGGACGCTCGTTCACGACCGCACGCGCGGCAACACGATGTCCGACAAGCGGAAGCTCACCCCGGCGGTCTTCCTCTCGTGGCGCCCCCTCGGCGAGGAGAAGGGGCTCAACCTGAGGGCCTTCTACAAGCGGATCTTCCGCATGCCGACGCTCAACGACCTCTACTATACGTTTGTCGGGAACGTCAATCTCGACCCCGAATTCACGACGCAGTACGACGTCGGCGCCACCTACTCCCGTACGTTCAGCCACACGTGGCTGCGGTCGCTCGAGCTGCAGGCCGACGTCTACTACAACCAGGTCGAGAACAAGATCGTGGCCACCCCGACGTCGAACTTCTTCCGCTGGACGATGGTCAATCTGGGCAACGTCGAGATCCGCGGCGTTGATGCCGCCGTGCAGACGGGGTGGCTCTTCGGACGCGACCTCTCGCTCACGGCGCGGCTCAACTACACCTACCAGCGCGCCCAGGACTTCACCGACCGCACGAGCGAGTTCTACGGCGGGCAGATCCCCTACATTCCGTGGCACAGCGGTTCGGCGGCGCTCAATGCCGAATGGCGGCGCTGGGAGCTGAGCTACAGCTTCATCTACACCGGCGAACGCTACTCCTCGCAGGCCAACATCCCCTACAACTACCAGCAGCCGTGGTACACGAGCGACCTCTCGCTGGCCCGGTCGTGGACGGTGTGGAAGGGCGAGCTGAAGGCGACGCTCGAGGTGAACAACCTGCTCAACCAGCAGTACGAGGTGGTGAACTGCTACCCGATGCCGGGGACCAACTTCAAGGTGATTCTGCAATATGGATTTTAAGGTTTCGAGGCGATGACAAGGACTTTATACAGACGAATCTGGCTGCTGGCGCTGATCGGCGGCGTGGTGCTGACGACGGGGTGCCGCAAGGAGATCCCGATGATCCGCTCGGAGGTGGATTACGTGACGATGCCGACCGCCCCCGAGCGCATCGAGGGCTTCTTCCTGGTCAACGAGGGCAACATGGGCAGTAACAAGTGTACGATCGACCACTTCGATGCCCGCACGGGGGGCTACCAGCGCAACATCTTCCCAGAAAGCAACCCCGGTGTGGTCAAGGAGCTGGGTGACGTGGGTAACGACATCGCCATCCACGACGACCGGCTCTACGTCGTGGTCAACTGCTCGAACCTGGTCGAGGTGATGAACGTCCACACGGCCGAGCACATCGGCAGCGTCACGATCCCCAACTGCCGCTACATTGTCTTCGACGGCGACCGGGCCTACGTGAGCTCCTATGCCGGACCCGTGCAGATCGATCCCGAGGCGCGTCCGGGCAAGGTGGTCGAGATCGACACCCGCACGCTGACCATCACGCGCGAGGTGGTCGTCGGCTACCAGCCCGAGGAGATGGTCATCACCGGCGGTCGCCTCTACGTGGCCAACTCGGGCGGATACCGCTACCCGAACTACGACCGGACGATCTCGGTCGTCGATCTGGAGTCGTTCGAGGTGGTCAACACGATCGACGTGGCGATCAACCTCCACCGCATGGAGCTCGACCGCTTCGGGCGGATCTATGTCAGCTCGCGCGGCGACTACTACGGCACGGGGTCGGATATCTACGTCGTCGACGTGGCCACGGAGCGGGTCATCGGCCGTCTGGGGCTGGCCGCCAGCGAGATGTGTATCGACGACGACCGCCTCTACGTCATCAGCACCGAGTGGAGCTACACGTCGAACAGCAACGAGGTCTCCTATGCGGTCTACGACACGGCCGAGGAGCGGATCGTCTCGCGCAGCTTCATCACCGACGGCACCGAGAAGCAGATCGCGCTTCCCTACGGGCTGGCGGTGAACCCCGAGACGAAGGAGATCTACGTCTGCGACGCCACGAACTACGTGACGCCGGGCTATCTCTACTGCTTCAGCCCCGGGGGCGAACTCAAGTGGCGGGTCCGCACGGGCGACATCCCGGCCCATATCGCCTTCTCCGAGGAACCCTATTATTGATAGGCGGGTTTGATTGCATGTATGAAACTTATAAATCTTATCGATATGAAACACTTTTTCCTTTCTCCCTGGTGCCGGTATTCACTGGCGGTCGTGCTGACGGCCTCGATGGTCGCTTCGTGCAGCAAGAGCGACGAGGGTTCGGATGCCCCCGCGACGGGCAAGGCTACGCCCTATGTGACCCGTGTGCTGGATTTCCGTCCGGCGGTGGGGCAGTTCGTCAACCAGCTGCCCGAGTATGAGGCCGGCGATACGCAGGAGACCATGAACCGCAAGGCGCTCGAGGCCATCGGCAACAACAACCGCGGAATGATCTCGCTGGGCGGCTTCGGCGGCTACGTCGTGGTCGGGTTCGACCATACGATCGAGAACCGGGCCGGGCTGTGCGACTTCCGCGTGCTGGGCAACGCCTTCTATGCCAACGGTCAGTCCGAATACGGCAGCAGCGAGCCCGGTGTGATCGAGGTGGCCCGCGACCTGAACGGCAACGGCCGCCCGGACGACGACGAGTGGTACGAGATCGCCGGCAGCTCCTATCCCGAGGCGGCCGAGTCGTGGCTTGCGAAGGCCTCCGAGGCGGGGAACGACGTGCGGACGATCCTCGGCTACGAGATCACCTACTACCGCCCCGCAACTGAACCCGGCGCCCCGACCGAGGAGTACATCCGCTGGACGGACAACCAGGGCCAGAGCGGCTACCGGGCGATGAACAGCGCCCATCTGCAGTCCTACTTCCCGCAGTGGATCGACGCCGCGGAGCTCACTTTCCGCGGTACGCGCCTGCCGCAGAACGGCATCGACCTGAGCGGTGCGGGGAACAACTACGCCCTCTACAAGTTCGGCTACGGATATGCCGACAACGAGCCCAACAACAACGACCGCTCGGCGATCGACATCGACTGGGCGGTGGATGCACAGGGCAATCCGGCCGGACTGACCGGCGTGGACTTCATCCGCATCCACACGGGCGTCAACCAGGAGAACGGCTGGCTCGGCGAGTGCTCGACCGAGATCATGGGCGTCGAGGATCTGCACCTGCTCGGCGTGGAGATCGACAGCCGGACCATCAAGAAATAACACGTTTAATTCCCTTTTATATTCCCGTAACACATGTTTATATTCCCGTAACACATGCTTAGAAAGACTTGGAGTCTGCTGTTGCCGGTCGTCGTACTGACGCTCGGCAGCTGCAGCGATGAGAAAGAGACGGCCCCTGCGCCGACCTTTGAACTGACGACGGAGATCACGGCCGGCGAGCCGCAGTTCGTTGTCCCCGGCAAGAGTATCGAACTGGCCTACACGGCTGCCAACGTCGCTTCGGTCGAGGCCGGAGGACTGGGCGAAGGTTGGAGTGCCGAGGTGGATCCGACGGCCGGCCGCATCGAGATCGCGGCCACGGACGATGCCGTGACCCGTACCACGCTGAAGATCACGGCTGCCGGAACGAACGGCGAGAGCCTCGCCAAGGAGGTGGAGCTCTACTGCCTCAATGCCTTCGACGATCCGCAGGGCGTCTTCGTGCTCAACGAGGGCAACATGACCACCGAGAACGGTTCGCTGACCTGGATCTCGCCCGAAGGCTACGTGTTGGACGATGCCTACCGGACGGTCAACGGTACGGAACTGGGCAACGTGGCGCAGGATATGGCCTTCTGCGACGGCAAGATCTACATCATCTCGCAGAACGGCAACAAGAACCCCAACGGCACGACGTTCGAGAACGATGGCATGCTGGTGGTTGCGGATGCCCGCACGCTGAAGCGCACGGCCGCCTTCACGAACGAGGAGCTCGAGGATCTCGACTGGCCGACGCACATCGCCGTGCTGGACGAGCGCCATGTCTACATCCGCGACAACCGGGGCATCTACCGGCTGGATGCCGGGACGAAGCAGCTGACCTTCATCACCGGTACCGACGGGGCCCCGAAGAGCCGCTTTGTCACGATGAACGGCAAGGTCTACACCTACCTGGTGAAGAACACGCTGGGCAAGATCCTCGAGATCGACCCCGCGAGCGATGCCGCGGTCACCTATTCGCTGCCCTACACCACCACGTATTTCATCAACGATATCAAGGGTATTCAGGCTGCGGACGACGGCCGGATCTGGATCATGGCGTTCGGGTTCGGAGAGTCCTCGATCGGTAAGTTCGACCTCTCGACCCGGAAGATCAAGCAGCACCTGATCGGGATCGAGGTCTCCGTCGGTTCGAACGGTGTGGCCTTCGTGGCCCGCGGCAACGACGTTTACTACGCCGACGGAACGACGATCTACCACCTGCTCTTCGACGATGAGGGCGAGGACGAGGTGAACGGAGAGGGTGATCCCCTGAGCTCCGACGAGCCGATGATCGACGTGGCGGCCCTGGACGACAATGCCGGCCTCAGCTACAACGGTCTCGGCGTGCACCCCGTGACGGGCCGCGTCTACATCAACACGATCAAGTCCTTCGCACTCTACACGCAGAACCAGATCTGGGGCTTCGACTTTGCCGTCTCGTTCGAGAATCCGGCTGTGAAATACGAGAACTATACGAACTTCCCGGCCGGTTTCTACTTCCCGGCCGGCAACTGATTACGAACCTTGAAAATTGCTTGAAAATATGAAAAACAGATGGTTGACGATTCTTGGCGTGATGAGTGCCGTGGCCGTGGCTGCCGGTTGCGCGACGGATGACGGGGATGGCGGCGACAAGGGCGGTAACGGCTCCACGGGCGGCACCTCGAATGTGCAGGTGGGGTATGCCGATCCTGACGGCGTGCTGATCCTCAACCAGGGCGCCCCGCGGCTGGAGAACGGCACGGTGACCTGGATCGCCCCCGACGGTACGGTCGAGGAGGATGTCTACGGCAAGGTGAACGGTTCGGCCGTCGGCAACACCGCCCAGGACCTCTGGCTGAGCGGGGACAAGATCTACATCCTGAGCGACAACACCGTCACCCCCGAATCGGGCGAGCCGGGCGACGGCACGCTGGTGATCGTCGATGCCGAGACGTTCCGCAAGGTGAAGAGCTTCCAGTTCGACGACCTGCTGTTCCCGCGTCCCGAGGGCTCGAAGGATGAGAACGAGATGCTGCCGCTCATGACGCCGCTGGAGAACATCCTGGTGTTCGACGAGCACAACATCTACCTCTCGGACCCCAAGGCGCTGTTCCGCCTCGATGCCGCGACGGGCGAGATGACCATCGTTGAGGGATCCTACGCCTTCGGCAACCAGGGCAATACGATCGAGTCGATTGTCTCGACGCGCGGGCTGGTGGTCATCGGCGACCGTTTCTACTGCGGAGGCGGCGGTTTCTGGTCGGAGACCAAGCTCTTCGAGTTCACCAAGGGGTCGGACAAGGTGGGCCGGACCCTCAACATCTCGGGCGAGTTCATCAGCGGCATCTGCCGCACGGGCGACCATGAGATCGTCGTGGCGACGTGCGGCCGTTCGGGCTCGCTGAAGAGCTACCTGACCTTTGTCGACACCGACGCCATGAGCATCACGCTCGAGAAGCCGATCAGCGCCGACATCTCGGCCGAGCTGATGAACTCGTCGGGCGTGACGCTGGCGGGCGACTACCTCTATTTCACCGGCGGGACGCTCACCGTGAGCCGTATTTCGCTCAAGACGTGGAAGATCGAGGAGTATATCCACGTGACGGACGACGTGCCGCAGGCCCGTTATCTGACCTGCAACGTCGTGGCCGATTCGCAGAAGAACCTGCTGTATGTCTCGGTTTCGGACGATCTGAACGAGGCGAAGACCGCCAACGGAAATATCCTCGTCTACGATTGCAGCGGCGACGAGGCGCGTCTGGTGCAGAACATCGAGAACAAGGCCAGCTATCCGGTCAATATCTATCCCATGTCGCGGTTCTACCGGTAGAGCCGCTCCGAAGCCCGACAACGAAAAGGCCGCACCCTCAGCAGGGTGCGGCCTTTTTCGTTGCGGTTCCGGCCGGCGGGTTATTCGGTGACCCGCTTGCGGGGATGGATCATGTTCTCCGGGCGGAGGATCTTGTCGAGCTCCTCCTGGCTCATCAGCTTGTGCTCGAGCACCAGGTCGTAGATGCCCTTGCCGCTCTTGAGCGCCTCTTTGGCCAGCATGCTCGAGGTTTCGTAGCCCAGATAGGGGTTCAGCGCCGTCACCAGGCCGATGCTGCCGTAGACCATCCGGCGGCAGACCTCCTCGTTGGCGGTGATGCCGTCGATGCACTTCTCACGCAGCGTATGGATGGCGTTGACCAGCATCTCGATGCTTTCGAAGAGGCTGTAGACGATGATCGGCTCCATGACGTTGAGCTCGAGCTGCCCGGCCTCGGCGGCGATGGTCACCGAGAGGTCGTTGCCGATGACGCGGAAGGCCACCTGATTGACCACCTCGGGGATCACGGGGTTGACCTTTCCGGGCATGATCGACGATCCGGGCTGGCGCGGCGGGAGGTTGATCTCGTTCAGACCGCAGCGCGGGCCCGACGAGAGCAGACGCAGGTCGTTGCAGATCTTCGAGAGCTTGACGGCCAGCCGCTTCAGGGCCGAGGAGTTCATGATGAAGGCGCCCGTGTCGCTCGTAGCCTCGACGAGGTTCGAGGCCTCGAGCAGGGGCAGCCCCGTAATCTGGCTGAGGTGGTGGGTGCAGAGGCCGGCATATTCGGGATCGGCGTTGATGCCCGTACCGATGGCCGTGGCGCCCATGTTGATCTCAAAAAAGAGGCGCATGTTGGTTTCGAGGCGTTCGATCTCCTCGGTGAGGTTGGCGGCGTAGGCCTCGAACTCCTGGCCGAGGGTCATCGGCACGGCATCCTGCAGCTGCGTGCGGCCCATCTTGATGATGTGGGCGAACTCCTCGCCTTTGGCGTGGAAGCTGGCGATCAGCTCGCGCAGCGCGGCGACGAGCTTCTGGATGCTGCGCACCAGGGCGATGCGTACGGCCGTGGGGTAGGCGTCGTTGGTCGACTGCGAGAGGTTGACGTGGTTGTTCGGGTGGCAGTACTGGTATTCACCCTTGCGGTGTCCGAGGAGTTCGAGGGCGCGGTTGGCGATCACCTCGTTGGCATTCATGTTGGTGGAGGTGCCGGCACCGCCCTGGACCATGTCGACGACGAACTGTTCGCGGAATTTGCCTTCGCGCAGCTCCTCGCAGGCCCGGACAATGGCATCGGCGATCTGCGGGTCAAGCAGCTTGAGGTCGCGGTTGGCCCGGGCGGCCCCCTCCTTGACTTCGGCCAGGGCGCGGATCAGCTCGGGGAAGAAGCTCAGGCGAACCCGGCTGATGTGGAAGTTATCCACGGCACGCATGGTCTGGATGCCGAAATAGTACTCGTCGGGGATGTTCATTTCGCCCAACAGATCGTGCTCACGTCGGGTAGCACCCGACAACTCGATGTTCATGAAGTCCATGATTTCGTTATTTTTGATGTACAACAAAATTAAGTGAACTTGCGCAACAAAACAATTTCCCGACCCTCTATTTTTGGGGGTTGGGGCCTTTTCTGCGGGAAATGAGGAGTTTGCAGGGGCGAACGCGGGCGGAGGGGGTTAGCGTCTGTTCCGGGCGCGGAATTCGAGCGGCGTCATGGCGTGGAAATCCCGGAAGGCCTTGATCAGGTGGGCCGAGTCGACATACCCGAGCCGCGCGGCGATCTCCTTGACGGTCAGTGAACTTTCGGTGAGCAGGTGTTCGATGGCGCGGATGCGGATGCGGCGGATGTAGTGGCGCAGATCCTCCTGGAAGTGGCGTTTGAAGTAGGGGCCCACGTACGTGGGGGACAGGTGAAAGCGTTCGCCGAGGGTTTCGCAGGTCAGCCGTTCGGGCGAGGCGATCTGCTGCTGGATGTACTGCAGCAGGTAGAGGGCGCGATCGGAGGGTTCGGCAACGGGGATCCCCTCGTGGTCGGGCAGCTGCAGATAGTGGTCGGCCGCCAGCACCAGGATGCTGTTGAGCCACGACCGGATCAGCTGGTTCGAGACTTCGCGGCGGGCCTTCTCCTCCTCCTCGATGAAGGCGAAGAGCCGGTCGACGGTCTGGGCGTCGCGTCCCGTGAGCGAGACGGCACACTGCCCGACGGAGGCCTGCAGCGCCTGTTCGATGCGCCGGCCGAGGTAGTCGGCCGCGTAACCGGCCGTGAAGCGGAGGAAGACATAGACGCTCGGGCGGTCGATCGTGAAGCGGTGGACCGTGTCGGGCGGGATCAGGAAGAGCGACCGCGCCCGGTAGCGGCACAGCTGGGTCCGGCACCCCTCTTCGCGCACGTAGAACGTGCCGCTTCCCTCGCGCACGTAGGCCATCTCGTAGAATGAGTGCTGGTGTTCGTCGATCGGGAATTTCGAGTGCCGGCGGATCAGCACCTCGACCGGCTGGTAGAGATTCTCCTTCCACATGTTGGAAAAATACTATCTTTTCGTGCAAATATACAACAATATCCCGGAGCACCGTACTACTTTTGGGGCGAATTTTTCGGAGTATGGAAAAGATCTGTTGGAAAGGGCACGGCTCGATGCTGCTGGCCAATGTTACGTGGGGGCTGATGTCCCCGATTGCGAAGATCGTCATGGCCGGAGGGATTGTGACGCCGCTCGTACTGAGTGATCTGCGGATTTTCGGCGCGATGGTGCTGTTCTGGATCGTCTCGTTCTTCCAGAAGCCCGAGCACGTGGCACCGCACGACATGGTGCGGCTCTTCGGCGCCTCGCTGCTGGCCATTGTCTTCAACCAGGGGTGTTTCATCTTCGGCGTGGGGCTAACCTCGCCGGCCGACGCCTCGATCATCACCACGAGCATGCCGCTGTGGGCCATGCTGCTGGCGGCCTTCTTCCTCCACGAGCCCATCACGGCGAAGAAGGTCCTCGGCATTGCCTTCGGGGCGGGCGGCGCCCTGCTGCTGATCATCGGCAGCAACCAGTCGGCAGCCGCTCAGGTCGAGGGCTCCTCGCCCGTCTGGGGCGATCTGCTGGTGCTGCTGGCCCAGCTGAGCTACGCCCTCTATATCGTGCTCTTCAAGAACTTCGTGAACCGCTACTCGCTCATCACCATCATGAAATGGATGTTCACCTACGCCTTTCTCTGCACGCTGCCCTTCTCGTACGACGACCTGATGACCACCGACTGGGGGGCCCTCGAGGGTCGCGTGCTGGCCGGCATCCTCTTCATTGTCGTCTTTGCCACCTTCATCAGCTACATGCTGATCGTCGTCGGACAGAAGAACCTCCGCCCGACGGTGGCCGGCATGTACAACTACATCCAGCCGCTGGTGGCCTGCATCGTGACGGTAAGCCTCGGGCTCGACAGCTTCAACCTGACCAAGGGGCTGGCCGTCTGCCTGATCTTCGGCGGCGTCTACCTGGTGACGGTCAGCAAGAGCCGTGCGGAGCTCGAGCGGGACACGGCGGCGCTGGAGCAGTCGCCCGATGCCGATGACGGCGAGGCCGACGTGTAGCGCGGTCGTCCCTGTTTAGATACGAAACGAAGGCCTCCCTGCGTGCGGCAGGGGGGCCTTCTTCCGTTGGTGGCACAGGCGGATTCAGCGGCGCGGGGAGGGTTATCTGCGGGCCGCGGCGCCTCGACGGCGCAGCCACAGGTAGTAGCCCGTCAGCGGGAGCGAGGCGCCGATCAGGGCCGCCGCGAAGTAGAGGATCCGGGTGAGGAGGCCGCCCCACGTGCCGGTGTGCAGGGCGTAGAACCAGCCGCGGAGCCGCTGGGCACGGGGCAGTTCGTCGTAGCGGACGATCTGCCGGAGGGTGCCGTCGGCCGGGTCGAAACGCACCTTGTCCTCGCGCCGCATGTGCGAAGGGGCACTTGTCACGATCCGGGCTTCACCGTGGCTCAGCGTGATCGACCGCCCGTCGGGATAGCGCCTGCGGAGCTCCTCCGCCACGCGGTCCCACGCCCGGAGGTCGATCCCGACTGCGGCGTCCGCTTCGTGAGGGGTTGGCTGTGCCGCCTCCGGCCGAGTCTCCTTCTGCCGGGCCGTCTGTTGCACCGTCTCCTGCCGCGGGGATCCGCCGAAGAGGGCGTAGGCGGCCGTGCGGTACCAACCGAACGACCAGGTGAGCCCCGTGAGGGCCATCACCAGCAGCAACAGCGTGGCGTAGAATCCCAGTGCGACGTGGCTGTCGTACCAGAATCGCCGCAGGCCGTGGCGCCAGGAGATTATCAGCCGGTTTTTCAGCGCCTTGCGGCTCCGGGGAATCCAGATGACGAGCCCGCTCACCAGAATGACGACCAGCAGCAGGGTCGCGATGCCGACCACCCGCTTCCCGATCGACTCCTCGCCCCTGGAGGCCGGGGCATCGAGGAGCCAGCGGTGGAGCTTGCGCACGCTCTGGAAAAAGGCCGGCTGCTTTGTCCAGCCGAGCACCTCGCCCGTGTAGGGGTCGACGCCCAGCGTGCGGCGGGCAACGCCCCGGAACGAGGCCATGCAGCTCGCTGCGGGGTCTGCCGGCAGTTCCAGAGCGGTCAGCTCGAGCGAATCGGGCAGTTGCCGGCGGATGCTGTCGACCAGTTGCGAGGGGGTGAGACGCGGTGCGCCGGGCGGAACCGCCACCCGGTAGAGGTGCGGATCGAGCGCCCGGGTGATCTCGGCCTCGAAGACGAGCAGCGCTCCCGTCAGCGAGACCACCGTGATCACCGCCCCGAGGGGGATCGACAACCAGCGGTGGAGCTTCGTGAAGAACTTTCTCATGGTGGTATCGGGTTGTGCGTATTATCGTTGGACGGACAAAATCCCTGCCGTGACGACGGCATCGGCCTCGACCTGCAGCCCGCGGGTGGCAACCCCCGTTTCGGGATCGATGCGGTAGAAGGCGGGTTGGTCGCCGCCGGTGACCGTGACGGCGATGTAGGCGGCTCCGTCCGTGCAGCAGGGCTCGCCGCCGAAGCCTGCCAGATCGGCCGGGAGTCCCGTGACGGGGATGATCCGCCGCTCCTCGCCCCGGAAGATCACCAGCTCGTCGGTCACGGCCGACGTCCCCTGCATCATACCCTCGACCCCGTCGCGGTAGAGCTGCAGCAGGAAACGGTCGCCCGTGATGTGCCAGCAGCGGTAGAGGGGTTTGCGGGTCCCGGTCGCTTCGAGATTCACGTAGTAGTCGGGGTCGAACTCCGTGGCCCCGCGCCGGATGCGCACCACGCCCGAGGGCAGTGTGCCGGTCACCCGCTTCAGATCGGCCGACGAGGTGAACGTCCGCCCGTAGCCCGGTGAGAAGAGGTAGAGATCGCCGTTGTCGGCGGCCCAGATCGTCTGGTAGTACTGCGAGCGCAGGCGTCCGCAGGCCAGGCCGATGCGGTCGGTCGAGAGGAGTGTCGGTGGCTGGCGGAGGTCGCCGTCGGGGTAGATGGCAACCCAGGCGCGGTCGGGATACTGCGTCGAGGGGATCTCGCCGGCCGTGTAGGCGCTGCTGCCCGTGCCGCCGTCGGCCGAGGCGATTAGCCGTCGGTCGGTCACCGCCTCGGGCCACTGACCGATGCCGTAGCGGCTCATGCCCGTCGGGATGACCGAGGTGTAGAGGCGCCCGTCCAGCTCGACTATGCCGGCAAAGGTCACCCGCTCGCCGTTGCCCAGGAGATTCTCGGCCAGGATGCTGCCTGTGGTCTGCGATCCGTCGCGCGTGTCGAGGTAGTTGAACAGCAGCGCCTGGGCGATGTTGCCCTCCGAATCGGTCGTCTTCGAGTTGCCGGTCGAGACGGTGATGATCCGCTCGCCCCACGACCCGTAGGTGGTGATGCGGTTGCACTCGTAGGTGAGCCGTTTGGTGACCTTCCCGGCGGCGTTCAGGTAGTAGGAGGCGCCGGTTCCGGCCCCGCCCTTGTTGTAGGCGAGCGAGAAGAGGTATTTGCCGTCACGGTAGATCCAGTAGGTGCCGTTGAGGACCTCGGTGCCGTTGCCGCGCGTGGAGATGCTCCCTTCGTCGAGCGTGGGGGCCGTGAGCAGATAGGTCGTGCCGTCGACCGTGGCGGGGATGACGTAGGCCTGCTCCCACGCGGCTGACGGAGGGTTCGGGGTACCGGCCGCATCCTTCTCGCAGGCGGCCAGGGCCAGCGTGCCGCCCAGGACGAGCGTCCCGACGGCCAGTCGGTTTCGATAGTTGTGTTTCATGGTATGCGTTTTTGGGATTTGTCTATTCGCCGAAGTGCACGCGCAGCTTGACGTAGAAGGCGCGCCCCGCCTTCTGGAGACTGAAGTTGTCGTAGAGCCGTTCGTCGGTGAGGTTGCGGCACTCGAGGGAGAGGTTGTAGCGCCCCTTCATCAGGCTGCAGCTCAGCGCGAGGTTGTGGGCGAACTGCTCCGGCACGCGGGCCTTGGTGGCGCTGTCGCCGATGTTCTCCCACGTGAGGGGGAAGTCGTGCTGCCAGAAGTTGTCGTAGGTGAGCCGCAGGACGCTGCCCCGGACGAAGAGGTCGTGCCACGTGAGGCCGAGGTCGAAACTGGCGTAGCGGTAGGGGATGTTCGGCAGGCGGACCTTGTAGTGGAGGCTCTCCTGGGCGGAGCTGCCGGTCCAGCGCTTCTCGTAGTCGCGCGTGTCGATGTTGCTGAACGTGCCGCCGAGGCTCAGCCAGCGGGCCGGTTCGTAACGGGCCGTGAAGGTGACGCCCCGCGTGCGGACGTGGCCGTGGTTCTCGTAGATGCCGTACTGTGTCGAGCCGTGTTTGTCGAGTCCGCGCTTGATGTAGTCGCGCGTGTTGCGGTAGAGGAGGCTCCCCTCGAGGTAGAGGCGTTGCCGTCCGAGCGGCAGCGTGTAGCTGAGGTTGAGGTTGCAGTTGTCGCTGCGTTCGGGGCGCAGGTCGCCGCGTCCGGCCTCGAGATCCTCGTCGCCGAAGAGTTCGTCGGTCGTCGGCAGGCGCAGGGCCTTTTCGTAGGAGAGCTTCAGCTGCAGCTCCCGGAGGATGTACCACGTGCCGGCGGCGCCGTAACCCCACGCCGAGGTGGTTTGCTCGCGGTTGACGTAGTCGCCCACGCCGTCGGCACTCTGCGAGACGGGGCCGCGGTTGTACTGCCGGTAGTACTTGCCGAAGAGCGAGAGGTTCCACCGCTCGGAGGGGATCAGCCGGTAGGAGAGACCGCTGATATGCTTGCGCGTGAGCTTCGGGATGTCAAAGTCGCTCAGCACGGAGCTGGTTCCGGTGTAGGAGCGGCTCGTGCGGCGGAAATCGCTCGTGACGTGGTTCAGCGTCAGCGTGTGGCGGTGCGAGATGCGGTAGTTGAGGTTGAACGTGAGGTTCCAGTTCGTGTTGCGCGAGAGGCTGTTCTGGTACGACTGTTCGCCGCGCTCCTCCTTGACGTAGTACTGGCCGAGCCAGTTGTAGGCCCGGGCGGCGGTGTCGATGTTGCGGGTGATGTTGTGGTTGTAGTTGGCCGTCAGCGTGAGGTCGAGGCCGCGCAGCAGCAGGTCGCGCTTGCGGTACTCGAGCGAGGGGGTGAACGAGTGGCCGCGGCGGTGTTTCTGGCCGAAGACGATCTCCTGGTAGACGCCGGTCTGGATCTCCTTGTAGAAGTTCGACGCGGCGAAACCCACCAGCAGCCGGTCGGCCCAGCGGCGGTCGGTGAGGCCGATCCGCCCCTGTATCACCTCGTTGTGGAAGCGGTCGTGGAAGCGGCGGACCCGGCGGATATCCTGTTCGTCGACCGGCAGCCTGACGACCGTCCCGTCCTCCTGCACCTCGAACTCCCGCACCCAGTTGTCGATCCGGTAGTCGTTGTCCGAGTAGTTCTGGAAGGCGTTGATCTCCCACGTGAAGCCCTTTTCGGTGCGTTGTCCGGCGTTGAGGTGCGAGCGGTGGGTGTTGAACGATCCGTAGGAGTAGGAGGCGTCGGCGAACCAGCTGCGGCGCTCTTTCCGCGTGACGATGTTGACCACGCCGCCGATGGCGTCCGACCCGAACTCCACCGGAACGACCCCCTTGTAGACCTCGATGCGCTCGGCATAGTTCACCGGGATGTTGTTCAGGTCGAAGGCCGTCGAGGCCCCCTCCTGCGGGACGCCGTCGATGAAGACTTTGACGTGGCGGCCGCTGAAGCCGTCGAGCATCAGCTGCATGTCGGACCCCACGCCGCCCGATTCGCGGAGCTTCATGCCCGGGAGCTGCGCCAGGGCGTCGCCCAGGTTGCGGGTCGAGTTGCGGAGGGCGTCGGTGGCGAGGGCCACGGCGTTGAAGGGCGAATGCCGCACGCTGCTTACCGCACTGGCCTCGACGACGACCTCGTCGACCTGCAGAACGGCGGGATGGAGGAGGATGGTGAGCGTTTCGTGCCGGTCGCCGTCGAGCGTCACGGAGGTGCGGAGGGTCTCGTAGCCGACCGCCGAGACGACAAGGTAATAGGTGCCGGCCGGTGCCTGCAGCCGGTAGCGGCCCTGTGCGTCGGTCGAACAGCCGAGGGTGGTCCCCTCCAGGGTAAGGGTGGCGAAGTCTACGGCCGTGGAGTCGGGCGTCACCACGAGGCCCGAGAGTCGGGCGACGTCGCGGGGCTGGGCCTGAAGTGTCGGAAACCCCGCGAGCACGGCGATGAGCACGGCGAGCAGGGGCAGGAAACGGTTTTTCCGGAGAGTGGGAGCTGCCATTTTCGGTTTTACGGGTTTGTGGACCGCAAAGGTAGCTCCCGGCAACACGGCCGGCAATCCCGAATTTTCGGTATTTTCATCCCCCGGGGATCCCTTGTTTGGGGGACCTCCGGGCGGTGGGAAACCGGCCTTTCGGCAGGCTCTTTTTCGGCGGACCCTGCCTGCCCGGGCCAGAACGGTGTCGTCTCGAACGGGGGTGGCGGTGCGCTTCTGCGACAGGCCGTCGGCCGCTCAGCCGTTGCGGCGCATCGAGAGCGAGATCCGCCCGCGGGAGGTGTCGACACCCGTGACACGCACCTCGACCTGCTGTCCGAGCCGTACGACCTCGGCCGGCGAGGCGACATAACGGTCGGCCAGCTGCGAGACGTGAACCAGCCCGTCCTGCTTGACGCCGATGTTGACGAAGGCGCCGAAGGCCGTGATGTTGGTCACGATGCCCGGCAGCACCATCCCCGGGCGCAGGTCGTCGATCGTGTGGACATCCGCGGCGAAGGCGAAGCCGTGCAGCGGTTTGCGGGGGTCGAGTCCGCGCTTGTCAAGCGCCTCGAGGATATCCCGCACGGTGGGCAGCCCGACCCGTTCGTCGACATACTGTTCGGGTCGGATCCCCTCGCGCAGCGATTTCTCCTCCAGAAACCGTTTGACGCTCACCCCCCGGTCGGCGGCCATGCGCTCGACGATGCGGTACGATTCGGGGTGGACGGCGCTGTTGTCCAGCGGGTTTTCGCCCCCGACCACGCGCAGGAATCCGGCCGCCTGCTCGAAGGCCTTGGCTCCCAGGCGCGGAACCCGGAGCAGGGCCCGCCGCGTGGGGAAGTCGCCGTTGGCGGCGCGATAGGCGACGATGTTCTCGGCCAGGGCGGGCCCCAGCCCCGAGATGTAGGTCAGGATGTGTTTCGAGGCGGTGTTGATGTTGACCCCGACGCGGTTCACGCAGCTCTCGACCACGACGTGCAGCCGGTTGCGGAGCTTCGTCGGGTCGACGCTGTGCTGATACTGCCCCACGCCGATCGAGCGGGGGTCGATCTTGACCAGCTCCGACAGCGGATCGATCAGCCGCCGCCCGATACTGATCGCCCCGCGGACCGTGACGTCCTGATCGGGGAACTCCTCGCGGGCCGTGGCCGAGGCGGAGTAGACCGAGGCGCCGTCCTCGCTCACGGCATAGACCTCGACCCCCGCAAGGCCGAGCGAGCGCACGAACTGTTCGGTTTCGCGGCCGGCCGTACCGTTGCCGACGGCAAAGGCCTCGGGGTGGTAGCGTGCGGTCAGGGAGCGGAGTGTCGCGGCGGCCTCGTCGCGGCGATTCTGGGGCGGATGGGGGAAGATCGTGGTGTGGTGGAGCAGGTTGCCCTGCGAGTCGAGGACGACGACCTTGCAGCCGGTGCGGAATCCTGGATCGAGGGCGATTACGCGCTTCTGACCCAGCGGCGGGGCCAGCAGCAGCTGCCGCAGATTCTCGGCGAAGATCTGGGTCGCCTCGTCGTCGGCCCGCTCCTTGACGGCGGCGAGCTGTTCGCTCTCGAGCGAGGGGCGGAGCAGCCGTTTGAAGGCATCTGCGACGGTCGGTTCCATCCACCGGCGGGTGGTCGACCCCGGGCGGATGAAGCGGCGGCGCAGCTCCTCGATGCAGCGTTCGGCATCGACCTCGACCGCGACGCGCAGCACCCCCTCCTCCTCGCCGCGGCGCATGGCCAGATAGCGGTGCGAGGAGATGGTGCGCACGGGTGCCGAGGCATCGAAGTAGTCGGCATACTTGGCGCCGGACTCCTCGTGCCCCTTGACGACCCGCGAGCGGACGACCCCTTCGCGGGCGAAGATCCGCCGCAGGGCGGCCCGGGCCCGCTCCTCCTCGGAGATGCGTTCGGCAACGATGTCGCACGCCCCGGCGATCGCCTCACGGACGTCCGGAACCTCGGCCGTGACGAACCGTCGCGCCTCGCGCTCCAGATCGCGTGTCTGCTGCGCCTGCAGCAGGTTGGCCAGCGGCTCCAGCCCCCGTTCGCGGGCGATCGTGGCCCGCGTGCGGCGCCGGGGCCTGTAGGGCAGGTAGAGATCCTCGAGCTCCGCGGGGTCCCAGCACGATTCGATCCGCCCGCGCAGTTCGGGGGTCAGCGCCCCCTGCGCCTCGATCGTTGCGAGGATGGTCGCCCGCCGCGATTCGAGTTCGGTCAGCCGGTCGAGTTGCTCCCGGACGGCGGCCACCTGCACCTCGTCGAGCGAACCGGTCGCCTCCTTGCGGTAGCGGCTGATGAAGGGGATGGTGGCGCCGTCGCGCAGCAGGCGGACGGCCCCCTGCACACGCGGCAGGGCGATCTGCAATTGGCGGGAGATGACCTCCTCGAGGGTGGTTTGCGACATGTCGTGCGTTTTTTTGACGGGTAAAGATAGCTTTTTTTACGGCTTCGGCGCCATTTTTCGTACCTTTGGAAAGCGAACAACCCGACCAAAAGTGCCTCCGCAATGAAAAACAAGGATATCTTCACCTTCCGCGATGCCGAAAAGCAGGCGGGCCCCGTGGCCTTCATGACGATGGTCAAGCCCGCCGGATCGACCTGCAACCTCGACTGCCACTACTGCTACTACCTCGACAAGGCCATGCAATACGGCGGCCGGCAGGCGGTGATGAGCGACGAGCTGCTCGAACTTTACATCCGCCAGTACATCGAGGCCAACGAGGTCGAGACGGTGCAGTTCTGCTGGCACGGCGGCGAACCGCTGCTGCTGGGGATCGACTTCTTCCGTCGGGCGATGGCTCTTCAGGCGAAATACGCCGACGGCAAGCGGATCGAGAATACGCTGCAGACCAACGGCACGCTGGTCGACGAGGCGTGGTGCGACCTCTTCGCCGCGAACAACTTCCTGGTGGGCATCTCGCTCGACGGACCGCAGGAGATTCACGACGCGTTCCGTGTGACGAAGGGTGGGCGTCCGACCTTCGAACGGGTGATGCAGACGGTCGTGATGTTCCGCCGCCGCGGCGTGGAGTTCAACACGCTGAGCGTCGT
>ENA-OPBO01000302-OPBO01000302.1-human-gut-metagenome-genome-assembly--contig:-NODE-302-length-43279-cov-27.472793_pt1 | contig 43279 bp, 45 predicted proteins | sample MGYA00241071_ERZ501458 | MGnify/ENA primary metagenome ERZ501458 (study PRJEB25962, sample SAMEA2042509) | human gut metagenome | biome: human gut; feature: human-associated habitat; material: faeces... | reverse complement strand
CTACACGAATCACATCAACACGACAAATTCAGCCATCAAATGCTGTAACACCAGCAGCATAATAGTCAGACGAATCATAGCCCCCAGTCGGAGGGCATAGCCCGAACGACTGGGGGGACAAGACGTCACCTATTGATCGACCCCTTGTGGGTCGGACTAGAGAACCAACGTCTAGGGTCCGACCTCTCAAAAGATTTATCTCACGGATACAAATCATCATCTAGGACCTCTTCAGGTGGTGATACGAAAGACCCGTTTCACAGAGACACAGCATCGTCATTTGTGACCTCCGCAGGAGGTCAGACGAATCATAGCCCCCAGTCGGAGGGCGTAGCCCGAACGACTGGGGGGGACAAGACGTCGTCCATTGATCGACCCCTTGTGGGTCGAACTAGGAACTCTTTACTAGCGAACGACCTTGAAGGAGGTGATTCCTTCACTGCTACTCACAGCGATGATATAGCTGCCACGTGGTAGCGGTCGCATATCTATCTCACGATCCGTAGTAGACTGGAGTACCTCTCCAGAGAGACTGTATAGCGTCACCGCTAGGAAGTCCCCGTGGATTGTACAGAGTCCATCCTCCTGCGTTAGTGTGATAGCACTATTCGTGGGGACGGTAACAGCATTACCCTTGACCTGCTCTAGCTTGATATTCGTGATTTGGAGACAAGCGTAGCGGTTCTGATTGATCGGTGATATGAGATGCATTCCGATAGAGGAGACACCCTCGGGGATGTCTACTATAGCCTCGTAGCTTTGTAGCTCTATCACACCATCGTCATTGGCAGTGCCTGCAGGGATGACTATATTAGTCATCTTCGTTTGGTCTGTCACATTGTTGTTTTTGCCTATAGTAATCTCGATCGTCTCCTCCGAGATAGCACGAGCACGGAAGGTGATCTTGCAGCGCTTGTCCTTGTCAAAAGTGATAGGCGGAGAGATCAACCATTCATCGGTAGCCACTACATAGGTAGGCGTAAGCGTAGGATTGATAATGTACTCTATGGCATCGGCCACGTCGTTGAATATCTGTCTAGTAAAGTCACTATTGACAAACCAGCTCCAGCCGTCATGGTTACCATCGATGAGCCTCCAGCGCTTAGCATACTCCTCTCCCTCGAAAGCCTCCTCGACAGGAGGCGTGAGAGCAGGACCAGCTACGACCCAGTCGCTGTGTGTCGTACTTTCGCCAGCTTCGTTGATAGCCTTGATAGTATAGTAGTATCCCGAGAGCTCAGAGATGCTCTTATCGCTGTAGCGGAGCTCCTTAACAGCCTTGGCAATGGGCTCTGTACTATCGGAGCGATAAAGATCGTAAGAGAGTTTGTCCTTATTGATAGTAGCTCCATGTGCTCCCACCTTGGGTGCTTGCCATGTGAGCAGCACCTCTTTTGATCCATCGGTCGTCATCAGCTCTATATCTGTCACCTGAGCAGGAGCGTCTAAGCCTACCCATAGAGATATGGAGGTGCGCTCACCTTCGCCAGTATCATTGAGAGCAGAGACGGTATAAAGGTATTCACCAGCCTGTGGCACCTCTTTGTCCTCATACGTGAGGAGCTGATCTGGAACAGCATCGGCAAAAGAGTGGATCTCTACGCCATTGCGATAGAGCTTGACAGAAGAGAGTGCTGAGAGGGGCTTGCCTGAGAAAGTCTTAGCGGGATTCTGCCACTGAACAGTGGCTACGAGTGCGCTACTCACATCAGCCTCTGCGACTAAGTCAGATACAGCCGCAGGAGCCTCATTGCCACCCTGAGCAAACGGAATAAAGAGTGCTTGTAGCATCGCTTTTTCGCCCACCTTGCCGAGCGACTTGACCGTAGGAGTAGCAGGCGTAGAGAGGTCAAAGCGTACCAGCTGAGCATTCTTGTCACTCATCGTAGAGGTGGTAGCAACCCAGTAGAGGAGATCGCCGTCTGTACGGTCGAACTCAAGCGACTGATTGCTCAGTACTCCTCCTAGCTGAGGATCGATCACCTCTTCAAGCTTACCACTGGCGGGATCTATCTTGTTAAGTACCCCAGCGGAAGTGAGCGCGTAGAACTCCCCACGACTGTTTACCGCCAGAGGACCACAGGTAGACTCTAATTGGCAAACCTCCTTAAAGGCTCCAGTCGCTAAATCTACCTCAACTAGTCTAGCACTCCCTGCGGAGAATGTGGTGGCATACATCTTGTGCGTCGTATAGTCGTAAGTCATATCGAGCACCCGTGCACCAAAATCCTCTGGGTCTGCCCATCGGCCGATATTTTTGCGCTCCTTAGTGCGTACATTGTAAGAGATAAACCACTCAGGGCGTGGTCCTCTCTGACTGGTATAGACATAAGTGCAGGCATAGATGATGCCGTCACAAGCTGCTCCAGCATAGACTCCCTCATCGTTACCAAAAGTGAGATCACGCTCCGTTTTCTCTGGATCATCTAGGTAGAAGTGGCCGAAGCCGTACTGCCCTGCTCCAAACTGCTGGTTGCTCTGGAAGAATCCATACGCTATGCGATGAGGAGCTTCGGACGTAGATCTCTTCTCACCACTATATGGCTGAGGCTTCTCCTCACCATACATCTCTATATTCATAGAGTAGACGGGCCACCCCTTGGCAGTAGCTATCGCCACCTCATCTTCGTAGGCAAAGTTGCCCTCTAGATCCGTTATCTCTAGTAGATAGATGCCTTGTGGGTTAAGACCCATATAGTCATCCCAATCATCTGCAGCGAAGGCGCGATACTCTGGCAGCGCACTCAAGAGCTGTATCATCGCATCGCCCTTGATCTTATTGCGCTGTATCTCTAGATGCCCTAACCGGTTGAGAGAGGCTAGCTTGATCTCCTCAATGTGGTTGTTGAAGCAACTAAGCTCTTGCAGTAGCGGGCAGTGCGACAGGTCTAGCGTACCGGTCAAGAGATTCTCTCGACAAACGAGAGAACCCAAGTTAGCATTGTGACTCAGGTCTATAGAGACAAGCTTATTGCCCCAGCAACTAAAGTCAGCTAACTGAGGAAGACCACTGAGGTCTATCGACGTCAGATTGTTAGAGCCGACGTAGAGACGTACCAAGTTAGGTAGCTCACCTAGAGTGATTGAGGTGATCTCATTGTCATCTACGAGGAGCTGCTCTAGACTCAGAGCCTTGCTCGCATCGACTGTGAGGAGCTTATTGCTAGAGCAGTCTAGCTTCTTAACCTTGCCTGTAATAGTAATCGTCGACTCCTCTAGCTTGTAGTAACCAGGTGAGTCGTAAGAGGCTCCCGTGACCGTGATATCCCCATCGGCAGTCATATTCAGACCGATATATTCGCCCTTTTGCTTTGCAGAGACGAGGACGATCTGCTCATCTTGTAGCGGATCTCCCTCCTCGCTGATAGAGAGGAATGCGTCATCCCACACTTTTACGGCTTGATAGAGAGCTTTGCTCCCAACGGGGACGAAGAGATTCATCTTATAGTTGGGAAACATCACACCAAAAGCTCCAGTCTCAGCTGTGGGTGGCTCCACTGCCCGAATGTGAAACTCTGCCAGCTCCTTACAGTTGTCAAAAGCTCCCACGTCAACTGTCGCAACAGTCGAGGGAAGGTATATCTTCGTAAGCTTTGCCGCTGAGGCACAAAAGCTATTGGGTATATCAACGACTCCCTCCGAGACAATCAGCGTCTCTAAGCTTTGTGTACTCTCGAAAGCTGACGGCTTGATGGAGGTAACCGTCGTAGGCGTCTGATAGCTGGTACGCTCTGCAGCGGCTGGATAGACGAAGAGCGTCCCTTTTGCCTTGTCAAAGAGTACCCCCTCCTCGGCACTAAAAGAGGCATTGAGCGATGATACAGAGATGATTTTAAGCTCTGTACATCCGCCAAAAGCCGCATCGCCAATACTCTCGAGGGCTCTCCCTAAGCGCACATCTTGTAGCTTACTGCCCCAGAAGCAGGTCTTACCGATACTCTTTAGAGTAGAACTCTCTGGGAGCGATGTCAAACCCGTTTTGTAGAATGCCATCTCGCCTATGGACTCAAGGCTGTTCGGGAGGTTGATCCGCTCCAAGAGGTAGCAGCTCATAAAGACCTTAGCGTTTAGCTTCTGAAGCCCTTCTGGCAGGGTCACCTCCTTAAGAGCACTACACTTGAAGAAGCAGGAGGCTCCAACCGTTGTGATATTACGGGGTAGTGAGAAGGTCTCAAAGTGCTTGTTGCCATAGAACTTATAGCTGGGCAGTGTACCCTCCGGAGCTCCCTGAGAGTTAACAAAGTCTGCCTGCGAGAGGTCTACATGCTTGAGCGATGATAAGCCATCGAGTGTGCCAAGGTCGGCATCGTTGAGGACACCCCGGACGATAAGTGTCTCTACGCTCGTACTGCTCGCCAGCTGATCGGCTAGTCTACCAGCCTCTGTGATCGTCACCTCTAGACGCGTGTCTTGGGCCAAGATCCTCTGTGAAGTGAAGAGGAAAAGGCTCCACGCCATAATCAGAGCTACGATCCTAGCTCTGGATAGGAGTATTTGTCTCGTCATAATTATAGTGGTTTAGTTAATTGGTGACATAACTACAGGTATAGTATAGCATCGCAAGCTATGCCTCCTGCGAGCCAAATATACACTTTATTTTTTATAGTGGAGACACCGCACTCCGCAATTAGCAAAGAACATTGTGAGTTAATCGGGCGATATCCCTATGCCTAGAAAACCCTCGGAAAACAGCTCTATAGAAGATCAGATAAGCATTATCAAAAGCTCAAAGGTATTACGGACAAAGAGCAAGAGACCTATTGTGCCAACCATTTTGACCTAAGGTCAAAACAGATGTCTAGGATCCGACCTCCCAAAAGACCCACCTCACGGATATATGGTATCGTCGTTTGTGACCTCCGCTGGAGGTCAGACGAATCATAGCCCCCAGTCGGAGGGCGTAGCCCGAACGACTGGGGGGACTAGACGTCGCCCATTGATCGACCCCTTGTGGGTCGGACTAAAGAACCAACGTCTAGGGACTAGGAACAGCATACACATTTGAGTCTATCCACGAGGGGTCGATAAACTAGCGACCTCTTGCCTCCGTAGGTCATTTGCTGGAAAATGAAGAGAGGGAGCGCCGAGCCAATGCTCGACACTCCCTCTCCTATTGTTACTATGAGGGGTATACTACTCCTGTGCAGTCTCCTCTGTAGCTGGAGCCTCCTGCTGGGCTACTGCCTTAGCAGCTCCGCCACCACGACGTGAACGACGTGTGCGCTTCTTGCCCTCACTCTTAGAAGCAGAGGCGCTCTTGGTTATGTTGTCGTTGAAGTCTACGAGCTCGATAAAGCACATAGAGGCATTGTCACCAAGACGTAGTCCCGTGCGTAGGATGCGTGTATAACCTCCAGGGCGATCGCCGACCTTGTCGACGACGGTGCCATAGAGCTCCTTGACGGCCTCCTTGTCACGCAGGTAGCTGAAGGCTAGACGACGAGATGCGGTGGTGTCGTTTTTTGCCGCAGTGATGATAGGCTCGACAAACTTACGCAGTTCCTTAGCCTTAGCCACGGTCGTATTGATCCGCTTGTGCATAATGAGCGAGCTAGCCATATTTGCAAGCATAGCCTCACGATGCGCCTTGGAGCGGCCTAGATGGTTGAATTTCTTATTGTGTCTCATAAGAGGAATTAATCGTTATCTAATCTATAGGGTGTGAGATCCATATCAAAGTCTAGATCCTGATCTGCTAGGAATTGCTCGATCTCGATGAGCGACTTCTTGCCGAAGTTCTTGATCTTCAAGAGCTCCTCGCGATCTCTACTCAGCAGGTCAGCAATTGTGGAGATGCCCGCAGCTTTGAGACAGTTGAGTGCCCGAACAGAAAGATCTGTCGTCGCTAGGTCTGTCATCAATTGCGTACGAACCTTCATCACCTGATTGTCTAAGATCTGCTCAGGCTCCTCCTCGGGGAGCTCGACCTCAAACTCCTTGTCCGTGAAGAGCGCAAAGTGCGAGATCAAGATCATCGCAGCCTGACGCAGTGCCTCACGTGGGTGAATCGTGCCGTCGGTTTCAATTTCTAGGACGAGCTTCTCGTAGTCAGTACGCTGATCTACACGATACGCTTCGGTAGTCTGATTGACTTTGCGAATCGGGGTGTAGATACCATCGATGGGGAGCGTATTGACGGGATCGCCCTCGCGACGATTCTCCTCGGAGACGACGTAGCCACGCCCCTTGTTGATGCGTATCTCTATGGTGAAGTCTGCGTCTTCAGCTAGATTGCAGATGACGAGGTCAGGATTTTGCACCTTATAGCTAGTCAAGACCTGATTGAGGTCACCAGCCTGAAAGGTGTTACGCCCCGTGACATGGAGGGTGATAGTCTCCTCCTGAGGATCCTCTACGACAGCCTTGAATCTAATCTGCTTGAGGTTGAGTATAATATGGGTTACATCTTCCAATACCCCTGGAATAGTAGCAAATTCATGCTCTACACCTTCGATACGGATAGAAGCTATTGCATACCCCTCTAGCGATGAGAGGAGGATGCGCCGCAAGGCGTTGCCAATAGTCATAGCATAGCCTGGCTCTAGAGGCTTAAATTCAAACTTGGCGTAGTGATCCGAAGCGTCCAGCATGAGGACGCTGTCAGGTTGTTGAAATGCTAATATTGCCATAGAGTTAGAGGGTTACTTAGAATACAATTCGACGATGAGCTGCTCCTTGATGGGCTCGGGGATCTCCTCACGCGTAGGTACGTTGAGGAACTTACCGCTGTAGGTGCGTGCATCCCACTCTAGCCAAGGATACTTGCTATGATTGTATCCAGCGAGAGAGTCTGCGATGACCTCCATAGACTTGTCACGCTCACGCACACCAACGATCTGTCCGGGCTTGAGCGTGTAGGAGGGGATGTTGACCACCTCACCATCGACGACGATGTGACGGTGTGAGACGAGCTGACGTGCAGCAGCACGCGTAGGAGCAATGCCTAGACGGAAGACAACGTTGTCTAGACGAGACTCGAGGAGTTGTAGAAGTACCTCACCAGTGATGCCTGAGGTGCGCTGTGCCTTCTCAAAGAGATTGCGGAACTGACGCTCTAGAACCCCATAGGTGTACTTAGCCATCTGCTTCTCGCGGAGCTGGAGTGCATACTCGCTCTGCTTGCGACGACGGTTGTTGCCGTGCTGACCTGGGGGGTAGTTCTTCTTGCTCAGGACTTTGTCTGCACCAAAGATGGGCTCACCAAACTTTCGTGCGATCTTGGACTTAGGACCAATATATCTTGCCATTGTTCTATTTCATTTTAATGCTACTCCATACATCTGCTCTACAGGATGCTCGAGGGGCGCTATACCTCTCTCTGCTGTGTCGTGATCGATGCTGGGATCATATCTCAAGTAGTAAGTCTAGAAGTGACGGCGCATATAGAGCAGCCGCGATGCGATTAGAATAAGAGGGAAAGTAAAATGAGCAACCGCATCAATCTCACACTACGTCTGTCGACTTACAGAGTCACTATCTTGAGTCTATGTCTAAGCTAAGACCAATCTGTGGAGCTTGCTATATGCGATCAGCACTCAGGACTGATTGTGTGCAGTCTACTTGTAGAGTAAGTAAGCGTCGAGCCACTCGGACTCACTACGCTAGCTCTACAAGGTGAGTGTGAACGCTCTCTAGGTAGCTGTGATCTCTATCTTGTAGCAACTAGACCTTACGTCTCTTAGGAGGACGACAGCCGTTGTGTGGTAGTGGTGTGACGTCGATAATCTCAGTCACCTCGATACCAGCACCATGGATGGTGCGGATAGCTGACTCACGACCATTGCCGGGGCCCTTGACATAAGCCTTGACCTTGCGTAGCCCTAGATCGAATGCTGTCTTAGCGCAGTCTTGAGCTGCGAGCTGAGCTGCATAGGGAGTGTTTTTCTTAGAGCTACGGAATCCCATCTTACCAGCTGATGACCAGCTGATGACCTGTCCCTCACTATTGGTAAGGGTGATGATGATGTTATTGAAAGAAGAGTGTATGTGCGCTTGCCCCTGGGCATCGACCTTGACTGCTCTCTTTTTTGTTACGGTTTTCTTTGCCATAAGGTGGTTCTATTACTTAGTTGCCTTCTTCTTACCAGCGACTGTCTTGCGCTTACCCTTACGTGTGCGGGCATTATTCTTAGTACTCTGCCCACGTAGGGGGAGTCCTATACGATGCCTGATGCCTCGGTAGCAGCCGATGTCCATAAGACGCTTGATGTTGAGCTGTGTCTCGCTACGCAGATCACCCTCGACTTTGTAGCCATTGGAGATCTGCTCACGGATAGCAGCAGCCTGCTCATCTGTCCAATCCTGGACCTTGATGTTGCGATCGACCCCTGCAGCATCCAAGATGCGAGCAGCACTGCTACGACCTATACCATATATATAGGTCAAGGCTATCTCACCTCTCTTGTTTTGCGGCAGATCGACGCCGACGATTCTTATTGCCATACTCTATATACTGTGTGATGTTTGTTGCGTGATAAGCTGACTCTCCGTCTTACTAGATGATGAGCGGAGCGTCACCCCTAAGCTCATCCTTGACGCTGCTTGAACTTAGGATTCTTCTTATTGATGATGTACAGACGACCTTTGCGTCTGACGATCTTGCAGTCTTCTGATCGTTTTTTGATTGATGCTCTGACTTTCATAGTATGCTCTTATTCTGATTGTCGCTATGACTTGGTTACTTGTATCTATAGGAGATACGACCACGTGTGAGGTCGTACGGAGACATCTCTACCTTGACTTTGTCTCCTGGCAGTATACGGATGAAGTGCATACGCATCTTGCCCGATATGTGTGCCGTGATGATATGCCCGTTCTGGAGCTGTACCTTGAACATAGCATTGCTCAATGCCTCGAGGACGACTCCATCCTGTTCAATAGCAGTTTGTTTAGCCATATTAAAACTCTCGTGTGCCTAATGCTTCTTTGATATACTCGTATGTAGATAAGATCTGCGGAGCTTGCCCATCGGGCATGATAGCTATGCAGTGCTCAAAGTGCGCTGCGGGCTTGCCGTCGTGCGTACGGACGGTCCACCCGTCGGACTCGAAGACGATCTTACGTCGTCCCATAGTCACCATAGGCTCTATGCAGATACACATACCTGCTCGAAGCTTGGGACCAAACCCTGGATGACCATAGTTGGGGACGTTTGGATCCTCGTGCATCTCATGCCCGATACCATGCCCCACGAGTTCACGGACGATACCATAGCCCTGTGCCTCACAGTGACGCTGGACTGCCGCCCCAATATGCCCGACATAATGACCTTCGACAGCTTGCTTGATACCTAGATAGAGTGAGTCTCGAGTGACCGTCAGAAGACGCTCTAACTCGGGATCGATCTCCCCTACCGCAAAGGTGTAAGCACTATCTCCAGTAAAGCCGTTGATATGCGTACCACAATCTACGGAGATGATGTCTCCCTCACGCAGTATCTCTCGATCTGAAGGGATGCCATGCACCACGTGATCATTGATCGAGGTACAGATGCTGGCTGGGAAGCCGCCATAACCTAAGAACGCAGGAGTAGCACCGTGATCACATATAAACGTATAGGCGATCGTGTCTAGCTGCTTGGTAGTAACCCCAGGAGCGATGTGCTTTGCCACCTCTCCCAAGGTCTCTCCAACGAGTCTGTTGGCCACACGCATCAGCTCTATCTCCTCTGGTGTCTTTAGGTAAATCATCTATTTGAATATAGTCAAATGAAACAACGCTACCTGTGGAGTATCAATATGCTGATACGGATCCCGTACGTCCCTTGATACGTCCACTCTTGAGTAGACCATCGTAGTGACGCATCAAGAGGTGACTCTCGACTTGCTGTAGCGTATCTAGGACGACACCTACGAGGATGAGCAGTGATGTACCTCCAAAGAACTGTGCAAACGCCGGGCTGATACCCAATATCTGAGCAAAGGCTGGCATAATAGCAACTAGTGCGAGGAAGAGTGCTCCTGGTAGTGTGATACGATCCATAATACCATCGAGGTAGTCTCGCGTGTTACGCCCGGGCTTGACACCTGGGATAAATCCATTGTTACGCTTGAGGTCATCGGCCATCTGTGTGGGGTTGATCGTTATCGCCGTATAGAAATAGGTGAAAAGGATAATCAACGTGGCAAAGATGAAGTTGTACCAAAAGCTTGTATTGTCAGACAATACCTGGATGAAGCGTGAGGGCGTACCATCGCCTCCTGTGAAGTAGCTAGCGAGTGAGATAGGGATAAACATAATCGCCTGAGCGAAGATGATAGGCATCACGTTGGCAGCATTCACCTTAAGTGGGATATACTGACGTGCACCACCATATTGCTTATTACCCACTACACGCTTGGCATACTGCACGGGTACCTTGCGTGTACCCTGTACTAGTAGGATAGCTCCTGCAGTGACGAACAGTAGGAATACGATCTCGGCAAGAAATGCTACAAGTCCTCCCGATGAGCTGATAAGACGATAGTTAAACTCAGCTATCAGCGCATGAGGCAGACGAGCGATAATACCGATAAGGATGATGAATGAGATACCATTGCCGACACCCTTGTCTGTAATGCGCTCACCGAGCCAAAGGACAAACATACTGCCCGCAGCTAGTATGACGGTAGCAAATACACGATACATAAAGCCCGAAGGTAGCGACGCTCCAGCAGCGCGTAGCTGCATATCTAGATTCAACAGATAGGCAGGAGCCTGAATCAATAGGATCAGCACCGTCAGGTAGCGGGTCCACTGATTGATCTTGCGTCGTCCGCTCTCACCCTCTCGCTGCATCTTCTGCATAGAGGGGATGATGATCGCTGCCAACTGCATCACGATACTTGCCGAGATGTAAGGCATAATACCTAGAGCAAATATCGAAGCATTGGAGAAAGCACCTCCCGAAAACATATTGAGCAGCGCCATCAGACCTTCACTGGTCTGATTGGCTAGACTGGTCAGTGTATCGGGGTTGACTCCTGGCAATACGACGAAGCTACCTAGTCGGTATATGACCACATACAGGATGGTGATGAGAATCCGCTTACGCAGATCCTCGATCTTCCATATATTCTTAATTGTATCTACTAACCGCATATCAGCTTATCTTATTGTATCGATCCTCCCTGAGCCTCGATGAGCTCCTTGGCACGAGCTGAGTAAGCGTCTGCCTCGACCTGTATGGGTCGTGTGAGCTCACCCTGTGCTAGGATCTTTACTAAATCATTACGAGAGGCTAGACCAGCAGCGACTAGTATGTCCTTGGTGATGACTGCTGTCTCTGCTTGATTGGGAAAGAATGTGGTATCCTGCGCCAAGAGCTCGAGAGCTGCTAGGTTCACAGGACGATAGTCTACCCTATTGATGTTATTGAAGCCAAACTTAGGTAGGCGACGCTGTATAGGCATCTGACCGCCCTCAAATCCGACCTTATGCTTGTATCCAGAGCGAGACTTGGCTCCCTTGTGTCCACGTGTAGACGTACCACCACGGCCAGAACCCTGACCACGACCGATACGACGACGAGACTTGACAGAGCCCTCGGCTGGCTTAAGTGTAGATAAGTCCATTGCTATTATCTGTCTATATTTTATTACTCTACGACCTGAACCAAGTGGTGTACTTTGGCCACCATACCCCTGATCTGTGGGGTATCCTCATGCTCTACAATCTGGTGCATCTTGCGAAGACCTAGACCGTCGAGGGTGCGCTTTTGAGACTTGTTGCACCGTATGCGACTACGGACTTGCTCGATTTTGATTTTTGCCATAATACTCTTTACTTGTCTAGGTGATTATCCTTTAAACACACGCTCTACAGAGATACCTCTGCTCTGAGCAACCATCAAGGGGCTACGTAGCTCAGCGAGTGCTGCGATGGTAGCCTTGACGAGGTTGTGAGGGTTCGTCGATCCCTGGCTCTTTGCTAGGACGTCTGTAACACCTACACTGTCTAGTACGGCACGCATAGCACCACCTGCGATGACTCCCGAACCGGCAGAGGCGGGGCGCAGCAAGATGCGAGCACCACCGAAGCGACCGATCTGCTCGTGAGGTATGGTCCCGTTGTGGATGGGTACGCGTATGAGATTTTTCTTAGCAGCCTCTACGCCCTTGGCTATGGCTGCAGGCACTTCGCTGGCACGACCCATACCGTATCCTACGACGCCGTCCTCGTTACCGACGACAACAATCGCAGCAAAGGTAAAGGTGCGACCACCTTTCGTGACCTTAGTTACTCGATTGATAGCTACTAGGCGATCCTTTAGATCTAGATCATTGGTAGCTGTGACTCTATTTGTTGCTATTGCCATGATGTGCTCTATGATTTAGAATTTAAGACCTCCTGTACGAGCTGCATCTGCTAGCTCCTTGATGCGACCATGATAGAGATATCCATTACGATCGAAAACTACCGTATCAATGCCGGCAGCAAGAGCTACACGAGCTATCTCCTGTCCTACCTGAGCGGCTACCTCCTTCTTAGTGCCAGAGGTCTCCATCTTGAGTGAGGAGGCACTCGCTAGGGTACGTCCTTCTATATCGTCGATGACCTGTGCGTAGATCTGCTTATTGCTTCTGAATACAGACAGACGTGGTCTCTGGGGTGTACCACTTATCTTGCCACGCACACGTGTCTTGATGTGCTTTCTTCTTTGTGCTTTCTTGTTCATATTGACTCTTTACTTAGATAGTGGATACGACTTACTTACCAGCTGTCTTACCAGACTTGCGGCGTACCTCCTCACCGAGGAAGCGAACACCCTTACCCTTGTAAGGCTCTGGCTTGCGGAATGAACGAATCTTAGCACAGACCTGTCCTAGTAGCTGCTTGTCGCAAGACTTTAGGATGATCTTAGGGGTCTGATTACGCACCATCTGCGTCTCGATCTTGATCTCGTCTGGAAGTACCAGATAGATGGCGTGCGTGAAGCCTAGTGAGAGCTCTAGGATCTGCCCCTGATTGGTAGCACGGTAACCGACACCTATTAGTTCGAGCGTCTGGGTGAACTCCTCGTGTACACCCGTCACCATGTTGTGGATTAGCTGACGGTAGAGACCGTGTAGCGAGCGCTCCTGACGCTCATCAGAGTGACGTGCGAGTGTGATCTCACCGTCCTCGACTGAGACCTCGATACGAGGATCTATATATTGCTTGAGCTCACCCTTGGGGCCTTTTACTGTTATGTAGTGATCCTCCTGAGAGACGGTCACGCCCTGTGGTATAGCTATGGGTAGTTTACCTATTCTAGACATATTGCTTTGCTATAAGGAGGATTAATATACATAACATAGTACCTCACCACCGATCTTGAGCTCACGAGCCTCTTTGTCTGTCATGACGCCGTGAGATGTAGATAGGATGGCGATACCTAGTCCATTGAGTACGCGAGGCATATCTTTGTAGCCTACATACTTACGTAAGCCTGGGCGTGAGACACGCTTGAGGCACTTGATTGCATTGACCTTGTTAGAGAGGTCATACTTGAGGGCGACCTTGATGGTTCCTTTGCATCCCTCCTCCTCAAACATATAGTTGAGGATGTAGCCCTTGTCAAAGAGGATCTTGGTGATGTCCTTCTTGATGTTGCTAGCTGGGATTTCTACCACACGGTGCCCCGCTTTGATTGCGTTGCGCAATCGGGTGAGATAATCTGCTATTGGATCTGTCATTGTGTATTAAGATTAAATTGATCTGGAGGGTTCCTGACTGGCTTATAGCTCCTTCCCGAGGTGTCGTCTACTCCACTACCTTTGGATCATCACTCCTCGTATGAAGGCGGTGATCATCGTGCAGTTAGAGTATCGAGTACCGAGGTCGAGAGCCGTAAGGGACAGGCTACCCCAGACAATATTTAATTGATTCGCTGTCAGTCATCGCCCCACGCTCTCACTCTAGAGAGTGTGAGCGTCTCATACACTTCCTCTGTGTAGAGGAACTATATGAGAGGACAATTCTAGGCAAAGATACAAATAGTCTAGATACTATGAAAACTTTTGGAGTCGATCGTGAGCAAATCGCACCTGCCTTAGAGGCGGTGGATCGTGCTCTAACTCGCTCTGAGCTTAGTCTATCTGAGCCTTAGAACTCTCTATAGATGATTTGTGTCTATCAGAAAGTATTTCTGTCCTCGTATGTGGGTGTCGACGAGAGATTGTTACCAGCTGGCTTTCTTCACCCCTGGGATAAGACCAGCAGAAGCCATCTCGCGGAACTGGATACGGCTGATGCCAAACTGTCTCATATAACCCTTGGGACGCCCCGTGATCTTGCAGCGGTTGTGCAGACGCACGGGAGAAGAGTTGCGAGGTAGTGTCTGTAGCTTCTGCAGGGACTCGTAGTCTCCGGCAGCCTTGAGCTCAGCACGACGCTTCGCATACTTCTGAACGAGCTTCTGGCGCTTGGCCTCACGGGCCTTCATTGATTCTTTTGCCATAAACCTATATGTATCTTACTTATTAGTAGTACGGAAGGGGAGTCCAAATCTCTTGAGTAGCTCGAAGCCCTCCTCATCGGTAGGAGCTGAGGTTACAAAAGTGATATTCATCCCTAGTATCTTCGTGATGCTATCGAGGTTGATCTCAGGGAAGATGATCTGCTCTGAGATACCTAGCGTATAGTTGCCACGACCATCCAGCTTAGAGTTGATACCCTTGAAGTCACGGATACGTGGGAGTGCGACACGTACGAGACGCTCGAGGAACTCGTACATACGGTCACCACGCAGTGTAACCATGACACCGATAGGCATCTGCTTACGCAGCTTGAAGTTGGATATATCCTTACGCGAGTATGTTGCTACTGCCTTTTGTCCGGTGATCTGTGTGAGCTCATCGATAGCTACATCAATGATCTTCTTGTCAGCCGTAGCTATGCCCAAGCCCTGATTGATAACAATCTTCTCTAGGCGGGGCACCTGCATACTACTCTTGTAGGCAAAGTGCTTCATCAGATCGGGAGCGATCTGCTCGTTGTATTGCTTCTTAAGATTTACTGTCAGTGCCATAGTTACTTAATTACTTCTCCTGACTTCTTAGCGAAGCGTACCAGCTTACCGTTGTCATCACGGCGACGTCCTATACGCGTTCCCTTGCCAGACTGAGGATCTAGCACATTCAGGTTGGATATATGTATTGGAGCCTCCATACTGAGAATAGCTCCCTGGGGGTTCTGTGCATTGGGCTTGGTATGCTTAGATACCATATTAAGCCCCTCGACGATCGCACGCTGCTTCTTGACAAGGACCTTGAGGACACGTCCCGTTTTGCCCTTGTCATCGCCAGCGTTTACCATAACGATGTCGCCTTTCTTGATATGAAACTTGCTCATCTCTATTCTCTTTATAAGTTAAAGGACCTCAGGAGCTAGCGACACGACCTTCATATTGACGGCACGTAGCTCACGAGCTACAGGTCCGAAGATACGTGTACCACGTAGCTCGCCATTGGGGGTGAGTAGTACGCAGGCGTTGTCATCAAAGCGGATGTAGGAGCCGTCTGCACGACGTATCTCCTTCTTTGTTCTTACGATGAGCGCCTTAGCGACAGTCCCCTTCTTCATATCGCTAGAGGGGATGACGCTCTTGACAGTCACCACGATGATATCTCCGACCGAAGCATAGCGGCGGCGGGTACCACCGAGTACACGGATACAGAGTACCTCGCGAGCACCACTATTGTCTGCTACATTGAGTCTTGATTCTTGCTGTATCATAGTTTACTTCGCTCTTTCTATAATCTCGGTGAGTCTCCAGCGCTTGGTGCGGCTCAGAGGGCGTGTCTCCATAATGCGGACACGATCACCGACGTTCGTTTCATTCTTTTCGTCATGTGCATAGTACTTCTTAGTCTTGCTGACGAACTTACCATATATAGGGTGCTTCTCTTTGAAGCGAGAGGCTACGGTGATGGTCTTGTCCATCTTGTTGCTGGTGACGATCCCGATGCGCTCTTTTCTGTGTTTTCTTTCCATGTGAATATCAGTCTATTCTGCAGGGTTAGTTATTTGTCTCTCGCTCGGCGAGGACAGTCTTGAGACGAGCGATCGTGCGACGCTGCTCTCTAAAAGCTGCAGGATTCTCCGCTGGAGAGACATAGTGATCTATCCTCTTCTGCTGGTAGGAAGCCTGCTCAGCCTCTATGCGCTCACGGATCTCCTCCGTTGTGAGCTCTTTGATTTCGCTTATCTGCATAGCTGTATAAGGTCTAGCGGATTAAACATTAGGATTAGCAGCGTCGAAGTCTCGACGTACGACGAACTTTGTCGTGACTGGTAGCTTCTGAGCAGCCAGACGTAGAGCCTCCTTTGCGACTTCGTAGGGTACGCCCTCTACTTCAAAGAGCATACGACCGGGAGTCACAGGAGCGACAAATCCCTCGGGATTACCTTTACCCTTACCCATTCGCACCTCAGCAGGCTTTGCTGTGATTGGCTTGTCGGGGAAGATGCGGCACCAAACCTGTCCTTGACGCTGCATGTAGCGCGTTACTGCGATACGAGCGGCCTCTATCTGACGGCCAGTGATCCACTTACTCTCTAGGCTCTTGATACCAAAAGAACCAAATGCGAGCTGGTTGCCACGCTGTGCATTGCCCTTCATGCGGCCCTTTTGTTGCCTTCTAAATTTAGTCTTCTTAGGTTGTAACATAGCTGTGGTCTTTGATTAGCGATTAGATCTATTGCGTCCTCCACGACGGAATCCACGACGCTCACCACGAGAGTCACCACCTCGGCGTCCTGCCTGACGGCGTGGCTGTGAGAGGTCAGGAGCTAGATCGCGGCGCTCGTATACCTCGCCGTTCATGATCCAGACCTTGACACCTATCATACCTACCTTGGTGAGAGCTTCAGCCTGAGCGTAGTCGATGTCAGCACGTAGTGTATGTAGAGGAGTACGTCCCTCCTTGTATAGCTCTGAGCGAGCCATCTCGGCGTTGTTGAGACGACCTGAGAGCTGTATCTTGATACCCTCAGCGCCTGCGCGCATAGCGTTTGCGATAGCCATCTTGACGGTACGTCTGTATGACATACGTCCCTCTAGCTTGCGTGCTATATCGTTGGCGACGATGACGGCGTCGACCTCAGGCTTGCGCACCTCGTAGATGTTGATCTGTATGTTGTCAGCCTTAGTGACCTTCTTCAGTTCCGCCTTGAGGTTCTCCACGTTTTGTCCACCCTTACCGACGATCATGCCGGGGCGAGCGGTGCATATGGTTATGGTGATGACCTTGAGGGCGCGCTCTATGATGATCCGGCTCACGAGGGCACCTGATAGTCTCGTGTTTAGGTACTTTCTGATACGGTCATCCTCTACTAGGGTATCGCCGTAGTTGCGGCCACCATACCAGTTAGAGTCCCAACCACGTATGTAGCCGAGTCTGTTTGCTATTGGATTAATCTTCTGTCCCATGTCAGTTACTTAGCTACGTTATTAACTATTTGGTCGACCCACACGGTGATGTGATTCGAACGCTTGCGGATTCTGTAGCCACGGCCCTGTGGGGCTGGGCGTAGACGCTTGAGTGTGACACCCTCGTCTACATAAATCTTGGAGACGTAGAGCTCACCCTCATCAGCCTTGCGGCCGTTGAGCTGCTCCCAGTTGGAGACGGCGCTACGTATGAGCTGCTCAACACGCTGAGCAGCTACACGGCGAGAGCTAAATCTCAGGGTAGCCATCGCGCGCTCTACCTCCATGCCTCTTATGTTGTCGACGACTAGACGCATCTTACGAGGAGATGTGGGCACGTTGCGTAGCTTAGCTACGGCGGGCTGTGTCACAGTCTCCTGAGCAGTCGTCTCTATTGTATCTTGATTATTGGCACTCATGTGTGATAATTACTTTGATTCGATTTATTACAGGGGTGCTAACTAGCGATTGCCAGAGTGACCACGGAAGGTACGCGTAGGAGCGAACTCTCCGAGCTTGTGACCCACCATATTCTCTGTAATAAATACAGGTATAAAACTCTTGCCATTGTGTACGGCGATCGTATGTCCCACGAAGTCTGGAGAAATCATTGAGGCGCGAGACCAAGTCTTGATGACTGATTTCTTGCCACTTTCATTCATAGCCAAAACTTTCTTTTCGAGCTTGACGCTGATAAATGGCCCTTTCTTAAGTGAACGACTCATGTGTTTAGTTCTTGCTTAAATGATACAATGATTACTTCTTACGCTTAGTGGCGGCTCTCTCGATGATGTACTTAGAAGAGTGCTTCTTAGGAGCTCTCGTCTTAAGACCCTTAGAGTATAGACCCGTACGTGAGCGTGGGTGACCTCCGGAGGCGCGTCCCTCACCACCACCCATTGGGTGATCGACAGGGTTCATAGCAACACCGCGTACTCGTGGTCTGCGACCTAGCCAGCGTGTACGGCCAGCCTTGCCCGATCTCTCGAGTGCGTGGTCGGAGTTACCGACACTACCTATCGTAGCTTTGCATGCTGCGAGGATACGGCGAGTCTCTCCACTAGGCATACGTAGTACGACATAATTATCTTCACGAGCTACCAGCTGTGCGAAGGCACCAGCACTACGTACCAGCTTACCACCCTGACCGGGGCGTAGCTCCACGTTGTGCACGATCATACCGACAGGTACCTTAGCTAGTGGTAGTGCGTTACCTACCTCAGGTGTTGCGTTTTCACCTGACATCACTTGCTGGCCTACAGTCAGTCCGTTAGGAGCGATGATATAGCTCTTAGCTCCATCGGCATAGTATAGGAGTGCGATGCGAGATGATCTGTTTGGATCATACTCGATACTCTTGACTGTAGCGGGGATGCCATCCTTCGTTCTCTTGAAGTCGATGACACGATACTTGCGCTTGTGACCACCACCTACGTTGCGTATGGTCATCTTACCAGTATTGTTACGACCACCCGATTTACGAGCTCCAACTACAAGAGACTTCTCTGGTGCACTGGCAGTGATGGCGTCAAATGCACCAATAGTTTTGTGTCTTTGCCCCGGCGTTGCGGGCTTTAGTTTACGGATTCCCATTGCTTATATATTGCTAAAGAAATCGATTGTATCGTCACCCTGGAGCGTTATGATAGCCTTCTTGAAGGCTGGCTTACGACCCGTGATGACACCTGACTTGGTATAGCGACTAGAGCGCTTACCATCGTAGCGACAGGTGTTGACACTATCGACCTTGACGTTGTACATCTTCTCGACAGCATTACGTATCTCAATCTTGTTGGCAGTAGGAGCTACTAAAAAGGCGTAGCGCTGCGGATTGCTCTCAGTGATTGCTGTCATCTTCTCTGAGATTATTGGTTTGATTATGATTCCCATATCAATGCTCTACTAGTGTGTTTCGACTTAAAACATCTCATTGACCTGTGCTAGAGCATCCTCTGTGAAGACTATCTTGCGACAATCCAGCACACAATAAGTATTGAGATCTTGAGCACGTACGATGCTGACACCAGGGATGTTGCGAGCACTGAGTGCTACGGTATCCTCTATCTGTGAGACTACGTAGAGAGTCTTCTGACCGTCTACGTTGAGAGCCTTTGCCATGCTCACAAAAGACTTGGTCTTGGGAGCCTCAAAGGAGAGCTGATCCAGTACCATGATCTGGTTGTCCTGAGCCTTGTAGGTGAGTGCACTGCGACGTGCTAGCTGGCGGAGCTTCTTATTGAGCTTGAAGCTGTAGCTGCGTGGACGTGGTCCGAAGACGCGAGCACCACCACGTAGGATGTTAGAGTTGATATCACCACGGCGAGCGCCACCCGTACCTTTCTGGCGGAATAGCTTGCGTGTAGATCCACTCATCTCGCTACGCTCCTTGGCTTTGTGCGTACCCTGACGCTGATTAGCGCGGTACTGCTTGACGGTTAGATAGATAGCGTGATCATTGGGCTCTATACCAAAGACGGAGCTCTCCAAGGCTATCTTACGTCCCGTATCTTCACCTTGTATATTGTAGATTGATAGTTCCATTACTTCTCTATTGCTATGATTGAACCCTTAGCTCCAGGCACACTACCCTTGAGTACGAGGATATTGTGCTCGGGCATTACTTTGATCACTTCGAGGTTTTGTACCGTGACGCGCTTGTTACCTAGCTGTCCAGCCATGCGTGTACCCTTGAAGACCTTTGCAGGGTAAGAGCAGGCACCGACAGCACCGGGCGCACGTAGACGGTCATCCTGACCGTGTGTCGACTGACCGACACCGCCGAATCCGTGACGCTTTACTACGCCTTGGAATCCCTTACCCTTGCTCGTCCCGTGTACATCCACATAGTGGGTATCGTTGAAGAGCTCTACGGTGATCTCATCACCGAGCTTGTAATCTGATCCAAAGCCCATGAACTCGGCCAAGTGGCGCTTGTTAGTTACTCCAGCTGCCTTGAAGTGTCCCTGCATTGGGCGTGTCGTATGCTTGTCTTTAGCATCCTGAAAGCCCAGCTGGATCGCTTCATACCCATCGCGGTCAGCAGTCTTTACTTGAGTCACTACACAAGGACCTACTTCGATGACAGTGCATGGCACATTGACGCCCTCGGCACTGAATACGGAAGTCATTCCGATTTTCTTTCCTAATAATCCTGGCATTTCTGTAGTTGATTACTCTGGTTAATACTTAATTTCGATGTCTACGCCACTGGGCATCTCCAGCTTCATCAGCGCATCAATCGTAGGTGCTGAGGCGTTGTAGATGTCGATCAGACGCTTGTGAGCATTTAGCTCAAACTGCTCACGACTCTTCTTATTGACGAAGGTGGAGCGGTTCACCGTAAAGATACGCTTATGCGTGGGCAGTGGTATAGGACCACTGACCAGCGCATTAGTATTCTGTACGGCCGTGACGATCTTCTCGGCAGACTTGTCTACGAGCATATGGTCGTAAGACCTCAGCTTGATTCTGATCTTTTGGCTCATTACTATATTGTGAGATTATTACTTTATCAAATCAACGCGACCATTGAGTTCCTCAAGGATCTTCTTAGCTATTGACGAGGAGACCTCTGCATAGTGTGAGAAGCTCATCGTACTTGAGGCACGACCACTCGTGATCGTACGTAGGGCTGTGACGTAGCCAAACATCTCGCTTAGGGGCACCTTAGCCTTGATGACCTGAGCGCCAGAGCGATTGACCTCTGAACCCTCGACCTGACCACGACGCTTGTTAAGGTCGCCGATCACGTCACCCATATTCTCCTCAGGTGTTACCACCTCAAGCTGCATAATAGGCTCCATAAGGACGGGGCTAGCCTGCTCCGAAGCCTCCTTGAAGGCCATCATAGCTGCCACCTCAAAGGAGAGCTGATCTGAGTCTACAGGGTGGAAAGATCCATCCACGAGTGTTACCTTGAGACTATCTAGAGGATAGCCAGCGAGGACACCACTTTTCATAGCCTTCTCAAAGCCCTTCTGGACAGAGGGGATAAACTCCTTCGGGACGTTACCACCCTTGACCTCGTCGACAAACTGTAGTGCTCCGTCGAAGTCCTCGTCAGCTGGACCAAACTTGATGATGATATCAGCAAACTTACCACGACCACCTGACTGCTTCTTGTATACCTCGCGAAGGTCGACAGTCTGAGTGACAGCCTCCTTGTAAGCCACCTGAGGCTTACCCTGGTTACACTCGACCTTGAACTCACGCTTCAGACGGTCTATAATGATATCTAGGTGTAGCTCACCCATACCGCTGATGACGGTCTGACCCGTCTCCTCATTGGTCTTGACGACAAATGTTGGATCCTCCTCAGCGAGCTTAGCTAGTCCGACACCGAGACGATCCATATCCTTCTGCGTCTTAGGCTCGACAGCGATACCGATCACAGGATCGGGGAAATCGATAGACTCGAGTACGAGTGGTGCATTCTCATCACAGAGCGTGTCACCCGTACGGATATCCTTAAAGCCTACGCCAGCACCGATATCACCCGTACCGATAGTCTCCATCGGGTTCTGGTGATTAGAGTGCATCTGGAAGAGACGTGAGATACGCTCCTTTTTGCCAGAGCGAGAGTTATAGACGTAGCTACCAGCATCAATGTGACCACTGTACACACGGAAGAAGCAGAGACGACCTACGAAGGGGTCGGTAGCGATCTTAAAGGCGAGCGCACTCATAGGAGCGTCGGGATCGACCTCACGCACCTCCTCCTTGTCAGAGTCTAGTGCATGACCTACTACCTCTGGTGTGTCCATAGGGCTAGGTAGATAAGCACAGACAGCATCTAGGAGCGTCTGTACGCCCTTATTCTTAAATGAAGAGCCACACATCATAGGGAAGATCTCCATAGCTAGAGTAGCCTTGCGGATAGCTACACGGATCTCATCCTCTGTGATCGTAGAGGGATCGTCAAAGTACTTCTCCATAAGAGCCTCGTCAGTCTCGGCGAGCGTCTCTAGGAGTTTGTCTCTCCACTCCTCTGCATCAGCGCGGAGATTGTCAGGGATCTCATCAATCTCATACTCGGCACCCATGGTCTCATCGTGCCAGAGGATAGCCTTCATAGTGATCAGGTCTACGACCCCCTTGAAAGAGTCCTCCTCCCCGACAGGGATTTGGATAGGACATGCCTTAGCACCAAGCATCTCGACCATCTGGCGCTGTACCTCGTAGAAGTTTGCACCCGAGCGATCCATCTTGTTAACGTATGCGATGCGAGGCACCTTATACTTATCAGCCTGACGCCATACAGTCTCACTCTGAGGCTGTACACCGCCCACAGCGCAAAACGCTGCTACGGCACCATCCAGGATGCGAAGTGAACGCTCTACCTCAATGGTAAAGTCCACGTGTCCCGGAGTGTCGATCAGGTTGATCTTATACTTCTTGTCATCGTAGGTCCAGAAGGTCGTAGTAGCAGCAGAGGTAATCGTGATACCGCGCTCCTGCTCCTGCGCCATCCAGTCCATCGTAGCGGCACCATCGTGTACCTCTCCGATCTTGTGTGTTAGTCCGGTGTAGAAGAGAATACGCTCAGAGGTCGTCGTCTTACCAGCATCGATGTGTGCCATGATGCCGATATTACGAGTTTGCTCGAGCTTAGAATGAATTGCAGACATAGATTTTTGGTTAGTGATGGATTAGAAGCGGAAGTGTGCGAAGGCACGGTTAGCCTCAGCCATACGATGTACGTCCTCCTTACGCTTGAACGCACCACCCTGACTATTGTAGGCATCCATGATCTCTGCTGCGAGCTTGTCAGCCATGGTCTTACCACCACGCTTACGAGCGAAGATGATCAGATTCTTCATGGAGATAGACTCCCTACGCTCTGGACGTATCTCTGTCGGCACTTGGAAGGTTGCTCCTCCGATACGACGAGACTTGACCTCTACGTGAGGGGTTACGTTATCAAGAGCTGCCTTCCAGATCTCTAGGGCGCTCTTCTCCTCTTGCGACATCTTATCCTTGACGATATCAAGGGCTCTGTAGAAGATGCTATATGCAAGACTCTTCTTGCCATCATACATGAGGTGGTTCACAAACTTTGTGACCTGACGATCTCCAAATACGGGATCGGGCAGTACCTGCCTCTTTTTAGGCTTAGCCTTTCTCATTGTTTCGTGATATTATACTATTGTCTCGTCGTCTTATTTGGGTTGCCATCATAATGATTTGTTGTCTTCAACGCTCCCTCTGGAGCATTTACTCAACCTATCCTTGATCTCCAAGGATTAGCTTATCCAAATAGAACCACGGGGACAAATGTGGTTACTAGATTTAGATTGCACTCCTCATGCGAGACATGCAGGACTCTAGCGAGCTCGCGTGCACCGCGACTAGGAGTGTCGATAGATTTTTTGTGGGGAGAGGTACTCGCTGATGTACCTATATTATATAGTATACTCACCCGCCAGGGGTAGTAACAGGCCGAGGGGGATAGTAGGCCATCCAGCACCTCGCCACGGCATCTCAATCTAGGCGACTAGTTTACTTCGCCTTAGGACGCTTAGCTCCGTACTTAGAGCGACGCTGGCGACGACCGTCGACACCAGCTGTATCGAGTGCGCCACGCACTATATGGTAGCGTACACCAGGCAGGTCCTTGACACGACCGCCACGCACCAATACGATACTATGCTCCTGAAGGTTGTGACCCTCACCGGGGATGTAGGCATTAACCTCCTTGCCGTTGGTCAGACGCACACGAGCCACCTTACGCATAGCCGAGTTTGGCTTCTTAGGGGTGGTTGTGTAAACGCGGACACAGACGCCACGACGCTGTGGGCATGAACCCAAGGCTGGAGACTTACCTTTTTCCTCAAAGGTCTCTCGTCCCTTTCTTACTAACTGTTGGATAGTAGGCATTAACTTCTCGTTTACTTAATTCTTGATTTACAAATATGATTCTCGTGCTACCCTGCTATAAGACGCTGCAGATACGACCAAGTCGCACATCACAGCTACCCACAGTAGGTATAGCGGGGACAAAGGTACAAAAACTTTTCGACCTGACAAGCGGGCGTAGAGATTAGAGGTTAGAAATTAGAGATTAGAGGGGAGATCGGAGCTATCGGAGGTGTCGGAGCGATCAGAGCGATCGGACGGGGAACCGTTGTCGTGAAGCACGGGACGTGTAACGGCTGTAGGGACGCTCGGTCGAGCGCTCGTTGTGTCAAAGCGAGACGTATAATCCGTCATCGTCGTAAAAACTGGACATCGTAGCCTTTAACGGGAACGGACGCCCTCCCACTAGACACTCCCGTGCGTCCGTACATTTCGCCACACGACTCTCTCTGACCTCTAATCTCTCCGACACCTTTCTTGCAGAAAAGGACCTCGCAAGAGGTCCGACGCATCGTAGCCGTCGGTCGGAGGGGCTCAGCCCCGAACGACCGATGGACAGGCGAACGTGGTAGATGATCGACCCCTTGTGGGTCGGACTAGGCGAAGCTTACAGTCAAGTCCGACCTCCCACTCCGGGGAGGTCGCTTGCTTCGTGTGGTACTCCTGACCCCGCAGTCGTTCGGGGCTTTGCCCCTCCGACTGGGGGCTACGAAGCGTCCGACCGCAAGCGGTCGGCCAACCTCAATCTCTAGGTTTCGCAGATTGACCATACGTATCGCTTGAACACTACGGACGCCCTCCCGCTAGACACTAGCCGTGCGTCCCTACAGCGGGTTACTCGTCTAATGAGACTGTTGACTTTTGCAACAGTCTCCCGAGGGAGGTTGAGCTCACTATATATAATAAGGTGTCCGCCCTAATCTCTAACTTCTAATTTCTAACTTCTCCCCCTCTAATTTCTAATAACATATCTTTACGGGGCGATTTCTCCGATTCCCTCCTTTATCAAATATCCACGTGGAAATTTTCAAATAGTCACGTGAAAAAGAAAAATTCTCCACGTGGAGACGAAATGAAACTTCGGAGGAATCAAATGAAACTTCGGAGGAAATGATTCGTCCCTACGTGGAGAATAGAAAATAGCCACGTGGGAATTTGAGATTTCCTACGTGGCTATCATCTGGTAGCATCGAATTATAGCGTATCAGCGCTACTGAAAAAGCGGGGGCTGTGGAGTAATCCGATTAGTGCGAGGGGAGCGCGACAGGCATCTGCGAGGTTTAGTCGCACTGCAGACGAGCCGCTAGGGCGGGGCGCCAGTCGGTGGCATTGACCGCTAGGAGTGTCTGCAGACCTAGTGCTGCGGCGGCCTCGATGTTGGCGGTGCTGTCGTCGATGAAGAGCGTGCGCTCGGGTACCATACCGCTGTCGGCTATCATCTGCTCGTAGATAGCTCGGTCGGGCTTCATCGTTTGCATCTCGCAGGAGGCGTAGACCTTGTCCACATAGTCGCTCAGCGTGCGCCCCGTGGCGGGGAGGAAGTGCGGACTGTGGGCGTAAGCCATAATGTAGGGATTGGTATTCGACAAGATATAGATTTTGTACTCCTTACGGAGCTGCTCTAGGTAGTCAAACTTGTACTGAGGGACTCCCTTGAGGAAGAGCATAATCGCCTCATTGACCTGCTCATCGGTCAGGGCTGTGCCTGCGTGCTCATTGAGCCGTGCGACAAACTCCTCGCGCCCCACGAGTCCCATCTCTAGGTCGTGAAAGACGCCGAGCTGTCGGTACGGGTTGAGCATCTCGTCGATATCTTGGACGCCTAGCTCGCGAAAGCGTCTTAGCGACACCTCCGGCTGGAGATCCACTAAGACGCCTCCGAAATCAAATACGAGTGTATCTATCACGGTCTCTTACTTCTTGAGCCAACGATCGAGCCAATCGAAGAAGGTGCGCTGCCATAGGAGTGCATTCTGAGGCTTGAGGATCCAGTGCGTCTCCTCGGGGAAGAGGAGCATCTTCGTTGGTACGCCACGCATCTTAGCAGCATCAAAGGCCATCATACCCTGTGATGCTAGGATGCGGAAGTCGTACTCGCCGTGAATGATCAGGATAGGCGTATCCCACTTGTCAGCGAGCTTGTGCGGTGAGTTGGCAAAGGTGCGCTGAGCGGTAGCGTTGTCCTTTTCCCAAGGAGCGCCGCCCATATCCCAGTTGGCAAACCACTTCTCCTCGGTCTCTAGATATTGAGCCTCGAGGTTGAAGATACCAGCGTGAGCGATGAAAGCTGAGAAGCGTCCCTCATGTACACCAGCTAGGTAGTAGACGGAGTAACCGCCATAGCTAGCGCCCACAGCGCCCATACGATCTGGTGCGATGAAGGGCTCTTGCTTCATCAGATCTGCAGCGGTGAGGTAGTCGCGGATGTTCTGACCGCTGTAGTCGCCACTGATCTGCTCGTTCCACGCCTTACCAAAGCCTGGCACACCGTGACGGTTGGGCAGGATGACGATGTAGCCCTGCTCAGCCATGATGCGGGGGTTCCAACGATAGGACCAGAACTGGCTGATGGTGTTTTGCGGACCACCCTGACAATAGAGGATGGAGGGGTACTGCTTGTTCTTGTCAAAGTGCGGTGGGTAGAGTACCCATGTGAGCATCTTACCGCCGTCGGTCGTAGGCATCCAGCGCTTTTCGCAAGTTAGGTCACCCAGCTGACTCATAATCGGCTTGTCCTCCTCGGTCAGTACGGTAGCCTTGCCGTTCTTCAGATTGACCATATAGAGCTCCGTCGGGTAGGTCATCGACTGACGAGAGGCTACGCAGACGCCCTTGTCATTCATATCAAAGCCTGTGTAGTCGTACTGTCCGTCGGTGATCTGCTTGATCTTGCCATTGGATAGCTGATAGCTGTAGAGGTGTGTCAGCGCCTCGCGGCAAGTGATGAAGTAGATGGTCTTGCTGTCGGCACTCCAGGTGGGGTTGGAGATGTTGTACTCAAAGTCTGCCGTGAGGGGACGGTACTGCTTCTTTGCCAAGTCGTAGAGATACATCACCTGTAGGTCAGACTCGTAGCCGTCGCGCTCCATACCGATCCAGATGAGCGAGCGACCATCGGGGCTGAAGACGGGGTTCGTGTCGTAACCCATAATGCCCTCACTTACGTTGGTCGTCTCACCAGTAGACACATTATATATATAGATGTCGCTATTGGTCGAGAGGCTGTACTCTAGTCCCGTCTTCTTGCGACAAGCGTAGGCGATGAGGTTGCCATCAGGGCTAAAAGCTATATCCTCAATACCGTTGAAGGGGCGCATAGGCGCCTCGTAAGGCTCACCCTCGAGCAGGTCTAGTCCCTCGGTGATGGGCTGTGCCGTAACCTTTGCGATAAAGGGGTGTGGCATCGTCGAGACCCATTCGTCCCAATGCTTGTACATCAGGTCCTCGATGATACGTGCATTAGCTTTGTCTAGATCGGGATAGACGTCCGTGACAACAGGACGTGCCTTGATATCCTGCACATAGAGCAGCGTCGTCTCATCGGGCGAGAGGAGGTAGTCGACGATACCGCCGTCGATAGCGGTGAGCTGACGCTCTACCCCATCGCTGAGGGTACGAGCGAAGAGCTGCATACCTTGGTCAGTGCCACGCATGAAGTATATCTGCTTGCCGTCACGGCTCCAGCGTGGGCTGTACTCGCTACCAGCTGAGGGAGCGGTCAGCTCGGTACGCCCCGAGCCATCGCTATTGATGAGGTAGAGGGTCGTGCGGCTGTTATTGTCCTGGATAGAGGGTTGGGACACGTTGTATACGACCTGCTTACCATTAGGCGCTAGCGCATAGCTCCCTACACGAGGCATCGTGAGGAGCATCTCTGGGGTCATCTGCTTGGACCCTTGCTGTGCAGTCATAGGCATAGCGAATGTAGATAAAATGAGAGCCACGAGGCTACGAAACAAATTACTTCTAGTCATAAGATAGAATGAGATAGAGTGAAGGAAAGGTCGTCTCGGGCGACCATAGTTACTGAATGCTCTCCAAAGGTACGAAAAAAGAGCTTAGAGGATGGAATGTGCGGCTCCAAATCCTATAGCCTCGTGTTTGCTTTTTTGAGGTAGATTGTCTAACTTCGCCGCTCAGTGGCTTCTAGCAACACACGCTGTGGCCCTATTCACATCTTCACAAACACTACAACACAAACTCTATGAAAAGACTGCTACCCACTCTGCTATGCTTCCTAGCACTCATCTCTCTCCCAATGTATGGTCAGGAGAGTGTCATCAAGCTAACCACGCACATGAAGCCCACAGACCGCTTCAACATCTCTATCAAGTGCGACGGCACACCCCAGGTCGAGGGTGCCTCGGGTATGGAGAGTGGAGGATCTACTATGTGGGACAAATCTGTCAACTACCAGCTCTCTGTCAAGCAACCTGAGCTAACCATCACTGGTACAAATATCACACTCTGTACCATAGGTCAGGACAGCATCTACTCTCTCGATGTCACGGGGTGCCCGACGCTCGAAGAGCTCACCTGCCCCGGCAACTATCTGACCGAGATCGATCTGAGCAAGTCGGTCAATCTGAAGACCCTCATATGCTACAACAACGACATCACGAGCATCGATCTGAGTAGCTGCCCCGAGCTGTATCAGTTCGACTGCAACGCAAACCCAATCACAGCTCTTGACCTGAAGGCAAACGGTGAGCTCACCTTCCTCACTTGTGGCTCGACAAAGGTTCAGAAGCTCGATCTCTCGGGCTGTACCAAACTCGAGGAGCTGATTGCGCCAAATACCTCCGTAGAGGAGATAGACCTCTCTGGGCTCAGCTATCTGACAGAGGTCAACTGTAACCAAAACAGCAACCTACGCAAGCTAACCCTCGCAGGCAATACAGCGCTAAGGAATCTCGAAGCAGCCAACTGCGCCATAGAGCAGATAGACCTTTCCGAGGCAACGGCACTCACTTACTTGATCCTGAGCAATAATCAGCTCTCGACCTTTACGGCATCTAATCCTTCTGTAGAGACCATCGATCTAAGAAACAATAAGCTACAGGAGATTACCCTCCCCGAGTGCAAGAACCTGCAGTCCGTCACACTCTACAATAACTTCATCAAGGGTGCCGCTATGACAGCCTTTATGAACTCTCTCCCCGAGGCTAAGAAGTCTGCCTACTTCCGTGCTCCGAAGATTGAGCTGATCACTACGGACAATGCTCAGGAGCGCAACATCTGTCTCGTCTCTGATGTCAAGATCGCTACAGACAAGGGGTGGGAGGTCTTTGGCAATGATGAGTCGACCTCGACCGTATCTCCCTATGCTGGTGCGGCTCTGTATCCAGTCACACTAGAGGTCGCAGAGCATGGTAAGGCTAAGTTCACAGGCGCTGACAACCTGACAGCAGTCCCAGAGCGTACCGAGCTAAAGCTCACGATGACCCCTGATGAGGGCTATGTCGTAGATCGTGTCTACTGCAACCACGAGCTCCTAGAGGTCGACGGCAATGAGATGACCATCGTAGTCAGAGAGGAGACACTGGTAGAGGTCTTCTTCAAGGATCCTCTGAGCATCACTACGATAGAGGAGAGCGCACAGGTCAAGCTCTTCCCGACTGTCGCTGATCAGCTACTCACCGTCACAGGCCTGATGCCACAGGAGCTGATCTCCATCTACACCCTCTCTGGCGTACGCCTCGCAACGATCGAGGCGGATCTCCAAGGCACAGTCTCTGTAGACCTCTCCACTTATCTAGAGGGTGGCTACCTACTACAGCATCAAGGTGGGGCTGCTCGCTTCGTTGTCAAGCATTAATCAATGAGACAAGCAAAGGATATGAAGCGACTACCACTCTTGCTATCCACACTCCTGCTCTGCACAGCTCTCTCGGGGGCTGCGCAGACGCAGACTGCGCCCTATGATGGCGATGCTAAGATTGTCATCACCACCGATGCTGCGGTAGGCGATCGGCTGAAGATTCTGATCGAGTCTCCCGCTGGTGCCGAAAACGTATGGGTTGATCTCAACAATAACGGCATCTGCGATGAGGGCGAGCGCTATGAGTACGTTCAGTATCGGTACAACTACTTTACGATTTCTTCGAAAGAGCCGATTACCCTCCACGGGAAGATCTCCTATCTAGACATCTCTAGCAATAAGTTGACCAAGCTTGATCTGACCGCTGCTAGCAAAGCCCTCGAGAAGCTCTATGCGCATCATAATCAAATCACTGAGCTAGATCTCGCAGGCATGAGCAATCTTATGCTACTATCACTAGACTTCAACCAGCTGACCCAGCTAGATGTCAGTAGCAATGAGAAGCTCATTATGCTCGCTGCCACAGACAATGCGCTAGAGTCGGTAACGCTCCCAAGCGCTTCTTCGGCGCTAATCAACCGCGTCTACCTCTACAACAATCGCTTGTCGAGTGAGACTACCCACAAGCTCATCGAGCGACTGCCTCAGCGTCAAGTCACCAACAAGGCTCGTATCTATCTGCTAGACAGCACCAGCCCGACAGAGCAAAACGAGTGCGCTCCAGAGGATGTAGCGCTAGCTAATCAGCGGGCTTGGGACATCTACGACTGGCTCGGTGGCGAAAACGAAGGGCGCAACCCCTATGCAGGTAGCCATGTCGCCACGACACCTATATGTAATGGTGTCGCCCACCGCCCACATATGGTCGTTACAGAGCAGTGCATCAAGCTCTCGGAGCTTGCCCCCAGCACCCACATCGAGCTATGCTCTATGAGTGGCATCGCTGTCGCCACCACCGAGAGCGACGCCACAGGTTATGCTGAGATCTCCACAAGCCTACTGCCACAAGGCGTCTATCTACTCCACACTGCCGACTGGGTCGAGCGAATCCTCCTCTAGTTATCGCAGTATGCTGACGTAAGCGCTCCTCGACTCTGCCTCATCTCATACGAAGCTCGTACTGAGATGCTGACATAGATTCGGAAGGGAGACTTTATAGTCAAGCAGCATTTGCACGATAGCCACGTAGAAATTTGACGTTTTCTACGTGGCTATTTTTTATTCTCCACGTAGGGGCGAATCATTTCCTCCGAAGTTTCATTTCATTCCTCCGAAGTTTTGATTCGCCTCCACGTGGAGAATTTTGTATGCCCACGTGGGGGTTTGGAAATACCTACGTGAGGATTCACTTTTCAGAGGAGAAAACGTCTCAAAGTGTGAGACCCCTCCGCTTATATCACACCGCTCTTGAATCTTCTCTAGTAGCACAACTAGGGACTCTACCTTATCTCAGAACATAAAGTTTGAGGCAAAAACCGAGAAGCACTTGTTTTTTATTGAAAGATTGCTTAATTTCGCCCTTGTGAAGGTAAGTTGTTAGCGACACCTGAGGCATTCTCCTATGTTTCTCTGCATTGCGACCAGTCGTAGCGTAGTAAAATGTAGCAGGATGGTAGCGGTAATCTAAGACAGCATACCCATATGACTCAAGAGACTTATTTTATACACTAAACTTAGTACAAGCTATGAAAAGACTATTACCTATTCTGCTATGCTTCTTAGCATTTGCAGTGCCACGGCTCTATGGTCAGAAGACCTACCCCGTGACATTCAGCGCTATGGAGGGAGGTACCGTCAGAGCGACCATCGTCTCTCCGTGGGAAACCATCACCTCAGGGCGAAATGTCTCTGCTGGTCTAGATGTCAACTTCTTTGCAGAGGCTGATGAAGGCAAGCAGCTAGACTATTGGGAGATCAATGGGGAGCGTAGTGACATCACCGACTACACCCTCGCAACAGAAAATCTACAAGCAGCACTCGATGTGGTAGCGCACTTTAAGGATGCCCCCGCTGACGGCTATGCTGTCCACTTTTCTGTCGTAGGAGATGGCAACCTAAAAGCCTCTTACGTCGCCACATCTGGGTGGGGCAATACAGAAGTCAAGGATGGAGATATGGTGCCAGCAGGTACACGTGTCTCATTTGAGGTATCGCCCAAGGGAGACAAAGATGTAGGTCACTGGACCATCAATGGCAAAAAGAATCACGAAAACTACGGCAAGCGAGAAGTCGTCTACACGGTTATTGCCGAGTCTACGCTGAGCGTAGAGATTATCGACCCAATATATGACAAGCTCACCTACGAGGCTACAGAAGGTGCAACACTAGAGGCATACGTCAACTGGAGTCTCGTCAACTCAGGAGACGCCGTCAAGCGTGGATCGAAGGTAACCTTTACTCCTCGCTTTGAGGACGCTTACAAGCTCGACCACTGGGAGATCAATGGAGAAAACTATCCGCAAAGCACTACTAGTGTGTCTATAGAGTACAAGATGATGAGCGAGACCCATGCCAAGCTTTTCGCTCGAATGAAAGACCAGCTAGCCATCAACTTCTCCGCAGAGGCAAATGGCGAGGTAGCTGCCTTTCAGAAAATAGGCTCGGGCTATAACGCCAACTACGCAGAGCTCACCTCTGGTGAAAAAGTCTACGAAGAGTCTCAGATATTCCTATGGGCTAAGCCTAGCGAGGGTTATAAGCTCGTCGCATGGACACTCGCAGGAGACACTATCGGCACGACAAACCCGCTCGTCTATAAGGTCAAAGAAGGGGACAACACCTTCGTCGCACACTTTGCTGAAGGAGCTGACACGGAGACGCTACCACTACACTTCTCCGCAAGTGAGGGTGGTAAGATCACGGGTACGATGAGTATGTATAGTCCTTACTATACGCAAGTACCTGTCAAGGATGGCTTCCCAATCAAGAAGGGAGAAAACATCTCCTTCAAGGCGGTACCCGACTCCCTCTACATGGTTAAGAGCTGGAGCGTAAATGGCAAGAGCGATGACTACTACAATGGCAAGAAAGAGTTCTCTCACTCCTTCTATAAAGAGGATACAGTACACGTCGAGTTCCTAAAGTTTACACCGCGCGTTGTCACGTTTGAATCCTCTAATGCAGAGGGCGGTAGAGTAGACGTCAAGGACAGCAACTGGGAGGGCATCGAATCAGGTGGCATCGTACCTGACGGAAGCAAGATCTCAATCTACGCTTACAAGAACGACGGCTACGAGTTTGACTACTGGGAGATTGATGGCGAACGTAGTAGTAAGTACGAGGAGAGTAAGATCTACGACTACATAGTAACGGCTGACGTCAACTTCAAGGCATACTTCAAGAAGCTGGCTATGCTACCCGTCACCTTCTCTGCAAAGGGAGCTGGCTCCGTAACTGCTAAGATTGGGTATTGGGGTGATTCGATCAACTCGGGCGACACTATCCAGGAAAACACGTCACTGCGCTTCACCGCAAGGGCTGAAGAGGGCTCTAAGCTACGCAACTGGACCATCAATGGCGTAGACACGCTCCCTGGTCAGACAGACATCTCTTACTATGTCCGAGCAGACAAGGAGAACACACTCATCGCTAACTTCGTCTCAACAACAGCTCCTAAGGCTATCGTTACCTTTACATACGATGGTGAGGGCGCACTCGCTTGTACAGACAAGCTAGATGATACAGTCATTGCTAGTGGTGACTCAGTCGTTATAGGCAATAAGCTCGAGCTCGTCGCTACACCTAGTACAGGATACACCCTATCTGGATGGACGATCAATGGTGAGGAGCTCTACCCCGAGCAGACAACCATCGAGTACACTGTCGTAGAGGGCACCAACGATATCAAGGCTCACTTCAAGGAGGCTGCAACGCCTGAGGGACTCTTAGTCACTTTCTCCGCCACACCTGACGAGGGTGGTAGCGTGACAGCAACCTACTTTGGAGACGATTGGGTACGACATCCTTTCAATTCTGGTGACCGGGTTAAGATGTCTAGCTGGCTCACATTCACAGCTAAGGCAAACCCAGGCTACGTACTAGAGAAGTGGATTGTCAATGGTGAGGAGGAGCCTATCGATGAGCTCGTTCCTGATCAGTACACGCACACTATCAAGGCAGATCTTGTTGTAGAGGCTGTCTTCAAGCAGAATGCGCCTGCACCTAGCAAGGTAAAGGTTACCTACAGTGTAGCTACCGAAGGTGGTAAGCTAGCATCCGTCCTAGCTTATCCAGCAACTGGAGATCCTTACACTGTAAATAGTGGAGACGAGGTAGACTATGCTACAAACTTGTTCTTCCAAGCAGAGGCTGATCCAGGCTACACGGTAGAGAAGTGGACTGTCAACGGCAAGGAGGATACCTTCGCTGGCAATGACAATATGCTATCGATGGCCATCCAAGAGAACTCTGACGTTCAGGTCTACTTCAAGAAGGCAGACGATACCAGCGACGGCTACTCCGTCACCTTCGCTGCTGATCCTTTTGAAGGTGGTAAGATCACAGCAACTTACGCCGAAGGCTTCAGTGAAGTTGATATAACTTCTGGCGACAAGGTTGCTGAGGGCAAATACGTAAGCTTCATTGCTGAGGCAAACCCAGGCTATGAGTTCGAGAAGTTTACGGTCAATGGGCTAGACGCTCCCGTGGACTTTACCCAGCCAGAGAAGTACGCTACGGAGCTTTACCAAGATCTCAACGTAGTCGCTATCTTCAAGGGTTCAGCTCCTGTTGAGGAGCACACGGTCACCTTTGTAGCTGATCCTACCGAGGGCGGTACCGTCACGGCAACGTACTATGACAATGACACGGAGGAAGAGGTACCCTTCGAGACCGGTGCCAAGTTCACTGGTGATGAGACCTATCTCACCTTCACAGCAAAGGCTAACGACGGCTATAAGGTCGTAAGCTGGATAGCCAACGGTGAGGATGTCACACCTAGCAATCCTACGAAATACGAGCATCAGCTCAAGGCTGACCTTGATCTCAAGGTAGTCTTCAAGAAGCTCTATCCGCTCACCCTCACAGCTACCAAGGGCGGCAGCCTCGTAGCTAAGGTTGGCGACAAGGAGCTAACGTCTGGTGACAACGTCGTCGAGGGTACTACGATAACCATCGAGGCTACACCCGAGACGGGCTACGAGCTCACAGCGCTTACGGCTGGTACTGAGGACATCCTAGCTACCAAGTCCTTTGAGATGAAGGGAGCTACCGAGGTCAAGGCGACCTTCACCAAGCTACAGAAGAACTACGTCGTCACGCTGCAAAGCAACGAGCACGGCACCATCTCTATCCAGGAGAAGGTAGACCTCAAGGCTGTACCCGAGGGTACTAAGCTCACGGTCGTAGCTAAGGGTGCCAACGACAAGTGCGAGCTCACCAAGCTCACAGCCAACGGTAAGGATATCCTCAAGGACATGACCTTTACGGTCACTGAGGATGTGACAGTCGTTGCTGAGTTCGTCGATCACACAGGGCTTGAGGCAGCCACCACGGCTACGCTCTCTGTCTATCCTAACCCAGCTAAAGAGTATGCGATCGTCTCAGGTCTAGCACCTGAGTCTATGGTAGCACTCTACACGCTCGAGGGACAGCTGATCACGCGTCTACATGCTGACCGCTCAGGTAGCCTACAGATAGACCTGACCGCTCTAAGCGACGGCACCTATCTCGTAGTCACCGAGGGTGCTGCACAGCGACTCGTAGTCAAGCACTAACTAGACGGCTCTAGTGGGGCTTCGCCCCCTTATTAGGAGCCTTATATCGATATCCACGTGGGAATTGACGTTTTCCCACGTGGATATTTTTTATTCTTCACGTAGGCGCAAAACGATTCCTCCGAAGTATCATTTGATTCCTCCGAAGTTTTGAATCGTCTCCACGTGGAGAATGTTTTGTCTCCACGTGGATAATCGATATTTCCCACGTGGAGACGCACGGCTCGTATCTACCGAGACGAGTAGCCCTTTGTAGGGACGCACGGTCTGTGCGTCCGTTGTATCAAAGCAAGACGTGTAGCGATAATGTAAATTACAGCACTATGACTGGTTCGACAACGGACGCACAGACCGTGCGTCCCTACAGCGGGCTACTCGTATCGCTTTGACACAGCTACATATCGCTACTCGTGAGCATTGCGAAAACTGGGGCATTACTTGCGCTGTAATGTTTTTTCCGTATATTTGCTCTCGTAAAGGTGCCTCTGACCGCTAAATAAGCGTATTTGGCGACTATAAGAAGGCATATTTAGATAGACATTTAACTAATTAACAAACCTATATTCAATCACAATCACAATGAAGAAAGTAATTCTATCACTCGTCACACTGCTCGCAGCTACTACGCTCGCAACAGCTCAGATGCGCCCCACGATCAAGGTAGAGGCTGGCGCTAACTTCGCTAACCAGACAACTAAGATCGATGACAACTCCACCGATGGCAAGATGATGGTCGGCTACCGCGTAGGTGTTGGTGCTGAGTTCGGCTTTGCTGATGGCTTCTACATCAACCCAGGTCTATACTTCCTGAGCCGTGGTGCTAAGAACGAGGGTGTAGCAGTCGCTGGAACTAATGTTAATTCTACGCTCTGGCTCCACAACGTTGAGATACCTGTACACGTAGGTTATCGCGCAGCTATCGCTCCTGATATGGCTGTCTCTATTCAGGCTGGTCCTTGGTTCTCTTACGGATTCCTAGGCAAGACTGTCTACAAGGCAACTGGTGACGGTCTCCTTGCTGGTGCGGCAAAGGGCATTGTCGACGAACTCAACAAGAATGACAACAACCCATACAAGGAAGGGAAGGTTGCCGGCGTAACTATCCCCGCTACGCTCAAGCCTTTTGACCTAGGTGTCGGTATGCAGGCAGCCTTCGAGTATCGTCAGTTTGGTGTCAACCTAGGCTTCGAGTATGGTCTACTCAACACCTCAAACATCGAGACTCCTAAGACGAAGGTCAACAACATGAACTTCTACGTAGGTCTAGGCTATCGCTTCTAATCATAGCGACCTAAATAGACTTCTTTAATGAAGCTTATGGGGCGACCTACTCACTGATGGGCAGGTCGCCTCTTCTGTATCACACACACTATTTACTATGAAGAAAGTAATCCTATCACTCGTCACGCTGCTCGCAGCTACTACGCTTGCAACAGCTCAGATGCGCCCCACTATCAAGGTAGAGGCTGGTGCTAACTTCTCTAATACGACCGCCAAGGCAGACGGCAAAACGACGGATGGCGATATGCTCATCGGCTATCGCGCTGGTGTCGGTGTCGAGTTCGGCATCACAGATGGCTTCTATGTCAACCCTGGCGTATACTTCCTCAGCCGTGGTGCTCAGGCTAAGGTCGAGACACCTAAGGTCGCTGACTACTCGATGAAGGTCGTCTCCTCTACATGGCTTCACAACGTAGAGATCCCCGTACACGTAGGTTATCGTGCAGCTTTTGCTCCCGATATGGCTGTATCTATCCAGGCTGGTCCATGGTTCTCTTACGGATTCCTTGGTAAGGTCTCTCGGAAAACCACGATAACAGGTGAAGGTAAGATAGCCGATGCTGCTAGAGAGGCTGCCAAGACAGCTGATGATACTGTCAACAAGGGTGAGAACAATCCCTATAAGACAAATCCTAAGATCCTTAAGCCTTTCGACCTAGGTGTCGGTATGCAGGCTGCTTTCGAGTATCGTCAGTTTGGTGTCAACCTAGGCTTCGAGTATGGTCTACTCAACACCTCAGCTATCGACAACACGAAGCTCAATAATATGAACTTCTACGTAGGTCTAGGCTATCGCTTCTAATCATAGCGACCTAATGCTCCGTACTAGCTCTCTTAGAGTAGAGCTAAGCGGTAAATAGAGAAGCAGGCTCTCTGGTACATTGACTAGAGAGCCTGCTTTTGTATTGTCTTGGAGAGATTGGGTCTTGATGAATAACCCGCTGTAAAGGTTACGTGTAACCCTTTGCTTTTTAAGTTCACATGCAAGTAAAAAGCGAAGTTTTTTTCTCGTTTCGCAAGCTCGGTCGACTTCTCTTCGGGTGAACCGCTCGTCGGGGTGGGGGCTCCCACCGTAGGGGCGGACCTGAGTGTCCGCCCGTCCTCGCCTGAGCGCAGTCTATTCTGCGGGCGGACACGTAGGTCCGCCCCTACACAAGCTACGTCAGCACGACAATTCCATTCATCAAACGCTGTAACCTTGATCTGTAGGGACGCTCGGTCTGAGCGTCCGTCCCCGTTAAATCCTTGATACAGTAACCTTTGACACAACGGACGCACAGATCGTGCGTCCCTACAGCCGTTACTCGTCTCGTGTGTCCCTACACGGGCTACAAGTCTCGCCTCTAACCTCTAATTTCTAACCTCTAATTTCTAATCTCTAACTTCTAATCTCTTGCACGACTTGAAGTAAAGTTTTATCTTTGTGCAGAACACTACCTGTTATAGGGTATCTCCCTCAAAAGAAAAGTAACAACCAGTAATTGCCCACATGGCTCTGACTGCGTGTAGTACTACTAGGACTCAGAGAGTCTTATATAAATGGTGTTCTTTTCTTATATATAGGAGCAAAGCTTACCGACTAATCAATAACAAACACGCATCTTTAATACAGATTCGAAATGAAAACAACAGCATCAGAGATTAGAGACGTCATGACGCTCCTAGCGCAGACCATCACAGCGAATAAAGGAAAGATCGATACGAAAGGTCTCCCGTACAATAATCAGCGGGCGATCATCTCGAGACTCTTCGATGAAAAAAGAGTTCAGGGACAAGGTCAGGGGCTAGATCTAGGACAGGGTCAGGGTTATGTTCAGGATCATATACTCCTGCGTCTTGTAGTCCTCAATTCTTACTACTCTACGAATGCTGATTATAGTTACTTCTCTCTGGAGCGACTGGCGGAGAGGATTATTCATGAGACCACGCAGTTCGCTGCTAAGAGTGGGAAGTTGCCCAACGACTACTTCTATGACATCGTTTTGCAAAACCTAGGTAAGCCAACTACTATAGGTAAGAATTTCTTTGAGGCGTCGTATGGGATTAAGAAGAATGGGACGCCAGGGGTCACCCTCAAATCCCTCATTAGCAAGTATGCCTACTACTGCATGATGATGGACACGAAGAGATACCCGCTTGGCTTCCCCATATATGACAGACTAGCTAGGGAGTCGTATCATAAGGTGATGAAAGCTCTGGGTCTAAAGCCCCAGACGGATCAGAGACTAAAAAACGGAAGCATCGGAGAGTACATCTCAGCGCTCAATGAGCTGAGAGAGGAGATCTTTGGTGCAGGGTCTACAGCTCTATTCTGTGGTCTACAACAGTTTGACATACTAGATGCTTACCTATGGTGGATGGGCAAGCTGGAAGGTGGCAACTTCTCACTCTTGCTGACCGAGGGTGAGTATAAAATGCTCATTAACTATGTCAAGCCAACGCCTCCTATAAAAGGAGATAAGAGCCGGGGGAAAAAGATTGATGAGCAGATTGCAAAAGCTCTAAAGGACATCGGTGCTGAGCCCTTTGCAAGTATTGCAGATCCTCAGCGCAAGAAGTTCCTAACCGCCATGATCGATCACTGGCGTAACAAGCTATAGGATTGGTCTAGAGAGAGGATGCCCGTACCTATTAAAGGATTAGGGGGCAAAGTTGGACGGGGCGCTTACCCATTCCGCTTTGTCGACAAAGGATCATCCTCTCTCCGAAATCACATCGACTTATTATAACGAATAAACTCTTACAATCATGACAGCAATCAAGGTCAAGACATTCATTCCCCTATCAAGAGATTGTACTGGTAGCAGCGATAAACTGGACAGTTTGATCAACAACTTCATCGCCGAGAATAATATAGAGGTCATTGATATCAAGTACTCCACAGCTATCTTTGGAGGTTCACAGGGCGCTAGTCTCTCCAACTGGGTGCCCTCAGCGATGCTGATCTACAGGGAGAGGGAGACAAGCGATACTGAAGAAGAGTAGCCAGCTCTTTATGGTCTGTTGACCCAAGTTTCACGGCAAAAACGAGTTTTGGGGCAAAACGCCCCAAAACTCGTTTTTGCCGTGAAACTTAGCCTAGGAGTCTCTAGCCCGTTACTCACCGAGTGGACGGTAGGTGATACCGAGGCTAGGAGCCGTGAGATCGATGATTGCGACGATATGCTGGAAGTCGTTGAAGTATTTGATCTTCCCGTCCTGCTCACTATCGAAGTCAAAGCCCGCATCGCGCATCAGCTGTACAAAAGCTTTATCCTTGACGACCGCAGGGCGTGAGACCTGAGTCTCTGAGAAGATGTACTTACCATTACCATCGAAGTAGTATGCGTGACGAGGGAAGTTCGGATCACCCGTCGGCACGTTGAGCACCCCCATAAACATTTGCGAAGTGCGACCACGCTCCTTCTCAAAAGCTTCTAGCTCCTCCTGTGTTGCGCCCCACTGAAAGCTGGGGAAGTCTATATGTTCTATTTGGACTGGCGCATTCGGGTTCACATGGTAGGAGATGATGAGTCCTCCAGGCGTCTTGCCCTGAGCGGGCATTTCGCTCATATAGAGATCCACTTGTAGCTCCATATCGTTATGAATGTAGCTAAAAGCCTCGTAGCTGTGTCGCTTCGTATTGACATAAAAGCCCTGCTCCTCGAGACGCTTCTGAATCGTTGGGCTGTGCAGAACGTATCTATCTCGAGCTAGCATCTGCACCTGAGCAGGTTGCTCATTGCTCTTGTCGTAGTAGACCACCACCCGAGGCCAGTCGCTCTCAGCTCGGTCGAAGACAAGCTTGTAGAGGTCGCTCGCCTCCTTATTGTACTGATACCCTTGAGTCGCTAGCTGCTCGCGCACCTCCCGACGAGAGACATCCTTGCAGAGCTGGGTAAAGGCGAGCGAGAAGTCGGTCAGCACAGCACCCGCATAGTAGTGAATATCCTCTCTAGCAGTCTCGTCGGCGTAGTACTCCAACCATAGTCCACGCTTTTGGTCAAACCAAAGGTATGGATAAAGCTGGCTTTGCCGAAAGCCCTCCCCTCGCAAGAAGCTCAAGAAGCTACGCTCTGCTCCAAAAGGATGCTGTGGCACGATGAGTGTCATCTCTCTGTAGATGCCTCGAGGAGTCTGAAGGATCATAGCCTCTAGCGTGTCCGTAGGCAGAGCGTAATGCCTTGCCTCAGCATCTGAAGCGGTTAGGGTCGCTCCCACTAGCGTACTCCACTCGTCTAACTCAGTCGGAGACACTTGCTCGCCAAAGCGTAGCAGAGGCATAAAGAAGGCTTGTGGTGTAACCTTTACGGTGTCGGGTATGGTATCAGGATTTTCACCTTCTCCCTCATGCTCCCCCTCTTTGCTCGGATCCTCTCTCGTAGGTTTAGGATCAGCGTGGCAACCCACGAGCGACAAGGTAGCCCAGCCCAGGAGAAGGGCCACGAAGAGATGTATTAAAGTCTTATTCATAGCGTGATCACAACTAGAGGATTAGCATCTGACCATAGGTCTGACCAGTAAGAGCAGTGGCCAGTACGATGTACTGCCCAGCTGGGAGCCTAGAGAGGTCTAGCTCTGTCGTAGAGGCTAGTTGCTCTAGGAGCAGTAGCCCCTGAGCATCATAGATAGAGATCGAACTCACGCCTAGAGCCGCATTAATGCGATAGCGTCTCTGCCCATCGACAGCGATGAGACACTGCTCCGTAACGTGGGGGATGTACTCCATCCCTACGTTGCTCCCTGGGCAACCAGTAGCGTCACCGACCAGCTCCTCAAGGCTCATAATGTCTAGGAGGAGGTAGCCCTTGTTTTTAGCAATCTCCGTGCGCGAAGTCTCTAGACCAGGATTAGTAAAGTCTGCCGTGGCTCGTAGGTAGATCGTATCTTGATCGCCAGCTGGCAGAGGAGCCAGCGTAGCATAGAGGGTGTCTAGTGCGCACGCCGATAGGTTGTTGCCCCATAGCATCATCTTGCTAAAGTGTGCCCGATCGCTCACCTTAACCATCTCCAGCTGAGACTGCTGTGCCTGTAAGATCTCTAGCTGGTGTAGAGCCCTGAGGTCTAGCTGAGCGACCGCCGTCTGGTCTAGGTAGAGCGAGCGTAGTGCAGGTGCTTCGCTCCAGTCGGCTCTGGCGAGTTGCTTGTTTTCGCCCAGCTGCATATCTGACAGAGAGACATTGCCCCGCAGAGTCAAGCTCGAGAGATTGTTCGTGTTCATATGTAGGAGCTGTAGCGCAGGGCAACCCGACAAGTCGAGTGAGCGAATGTGCGCCTCATCAGCCTTGAAGTACCATAGCTTGGGATGAGATCCGAGGTGTACCTCTTCTAGTAGACTTTTGAAAGCAAGAAAGACTTCAAGCTCCTTACAAGGCGTTAGATCGATACTCTTGAGACCCGTGTACTGTATCTGTAGCTCCTTAAGCTTAGGACAGTGGGATAGATCAAGCTGAGTGAGCTCAAAATTGCCAAAGCACTGGAGCACCTCTAGACTGGGGCAGCCGCTGATATCCAAGCTAGCTAGATGCGTGTTGTCCAGAGCCAGTACCTGCAGGTCGCTCGCCTTCACGAGCTGTAAATCTAGGATAGAGCCAGTACGGAAGAAGCCGAAAGCGCGTATACCCGCTCCATACACCTTGATGGTCGGATTCGCTTGTCGCACTGTAAACGGGATCTCCTTGAGTTGGTTCAGATCTTCAGGCACCTCGTCGGGTACGGCAAACTGTTGCTTACCAGAGCCATCACCGAAGTCTATCCACAGCTTATTGCTCACACCTGCCAGTCTGAGAGCCTGTCGCGCATTTTGTGCAGACTGGATCTGTATCGATAGCAGTAGATTGTCCTCCTGAGCAAGTAGATGAGGAGTCGAGACGCAGAGCGTGAGGAGTAGTATCCAGCTAGTCGTCATAAGGGTTCGCAGCGTAGTTCTTTTCATAGTCGTATGTGATTAGGAGTTGTGCTATCTAGAGATGTTTAGGCGCCAGACCTCCATCAAGAGTGGCTACCCGTAGGCAAATGTACATTTTTTCGTGATAGCATTGTCTCATCAAGGGGAAGCCATCCTGATGCCTGTCGGAGCATCACGACACTTGGCAGGCAGAAAATGTCGATCCCCACGTGGGGATTTCTAAATCCCTACGTAGGTACAAAATAATCCCCAGGGAGGAACTATTAGGGGGAATGGCATTAGGGAGAGGATTGCGGGTAAGTAAATGGAAATGAGAGGGATTTGCAGTG
>ENA-OPBO01000295-OPBO01000295.1-human-gut-metagenome-genome-assembly--contig:-NODE-295-length-43735-cov-8.146978_pt1 | contig 43735 bp, 35 predicted proteins | sample MGYA00241071_ERZ501458 | MGnify/ENA primary metagenome ERZ501458 (study PRJEB25962, sample SAMEA2042509) | human gut metagenome | biome: human gut; feature: human-associated habitat; material: faeces... | reverse complement strand
GCAAGGAGTTCACCCCGATGCAAGTCTCCTACATCCTCTACTTCCTCGGTGAGCCATAACCCTGTTCCACCTAATCTGAAAATGAAGCAACTAATTGTTACTCAAATATTTGGAATTATCGTTCAGAAAGATTATCTTTGTGAAAGATAATAATAAAGCATAACATGATGGAATATAATAACGAAGAAGCTAAGGTACTTCTACCTGAAGACATCATGCAATAGGAAAAAGGGTCTATACACCCTCTTGTCGAGGTGTATAGACCCTTGGTACTATAGCACTTCTTAGCTTATCAAGAGTATATTGATTGCAGCCGATTGCTTTAATTTCCTTTAAATTAGGGCATCTTTTATTTGTTATTTTGTGCGAAGATAAATCAAATCAAAGTACATCAGTCGTGTCTTCATCGGCTCTATCGGAGTTGTTGGCTCTAGACCTTTGTTATGCAAAAAGGTCCATTCTTCCTCATCTGACGAAAACAAGAACTTGAAACCATTTCGTTGATAATATTCAAACACTTTCGGATGGTTGACGGCATCAACAATGACATATCGGCATCCTGTTTTATTCAATGGGTCTATAAACCATGATTTGATGAAATCCAACAATTCATCTCCCACATGATGCCCACTGAACAAATCGCTTACTGCCAACTGTCCAACCAACACTGCTGGATACTGCGGTCTTCGCTTAGCATTCGGAATCTTTCTATTAAGCTTATTCCGAAGGTTTGAAGGAAGTGAATCTACTTTTACACTCGAATTAGCAACTGTAAATGCGCAGACTATTTCAGATGTATCCGGTTTAACAAAACAATATGATTTTCCAAGCAACTGATAGGCATAGTCAGCATAGTCTTGGGTGAAGAACTCTGTTATGTCCTCATCCTTACAAGTGAAGCCTTTGCATTGCTGCAAGACTTCCTCTGTCAGTTCCATAAAATCACATTGCTCTAACATTTTAAATGTACAATTTTGAACGTTTTAATATAGCACGTGCCTTGGCTACTTGCTTGGAGAAGTCAATGGAGCCACGCTTTTCCAATGCCTCATCAGCCGCTTCAACGAAACGAGCTGCTGCCTCACCATGAAGGACAGGTATTGTTTTAATTTCTATTGCCATAATCTTCTTGTTTTTAATGTTATGTACTTATTTAATTTGCAAAATTATGCTTTTATTTTCACTTTACCAAACTTTTTGTTAACTTTCTGTTGAATTTCTACGAAAAAATTCTAAATACCAACTTCATGCCATTTTAACGTCTCATTCTTTTCAATTCATCATCCTTTCGCATTTTGTCGTTCAACTTCTCCTGCATTCTGTCTAGGAAGTAAGTACGGCTATGGTTTTTGCGTCTTCTGATGTCGGTATAGAAACGATAGCAGTCCTTGGCTTTGATGCCATGAAGCTCCTGTACCTCCTGGATGACAGGTACCAGAAAGGAATGGAAGAAGGTATGGAAAAAGGCAGATCTGAAGGCATGAAAGAAGGCATGTCCCAGCGAAGCCTTGAAATTGCCAGGAAGATGTGCTGGCAAAGGGTATGGCAAGAACTGCAAGGAGTTCACCCCGATGCAAGTCTCCTACATCCTCTACTTCCTCGGTGAGCCCTAACCCAGTTCCGCCTAATCTGAAAATGAGCCAACAAAAGGAGAACAAGGATATTAACAGCATTCTTGCAAAGACTTCAAAAAAACATTTTCGCGAAAAAAAACGGTTATTCTTGTAGGTTTCACAAAATAATCGTATATTTGCAGAAAAATAAATGAATGGCGTATGAGACAGATAGAAGAAAGCATTTTTTTATTTGTATCTAAAGCTATTGTAAAGGAACAAAAATATGAACAAACCGATAAACATTTTAGATAAAGATTATTTGAAATGGGTCAAGGAACTCTGTAAGCGTTATCGCCAGAGCCAGATAAAGGCTGCGGTAAAGGTGAACCATGTTGTTCTGCAATTCTATTGGGACCTAGGTAAAGACATTTGCTATAAAGAAGCAGAAAACAAGTATGGCAGCAAGTTTTATGCAACGTTGAGTCGAGATTTACGAAACGAAATACCAGATGCAGAAGGACTATCAGAAAGAAATTTGCGTTATACAAAAAAGTTCTATCAGCTTTATAATCAAAAGATTAAAATTTTGCAGCAAATTGCAGCAAATTCTGAAAGTGAAATTTTGCAGCAACCTGCTGCAAAATCCAATACAGAATTGGCAAGCCAAGAATTAGCAGCTCATATTATGCAAGATTTGTTCTCAGTGCCATGGGGACATCAGATGTTGCTTATTGATAAATGTTCTGACGATGTAATAAAAGCTCTATTCTATGTACAACAAGTTGTTGAGAACGGCTGGAGCAGGAATGTCCTTCACAATTACATAGACTCGTCTCTGTATGAGCGACAAGGAAAAGCTTTGAGCAATTTTACCCGCACATTACCTGAGGTCGGCAGCGATTTGGCACAAGAAATCACAAGAGACCCATACAACTTTGCTTTCACAGGAATCACCAAGCCATATAATGAGCGCATTCTTAAAGATGCTTTGCTCAACAATATCACCAAATTCCTAACAGAACTTGGTACAGGTTTTGCCTACGTAGGCAAGGAATATCGCTTGCAGATTGGAGAGAAAGAGAACTTTATCGACTTGCTCTTTTATAATTTGAACTTGTCATGCTACATAGTTCTGGAAGTCAAGATAGGTTCATTCACCTTTGCTGATGTCGGGCAACTTGGTGGTTATGTAGTAGCTTGTAATCACCTTCTTCGCAAAGAGGGGCGTGACAATCCTACTATAGGTTTACTTATTTGCAAGGAGAAAGACCGTATCCAGGCACAATATGCCCTGGAATCAAGCAGCCAACCCATAGCTATTTCTGAGTACGATCTAGAAAAATTCTATCCTGAAAAATTGGAAGGAACTATGCCGACGATAGAGGAATGGGAAGCTAAGTTGGGGGGTAGCATTGAACACGAATAATATAGAATTATTCAAGTTTTGCAAGTTTAGCCCCACACGCCCTGGGCTAGGAGCTTCTGCCCCTTGCAAATACTACTTAATGATTCCGATTAATAATTAAATAACAATAACAGGCAACTAATTGTTACTCAAATATTTGGAATTATCGTTCAAAAAGATTATCTTTGTGAACGATAATAATAAAGCATAATATTATGGAATATAATAACGAAGAAGCTAAGATACTTCTACCTGAAGACATCATGTAATAGGAAAAAGGGTCTATACGCCACCTGTTCTTCGTGGTATATAGACCCTTGGAACAACCGCAAAGTATGGGTTGATAATTATTTTCAGATGATTGGTATTCCTGTCAGCTTAGGACTTTACCACATATCTTCATTTCCATCTTCTGGACTTCGTCCTTTATTGAAACCAGGAGTTTCTGACCCTGCCAGTAACTGTTGGGCTTTTATCTCATGCACCTGCATTTCTGGTTTTATATATTCTTTCTTCATATTGTGCTATTTTTATTTGATTACTACTTTCTTGTTGTTCTTTATGTATATGCCCTTTGTCGGATTGCTTATCTTTCTACCTTGGAGGTCGAAGATTCCTTCAATAGTGCCATGACGCTGCACGTCAGTACCCATAATGGTGATTCCCTCTATGCCTGTTGTCTCGTTGCCGCCACCGAATACAAAACTGCGGGCGAGTGCTGCCGATGATGGGTCTTTTGCATCATCTTCATATACTTGCAGATAAGCCTTTCCTGGAGTCGCTTTGAGACTTGTTCCGTTGTTGCTATTGTTTTCTCTGTCCACACTGAGGTAGAAGCCGAGATGTTCTTTTGTTGCAGCTTTTCCATATGTTAGACGATAGAGTTTACAATCGGCATCTGCTGTTACAGTCTGAGCTTCAGCTGGTGTAGCCACAAGGTGGTTTTCATCAGAGGAAGCTGCTGTCAACTCATTTGTCTTGTTTGCCTTTGCATTGACATACTCTCCGTCAGTCTTCAGTAGCACACCCTCTTCCTTTGCCACTTGGTTGTTGCGTTGTGTCAATGTCAGCTTGCCACCGCTTACCGTTGCGTTATAGACATTAAGCGTTCTGTCTGATGGAACAGAAAGGGTTACATCGTTTGTCTGATTGCTGAATGTTGCCCAATATGTATCGTTGCCATTTGCATCCTTGTCGCCCTGTGCAGCCTTGATTACTTTATTGTCAGAGCCGGGAACGGGATATTGGTCCTTGCCTAACTGCTGTCCCCATACCTGCTCGCCTAATACTTTGCCTTCGGCAAGCAAATAAGCCACCTCACCGCTCTTCAGCTGCTCTGCGGTGAATGCCTTGATCACGTCAGCTTCATTCACGCCTTCAGGATAGGTCAATGAGCCTTCTCCGATAGCCTTGACAGCTTCACCTGTCTGCTCAGCTCCATTGATGGTCAGCTTAGCACTGCTGTTGTATGCCAAGATACCAGAAGCGGCGCTGGAGGATTTGCTTATGCGCCCAAAAAGGAGACCGGCACGCTCTGTATCAGAAGTAGCAGTAACATTACCAGTGCCAAGCACATTGTTCAGATTGCATATAACACCTTCTCCTATCAGGTTTCCGACATTATCTTTTCCAGTTATATCGCCATAGTTGGCACTGTTCTGGATGGTTCCTGAGTCAAAATATCCAACCATGCCGCCAACTTGGCGGTACGTGCCTGTTACAGCACCATAATTGGCGCATGAAGTGATGGAATTGTCGGAACCGTAATACATACCTAAAATACCTCCGAGAGATCCCATTCCCTTCACTTCTGCATGGTTTTCGCAGTTGCTGATGTTGCCCACTGCTATTCCTGCTATTCCGCCAGTTATATCTTTTCCTTCTACCGAACAGTTTCCTAAGGTCTTGATGTTTTCAAAAATACAAGAACCTGCGTATCCTGCCAAAATTCCAGTATAATAAATACCAGTACTATTCACCTTCGCATTGTCGAAAGTGATGTTTTTGATGTTGCCACCAGCAAGATAACCGAAGAAACCGGCAATATCAGAGGTGGCATTGATGTAGAGATTACTGATGGTCTTCCCGTTGCCATCGAATGTACCTTGATACTTATTATCAAAGTTACCAATAGGAGTCCAGCTGAGCTCTGCTATCTGCTTTTCGGTATCAGCCTTATGGCATACTGTGCTCATATCAATTTCTTTCACCTCATCGGCAATCTTTGCGCAGACTAATGTGTTACATTCATTCACGCAGTCACGGAACCACGCCAGATGATCTGCCGTCTTCAGCACAAATGGTTCCGCCTCTGTTCCTTTACCAGTCATACCTGCTGGCAATTCACGATCAAGATCATTCATTTTTACATTGAGCTTGACTTCGCCTTCGATGGCTTTGCCAAAAAATTCTCTTGCGCCGATATAATAAGTGGTGCCTTTCGTTACAGTATAGGTGATTTTGAAGTCAGGAAAATTGCCAGAATTATCGGAAGTCAAGCAAGATGCAGCCGTACGGCTCTCCCACAGGGTACCATAGGTATTTTTACGGTTGCTGTTTGCCGTCACCTCCAACGTGCCATCTTCTGGAGCTGTATATTTATAAAGATTGTAACCGCTGATTTTTTCCCGCTCGCCCTGCACCTTTCCGATTGTTATGGAATTGTTGCCCAATTTCAAGAAAGGAATTTCCTGTTGACACTTCGTACACTTGTCGTTCTCATCATATTCATGTCCGGTAGCTGATACTACAAGACTGCTCACTCCTTGTGTCAACAGCTCGTCTGAGAAAGACTTATGACAAAGATTACATTCCCAATATTCGATGTTGCCATCTGTGGTGCAGGTAGCAGCCACGGATTCGTGATGTGTGGGACTATCGCCATGCTTAAATGTAAATGTGCCCTCTTGTGCAGGCTTGGTATTGGTAAATGTACCTTCCAGCTCGCCTAAACAATTCATTGTCACATTACCATCCAAGTAAACCTCATCAGCAGAGCCAAGTAAAGGATAATCGTTTGTGTTCAGTTTTTGTCCCCATCTTGCATTTCCTGATACGTTTTTCTGAAGCTGATTGGCAACCAATCCACTCTTCAACTGTTCTGCAGAAAATGCCTTTATCTTTTCGGCAGATGTCAATGAGCCATCTCCGATAGCCTTGACAGCATCACTAGTCTGCTCTGTTCCATTGATGGTAAGCTTCGCGCTGCTGTTGTATGCCAAGATGCCAGAAGCGGCGCTGGAGGATTTTCTTATGTTTCCAACAAGGAGACCGGCAAGCTTTGCAGAAGTAGCAGTAACATTACCAGTGCCAAGCACATTGTTCAGGTTGCATTCTTCAGCAAGTCCTATCAAATTTCCGACATTATCAGTTCCCGTTACATCGCCATAGTTGGCACTGTTCTGAATGGTTCCTGAGTTAAAATATCCAGCAATGCCGCCAACGCTCTCTCCCGAGCCTGTTACGACACCATAATTGGCGCATGAAGTGATGGAATTACCGGAATAGGCAGCTACAACTCCTCCGAGAGATCTTATACCCTTCACTGTTGCACGGTTTTCGCAGTTGCTGATGTTGCCGTTAGCAACTCCTGCTATTCCGCCAACGTAGTCTTCTCCTTCTACCGAACAGTTTGCCAAGGTCTTGATATTTTCAATAATACAAGATCCTGCGTTTCCTGCCAAAATTCCAAAATTATAACCACCAGTATTCTTCACCCTCGCATTGTCGAAAGTGATATTCTTGATACTGCCAGCATAAGCATAGCCGAAGAAACCGGTATAATTAGAGGTGGCATTGATGTAGAGATTGCTGATAGTCTTCCCGTTGCCATCAAATGTACCTTGATACCAATTGATAGGAGTCCAGCTGAGCTCATCTGTATACGTGGTGCCATCCTTCGCATGGCAGAACTCTGACAAGTCAATATCTTTAGTCAGCGTGGCTGAAATAGTATTATTACCGCTATTCACCTGGTCGCGGAACCACGCCAGTTCGGCTGCTGTGGATATCTGATAAGGATTGTCTACTCCATCACCGTTGGAAGGCTTGGAAGGTGTTTGTGCCCATGCCCCCCCCATAAGGCATGAGAATAGCCATCACGAGCAGCAGCATCGTGACGAGCCAATTCTGTTTGTGTAATTGTTTCTTTTTCATACACGTTTTGTTATAAATAATTAATGTTAATATTTTTTCTTATATATCTGCTTGCCAATTTATCGCAAAGATAAGGAGCTTTCCTCTATGATGGGATAGGCTTCGCCATCATGCCCATTGGTTCATCAGAACGAAGATCATTCCTAGAAACATAAGAGGCTTGCCAGCATGATGAACAGGTATGCCGGACAGCAAACCGGCATGGCTCCAATCTAGCAATCATGCTGCAAATATACAAAAAATAATTGAAATAAGGTGTCGCATTCCCATGCCTAGGTGTCGCATTCCTATCATTTAGGTGTCGCATTGGTGGGGGAATGCGACAACTAAAAGGGATTTTTTCGATAAAAATGTCGCTTCTCTCTGGTGTTTTACAAAAATTAGCAATTTAGGCTTCCTGTCATCCGGAGCAGCATTTGTAGCCGGATAGTCACTCTTTTCCGTCTCTCAGAGCCTCCCGAAAGTCCATTTTGCGTAATGCCAACAATAAGAAAAAAGGGGCAGCATGTTCGTTATGCTGTCCCTATATGTAACATTTGTTAGCCTGTTTTGATTTAATCTTCCGCATTCTTTCGAAAGATAGAATTGTAAAGATTATGTATCTTTTTGGGTGTTTATATACGCCTCCAAGAATACAGCTTTTATCCAAAAGTCAAGGCAAACAAAGGCTGGCTGCATACTGTGTAAGGCGCACGCCAAAAGTAGTAATCATCGTTGGGATAATGCCACTTTTTATCCCTTTTTCTGCCACGAAATCAGCCATACGATTACGAATGCGCATATCTGAGAAAAACAAGGATTCTTTAGCCAAATCGATGAATTTTAACTCGATTTGGCTATAGAATAGGCTATACTATAGCCAAATCGAGCAATTTTCCTTCGATTTGGCTATAGAATGCCTTGCTGATTACTATTATCCCCCTGGGCTAAGAGCTTTTGAGCTTTCAGCCCGTGCCGTACAGTTCTTTAAGACTTGCACAGGCAAGATTTTGAGAATCTGGGGGAATTTTAGGCAAAAAGATTTTGAGGAAAAGAATATTTTATGTATATTTGCCCCCAATTGTAACATCAACAAGTAAAGATTTTGAATATATTCATTATGAAACAAAGGAATACAGACATCGACTGGATAAGAGCCATACTCATTATTCTCATGATATTGATTCATATCGTGAGCTTCGGCAACGCATACCCCCAACTCAAGGCAGGCATCCTGTCATTCATGATGCCTACCTTCCTCATCATCACGGGCTATCTCGTGAATATTGAGAAAAGCCCAAAGGAGATGGGAAGGTACCTGATGTGTCTCGCCTTGCCTTACGTCATCATGGTGACAGGATTCTCGGTCCTCTCCTATTTCATGCCGGTGAGAGATGGCATCACGGAACTGTCACTCTCTCAGATTTGTGAGAAGATATTCGTTACTTCCATCGGTCCTTATTGGTTCATTCAGACCATGATTATCTGCGGCATTCTCTATTACGTCAGTTTCAAGGGAGCAACCTGGGGAACCCTCAGACAGGGAAAAACGACGATGAGCACCACCACAAGCCTCTTTATCTTCGCCACCCTACTCCTGCTCCTGTCCAAGACACCCGCTCTTTCGCCCAGTGCCGCCACCTATTATTTCATCGGAGCGGTACTCAGACAATGCCATATCGGCTTTGACAAGATATTCCGTCCTTCACCGGTAGCCCTGCTGCTCTGGAGCAACTTACTGGGCTTAGAAGAATGGTACGACTGGGGCACGCTCGCCATCGTCTTCTCCTGCTGGTGCTGCATTTCATCCCTGATGTGGATATACAGCCTCATCAAACGCCTACAGGATAATGCCAACGTCCGAAAGACAGAAGACACCTTATTATATATAGGCCGCAACACGCTGCCCATCTACCTCTTCCACCCTATCTTTACGATGGCAGCCAAGTTTTATCATCCCCTCTTTAGCTGGGACAGGAGCGAAATCTGTTTTGCCCTCGTTACCATTTTCATCGCTATAGCCGGAAGCATCGGCATCGCCAAGATGATGGAGAAGACCCATCTGGCTTATCTCTTCGGAAAAGGAAAGATGCTGAGATAAATAATACCACGATATATTTGGTAATTTGGAGATTTTGAAGTACTTTTGCAACATGAATATCAAGAACAAGATAAATAATATGGATGATGCCAAGCGAGAGAAGCTGGGCGAAGTCATCAGATTCGGAATCGTAGGCGGACTGGCTACGATACTACAATATGTCATCTACCTGGCTATGATGCCGGCACTGGCCCATTTCATCCCCAACATGGGCGACCACAGTCTGGCTACCACAGCCAACACCATCGCCTACATCGTGAGTTTCATCTTCAATTTCATCGCCAGTACCCGCTATACATTTAAGGTAAAGGCGAATGCCAAGCGCGGAGCAGGATTCACCCTCTCCCACATCGTCAACTACTCGATGCAGACCCTCTGCCTCAACCTCTTCGTAGGCTTGGGTCTAGCCAAACAGCTGGCTATGATACCCACCCTCTGCATCTGCATCCCGGTAAACTTCCTCCTGGTAAGGTTCTTCCTGAAGAAATAAGGGGATTCCCAAAACACGATAAAAGAAAGATATGAAAAAGATATTCGATATTTTTAAAATCAAGAAAGAAGAAAGAGTTTCAGCACTCGTCGCACTCATCATAGCATGTGCCCTCAATGCCCTGACTGTCATCAAATACCACAGCCAGTTCTCGCAGATTACAGATAATTATCACAAACTCTTTGTCAAGACCTTCCATGTGGCAGGTTTCGACCCGCTTACCTATAGCATCGTATCTCACTGGGACACAGAATATAACGTATACCGCCACCCGCTGCTGGCATTCTTCATGTATATCCCGAATCAGATAAATCAAGGATTGATAATGCTTACCGGCATCAACTGCGTTCAGTTTGTCGTGGGAGCTATCCTGGTGTTCTGCGCCTTCTATTCCTTCATTTTTCTTTACCGTATATTCAGAGAAGTGATTGGTACAGAGCGCTTTGATGCCAATCTGCTCTCTGCCTTCTATTTCTCTTTCGCCTATGTGATGGTTTCAGCGATGGTACCCGACCATTTCATCATGTCGATGATCATACTCCTCTGTACCCTGTATATCACAGGCGTATGCATGAAGAAAGGCAGACAGCTTACCATCTGGCAGACTATCCTGCTCTTTGTATTTACAGCGGGCGTATCGCTCAACAATGGTCTGAAGACCTATCTTGCCGCCCTTTTCACCAATGGCAGAAAGTTCTTCAGTATCAAATACTTCCTGATAGGAGTCATCCTTCCTGCCGCACTCATGTGGGCTTTCGCCAGATGGGAATACCGCACCTTCGTATGGCCTAAGGAGATGGCAAGACACGAGGCTAAGATGAAGAAAAACAAGGAAGCCACAGCCAAGATTTACCAGCAATACCGCGACAGCACTGGCGTGAAAGACTCGGCAAAGGTAGAAACTGCCGTCAGGAAAATCATCAAGGATAAAGCGCATGCCAAATATGTTCGTGACCATAAACAGATATGGAACAAGAACACGGGCAAGCCTATCGCCAAGGGCGAATTTATGAACTGGACCGACAAGACGACCTCCCGCTCGCAAACTCTGGTCGAGAATTTCTTCGGTGAAAGCATCATGCTGCACCAGCAGAACCTTCTGGGCGATGTATTGCGCAACCGTCCGGTTATCGTGAAATACCAGTCTGCGGTCAATTATGTGGTAGAGGCATGCATCGTTGTGCTTTTCTTACTTGGCATCCTTGCCGGAAGAAAATCAAAGTTCCTCTGGCTCACCCTGACATTCTTCCTGATGGATGCTGCCCTCCATATCGGTTTGGGCTTCGGTATCAACGAGGTATATATCATGACTGCCCACTATATGTATGCCCTTCCTATCGCCATCGCCTTCCTGGCGCTCAAGGCAAAAGGAAAGAGCCTGAAATGGGCCTTCAGAGGATTGATGTTCGCCATCACCCTCTATCTGTGGATAAGCAACGGATATCTGCTGGCAGGCTACATGCTAGGATAAATATTAGCAAGAAGCCTTGATCCAGCGGATGATATCCTCATGCTTCATATCAAACTTACGGGCAAAGAGGCGGTTGCTTTGTTCCAGTTCCTCTTTGTCTGCCAAAGTCCAGACGTATGGATTGCCCCGTTTCCAGTCGATAAGTCGCATGCAGCCCTCATATTCATCTTCTTCAGAATACAGGGCGGCCCGGAAATCGGGCTGATTCCATACCAGGGTCTGCAGGAAGAACTCATCAGGGCAGAAGGTATAATTGAATCTTTTCAATACAAACGGCTTCTGGCTCACCACATACTCCACACATGCCTGCGTGATGCTCACCCAGTTGGCACCCTTGGCAAAATCCATCTTCTGGCGATGCAGGAACGGCATGAGCAGCATCGAAAGATATTTATTCAGTCGCCTGGTTATGGCATTCAAAGCCCCATACTTCGAGCGGGTAAGACTGGTAAATAGCCAATAACGCATCATCTTCCGGCGGCAATCCCATTCAAATTCCTCACCATGATTGATGCCCACAAACTCCTTACCCTGATGCTCCTCAAAGAACTGATGGATGTAATCCTGCGATTTGATAGGTAAATCCTGACCACTCAGCAGATGGTAGTAGGCATAAGGTCCATGCTTCAAAGCCTCCTCGAAAAGCACATACTCCGCCTTAATCTGGCTCAGATTTCCCCAACGCACATCCACCCTCTGTTCCAATACAAAGAGGCGTGCCTTGGAAAGAACCAGCGGTTCAGCACCATCCAGCATATCCGATTTCCGGTCGATATGCAGAAATATATCATTGCGCTCATCATCGAGCATCGACAGCAATACCCTCAGAAGCGGTAAACTGCCATGAGCCATTATCAAAAAAGCATGTTTCATTGTCATTATTTATCTTTATTATCCAACTGTCCGTCCTGATGACTTTTTCATCATCATTGCGACAAAGATACACCAAATAAAAGAGAATACAAAATAAAACTCCGTTTTTATCAGAAAAAAGACACAAAATAGAGCCTTTCTTTTTGAATATTCAGAAAAAACAATTACTTTTGCAGCGCTAAGAAGGAGATGCGGCATGCATCAGCCCAGCAAAAAAAATAATCAGAGAATGAACAATATATTTAGAATTAAAAAAGAAGAAAGGCTCTTTGCCTTGATTACACTCATCGTTATCATCGCCTTCAATGTGCTGATGATAACCTATCATTTTGATGATTTCGGCAAACCGAAAGCAGGATTCTGGACGCTCTTCACCAAGAACTTTCAGATTTCAGGTTTCGACCCCTACACCTACCTTACCCTCTCGAAGTGGAAGGTGTATTACACGGAGTATCGCCATCCCACGCTCCCTTTCTTCCTCTATCCTTTCTCGCTACTGAACGGCTGGCTGATAGAACTCACCTCCCGCAACTGGGCAACTTCCATCGTGGCGGTGATGATGACATTCTTCTCCACCTACTCCACCCTCTTCTTCAGAAGAATCTTCAGAGAGGTGATGCAGCTGAAGGCTATAGACAGCAATGTGCTCACAGCGATGCTTTTTTCCTTTGCCTACGTGCTGCTCGTCACCTTTGTGGATGACCATTTCGGCATGTCGCTTTTCTTCCTGTCGATGACACTTTATCTGGCAGGCAAACAGCAGCAGGAACACCGCAGCATGCCTTGGTGGCAAACAGCCCTGCTCTTTTTCTTCACGGCAGGCATCACGCTGAGCAATGGCGCCAAGACCTTCCTTGCCGCCCTCTTTACCAATGGCAAAAAACTCTTCCGTCCGAAATATCTGGCATTGGGCATCATCTTGCCTACCCTTCTGATAGGTGCTGCAGGCATCTACCAGAACAAGGCATTCATTATTCCTAATCGCCTGGAAGGAGAACGGCTCGTGGCTCAGAAAGCAGCGAAAGACAGTACTTTCAGAGCCAAAATGGAACAGAAACAAAAGCACGATAAGGCTATCGCTGGCAAGAATATCCAGAAACGAGGCATGCTTTCATGGGCAGATATGTCTATCTCCCGTTCAGAATCACTGGTAGAAAACGTTTTTGGCGAATCGCTTATCCTGCACAGAGAACATCTTCTGGAAGATATCCACAGCCACCGCCCGATATTCGTGAAATACCAGACACCCGTTCCTTATATCATAGAGGGTATCATCGTGATTCTGCTGTGTATGGGCTTTTGGATGGGAAGAAGATCGGCCTTTCTCTGGCTCACTGCCTCATGGGTGGCATGCGACGCCTTCATTCATCTGGTCATGGGATTCGGACTGAACGAGGTTTATATCATGGCTGCCCATTGGGCGTTCATCATTCCGATCTGTATCGGATATATCATCAGAAACTGTAAGGAGAAATATCTGCCTTATCTTCGTGGAACACTCGCAGTTATCACCATCTTCCTGTTCTTCTATAACAGCACGCTGATATTCGAGTATCTCACAAGATAAAAAAAGAGAACCCGACAAGATAAAAAAGTATCTTAGATTAAAACCATCATGCTGAAAATAAGTATCTTAACCCCTATCTATGGAGTAGAAAAATATATCGAACAGTGCGTCCGTTCACTGTTCGAGCAGTCGTATGCGTCTATCGAATACATCTTTGTAGATGACTGTACCCCCGATAAAAGTATCGGTATCCTACAATCGCTCCTGAAAGAATATCCGGGAAGAGCACAACAGGTACGCATCATCCACCACGACAGAAACCGGGGCGTGGGTGCCGCAAGACAGACGGCACTGATGGCAGCTACAGGCGACTATCTTTTATTTGCCGATAGCGATGACATGCTGCCGAAAGATGCTGTGGAGAAACTGGCAGGAAAGGCAGATAGTAGCCATGCCGACCTGATTGATGGCGGCTACCGGGAGTGGTGCGATGGAAAGGCAGGAATGCTCCAGAAACCTTTTGAAGTTTCTGATGAGAAGCTGCTCAAACTGCTTGTCTGCCAGAACATCATCACCAACCGGCTGTGGGGCAGAATCTATAAACGTTCGCTCATCATGGAGCACAGGATATTCTTTGAAGAGGACATCAACTATGCGGAAGATCTCTTCTGGAATGCCCAGTTCATGTTCTACGGCAAAAAGGTGAACATCGATGATGCGGTATATTATTACCGTACCGACAATGAGAATTCCTACAATCACAACATCTCTGAAAAGAATCTCCTGTCATACTTCAAATCAACCCGCCGACTCATCGATTTTTTCGAGCAGAACGATACGGAACATCAGTATCTCAGAGCCACAGAGATAGGCATCGTCAATGCCTACCGCTGGGCAGCAAACGCACAGGTAGCCTTCGAAAAGGTGGATCAGGCGCTCGACTACAAGCCTAAGAGTTGCCTCATCCGACTCATCATCAAGCTCATCAAAAAGGGGGTACCTGTCAAGAGGGTGAATCTTATCTACCTCGCTTACAGAAAGCTATACACTCTTCTAATATCTGCACCTTCAACAGTTTCATGATACAGAAGTAGATGATGGCAGAAACCAGCAGACGAACCAGCAGCAGGAGATAGATGTTCTGCAGGCTGCGGGTCATAAAATAGGTAACTACCATCGTGGCTGCCGCACAGAGCATGAATGGCAGTATATCCTTTGCCACATCCAGGAACCGCAATCCGGCAACACGCTTCATCATCCACTGCCAGACCAGAAGCCAGGCGATGATAAACACGGTATAGGCTATCACCATGGTCTGGATGCCATATTGATGACAGAACAACACCAAGGCGAGCAAACCCACTACCTGACCGATGTTGCACCACATATACACATCAGAACGACCCTTGCTGATAGCCAGATTCTGATAGAGCGTATAAATCGGCATAAAGGCACCGCTCACACAAAGAATCTGCAACAGCGGCACACTGGCTATCCATTTCTCATGAATCGTAATCAGAATGAATTCGCGTGATACCAGGGTCAAGCCAAACATCAATGGAAAAGAAAGGAATGCCGTAAAACGGAGCATTTTTCTGAACACCAGCAACTCGCGGTTCTTATCGTCCTGGATAGAAGCCAAGACGGGCTGAGCTATCTGTCCCACCGTATTGGCAACAAACGAATTAGCCTTGGTGTCCCAGTTGTATGCCTGACTATAGTTACCCACATCATTAATCGGATAGAACCTGCCGAAGACAAAGGTCAATACATTGTTGCTCACCGTATTGATAATGTTGGTAACCAGGAGTTTCACGCTGAATCCGAACATCTTTCTCACCGGTCCGAAATCGATATGAAAGTTCGGGCGCCATCCCGTATAATAATATCTTCCTATATTCAGCACGAGGATAAAGATAACCTGCTGCCAGGCAAGACTCCAGTAAGCCATGCCGTTGAATGCCAGTACCAGTCCCACGACATTCGAACTGATCAGAGCCATGAAATTAACGATGGTAATCTCCTTGTTCATCATGTTCTTCATCATATATCCGTTCTGGGCGATGCCAAACGAAGAGATGAAGAAACTCAGGAACACGAAGCGCGACAGGGAGGTGAGACAAGGCTGATGGAAGAAATCTGCTATCAGCGGCGCACAGAAAAAGAGCACCACATACATGGTAAGACTCACCAGGACATTAAACCAGAACACCGAGTTATAATCGTTGTCGGTGGGTTTCCTGATATTCACCAGTGCCTGGGTAAACCCACTACTCTGCAGATTGCCCGCTATCAGGGTGAATATGGTGAGAATGCCGATGATACCATAATCGGCTGGCGACAACAAACGCGCCAAGAAGATGCCAAAGAGGATATTGAGTACCTGGGTAGAGCCACTGTTCATCGCTCCCCAGAACAATCCCTTGGCGGTTTTTTCCTTTAATGATTCTGCCATCGTTTCTATCTGATAAATATGGAATATTACTTGTTTTTACTTTTTAGAATGCAAAAGTAGCATAAATAGTTTGAAGTTCAAAACTTTTTGCTTACTTTTGCAGCCGTAAAACAGAAAAAAGTATGGATATTAAGAACATCAAGAAGGAATGGAACGCCACAATACTCGATATATTGAAGGCTTTCATCGAAATCTGCAACAAGTATCACCTCAGATATTACTGTTGTGCCGGCACCGCTATCGGAGCCGCCCGTCACCACGGAATGATTCCCTGGGACGATGACATCGACGTACTGATGCCACGCCCCGACTACGACCGTCTGCTCGAAATCGCCAAGCATGAAGACTTTGGCAAATACGAGGTAGTAACTCCCTACAACAACGAGTCATACCCTCTGTATTTCTCCAAACTCGTAAATCGCGAAACCACCCTTATCGAGGAGAAGGAGCGTCCCTGCATCATCGGCCTTTACGTAGATATCTTCCCTCTTGATGCCACCGACGATGACCTGGAAACGGCAAAGGCGCTGTATCGCAAATACTCGAAGACCATCAACCGTCTGAATGCCGTAACCACCCACAATACTTTCTTTGAGTACATCTCCCTGCTCCTGCACAAGGAAACTTGGGGCCGCTTTGCCATCAAGACGCTCGCCTTCTTCTGCCGCAGCAAGATGCGCCACCGCCTCATCCAGCAGATGGACGAGATGAGTCACCGTTATGATTTCGATAAGGCGAAGAACGTACTGGTGAATACAGGTTCCTACCACTACAAGGAGATTTTCCCGAAGGAATGGCTCGGCAAGGGCAAGGAATTCCCGTTCGAGGATACCACCATCTTGCTGCCGGAGCAGGCTGATACCTATCTGCGCCACTTCTTTGGCGACTATATGAAGTTTCCACCCGTAGAACAGAGAGTAGAGAAACACCTTCGCTACTATCTGAACATGGAAAAGCGGGAAACATGGGATGAGATTAAAAGAAAGCTTTAGCCTTCCCTCACTTCCTGCAAGGTATGTCCGAAACCTTCTTCTACATCAAAGAGCGGTTTCCAGCCTAAAGCCTTGAGTTTATCCGTACTGAAGGTTGCCTTGGTGATAGGCGTGGTATTGCCCTGCTGCGCATCCGCCTCAGGAATATCAAACACCACCTTTCTATCCGCTTTCCGGGCTATCAGCTCTGCCAGTTGGCGGATGGAGATATTCGATTCTGAATGAGCCACATTATAGGCATTTGCCTTCTCGCCATCCAGCAGGAGGCGCAAGATGGCATGGGCGGCATCTACCACATAAAGCCAGGAGCGGAAAGCCTCACCCTTACTCTTCAGGACGATATCCTCACCCTTCAGAACATTGCGGATAAACTGGGCATACACCCTATTGTCACTCTCCGTAAAGCCCGGACCGTAGGTATGACTCAGTCTGGCTATCACCACATCGGCATCATACTCTGCTCCGTATGCCATGCAGAGCGTTTCGGCAGCACGTTTGGAAGATGGATAGCAGGCACGTACCGATGCACAATCCACATAGCCGCTGCTCTTCTCGGTAAATTCAGAGCCATCGCCCTCGCCATAGATTTCACCCGAAGAGATATAAACCATGCGCTGCATGCGGTGACTCAATCCATATTCCAGCAGGTTGGATACGCCGTTGATGTTTGCCTTCATCACCTCTACAGGATTCTGCTTAAAGAAGTTAGGACTCGCATTGCTGGCTGCATCGATGATGTAATCAGCGCCCTCAGCCAACTCATTATAGACCGGTTCCCCTATCATCCTGTCCATGCTCTTGATGACAGGCTGGGTAACGTCTATCTCTGCAAAGAAGAAAGATTCATCCTCCCAATAGGCAGCAAACTTCTGTCGGGCACGTTCCTTGTTTCTTCCGGCTGCTATCACCTTGTAGCACCGGGCAGGATTCTGCATCAGCACATCAACCACACAGCCTCCTACCAGTCCTGTAGCACCAGCCACAAGAATGGTTTTGCCATGCAGACGCTCCAATTCCAAACCTTCCCGGAAAAGGTGCGCAATATCTTCCTTATATGGTGAATTTCCTATCATAACATATTTATTTTAACCAAGCCTCAGGCTGAACCTTCATCAGTGCCTTCAGTATCTCCAGATCCTCAACGGTGGTTATCTTGATATTCTTCTCTGAACCAGGCACGATATGCATCTGTCTGCCTCCCAGTTCTGCCATCAGGGTACAGGATGCCACCGAATTGGCGATACCCTTCTCCTTAGCCTCTTCGTGGGCTGCTATCAGATTGCCCAAACGGAAGGTCTGGGGTGTCTGGGTACGGATCAGTTTGTCGCGCGGAATACTGGTGTTGGTCGTGAAACCATCTTCGCTCTCCAGGATAGCCTCTCTACATTTGATACCCGTAATGGCATAGCCATACTTCTGACAGATGGCGATATTGGATGAGATGATGTCTTGCGACAAGAGTGGGCGCACGGCATCATGTACCAGCACCAGATCGTCATCACCGCATCCCGCCTCTTTCAAGCCATAGATACCATTGTGGATCGACTCCTGACCATTGCTTCCGCCAGGGAATATCCATTTCAGCTTGGTAATGCAGAACTGGTTGGCATACGACTGCAGTACCGTTTCCCAACCTGCCAGACATACCACAGCAATACCCTGAATATCAGGATGCTTCTGAAAAGCCATCATCGTATGGATGATGATAGGACAGTTGTCTACATGCATAAACTGCTTTGGGATGTCCTGTCCCATTCTATTGCCAGAACCTCCGGCTATGATCAATGCATAGTTCATATTCTCTATCTTTAAATTGATTATTTCTGAATGATTCTCCCCGGATTCCCAACCACGGTAGCCCCGTCGGGAATATCCTGGAATACCACGGCACCGGCTCCTATCGTCACGTGGTTGCCGATATGGATGCCGCCGAAGACCGTGGCTCCGGTATAAATCTTCACGTCATTTCCGATGGTAGGTCTGCCACCCTTGCCGTTGCCCAGCGTCACCATCTGCAGACAGTAGAAGTCATCACCTATGCTTTCTGCGTTGAGATAGGTGGCATAGCTGTGCTCCAGATGCGCACCCTTCCCGATATGCGGGCACCAGATGGTCATCGTACGCTCGGGAGGCAACAGCCAGCTGATGAAAACCGAACGGTATTCGCCCATGCGGTAATAAAACAGATTGCGGAAACTCCTTTCGCGGGTGCATGCCTTAATCAGGTTGAGCACCGTAGGCTTCCTGTCCTGCACCTTCAGCAGGTCGGCATCTATCTCCTTCTTATGGAGCAGATACAGAGCGATATGCGGCAACATGCGCACCGCCGAAGCTGACAATATGATGGTTTGTACTATCGGATTCATGACTTTAAATCTTATTTTTATCTTTGCAAAGATACAAAAAATAAAGCAACTAGCATGCTTTTATCCGAAAACAATTGTTCTTTTCACTAAAAATAAGATAATAGAACAGGGTTTGTAGAATTTTAGTCGGTTTTAATGCTAAATAATGTGAATTAAATAGCTTTCCATACAACTTTTCCGTACCTTTGCACAAAGTTATATATAACGATATTTTAGAAGAGGATAAAACAGAACATTATGAAGAGGATATTGATTGTTGAAGACGATTTGGCATTCGGAACAATGATACAGACTTGGCTCAAAAAGAAAGGATTCGATGTGGAAAGGGTAACATCCGTAGGCGCTGCCATCAAAGCGATGGGAGCCGGCGATGCATTCCATCTGGTTCTTTCCGACCTGCGCCTGCCCGACCACGACGGACTGGTATTGCTCCAGCATATCAGAAAGTCCGATGCCCACCTGCCTTTTATCGTAATGACTAGCTATGCAGAGGTTCAGAATGCTGTATGTGCCATGAAATCGGGTGCTACCGATTACGTGGCTAAACCTTTCCATCCCGAAATCCTCTTAGAGAAAATCCGTGAGGCTATCCAGTCGGCTGCTTCTGCGGCTCCAGCCCCTCAGCGTGCGGAATCTGCCGCCATGCAGGATGCGCCCCAAGAAGAACAGCAGGGCGCTACGGAGGTGCCTAGATATATAAAAGGTGAAAGCGAGGCTTCCAAGCAGCTCTACGAGTTCGTTTCGCTCGTTGCCCCAACCCCGATGTCAGTGCTCATTCTCGGAGCCAGCGGCACCGGAAAGGAATATGTGGCGCGCAGCATCCACGAACAGAGTCTGCGCAAGGACAAACCTTTCTATGCCATCGACTGCGGCGCCATCCCTAAGGAGGTGGCGGCATCTGAATTCTTCGGATATAAGAAGGGTGCCTTTACCGGAGCCGAACAGGATAAGAAGGGCGCCTTCGAGATAGCTAACGGCGGAACGGTTTTCCTCGATGAAATGGGAAACCTCAACTACGAAGTACAGGTACAGCTTCTCAGAGCCTTGCAGGAGAGGAAAATCCGTCCGCTGGGCAGCACGCAGGAGATTGATGTGGATATCCGACTCATCTGTGCCACCAACGAGAATCTGGCGCAGGCAGTAGCCGAAGGCAAGTTCAGAGAGGACCTCTATCACCGCATCAACGAGTTTACCATCTACATGCCTGCCCTCAAGGACAGAGGTGCCGACATCTTCCTCTTTGCCAACCTCTTTATCAAGCACGCCAACCAGGAACTGGGCAAGAATGTGCTCGGACTGGATGCCAAAGCCTCCGAAATCATTGCCTCATACGACTGGCCGGGCAACCTGCGCGAACTGAACAATGTGATGAAGCGCGCCACCCTGCTCACCCGTGGCAAGTATATCGGTGCCCAGGAACTGGAGAAGACGATGGCACAGACCTCCACAGCCCGACCAATCAATATGCAGCTGCACAGCGAACAGTCGGAACAGGAAAGCATCGCCGCTGCCCTGAGAGCCACTCACGGCAACAAGAGCAAGGCTGCCCAACTGCTTGCCATCGACCGCAAGACACTCTACAACAAGATGAAGAAATACGGCATGGAGTAAAAGATTCCCCAATATATTCCACACTATATTGGGGAATTTTTCTACACCTTTTCCCCACTTTCCCCACATCCCGTTTCTGGCACGAAACGCCATCCCCATTGATTATCAGACACTTAACAAATTCATCGATTTTTGGCACGCCTATTGTGATATTATTTAGCGAACTCGCAAATGAGTTTCAGCAAGAGAATTAATAAACAAATAATATTCACAATTAAAAAACAAAAGAATTATGAAAAAGTTAGTATTTGCAGTTATCGCAGCAGTAGCAATGGTATCAGTTAGCAATGTATTTGCAGGTAACAGAATGGTAAGCGTTGCAGGTTCAGAACCAGTAGACACAGTAGCTCCAGCCGACACAACAGCAACACCTGTTGAGGCACCAGCAGCAACAGTGGATTCAACCGTAGCAAAGTAAATCCACCTTCAGAAAATAGTAATTACGCGTCGCTTTCAATGAAACAGGAGATAGATGACCAGATTTTGGCATTTATCTCCTGTTTTCGTTGGTTTATATCGCATTTTTGATTAACTTTGCACGCAAATAGCAGAAAGACTCAAAACATTAAAAGATAAGAAGATGCAGCAAACAAACGTTCCTTTCAAGGTAGCCCTGGGTTACATCATCGTCGCCATCGTACTGATTCTGGCGATAGGGCTGGTATATCGCAACACCACAACCGTGCTCGCTATCAACCAGGCAACCCGCGACTATATCGAAAAGCGACAGGCAGCCGACAGCACCATGTCCAACCTGCTCAAGGAGGAACAGACCAATCTGCAGCAGCTTACCCGCGCCATACAGGGCAAGTCATCCCACAACTATCTGCACGAGAAGATGAACAGCCTCAACAGTGGCGAAGATTCCGTTGTCGTGCATTCCAAGGCACCCAAGACTCATGTGGCAAAGAACACTACCGTAGAGGTGATGAAAACCCGCAAGGGCTTCTTCCGCCGCCTTGCCGATGCCTTCAAGAAGGAACATGCCGAAACGCTCAGCATCAGACGCGACAGCAACCAGGCTGTCACCGATACCCTCTCTACCCCGGTCAACTTAGCCGGAAACGTAGCCGATATCCTGGAACAGATTGACCGCAAGGAGAAGCAGTCTACACACGATACCCATGATGCCATCAACCGCGAGGTGAGAGACCTGCAGATAACCAATGCCCGCCTCGCCCTGCGCTCCTCCCAGCAGCTCAACGATATCCACCAGCGCGAACGTCAGGCGATGCAGCAGGCTATCAACCAGGCGATGCAGGCGCGCCAGAATCTGCTCTGGCAGATAGGTCTGCTTGCCATCGTAGCCATCACAGCCGCCGTCATCCTCGTCTATTACATCTACCGCGATACGCAGAAGGAACGCATCTACCGCGAGAATCTCGAAGAGGCTAACGAGGAAATCAGGCGCATCATGAACCAGCGCGAACGCCTGCTCCTCACCATCACCCACGACATCAAGGCTCCGGCTGCCAGCATCTCGGGCTTCATCGACCTGATGAAGGATTATGTCGACAACCCGCAAGGCATCTCCTGTCTCAACAGCATCAAGGGTTCTGCCACCCATCTCTCCCGTCTCGTTGCCGCCCTGCTCGATTATCACCAGTTGGAAAACGGACTGATGAAGCTGAACCCTGTAGATTTCTCGCCTGCCGACATGTTCCGCCAGTGTGCCGGAGAGATGCAGATCCTGAGCCGTGAGAAGGGACTGGAACTGCATCTGGAGCTCGATGGCATCAGCAGTCCGCAGACCTACTACCGTGCCGATGCCTTCCGTATCCGTCAGATACTCAACAACCTGGTGAGCAATGCAATCAAGTATACCGATAAGGGCAGCGTCACCATCCAGGCAGCCATCAGTCCCCTGCACCTCCTCACCTTCTCGGTAAGGGATACCGGCAAGGGCATGACCACCGAAGAGCGCCAGAAGGTATTCCAGGCGTTCACCCGTCTGAAGAGTGCTCAGGGCATCGAGGGCACCGGTCTCGGGCTGAACATCACCCAGGAACTGGTCAATCTGCTTCAGGGCACCCTGCGTCTGGAATCCGTCAAGGACAAGGGCAGCACCTTCACCGTCACCATTCCGCTTGCCTTAGGCACCGCTCCTGCAGTAGAAGAGGCAGAAGAGCAGAAGCCGAACACCCCAGTCAAGCTCCATTTCGAAAATCACAAGATACTGTTGCTCGATGACGACCCGTTGCAGCTCCGTCTGCTTCAGGAGATGCTGAAGAAGCTGGTAGGCGACAGCTGGCAAGTCTTTGCCTGTCTGCATGTAGCCGAGGCGCTCACCGTGCTCCACAACGAGCATCCTGCGCTGATGATGATGGATATCGAAATGCCCGAGATGAACGGCATCAGGATGATTCAGCACATCAACCACAGTCACATGAAGGTAGTAGCGATGACCGCCCACGATGCCAGCATCATCAGAGAGTTGAAAGAAGCCGGTTTCGACGATTGCCTCTTCAAGCCGTTCAGTACAGAGAAGCTGAAAGAAATCCTCGGATTGGAGGATGCAGCATCAGAAGCAGAGGATATTACAGAGAAAACAAGGGATACAGCATCAGCAGCAGAGGATATGGCAGAGGAATCCAATAAGAATTCCCGCTTTGCACCCCTCCTGGCCTTTGCAGAAGGCGATCCGGAGGCAGAAGCCGAGATACTCAGCACCGTCAAGCAGGAGTTGTCATCCCATCTCCAGAACCTCCAGCAGGCAACAGATGGCGAGTTGTCAATAGAATCCATCGGCAAGACAGCCCACAAGCTTCTCCCTATCGCCACGATGATAGAGATGAAGACCCGCCAGCACATCGCCGCCCTCGCTCCCGAGCATATCAGCGATCTGTCAGAATCTCAGATAAGAGCCTACACCCAGGCCATCATCGCCGATCTGAAGGGGCTTTTAAAGGTAAAAAAGTAAAAAGGTAAAAAGGTAAAAAAAGGCCTACCCCCGTTCGTCCCCGTCCCCAGCGATTCCATCGCTGGTCCCCGTAAAGTTAAAAGCCCCTGATGCAAGAACACACCAGGGGCTATTTTTCAAGACTTAAGGGGACCAGCGATGGAATCGCTGGGAACGGGGCCGCTTTTTTAGTTGATAGTTTATAGAGGGCTAACGCCGTCGAGCGAGGCTGCCCTATCAACTATTAACTATAAATTATTAACTAAACGAAAGGGGTTAAGGCTCTTTTTACCTTTTTACTTTTTTACAGCCCCTCTTATCACGAACCAGACATGAACTGCAAGGGTGGGAAGAAGGCCGTAATGGGTGCGCATTACCTGAAAACGCTCCTTCAGGGAGGCTTTGTGGTTCTGCGTGGTCATGCCACCATCCAGAAAATGGGTGAGGACGGCGTGGACGTTGCGCAACGGCAACTTGTGGCGAGATGACTCCCGCATGATGCGGATGCACCAGTCTACATCTGCCGAATAACGGTAGTGCAGATCGTAATGAATCTCACGGGCTATGTCTGTGCGGGCATAGAATGACTGGTGACATACCAGCATGCCCCAGATGAACGAACGCCACGTGAGCTTCTTGGGTGGAGCTAGACGGCGATGACGCAGGAAATGGCCCATCTCGTCCACGATATCGGTATCGCCGTAAAGTACGCCGGGCAGTAATTCGCCTTCGCCTACACAGCCTTCTACGTACTCCAGCGTATCGGCTGTAGGAAAGGTGTCGCCGGCATTCATGAACACCAGATAATCGCCCGTAGCTCGGTCGATGCTCTTGTTCATGGCATCATAAAGTCCCTTGTCGGGCTCTGATATGACCACGATTTCGTGCGAGCTCTCGCCTACTGCATTGCGATGCTGATATGCCTTCACCAGCTGGAGGGTACGGTCGCGGGAACCGCCATCCATGATGATGTGCTCGATGTTGCAGTAGGTCTGGCGCTGCACGCTGTCGAGGGTACGCTGCAACTCCTTCTCGGCATTGTACGTACAGGTTACGACGGTGAACTTAATCATAACTTATAGTTTTTGTAGGCCATCGCCTCGTTATAAACTTCAATATATTTCAATGCTACGGCATGCTGCGAATAGTTCTGTGCTACCTTCTGCAGACATGCCTGCTTCAGAGCCGCCCTGTCGGCCTCTTCGAGTACCCAGTGGATGCCACTCGCCAGGTCTTCGGTATCGCGGTAGTTGGCCACGTAGCCGTTCTGCTGATGGTCTATCATCTCCGGTATTCCTCCTACCCTGAAACCGATGCTCGGCACACCGCACGCCATCGACTCCATGATGGTGTTAGGGAGGTTATCTTCGAGCGATGGCAGCACAAAGGCATCGGCAGAATTGTAGATTGCCACAATCTGCTTCTCATCGCTGACATAGCCGAGCGAATAGGACGGCAGGGTGAGGTTTACTTCCTCGGAATGGCCGCCCAGAATGGCGATGGCGGTATTCTCCTTCATCTCAGGATAGCGCGCTACCAGCCGGTCGATGGCTTCGATGAAATAACGCATGCCCTTGCGCTCGTCGGTTACGCGCTGGGATACGAAGAGGATGATATGCTTGTCGGCTGGCAGACCGGCACGCAGACGCGCCTCTGCCTGATCCTGCGGACAGAACACGTGGGTATCTATCGGATTCGGGATGTTGGTGATGCGCTGACCTACGAAGAGACCGCTGCCCTTCGCCTGCCGTTCGAGCCAACGGCTACAGGTGACGAAGGAGATGGCGCCGCGATGGTAGAGTTCCTTCTTGCGGCGGAATATCTTTGCTGAGAGGTCGTTCTTGCTGCCTTTATTGGGGAGAAGCGGACAGTTGCCGCAGGCGGAGGCATAGCGGTTGCAGCCACGCGCATAATGGCAGATGCCGGTAGCTGGCCAGAGATCGTGCATGGTCCATACTACCGGTTTGCCGCTGCGGATTATCTTGCGGATGTTCTTGAGTGAGAGCATGCCCTGGTTGATCCAGGAGAGATGGATGACATCTGCCTCCTGAAACTCGCGGAGCCTGGTGATATCGGTACCCGATGTTGCCATGTCTACCTCCCAGAGGCGCTGACGGGAGAAATGGAGATGCCAGAACACGCACCAGCGCTCCCACAGGAAGTTCCACTGCAACCTGAGCGAACGGGGCAGACTGACCACGGTGATGTCTTCTGTTTCCTTGTCGCGTACCAACATCTTTGCCTTAACGCCATTGTTGTTAAGGGCATCCATCAGGCGGTTGGCTGCTACTGCCGCTCCGCCTGTCTTTTCACTTGTATTTACTATGAGTACTCTCATCTGCGTATATTTTTGATACCGCAAAAAGCTGCGTATATTGATTGATACTGCAAAGATAGCACAAATCGGAGACAAAACAAAATAAAAAGGCATGTTTTTTTCGAGGAAATCGGAAAAGAGGAAACGGAAGGGGGAGAAAGGGGCATAAAAAAAACATACCACAACTCTCAACGAGCTGTGGCATGCAATATGTTTAACTTAAAAAATCTAATCAAAATAGTCTCACGACTTTCTCAATTATCGGTTAAACAATCTACCTTAAAACCTAATAACTAAAAACCTAAATCTATTACTACTAACCTAAACAATCTATTAACCTTTTGACGCTGCAAAATTACTACTATTTCGGCTATCCACCAAATATTTAGCCAAGAAAGTGTGACGTTTTTACATTTTTTTGATATATATCAAGCAAAAATGAACAAAAGAAACGGAAATTAACAACTTTCTGACACTTTTCCTACATTTTGCAGAATATAAAGCTTTTGCCCTTTCAGGGCGCCTTGCTGATTGCTATTATACCCAGGGCGATGCCCTGGGCTAGGAGCTTCTGCCCTTTCAGGGCGTGCTGATTGCATGCTGCCCGATTAAGGGCGTGTTGCTTGCATGCTGCTCTTTAAGGGCGTGCTGATTGCGTGCTGCTCTTTAAGGGCGTGCTGCTTGCATGCTGCTCTTTAAAGGCGCCTTGCTTGCGTTCTATCCTTTCTGGATAAGAACGGTGGCATAGGCGGAGATACCCTCCATTCTGCCCGTGAATCCGAGTTTCTCGGTGGTTGTTGCCTTGATGGATATCTGGTCTTCGTCTACCCCCATTACCTCTGCCAGACAGGCTTTCATGGCTGGCACATGCGGGTTGAGTTTAGGGCGTTCGGCACAGACTGTGGCATCGATATTGCCCAGTGTATAGCCCTTGGTAGCTATCAGTTCCATCGTTTTGCGGAGCAGTATCTTAGAATCCACATTCAGTGTCTCTGCTGCCGTATCCGGGAAATGATATCCGATATCACGCATGTTGGCGGCGCCCAGCAGGGCATCGCAAATGGCATGTATCAGCACATCGGCATCGCTGTGACCCAGCAATCCCAGTTCATAATCTATCTTGATTCCTCCCAGCCACAAGTCGCGGTTCTCCACCAGCTTGTGGACATCATATCCAAATCCTACACGTATATTCATCGCTTTAAATTTATATTAGTGTTGAATGTTGAATGTTGAATTTTTGCCTAACGGACTCAAGGGCGCTAGCCTAATTCAACATTCAACATTCAACATTCAACATTAAAATCTAAAGGTCCTGTCCGATATCAGAACGGAAGTACTTGTCGGTGAACTGGATCTTCTGTGCCTCGGCAAAGCTCTTCTTCAAGGCTTCTTCCTTGTCCTTGCCGTAACTGCTTACGCAGATGACACGACCACCGTTGGTTACTACCTGACCATCCTTCATGGCTGTACCGGAGTGGAATACTACCGAACCTTCTACATCATCGATGCCCTGAATAGGATAACCCTTCTTGTAAGCTTCAGGATAACCGCCGCTTACAAGCATCACGCAGACTGCTGCACGCTCATCAAACTCGATGCTGCGCTTGTCCAAGTCGCCTGCTGCTACACCTTCGAAGAGATCCACGATGTCGCTCTTCAGGCGGAGCATCACGCTCTCTGTCTCAGGGTCACCCATACGGCAGTTGTACTCGATGACCATAGGCTCGCCTTCAACGTTGATCAGACCGAAGAAGATGAATCCCTTATAGTCGATGTTCTCCTCAGCAAGTCCCTCTACAGTAGGACGGATGATGCGCTCGTCAACCTTCTGCATCCACTCCTTGGTAGCGAATGGTACAGGGGTAACGCTACCCATACCGCCAGTGTTCAGACCGGTATCGTGCTCGCCGATGCGCTTGTAATCCTTCGCCTCTGGCAGAATCTTGTAGTTCTTGCCGTCGGTCAATACGAATACAGAGCACTCAATGCCGCTGAGGAATTCCTCGATGACTACGCGTGCAGAAGCGTTGCCGAACATACCGCCGAGCATCTCCTTGAACTCTTTCTTAGCCTCTTCCAGGGTAGGGAGGATGAGAACGCCCTTACCGGCGCACAAACCGTCAGCCTTCAATACATAAGGAGCCTTCAGTGTCTCCAGGAATTTCAAGCCTTCCTCTACGTGCTCGCCGTCGAAAGTCTCATACTGGGCAGTAGGGATGTTGTGGCGCTTCATGAACTTCTTGGCGAAGTCCTTGCTGCCTTCCAGTACGGCGCCAGCCTTTGATGGACCGATGACAGGGATGTTCTGGGTGCGAGGATCGTTCTTGAAGTCATCGTAAACACCCTTTACCAATGGGTCTTCCGGACCAACTACCACCATATCAACGCCATTTCCAACTGTGAAGTTCTTGAGCGCCTCAAAGTCGTCTGCCTTGATATCTACGTTCTCGCCGACATTCTGTGTACCGGCATTACCAGGAGCGATGAAGAGTTTCTCACACTTCTCGCTCTGAGCGATTTTCCATGCTAAGGCGTGCTCGCGGCCACCGCCTCCTAACAATAAAATTTTCATTTGCTGTAAGTTATTGTTTGTTATTTGATGTAGAAGTAAACTCCCCTTTTCCGGGGAATGTTTACTCCTAGATATTTACTTGAGATAATCGAAGAAATAATTGCTGATGCGCTCATGCAGATGAGTGCTCTGATGACCTCTCATGTTGTGAGGCTCGCCAGGATAGACGAAGAAGTCTGGCTGGGTGCCTGCTGCGATGCAAGCCTTGAGGAAGGTGAGGCAGTGCTGTGGCACTACAGTCACATCGTTCAAGCCCTGGATAATCTGCAGCTTGCCCTTCAGGTTCTTTGCCTGATAGAGCAGGGAGGTCTTCCTGTAACCCTCTGGGTTGGTCTGTGGGGTATCCATATAGCGCTCGCCATACATCACCTCGTACCAGTGCCAGTCGATTACCGGACCGCCTGCTACGCCTACCTTGAACACATCAGGGTGGTTGGTCATCAGTGAGATGGTCATGAATCCGCCGAAGCTCCAGCCGTGAACACCAATCTTGTCAGCATCTACGTAAGGAAGCGTCTTCAGATATTCCACACCCTTCATCTGGTCTTGCATCTCAATCTGTCCGAGCTGGCGGAAGGTAGCCTGCTCGAAAGCCTTGCCACGGTTCTCGCTTCCACGGTTGTCGAGGATGAAGAGCAGATAGCCCTTTTCTGCCATGTAGGTTTCCCAACCACGGCTAGAGTAGTTCCAGCGGGCATCTACGTTGTGGGCATGAGGTCCACCATATACATATATAATGGTAGGATACTTCTTGTTTGGATCGAAGTTTACCGGTTTCACCATTCTCCAGTAGAGGTCTGTTTCGCCATCGGCAGCCTTGATGGAACCGCAGCTGTACTCAGGCACATTGTAGCCCTTCCAAGGGTTCTCGGCAGTGAAGTAAGCGGTGCGCTTGCCGTTCTCGGTATTCACGAGGGCAATCTTGCGAGGCACGGTAGGAGTAGAGTAGTTGTCGAAGACATACTGTCCGTTCTCGCTCAAAGTGGCGCTGTGCCATCCCTTTCCGCAATCATCTACCAGCGTACGCTTGCCGGTTTTTGTATCTACGGCAAAGATGTTTCTCTGGATAGGCGATTTCTCGTTGGATGCGATGATGATACTCTTGCGCTTGGTGTTGAAGCCGAGTACTTCCATCACTTCCCATTTACCGGAAGTCAACTGCTTGATTTCGAGCGATTCTGTGTTGCTGGCCATGCGGCTTCCGTGCTTGCCCAGGGTGCAGAGATAGAGGTGGTTGTAGCCATCCTTGCGGCTCTGCATGATAAAGCTGCTGCTGTCCCAAGGCAGGAACTGGATTGGGTGGCAAGGCTCCACGTATTTCTCATCGGTCTCGCGATAGAGTTCGCCTGTCTTCTCGCCGGTTTCTGCATTGTAGGCAGTCAGACGGCAGTCGTTCTGGTCGCGGTTCAGTTCGAACATATAGATTGTCTTGCTGTCCGGACTCCATGCGATGTTGGTGAAGTAGCGGTCGGTTGGATCGCCAGCCTTCAGATAGACGGTCTTGCCGGTCATGCAGTCGAACACGCCTACGGTTACCTTGTGTGATGTCTCGCCAGTCATCGGATACTTGTCTGGTGCAGGAGTAGCAATGCAACTCTGTGTTTCAGGATGATTGAAACCGATTTCCGGGATGTCGACCTGCGGATAGTCGGTTACCATACTCTGGTCCATGCGATAGAAGGCGAGCAGTTCGCCGTTCGGACTCCAGAAGGTTCCCTTGCTGATACCGAACTCATCGCGGTGAACACTCTGTCCATAAACAATTTCGCGGCTTCCATCCTTTGAGATCTGGAAATCGTGAGATTTCTTTTCTTTTGTCAAGGCGTTGCTGGTTACATCGAAGGTACGCACATAGAGGTTGCTGCCCTTCAGATAGGCAAAGGCGTTCTGCTGGGCGTTAGCCTCCAGGAGGTTCTCGCCGTCAGCAAAATCCATCTCGCTCAGCAGCTTATGCTTCTTGAAGTCTACGGTATAAGTCTTGCTGCCGTTGCTTACCATCACGATGCTCTTGCCTGCAAAAGGGAAGAGAGCATTGTAGAGGGCTCTTACCTTGATGTCTTTGGTAGGAGCAATCCACTGGTTGATGTCATTGATGCCGAAGAGTCTGGTCTCCTTGCCTGTCGTCTTGTTGACGAGATAGCAGGCATCCACATCCTGGCGAACGAGTTCATTGCCCCACCAGGTGCACCAGCGGTTCTTAGCCACCATGTTACGATAGTTGTTGCCGCCGAAGTTCAGGTCTTCCAATGTAAAGGTTTTCTCGCCTTTCTGAGCAGGAACCACGCCCTGAGCCTGTAAGTCGGTTGCATTCATAGCCATCATAATCATAGTAGCAAAAGATAATTTATAAATTGAATTCTTCAGATTCATTATATTCTTTACTTTACTTTATCGGGTTTACCACCCATGCGTCGTGAAACACGACGCATGGGTCGATATGTCTTTAATCCTCGTCGTCGAAGTCAACGCTGAAGTTCTTCTTGCCTCCGCGCTTGCCTCCGAAATCACGGCCACCACGTTTGTCGCCCTTGAAGCCACCACGCTTGTCGCCTTTCTCGAAACGCTTTCCGTCGCGCTTGCCACCGAAGTCACGGCCACCCTTGCGGTCACCCTTGAAGCTACGGCTGCCACGCTTGTCATCATCGTCATCATTGCGTCGACCGCCACCGATACGTGAACGGCCGCCCTTATGGAACTCAGCACGCTTCTTCTCGAAGTCTTCCAGACGGTGAGTATGGAACTTGAAAGAACGGATATCGTCCTCCTCGTTTTCAGTCTCCTCGCTAACACGCTTCTTGAATTCACGCTCCTTCTTGAAACGGTGCTTCTGAGCCATCTCGCTCTTCTCGCGCTCAGTCTTCACAATACCGCCTTCAGAACGGAAGTCCTTCATCTTGCCGTCGAACATCACATACTTGCGGAATTCGCACTCCAAGCTTCCGTTGAATACAGGAATCTTGATAGATGGTTTCAGACCAATCTGCTCGAAGCACTCCTCGCGGTAGCTCAATACCCAAGCCTCGTTGCCGGCAAAAGCCTTCTTGAAACGCTCACCTATCATCTTGTAGGTGTTCAGGAGGTTAGGGGTAGAGATGCGCTCACCGTATGGAGGGTTCATCACGATGATGCTCTTCTCTGCTGGCTGGGTGAAGTCCTTGAAGTCCTGCTGGGCGATGGTGATGTCCTTGCTAAGACCGGCAGCACGAACGTTGAGGTTAGCTGTGTTTACAGCCTTCATGTCAACATCGTAACCATAGATATGGTGCTCGAACTCGCGCTCCTGAGAGTCGTCGTTATAGATCATGTCGAAGAGATCCTGGTCGAAATCGTTCCACTTCTCGAAGGCAAACTCCTTGCGGAATACACCTGGAGAGATGTTGCGGGCGATGAGGGCAGCTTCGATGGCGATGGTACCTGAACCACACATCGGGTCGATGAAATCGCATTCGCCCTTCCAACCGGTCATCAGAATCATACCTGCAGCGAGAACCTCGTTCAGAGGAGCCTCTACCTGCTCCTGGCGGTAGCCACGGCGGTGCAGACTCTCACCACTCGAATCGAGACTCAAGGTGGCATTGTCTTCTGCAATGTGGATGTTGAGGCGGATATCCGGGTTAGATACGCTGATATTTGGACGTGTACCCTGCTTCTCGCGGAACCAGTCAACAATCGCATCCTTTACCTTGTAGGTTACGAAACGTGAGTTGCGGAACTCCTCTGAGTAGACTACTGAGTCAACAGAGAAAGTCTTCTTCACGTCTAAGATGTCATCCCACTTGATCTTCTGGATCTGATCATACACCTCTTCAGCGCTTCTAGCCTTGAAGTGCTTGATAGGCTTTAAGATACGGATGGCTGTGTGCAACTGGAAGTTAGCACGATACATCATTTCCTTGTCGCCTGTGAAAGACACCATGCGGCGACCGATCTGTACATTATTGGCACCCAACTGGGTGAGCTCTTCAGCCAAGACAGGCTCGAGGCCCATGAAGGTCTTGGCAATGAGTTCAAATTCCTGTTCCATTATTGAATTCTATATCTAATAAACTTTGTTTTTCTTTTTTATATTTCTTTGTTTTCGGTTTCATATCCTTGGTAACCCATACGTTGGCTCCCACTACGCAGCCTTCTCCGATGGTGATGCGACCGAGGATGGTGGCATTGGCGTAGACGATGACATCATTTTCGAGGATAGGGTGGCGAGGGATTCCCTTGATAGGGTTGCCGTCCTTATCGAGTGGGAAACTCTTGGCTCCGAGGGTTACACCCTGGTAGAGTTTCACATTGTCGCCGATGATGCAGGTAGCTCCAATCACCACACCCGTACCGTGGTCGATGGTGAAGTGCTTGCCGATGGTAGCCTCCGGGTTAATATCAATACCGGTTTCCGAATGAGCCAGCTCAGTCATCATTCTCGGAATGAGCGGCACTCCCAGTTCGTGCAGCACGTGAGCGATGCGGTAGTTGGTAATCGCCTTGATGACCGGGTAGCAGGAGATGATTTCTCCGTGGCTCATGGCAGCCGGGTCGCCCTCGTAGGCTGCCTCTACATCGGTAGCCAGAATCTTGCGCAGTCTCGGAAATTCCATGATTACCTTGGCTGCAATCACGCCTGCCTTGGCACGCTGGTGCTGCAGTTCAGCCTGGGTTTCCGTTTCGCAGTCGTTGGCGAAGCAGAGACCGGCGAGAATCTGCTCTGACAGCATCTCATAGAGTTTCTCTACTCTTACTCCAATATGATATTTGATGGTTGAGATATTTACCGAAGAATTACCGAAATATCCCGGAAAGAGGATAGAACGGGACAAACTGATGATTTCTTCGAGCGCCTTGCCCGAAGGAAGTGGATTCCCGTCTCGATGCTGATGGAAGAGACCCTTCAAAGATTCGGCGCTCGAAAGCTCCTCGATGGTCTCTGTCAGCTGATGAGTTAATGTATCTTTACTCATTTTCTTAATGTCTCAATAAAATTTGAGTGCAAAGATACGATTATTTTCTTGAATGACAAAGAAATAGCTACGGTTTTTTGTATTTTTTAGAGTGATTTTTTGAGGGATGAAAGACGGAAAGACCCATATACGGTGTTTTGCCGTACATGGGTCTGGCTTGTCTTATTTTGCGATGCTGTCCAGGAAGAGGAGCAGTCGGTTGGTGACGTTTACCTCTGAAACACCGGAATCGAAGTCGAGCGATACGAGGTTGAGTGTAGGGAAACGGTCATGGAGACGTTTCTCGATGCCCTTGGAAATCACGTGGTTAGCGATGCAACCGAAAGGCTGGAGCGAGATGATGTTGTTCACACCATCACGGATGTAACCTACGATGTCGGCAGGCAGAAGCCAGCCTTCGCCAAACTGGGCTGCGAGCGAAACCAGTCCCTGTACGTCCTTCGCATCATCATAGATATTGGTGAACGGACGGAAGTAGCGGAACTTGCCGGCTGCCTTGTTTACCTGGCGCAATCTTCTGCCTATCAGCGCCTGATAAGCGCCCTTGATGATGAAATCGGGCACTTTGGTGCAACTCAGCCGCATGTGTTTCTGTATCTCCACGTTCACAAATTCCTGCAGGAAGAAAGGGGCAAGCAGAGGCGGAACCACCTCTATGCCGCGTGAAATGATGTTCTGCTCCAGGAACTGGTGGGCGAAAGGATTGAACTTCAGGAAGATTTCGCCTACGATTCCTACCTTCGGCAACGTTCTGTCGAGGGTCATCTGGTTGAATTCTTCGGCTGCCTGTTCCAAGAGTCGGATGAGTCCTTTGGCTGAATTCTGGGCGATAGGTCCGTCTATCAGCTGCATGTATTTATCGCGCAACTCTCTGGCAATGCCCGGTTTACGCTCTCTTACGATGCAGGCGTTGTACATCTCGTTGATTGCATCGCCATAGAAAATGGCGGTAACGATAATCTGACTGTATTTCAGCCAAGGCACATTGAAGCCGTCCTGCTCGTTATAGTCTTGCTTGTCGTCTGTTGAGCCTGATGCTTCGCCTGTTGAGGCTGTTACACCGAGCGTGAGCAGCGGAATGTCCTGGAATCCATTGGAAATCATCGCACGTTTGATGAGACCGGCGTAGTTGGTTGCGCGACACTGGCCGCCCGTCTGACTCATCACTACTGCCGTATTATTCAGGTCGTATCTGCCTGATTTCAAGGCTTTGATGATGTCGCCGACGATGAGTGTTGCCGGATAGCAGACTTCGTTGTTGGCAAACTTCAAGCCGAGTTCAGCGCTTACCTCATCGCTCATTGGAAGTACCTCTACATCATAGCCTATCAGTTTCAGGATAGGAGGAATGATAGGGGTGAGGTATTCGGTCATGAAAGGAGCGAGAATCTTGCGATGAATATCCTGCTTGGTGAATACCTTGGTCTGCTGTAAATGTTGAATGTTGAGTGTTGAATGTTGAATTTCTTCAGCTGTTGAATTTTTCACTCTTCGTTCTTCACTCTTCACTTCCTTTACTCCCTTCAGGCTTTCTATGAGCGAGCGGACACGGAGCTTCAGAGAACCGATATTGCTCACATCATCTATCTTCAGCAGCGTGAACGGCTTGTTGTGGCGCTTCATGATGTCGCGAATCTCGTCCTGGATAAAACTGTCAGGGCCGCAGCCGAAGCTGGTCATCTGGACGAAATGAACCTCATCGCCCTGTTCGGCTGCCCATTGCGCTGCCTTCAGAATACGGTTCATATACGCCCATTGCTTCACGAGATAAGTCTCTGGCTGACAGTTGTATGCTTCGTTGTTGTCTTGGCTGGCTAATGCAGCCTCATTTCTTTCTGCCGCCAGGTTCTCCAGATTGAAGTCTTTGAAATCTGCAAAGAGATTACCCCGGGCGATGTCTTCGCTGATGACGTTGACTCCCAGATTGGCAATCATCTCGCTCAGCTTGTGCTGAATCAGCGGATCTGTATGATAAGGACGGCCCGCCAGCAGAATCGTAAGTCCCTTGTTTGGCTTCAGAATCTCCCAGCCCTGTTTCTTGATTTCGGCTGCATATACTGCCTGAGCATAGAGGGCCTCTCTCAGCGCTTTATGTGCAGTCTTCTTGCTTACTCCCAGTTGCTTGAGATAATCGGTAATCTGTTTTTCCAGCGCCTTAGGCTGGGCAAAGTTGATGACGGGCGTATCTATCGGTTTCTTCAGATTGATGACTGACTTGATGACATCGCTGTAGCCCGAAACGACCGGACAGTTGAAGCTGTTCAGCGTATTCTTCGGGTCGTCATTATGTTCATAAACCACGTATGGCATGAGGATGCGGTCAACCTTCGGGTTCTCGTTGAGTTCCTTCAGATGACTGTGAGCCAGTTTAGCCGGGAAGCAGATATTGTCGCTCATCACCGTATTCAAGGCTCCTTCATACTGGCTGAAAGTGGAATCGGAAGAGAGAATCACGCCTAATCCGGCTGCCCGGAGCAGCGCATTCCAGAACGGATATTCCTCGTACATGTTGAGGATGCGAGGAATGCCTACTTTGACGTTGTGTTTTACAACGTCAAGTGTGTAAACTTCTTCTCTATCAAAGAGTAAACTATATTTGTATTCGTAAATATTTTTGCCTTTTATCCCGTTTGCTCCCTTGTTGTTGAACACACGCTCACACTTGTTTCCGGAGTAGAATCGGTTGCCGCCGGCAAAGGTGTAGCGGGAAACATAACAATGGTTTTCGCAGCCTTTGCATTGCAGCTGTTTGGTTTCATAATGAGCCAGATTCTGGAGATCATCGATAGATCTTGATGAGGCAGGGTGCTCGTCTTCTGCAGATGTGCGATGCTTGTAATCTGCCGCCGCATGAAGGGCACAGCCGTAGGCGCCCATCAGTTCCGGCATGTTGCTTCGTGCCACTTCGGTATGGGTGAGCAACTCAAATGCTCTTACCACCGCATCGTTTCTCATCGTACCTCCCTGTACAACGATTTTGCCTCCAAGGTTCTCATTACCATGGAGTTTCAATACCTTATAAAGACAGTTCTTGATGACCGAATAAGAGATTCCGGCAGAAATATCAGCTACAGATGCGCCCTCTCTGAGCACCTGCTTCACCTTCGAGTTCATGAAGACGGTGCAGCGGGTTCCCAGGTCGCAGGGAGCCTTCGATTGGCAAGCGAGTTGGGCAAAATCGCCTACAGAATAACCCATGTTGTTGGCAAAGGTCTGGATAAATGTTCCGCAGCCCGAACTGCACGCCTCGTTGAGTTCCATGCGCACCACAGCCCCTTTCTCAACAAAGATAGCCTTCATGTCCTGTCCGCCGATGTCCAGGATAAAACTCACGTCGGGCATGAGTGAGGCAGCCGCTCTTTCGTGTGCCATTGTTTCGATAATGCCACTGTCGAGACCGAAAGCCGCCTTGATAAGTTCTTCGCCGTAACCTGTAGAGCAGGAGCCTACGATTTCCAGTTCAGCGCCTCGCAATGCTGCTTCCTGCTTCAGGGCGTTCAATCCATCCGCTACTGCCTTGATCGGATTTCCCAGATTCAGGCGGTAATTGGTAAAGACAATATCTCCCGTAGGCGTCTCCGCATTCACCCTTACCGCAACAATCTTCGTCGTAGTAGAGCCCGAGTCAATACCAATCACAACCTGCTGTTTTCCTTTATTCAGCGGTTGGGTTTCGGTAGCGAATTTCGCCTTTGATTTGAGCCATTCCTGGTGCTCTTTCTCGTTCTTGAACAGAGGCAGCAGACTGCTGGTCCATTCTGTTTGTATTTCTTTTTTCATCCTGCTTCTGAGGGCAGATACTGAGGCTGCAGAATCTGCCGATTTAGCCCGGTAAGCACAGCCCAGAGCCGGAATGAGATTGCTGTTTCCGGATACGATGAAGTCGTTTGGAGAGAGATGGAGATAATCGCAGAAAGCCTTGCGGAGAGCTGGAAGAAAGGTCAGCGGACCGCCGCAGAGCAGGATAGGAGCCTCGAAGCTGATGCCGTGAGAAAGCGTTACCACCGTCTGTACGGCGATGGAATGGAAGATGCTGGCTGCAATATCTGCTTCGGGCAGATTACGCGCCATCAGGTTCTGGATGTCGGTCTTGGCGAATACGCCGCAGCGGGCAGCCATCGGATAAACGTGCTCTGCCTTCATCGCCAACTCGCTCATCTTCTGGTTCTCTACGCCCATCAGCACACTCATCTGGTCGATGAAAGCGCCCGTTCCGCCGGCACAGTTGCCGTTCATGCGCAGTTCCATATTTCCGTTTTCCTTGAAGAAGATAACCTTCGCGTCCTCGCCACCAATATCGATGAGCGCTTTCGCCTCAGGATGGGCCGTACGGGCATAGACCGATGCAGCCACCACCTCCTGTACAAACTCCGCCTGGAGCTGTTCGGCAGTAGCCATTCCTACGCTTCCCGTTACGCAGATTCTTGCCTCTGCATCGCCCGTGAGGGCTAAAATCTCATCGAAATATTGCGACACAAGTTCGTTGACACGAGCGTTGTGGCGTTCGTATTTTGAGTAAATTACCTGGTTATCGCTGTCGATAACGGCTATTTTGGCTGTCGTAGAGCCAACGTCCAATCCTATGTAATAAGTTTTCTCCATTTCTCTTATCTCAAGTATTTCTCTTATCTTCCAGTATCTTCTTATCTTCTAGTGGCTTTTCCCAAGTTCCATCTGCTCTCTTCTCATATCCCTGAAAGCGCTCCAGGCTATCGGAACCGCAACGGCAAACGAGCAGCAATCTGCCCACATCTGACACATCTCCACGCCCAGCAGTCCGAAGAAATAGGGGAGGATGAAGATGAGCGGAATGAAGAAAAGTCCGCTTCGTGCTGCCGCTACGATGTTGGCTCTCACCGGTTTACGGATGGTCTGCATCAGCATGTTGGTGAGTACGATGCTGGCTACGAGCGGAAAACTGAGCACCTGCCATCGCAAAGCCACCGAACCTACGGCTACAACCGCTGCATCATCGCGGAAGATGCTGATGATGGAAGTTGAGAAAATGAAGCCGAGAAGGGCACAGACGCTGAGGAAAACCGTGCCGCATCTGATGCAGAAAAAGAAGGCTTCCTTTACGCGCCCATAGAGTTTGGCGCCGTAGCAGAATCCGCAGAGCGGCTGGAATCCCTGACCCAGACCGATGACCATCGCATAGGTAAAGAAGGAGATGCGGGTAACGATGCTCATGCCCGCAATGGCTGCATCGCCAAACGCACCTGCTGCCACATTGAGCATCAGCGTAGCGATACTTCCCAGTCCCTGTCTTGACAGCGAAGGGGTTCCGCCGAAGATAATCTCCTTGGCAAAGGCGCGGGTAGGGGTGAAATTGCTGAGACGGATGCGGATGTTCTCGCCTTTATGCGTCATCCAGAACAGCATGGCGCAGCCGAAACACTGGCTGGTGAGAGTGGCTACGGCGGCTCCGGTAATGCCCAGCTGGAAGTAGAGAATGAGCAGAGGAGCCAGAATCAGATTGAGCAGCACACCCGACATGATGCCCTTCATCGCATACATCGTATTGCCCTGAAATCGCATCAGATTATTCAGCGTAAGCGAGGTGGTCATAAAGGGAGCACCCAGCAGGATAATGCCCAGATAACGCTCTGTATAAGGAAGAATGGTGGGCGTAGAACCCATCAGAAGGCAGAGCGGTGTGAGGAAAAGATGACCCAGAATGGCGATGAGGAGACCGGTAAGAAAACTCAGCACAAAACCCGTGGTTGCCATCTTCTGTGCCTCTTCCGTATGCTTGGCGCCCAACTGTCGCGAAACATAATTGCCTGCTCCGTGACCGAAGAAGAAACCAATCGCCTGGATAACAGCCATTGCTGCAAAGGAAACGCCTACCGCTGCCACACTCTGCGTGTTGATGCTGCCCACGAAATAGGTGTCGGCGAGATTGTACATGCTCGTCGACAGCATACTGATAATCGTTGGTATGGCCATCGTAAAAATCACATGATGCACAGGGGCATGTGTGAGGAACGTATAGTTGTCTCTTTTCTCTTTCTTCATAACTTTATGATGCTCTTTTGGGGCATTTCAACCTGCAAAGGTACATAAATATCCACAAAGTTGAACAATTATGAACAAACTTTTATAAATTTATAAGAAAAGAGTTGCATTATTCATAAATTTATTGTATTTTTGCACCGCAATTGAATATATATACATAAAACAAGATACTAATGAATGATGAGATAAGAATCATACCGATAACGACTAAAAAAGGGCTGAAAACCTTCATTCAGTTTCATTATGATCTCTACAGAGGCCATAAGTTTGCCATTCCTTTTTTGCGTTTCGACGAGATGAATACGCTGGACCCAAAGAAGAATCCTGCCTTCGAATTCTGCGAGGCTCAATACTTCCTGGCGGTTGACAGCGAGGCTCGTATCGTAGGTAGAATTGCTGGCATTATCAACCATCGTGCCAACGAAGAGTGGAACAAGAAGCAGGTTCGCTTCGGCTGGTTCGTTTTCGTGGATAATGTAGCGGTTTCCTGTGCCTTGTTGCGCGCGGTAGAAAACTGGGGCAAGAGCAAGGGAATGAACGAATGCGTAGGTCCGCTCGGATTTACGGATATGGACCGTGAAGGCTTGCTCATCGAGGGCTTCGACCGGAAGTCTACGATGTATATCAATTACAATTATCCTTATTATAAGACGCATCTGGAGAGTTATCCGCTCTATGAGAAGGATAACGACTGGCTGGAGTACCGCATCAGGATTCCGGAAGTGACGCCGGCTAAGTTTGCCAAGACTGCCCAGATGATAGAGAGCCGATATAATCTGCATGTTCATAAGTTCACCCGCCGGGAACTGACCTCGGGAGGAATGGGCAGGAAGGTGTTCGAAATCGTGAACGAGACTTACAAGAATCTCTATGATTTCCAGCAGCTTACGGAGAAGCAGATAGATGAATATGTAAATACTTATATCAAGAAGGCTGACTTGAACCTGGTAACGGGTGTGGTGGATGGCAACGCTGGCAACAAACTGGTAGCCTTCGGTGTTTCCTTCCCTTCGTTTACCGATGCGCTGCGCGAGATAGGCGATGGCAAGCTTTTCCCTACGGGTTGGCTGAAGGTGCTGAAGGTTCTGAAGTGGCACAAGACGGATACGGTAGATTTGCTCTTGATTGGTGTTCTTCCGGAATATCGCAAGAAGGGAGCCAACGCGCTTATTTTTGCCGATCTGATAGAGCAGTATCACCGTTATGGCTTTAAATGGGCTGAGGCAATGCCGCAGATGGAGACCAATACCGGTGTTCAGAGCCAGTGGCAGTATCTGGAGAGCGAACAGCATCGCCGTCATCGCTGCTATAAGAAGAAGATTTAAAAGTCTCTGTTTTGGGCCGTTTAGTGGTAAAAAAGATAGAAAATGGGCTAAAAAGTTAAAATAACTAACTCGCTCTAAATTGGACTTTGATTGAAAATCAAGAAGTTGGGCGTTTGCCTATATTATATAGGTAACAATATGGAAACGAGCGGACTTCTGCTCGTTTCTGTATTTTGCAATATGCAAAGAACGCCTTAATTCGGGGACAAAGATACGATATTTTTCTAAATCTCGCATAGCTTACAAGGAGAAAAACTTGGAAATTAGAACTTTTTACGTTAAAATCCATATTTGACAAGCAGATTTTGAAGAAAATATTTGGAGTTTCCAATAAAAAGAGTATTGTTTGCAGCAACAAATCCCACCACGCCTCTCAACGATGCGTACCACGGTGGGACTTCGCTTTTTATAAAGGGTATATGGATTACGACAAACAACCGATAAACGTAGATGAACAGGTTGCCTTGCTCCAGAACAGAGGGCTGGTGATAGAAGAGAGAGCCTGCGTAATAGGCAAACTGGAGAACGAATGCGTAAAGGCATTCCTCGACCACGAGGAAGAGATTCTTGCCGGCACCTTCAAGGGAGCCCTCACCGACCACATCTCGGAGCACGAGCGTAATGCCTACATCACCTGCACCCAGGTTTCGAGAAAGAAGATTTATGCCAGCAAGCCCGTTCTCGACATCGAGCTTTCGGGTTACAAGATCATGGCTACGCTGATGGAGGTATTCATCGATGCCGCCGTCAACCCGTCCCGTTCCTACTCCAAGCAGCTTCTGCGCCGGGTAAGCAGCCAGTACGATATTTGGTTGGAAAGTCTGGAAGAGCGAATCATGGCAGTATTGGATTACATCAGCGGCATGACGGATATCTATGCCTTAGATATTTATCAGAAGATCAACGGAATAAGTCTGCCGATAGTATAGAAACAAAACAGGCGTTTCTTATATTTTTGCGTAAAAGTGTGTTAAATAAAGAAAGATAATAGGAAGAAGAATGCAATAATGGGGGGAGAATAATGTTTTATAAATAGAGGATGGGCAAAGCGCCTATCATGTATAACTCATAAAAACAACAGTTTATGAAAGCAAAGATTTACTTTTTGGCAATGGCTTTCGTCGCTCTCTTGATGGTAGGGTGTAGCGATGATGATGGTATTCAACTCACACAGGATGAAATCATTGGTGATATTAACACAGGCAAACAAGTGGGTATCAAGGGCAATAGCCTTGTCATATATACCACCCAGGGTGCCCGCGTGAATGTGCAAGGAGCCAAGGGCAAGATTTCGGCACAGTCTTCTGATGAGAAAGTAGTCACTGTAACTTGCATCCATGAGACGGGGCAGTATGGTAAGGATGAGCGTATTAGCTTGTCTGCTATCGCTGTGGGAAAGGCTATTGTTACAGTGACTGATGAAGATGGTAATGAGGCAAAACTTGCCGTGGAAGTCAAGGATGTTGAGACGTTATGGAAGACTACACAAGTATTTAGTGGTTATCAAAAATATTGTAAGGTGGAGGGTGTTTCCAAGGAAGATTCTTTGGTGATAGCATCGGATGCGATAGCAAGTAAGCCTTATGAAGCTGTTAAATTCAAGAGCCGTGGTGATGTATTTACAGTATCCCGAATCCAGTTCCTTGCTGGTAGAAAGGTGTTGGTGGATGGGTATTATACTACTACGTATAATGAAGATCACAGTATACTTTATTTCGAGGTTGGAGATGGTAAAGGCGGAACTTTGGAGAATTTCTATTTGAAACCAAAAGAAGGCTCGCTTTTCTTCTGGGATTTGACAGATAAATATAAGGAAGCTTATCCGCAGGTAACAAAGGTGGAGTTAGTTTGGGCAGCTGCTCAGCATTTTTAAGTTTTCTTCATATTAAAAGGGTCGCTTCAAAACTCATCCTCTTATTCGCTTTCGGGTGCTTTAGGGCTTTATGTTAAATGTTATTATCCAGACGAGGAGAAGATTACCTATTCTTATAACCTCGGTGGTCAGCTTGAAAAGGTTCATGGCTATAAGTCATACGGCTACGACTATGTGAGCAAGATAGGCTATGACAAGTTTGAGCAGCGCACATACTTGAAGTATTGCAACGGTGCTGAGACCTTCTACACTTACGACCCACAGCGTCGCAGATTGCAGAACCTCACGGTGAATAGTGGTGGAAACACCATCATGGATAACGCCTACACTTACGATGCCAATTCCAAATAAATAAATAAAAAAATAAACATTCCCACCAAAAGAAATTGCAGCCAAGTCACGAGAACCTATTTGTCCAACCATTACAGTATCTGACAGTTGGACAAAAAACAAGCCTAATTGAGATATAATTAGAGGAATTGATAATTTTAATATAGACTTTATCGAATCTCAATTCATACAAATTAATGGGTGGCATTATACCATCGTGTATATATTTTTGGATTTGAAAGTCTATTACTACTAGGATCAGAAGTAGTAATACCAGAATAATGATTAATGGGCAATATTCCTTTAAAAGCAGAATAGTATTGTGGAGTATGACATTTGAATAATATTGTTTTCCTCAATTGATTTGAAAATTCATCAAGAAGCACACTATCATTACAAATCTTATTAATATAGTCTTCAAAATCAAAGAAAATGGGGGTGTAATTTAAACTGTGTCAAGGCTTGTTCTTAACTTTCATTCCCACTCC